>ENA-OZMM01000241-OZMM01000241.1-human-gut-metagenome-genome-assembly--contig:-NODE-241-length-15777-cov-5.616016_pt1 | contig 15777 bp, 16 predicted proteins | sample MGYA00244193_ERZ653821 | MGnify/ENA primary metagenome ERZ653821 (study PRJEB26926, sample SAMN06164832) | human gut metagenome | biome: ENVO:00009003; feature: ENVO:2100002; material: ENVO:00002003...
GCAATCCTGCGGCCTAATAAAACGCTTTTAAGCGTTTTATTAAAAACTCGTATAAATCCGGTCATGGCGTGGGAGAATAGGATTACCGCGTTACATATGGATTCATCCGGTAGCGTGGGTATTGATGCACGGAGAGTGAACACTATGACGGAACCATCAGTCAAACGGGGCGACATATTCTATGCCGACCTGTCGCCGGTCGTGGGCAGCGAGCAGGGAGGGACCCGGCCTGTTCTGATCGTGCAGAACGACACCGGAAACCGCCATTCCCCCACGGTCATTGCGGCGGCCATCACCAGCCAGACGGGGAAAGCCCGGCTTCCTACCCATATCAACATCGCGGGGGGAAGTGTGGGGTTAAGCAAGGATTCCATCATCCTTCTGGAGCAGATTCGCACCATCGACAAGCGCCGCCTGCGGGAGCACATGGGGCATCTGGACGAAAACCAGATGGCGCAGGTGGACGACGCCATTGCCGTCAGCTTCGGCCTTCCCGGCGGCGGACGGGCAACATGATTCATAACGAAGCCCCCTGCGGCATAGAATGCGGCAGGGGGCGTTGCGTTTGGAAGAAAATTACGGCGTATATTTCGGAAACCGTCCGGTGGGAAAGGTGCAGGTGACAAGGCAGGGGCTTTACTATCATTTCCTGTGCCGCTGCGAGCTGACCGGGGACGTGATGTGCAGACTCTGGGTAACTTGCGCTGACAAGCGGGAAAGTCTGGGGCTGGTGGTGCCGGTGGACGGCGGCTTCGGGCTGAACACCTCGCTGCCGGTCAAACGGCTGGGGGAAGGAGAACTGACATTTTCACTCCTGCCCAAGCATGACAAGCCCGCCGGGAAATTTATCCCCATTTCCCCGGAGGAACCCTTTGCCTACATAGAGCGCCTGAAAAAAAGCTATCTGGTTCGGAAAGGGGAACAGGTGGGGATCGAAATTCCGGAATAACAAAATGGCAGGAATGTTCTTGTTCCTGCCGTTTTGACGTTACAGCTCGATTTCCAGCCCCACCGGGCAGTGGTCAGAGCCTTGGATGTCCGAATAGATGGGCGTGGCGGTGATTTTGTCCGCAATGCGGTCGGAGACGAGGAAATAGTCGATACGCCAGCCCGCGTTGTTCGCCCGGGCATTGAACATGTAGCTCCACCATGTGTACGCGCCGGTGGCGTCCGGGTGGAGGCGGCGGAAAGAGTCAGTGAACCCGGCGTCCAGAAGCCGCACGAAGCTTTCCCGTTCCTCGTCGGAGAAGCCCGCGTTGCCCCGGTTGGAGGCGGGATTTTTCAGATCGATCTCCTGATGGGCGACGTTCAGGTCGCCGCAGGCGATGACAGGCTTTTCCCTGTCCAGCTCGCTGAGGTATGCCCGAAAGGCTTCGTCCCACTTTAACCGGTGGTCGATGCGGGCAAGCCCCCGCTGGGCGTTGGGGGTGTAGCAGGTGACGAGGAAGAAGCCGGGATATTCCAGCGTAATGAGCCGCCCCTCGGTGTCCAGCTCCGGCTGTCCAAGACCGTAGCGCACGGAGACGGGGGCTTGCTTCGCGAAGATGGCCGTGCCGGAATAGCCCTTTTTCTCGGCGTAGTTCCAGTATTGACTGTAGCCATCCAAAGGAAGGTCGATCTGTCCCGCTTGCAGTTTCGTCTCCTGTAAGCAGAAAAAGTCAGCATCCAGCGCGTTGAAGGCGTCCAGAAAGCCCTTGCCCACACAGGCGCGCAGGCCGTTTGTATTCCATGAAATGAATTTCATTTGGTTTCCTCCGTTGTGGAAGCGGTGCTGTCGTCAATGAGGGTCAGACTGTCCCGGCTCATGGTGACGCTTCGGCTTCCGCTGGTGATGGTGACCTCGTCCCCGCCGGTGATGGACAGGGTGGTCATGGTCAGACAGGCGCAGGCGAGGGTGAATTCCGTGTCCGTCATGGTAAAAGAGGTGTCTGTCAGCTCCAGCGTGATGGTGCCGTCCTGCCGGTTTACCCCAAGAAGCCGTGTTCCCCATGGCAGGGGAGAGACCAGCTCGTCGCTGGACGGGCCGATCAGGTACAGGGAAAGAAGGTAGTGCAGATCATCCGCGTGGCCGGAGGCTTCCCGCTGCTCGCTGGAGATCACGCCGTCCTCCGCGCCGTACTGGTATTCCCGCCGGGGATAGTAAAAGGTGACGGGGTTCTTCATCAGCTCGCCGGAACAGCCGGGCAGAAACAGGCACAGGCAGAGAAGAAAACATAGAAACCGCTTCATGACTTGTCCACCTCCGTGTCAAAGGCGGGGAAGGTGACGGTAAAGACGGTGCCCTTGCCCACCGTGCTGGAAACGGAAATTTCGCCCCGGTTGCGCTGGACAATGGTGCGGACGATGGCAAGCCCCAGCCCGCTTCCGCCGCTTTTCCGGGAACGGGCTTTATCCACCCGGTAAAACCGCTCGAAAATGTGCTCCAGCGCATCCTCCGGGATGCCCATGCCCGTGTCGCTGACGGTGAGCACCGCATTGTCCTCCTGACGGCCGAGATGCACCGTCAGTGTTCCGCCGGGCAGGTTGTACTTGATGCCGTTTTCCATCAGGTTGAAAACGATCTGGTACAGGTCGTCCTCCAGAATCAGGACGGGGGTGTCCTCGTCCAGCTCTAAGCAGAAGGTCACGCCCGACCAGCTGGCGTTCGTCCGGAGCATTTTCGCCACCCGCTGCACCGTGGGCGCCATATAGATGATCTCGCTTTCCTGTGGCTGGGGATTTTCGGCTCTGGTGAGGGAAAGCAGCTTGGCGGTCATGCGGTTCAGACGGTCGGCCTCGTTGCCGATGTCCTCCACGAACTCCTTCACCGTGTCCATATCCATGTTGTTCTGCAAAATGGAATCGGTCAGCAGCTTGATGGAGGCCAGAGGGGTTTTCAGCTCGTGGGAGGCGTCGGAAACGAACTGACTGCGCTTGCGCTCGGAGGTTTGCAGCCGCTCTGTCAGGTCGTTGAATTCCTCGCCCAGAACGGTCAGCTCATCGCTGCCGCCCATGTCCACCTTGTGGGAGTAATCCCCCTCCCGGATGATGCGCATGGAGGCCATGATCCGGTTCAGACGCCGGGAGAAGGCGTTGGAAAAGGCCACGGAGAAGGCTGCGACGATAATCTCCAGCATCAGCGTGATGCGAAGCAGGGTCTGCTGGAGAGATTTGATCAGTGTGCCCTGCGTGGTATCGTACTCCGTCATGTATACGCAGCCCACCACGGTGCCATAGTAGACGATGGGGGTCGCCGCGCGGGAGTCGGTAATGCCGTCGTGGTACGTCCATGTAAAGACGTTGTTCCCCTCCGGGGCCTGCTTGCTGACGGTAAGCGCCTGTAAGATCTCCGGAAGCAGAACGTAGGTGCCCACGGAAGCGCCGCTGCTGTCATACAGCGCCGCGCCGCTGTGGTCGGTGACCACGAGCCGGGTGACCTTCAGACTTTCCAGCTGATTGACGATGCCGGTAACGGTGGAGCTGTTCAGCACCTCAAGGGTGGAAATTTCGTCGGAAGCAAGCAGACATTTTTCAATCATGGAGGCTTCCTTGCTCTGGTAGAACAGCTTATGGCTGACGCCGGAGCAGTAGATATTCAGAAAAAACAGCACGACCAGCGTGACCACCACATAGGTCATGGCATACCGGAACTGGGTATTGCCGTAGCCCCGGAAGCCGGTCTTTTTACTTGCGGAAATAATAGCCAACGCCCCATTTCGTTAAAATGTACTTCGGCTCTGCCGGATTTTCCTCCAGCTTTTCCCGCAGACGGCGAATGTGGACGTCCACGGTGCGGATGTCGCTGCGGTATTCATAAGCCCAGATGGTGTCCAGCAGCGCTTCCCGGGAGTAGACCCGGTTGGGATTGCGCATGAGAAACTCAATGACGTCGAATTCCTTTGCGGTCAGATCGGCCAGCTGGCCGTTCCGGTAGGCGTTCCGGGCGTCCAGGTCCAGCGTGATGGTGCCGATGGTCAGGCTGTTTCCCGCGGCCTTTTCCTCGGTGCGTCCGGCGCGGCGCAGCAGGGCGCGGATTCTCGCCTTCAGCTCTAAGATGTTAAAGGGCTTGGTCAGGTAATCGTCCGCTCCGTGGTCGAAGCCGATAAGCTTGTCCATGTCGTCGCCCTTGGCGGTGAGCATGATGATGGGCACGTCGGAAAACTCCCGGATTTTGGCGCAGGCGGAAAGGCCGTCCATGTTGGGCATCATCACGTCCAGCACCACAAGGTCGGGGTGCTGGGTCTGCACGGCCTGCACGGCTTCCAGACCGTCGCTGCCGGTGATGACCTCGTAGCCCTCGTTCTGCAAATTAAAGCGAATGCCCTTTACCAGAAGGGCCTCGTCGTCCACAACTAGAATTTTCATTTTCATCCTCCGATTGTAATAAGGTCAAGTATGGCTTCCAGACGCTTTTCTCCGATACCCTCCACGTTCTTAAGCTCATCGGTGGAAAGAAAGCTGCCGTTTTCCTCCCGGTATGCAATGATGCGCTGGGCAAGAACCTCTCCGATTCCGGGAAGTGCCGTGAGCTGCTCCGTGTCCGCCCGGTTGATGTCGATGGGGAACGTGACGGCCACGGTTTCCGGGGTGGTCGGCTCCGGAAGGGTGGTCTGGGGCGGGGACGTCTGCATGGAAGCGGGAACGGATAACTCCACGCTGCCGTGATTGCCGTTTCTGCCCAGAAAGAAGCCAAGGGTGAATACAGCAAAAAGAAGGGTTACGGCGATCAAAATGCTGAGCCGTGGTTTTTTCATGGGAATCTGCCTCCCGGATTGACTAGAGGGGGAAAAGCTGTTATAATATCTCCATCATTATACACGACTTTTCACCGCCGGACAAGTCCGGTGAAGAAATATTGAGGGGAAAATATGAAAAAATTGAGATTGCTAAGCTTGCTCCTGTGCGCCGCGCTCCTTTGTCAGATAGCGATTCCGGCGTCTGCCGCGGAAACCGGCGCGTCAACGCAGGAAACGCAGCCCGCCGAGCAGCAGGCTGCCCAGATCCCCTTCGGCCGGGTCTGCATCGACAACGGCTGCCGCACTCTGAACGGGATGCGCCCTCTGGCGGGAAGCGACAGCCGGCTGGATACGGCACTGGCGGCCTTCGCCTATGAGACGAATACCGAGACAGTCATCTACTCCTATAACCCCGATACCAAGCTGCCCACCGGTACCCTTGCCAAGATAGTCACGGCGCTGGTGGCGATCGAAAACAGCAATCTGGACGACATTGTCACCTGCTCTGACGGCATCCAGTCCAAGGTGCCGGGAAGCAGTCTGAAAATGAAGCCAAATCTGAAAAGCGGCGAGCAGCTGACTGTGAACGATCTGCTTCACGCGCTGCTGATGATCGGCGCCAATGATGCCGCCGTGGCGCTGGCGGAGCATGTGGCCGGTACGACTGACCGCTTCAAGGAAATGATGAACGACCGGGTCAAGCAGATGGGCTGCATCAGCACGGAGTTCGGCAACATTTCCGGTCTGGATACGGCGACGTCCTACACCACCGCCCGGGAAATGGTGAAGATCACCATGGAAGCGACGAAAAATGAGACTTTCGCGGAAATTTTCAAGACGGGAACCTATAAAATTCCCGCAACGAATCTTGTGAGTGAAGAACGCCCTCTCACCACCACAAACTATCTGGTTGACGACCACGTCATCACGCAGTTCATGAGCTCCCGCTATACCGGCGGCATTGCCAGCTATACGGAGAATTCCGGGGCGAGCATCGTCGGCACAGCGGAACACAATAACATGCGGGTCATTTTCGTGGTTTTGGGTGCTGCCCGTAAGACGACCGAGAAGGGCATCGTGGAAACCTATGGTAACTTTGAAGAAATAACCGAGCTTGCCAATTACGTTTTCAACAACTATAAGGTCAACCGCATCATTTACGACGGCATGGCGGTGAACCAGTGGCCGGTGTCCGGCGGCGAATGTCAGGTGGTGGGACAGTCCTTCACGGATGTGGATACGGTGGTTCCCGCCGGTGTTCAGATGAAGAATTACGTCATGAACTACACCGTGGAGGGCGGCGGCCTGACCGCGCCTATCAAGAAGGACGATCAGATCGCCACGATGGAGGTCTGGTATCAGAATTCCTGCGTCACGGAGGTGGAGCTGTACGCCATGGCGGACGTCCGGGCGACGGGGGACACCGGCGTGTCCATCCGCTCCAACGGAGAGAAGGACGGCGTCGGCGGCTCCGGGGTGCTGTCCACCATCGGAACCATCTGCGTGATCGGTCTGGGGCTTGTGGGTGCGTATCTGGCCTTCAATTCCTTTATGCGCTCCCGCATCCGCGCCCAGCGCCGCCGGAGACGGGCAGAACGCAGGAGGAGCCGGTAACGATGCTGAACTGGGACGGACTGAAAAGCGTCTGCGCCGACTGCACCCGCTGCGGCCTGTGCGAGACGAGACATAACGTGGTGTTCGGCGTGGGAAAAGAGGACGCGGACATCATGTTCGTGGGAGAAGGCCCCGGGGAACAGGAGGACTTGAAAGGCCAGCCCTTTGTCGGCCCGGCGGGAAAGCTGCTGGACGATATGCTGTGCATCATCGACCTGAGCCGGGAGACGAACTGCTATATTGCCAACATCGTCAAGTGCCGCCCGCCCCACAACCGTGACCCGCTGGAGACGGAACAGGACGCCTGCATCGGCTATCTGCGCAATCAGGTGGCGCTGGTAAAGCCGAAGATCATCGTCTGCCTTGGGCGCATCGCCGCCAAGCGGCTGATCGACGCGGACTACCGCATTACGAGGCAGCACGGCCAGTGGGTGGAACGGAACGGCGTCTGGATGACGGCGATATACCACCCGTCGGCGCTGCTGCGGGATGTATCCAAGCGCCCGGAGACCTTTGATGATCTGCTCGCCATCCGGGCAAAAATCCGGGAGATCGGCGCAAATATGTAAAGTAAAAATCCGCTGTTTTCACTTGCGAAAACAGCGGATTCTACTCGTTAACAGACGCAATCGTTGCCTGCCTTATGAAGAAATTGCATTATGGTTGCCGGTGACGGAAAACTCCACCCACTCGGCAATGTTCGTGGCATGGTCGCCGATGCGCTCAAAGTATTTGGCGATCATCAGCAGGTCAAGGGCGTATTCTCCCTCGGCGGGGTTCTTGGCAATCATATCGATCAGACCGCTCTTGATCCGGGTGAAGTAGTTGTCCACCACGTCGTCATGCATCTGCACGGCCTTGGCGAGATATACGTCCTGCTTGACGTAGGCGTCCACGCTGTCCGTGACCATGGCGATGGTCTCTTTCGCCATTTCCCGAATCTTGGGGTATTCCTCGTGGGGATGGGCGATCATGCAGGGGATGATCTCCACAATGTCCTCCGCCTGATCTCCAATACGCTCCATGTCCGTGATCATTTTCAGCGCGGCGGAGACGACACGCAGGTCCCGCGCCACCGGCTGCTGGCGCAGAAGCAGACGCATACAGATGGTCTCGATGGTGCGCTCCTCCTCGTCGATCTTCGCGCCGACCTTGGAGACCTTCTCCCCCAGCTCTTTCGTGTAGGAACCCAGCGCCTGTGTGGCAAGGGAGATGATCTCCTCGCACAGGGAACCCATTTCCGTCAGTTCCTGATTCAGCAGCAGAAGCTGCTCTTCAAATAATTCCCGCATTATCCGAACCTCCCTGTGATGTAATCTTCTGTCCGTTTGTCCAGAGGCTGAGAGAAAATCTGTTCCGTTCCGCCGAATTCCACCAGCTCGCCCAACAGGAAGAACGCAGTGTAATCAGAGATACGGACGGCCTGCTGCATGTTGTGGGTGACGATGACGATGGTATAGTCTTTCTTGAGAGACGCGGCCAGTTCCTCAATTTTCAAGGTGGAAATGGGGTCAAGAGCGGAGGTCGGCTCGTCCATCAGAAGTACCTTCGGCTCCACCGCCAAGGCTCTTGCGATGCACAGCCGCTGCTGCTGACCGCCGGAAAGACCCAGAGCATTCTTTTTCAGCCGGTCTTTTACCTCGTCCCAGATGGCGGCGTCCCGGAGGGAACGCTCTACGATCTCGTCCAGCTTGGCCTTGCTGTGAATGCCGTGGGTGCGGGGGCCGTAGGCGATGTTGTCGTAAATGCTCATGGGGAAGGGGTTGGGCTTCTGGAACACCATGCCCACTTCCTTGCGCAGGTTGTTGACCTCTGCCTGAAAAATGTCCTTGCTCTCGTAGCGCACGTCTCCCGTGATCCTCACGCCGGGGATCAGGTCGTTCATGCGGTTCAGGGTTTTTAAGAACGTGGATTTGCCGCAGCCGGAGGGGCCGATGAGGGCGGTGATGCTGTGCTCCGGGACGGCAATGTTAATGGATTTCAGTGCCTGGGTATCCCCGTACCAGAGGCACAGATTTTTCGCGGTAATAATGTCAGCCAATTCGATTCTTCCTCCCATAATACTTACTTACCAGAGACGCGGACAGGTTAATGAGAAATGCCAGCACCATCAGAATGGCGGCAATGGCAAAGGCGACGCCGAATTCTCCCTGCTCCTTGGCGTAGACGTACAGGGCAACCGTCAATGTCGCGCCCGCGCTGTTTCTCGCAGCCCAGAAGCCGCCCAACACATGGGCAAATCCGGCGGTGAACAGCAGCGCGGCAGACTCACCCAGAATGCGGCCGATGGAAAGGATGCAGCCGGTGACGATTCCGTCCACGCAGTTGGGAAGCACCACCGTGCGGATGACCCGCCACTTTCCCGCGCCCAGACCGAAGGCACCCTCCCGGTAGCTCTGGGGGACGGTTTTCAGGCTTTCCTGGGTGTTGCGCATGATGGTGGGCAGGTTCATGATGACCAGGGTCAGCGCGCCCGCCAGCAGGGAAGTACCCATATTGTTGGAAAACAGCAGCATACCCACAAGACCGTAGATAATGGAGGGAATGCCGGAAAGGGTCTCGGCGGCGTACTCAATGACGGCGACGATCTTTTTATTGTGGGCGTACTCCGTCAGGTAAATTGCCGCGCCCACGCCCAGGGGAAGCACCAGAACCAGGGTGTAAACGATGATGTACAGGGTGTTGAGAATGTCCGGCAGGATGCCGATGCGGTCGGCAAGGTAGCTGGGCTTGGTGCTGAGCAGCTCCCAGGTAATATGGGGAATGCCCTTCGCCAGAACGTAGACCATAAGAAACAGGGTCAGTCCGGCGGTCAGCGCGGTGGCAAGATACATCCCGCCCCGAACCGTCCAGAGGTATAATTTTCTTCGTTTGGAAATCATTTTGCCTTGTCTCCCTTCAGGAAGAAATTCAGAGCGGCGTTGATGAGCATGATGAACAGGAACAGCACCAGGGCGATGGAGAACAGCGCCTGCTTTTGCAGACCGCTGGAATAGGACATTTCGCTGGCCACGGCGGTGGTGAGGAAGCGGACGCTCTGAAACAGGGAGGTGGGCATATTGGGGACGTTGCCCGCCACCATCATGACGGCCATGGCCTCGCCGATGGCTCTGCCCACGCCCAGCACCACGGCAGCGGCAATGCCGCTTTTGGCGGCGGGGACGGAGACACGGAAGTAGGTCTCCTCAGGCGTCGCGCCCAGCGCAAGGGAAGCGTCCTCGTATTCCTTCGGCACCGCTTCCAATGCGGTGATGGACATTTTGATAATGGAGGGCAGAATCATCACAGCGAGGACGATGATGGCGGCGAACAGGCTGGAGCCGTCGGGAATGTGGAAGAGCTTCCGCAGTCCCGGCACCAGCACCATCATGCCGACAAGGCCGTAAACTACGGAGGGGATGCCCGCCAGCATGGAGACTGCCTGCTCCATAAAGCGTTTGACGGGCTTTGGCGCCATTTTCGCCAGATACACCGCCGTCAGGAATCCGATGGGTACGCCGATGATGACAGCCCCGGCGGTTCCGTAGACGCTGGTAAGAATAAAGGGAAGAATGCCGTATTCCGGCTGCGCCGCCGTGGACGCCCATTTCTTGCCGAACAGGAAGGGAACCAGCCCGATCTGGCGGATGGCGGGAATTCCGGAAATAATTAAGTATATGGTGATCAGAAGCACGCAGCCCACGGTGATCAGTCCGAGAATCAGGAAAATACCGTGGACGACGGCCTCAAAAATGTTTGATTTATGTTTCATGTTATCAGCCTTTCGAGGAGGTTTACCATCTTACCGAATTGAGAAAACGGCAGTTGGCTCCCCCGGGCGGGGGAGCCTTTTTGCGTTTGCTTAGCCGTTGGCGGGAACCACACCGGAAGCGGTGATGATGTCATTGGCCTGACCCTTGGTGGCGTAGTCGAAGAACGCCTGAGCAACGGGGCTGAGCGCAACGCCTTCCTTGGTGACCAGCACGAAGGGACGCTGGATGAGGTAGGTGCCGTCCTTGACGGTCTCCTCGCTGGGGGTCACGCCCGCGACCTTCAGAGCTTTGACGGAATCCTTGACGGAGGCGAGAGAGGCGTAGCCGATGGCGTCGGGGTTCTGGGCGACCGCGGTGATGACATCGCCGGTGGAGGTTAACTCCTGACGGTACTTGCACTTGTCAACGGTCTCGGTCAGTTCCTCGAAGCCGCTGCGGGTGCCGGAGCCGGCTTCACGGCCGACCAGAACGATCTCAGCGTCAGCGCCGCCGACCTCGGACCAGTTGGTGATCTCGCCGGTGTAGATCTTGGCGATGGTCTCGATGTCCAGATCTTCCACGGTGTTGGCGGGGTTGACGATCACGGCGATGCCGTCGTAGGCAAGGACGGTGCCGACCAGACCGGATTCAACTTCGGAATCCTTCAGAGCACGGGAGGACAGTCCGATGTCGCAGCGGCCTTCGGACACGGCGGTGATGCCGGAGCCGGAGCCGGTGGGGTTATAGGTGAAGTTTACGCCGGAGTTCGCTTCCATGAAGGCTTCACCCAGAGCGCCGATGACCTTCTCCATGGAGGTGGAGCCGTCAGTGGCGACGGTGCCGGAGAGCGCGGCGGGGGCTTCGGTCTGAGGAGCGGCGGTCGTCTGTGCCGCAGTCTCGGCAGGAGCGGCCGTTGTGGCGGCGGGCTGGCTCTGAGAGCAGCCGGCCATGGCGACAACAAGCATGGCAATCAGTGCAATGGAAATGACTTTTTTCATAATCTTACTTCTCCTTGTAGGTTTTATTTTTGATGTACTTGGGATTTATCCTACGGTTCGCATTTTACTAGTTTAATGTAAATTCCAAAATCTTCGCTATGTAAAATCAAAATCAAAAAGCAAAGCGAATTGTAAAGAATGAAAAGTCCTTGACAGAGACGCACGATTCTTCTAAAATAGAAGCGAAGGGTGATACCGCCCTCCATTGGATAGACAATACTTTCGCGGAAAAGGAGACGCTATGTATCGTATTTTGGATTTGAATCCCCAGCTTGAGCCTTTCGCCGGGGATATTGATTTGCGGATGCACCTGTACCGGTCGGCAAAAAAACGTATTCTGTCCGAGGGACAGAGCCTGAATGATTTTGCCAACGCTCACATGTACTTTGGCTTCCATCATGTGGATGGCGGCTGGTACTACCGGGAGTGGGCGCCCAGCGCCTACCAGCTGTATCTGGAGGGCGAATTCAACGGCTGGAACCAGACCTCCCACCCGCTGACCAATCTGGGCAACGGAAACTGGGAGCTGTATCTCCCCGGCGACGACGCCCTGTGGGACGGCTGCAAGGTCAAGACTGTGGTGGATGCCAACCTGACCCGCACGGAGCACATTCCCCTGTATGCCCGCCGGGTGGTGCAGAACAAGCAGAACATCACCTTCGAGTGCGAGGTGGTGGATGACCGCAAGGCATTCCAGTGGACGGACAAGGGCTTTACCGGCGAGGACGAGCTGTATATCTATGAGGCCCACATCGGCATGGCGCAGGAGGAGGGCAAGGTCGGTTCCTACCGGGAGTTTGCCGACAACATCCTGCCGAGAATCCACAAGGCGGGGTACAATACCCTCCAGCTCATGGCCATTATGGAGCATCCCTATTACGGCTCCTTCGGCTATCAGGTGAGCAGTTTCTTCGCCGCTTCCTCATGGTTCGGAAAGCCGGAAGACCTGAAATATCTGGTGAACAAGGCACATGCCATGGGCATTCGGGTGCTGCTGGACGTAGTGCATTCCCACGCCGTCAAGAATACCGCCGAAGGCATCAATATGTTTGACGGCACCACCTGGCAGTTCTTCCACGACGGCCCCAAGGGCGACCATCCTGCGTGGGGAACAAAGTGCTTTGACTACGGTAAGACCGGCGTTATCCACTTCCTGCTGTCCAATCTGAAATTCTGGATGACGGAGTACCATTTTGACGGCTTCCGCTTTGACGGCGTGACCTCCATGCTGTACCATGACCACGCCCTCGGTACGGACTTCACCTCCGACGGCAAGTATTTCTCCTACAACACCGACACCGAGGCGGTGACGTATTTGCAGCTTGCCAATGAGCTGATCCGTCAGGTGAACCCCAAGGCCATCACCATCGCCGAGGACATGTCCGGTATGCCCGGCATGTGCCTGCCCATTGCGGACGGCGGTATCGGCTTTGACTACCGGCTGGGTATGGGATTGCCGGATATGTGGATCAAGGCGGTGAAGGGGCAGGACGAATTCTGGGACATCAATCAGATGTGGGGCAGTATGTGCCTGCGCCGTCCCGGAGAGAAGACCGTGGCCTATGTGGAGTCCCACGATCAGGCGCTGGTGGGCGACCAGACGATGATCTTCCGCCTGGCCGGGGCGAACATGTACACGGACATGAACAAGGACTGCCACAACCCTGTGATCGACCGCGCCATTGCCCTGCACAAGATGATTCGTCTGTTCACTCTGTCCGGCGGCGGAGAAGCGTACCTCAACTTCATGGGCAACGAATTCGGCCATCCCGAATGGATCGACTTCCCCCGGGAGGGCAATGGCTGGAGCTTCCATTACTGCCGCCGCCAGTGGAGCCTGAAGGACAACGGAATGCTCAAATACCAGTGGCTGGGCGACTTTGACGAGGATATGGTTCGTTTGACCAAGGAGAACCGGATTTTCGACCAGCGGATGGCAGACCTGCTGCTGATGAAAGCGCCGGAGCAGACCCTTGCGTACTACCGGCACGGGCTGGTGTTCGTGTTCAACTTCCACTTCGGTAATTCCCTGAACAACGTTCTTGTCCCGGTTCGCCAGCCGGGCGAGTACACGGTGGTTCTGTCTACCGACGACGAAAAGTACGGCGGCTTTGGAAACGTGGCAAAAAAGACCTACGCTACCAAGCGTTTTGACGGCAGGGACTACATTGAACTGTACATTCCCGCGAGAACCGGCTTCGTGCTGAAGGAAAAGGTGATCCTTCCCGAAACGCCCGCAGCCCCGAAAAAAGCAGCAAAATAACGGAAGACGGCGTGACCGGGTTCGGCCACGCCGTTTTTTGTGCGAAAATATGCAGTAAAACAAATTGACGTGTGCAGGAAACTTTGTGCATTTCATAGATTTCTTGACTTTTGAGACGAAAAATGAATTTTTGCCCAATCTGATGTTGCATTTTTGGGGCTTCGGACATATAATATACACGTAAAACTTGTCAAAATGCCGAAAGGATGATCGATATGACTCCCTATTCCTGCATGACCCGGGAAGAACTGGAACGTGAATACGGCAGTGTGCTGGCGTCCTACGAAGCCTGCAAGGCGCAGGGGCTGAATCTGAATATGGCCCGCGGTAAGCCCGCCAAGAGGCAGCTGGATCTGGTCAGCGGCCTTCTGACCGTGCTGCAGACTCCTAAGGACTGCTTCGACGACGGCGTGGACGCCCGGAATTACGGCGAGCTGGCGGGTATTCCCAGCGCCCGGAGGTACTGGGCGGATGTGCTGGGCTGCAAGGCGGATCAGGTGTTCGTCGGCGGCGCGGCTTCCCTGAATATGATGTTCGACGTGGTGTCCCGTGCCTACACCCACGGCCTGCTCCACAGCCCCAAGCCATGGTGCCGGGAAGAAAAGGTGAAATTTCTCTGCCCCGCCCCCGGATATGACCGGCATTTCCAGATCGGCGAGTTCTTCGGCGCGGAGCTGATTCCCGTCCCCATGACTCCCGAAGGCCCGGATATGGACGTGGTGGAGGAGCTGGTGAAGGACCCGCAGGTCAAGCTCATATGGACGGTTCCCAAATACTCCAACCCCGACGGAATTATTTACTCCGACGAGACCATCCGCCGCTTTGCCCACTTGAAGCCCGCTGCCCCGGACTTTGCCATCATCTGGGACAACGCCTATGGCGTCCACGAATTCGAGGGCGACTATGTCCCGTTCCCGGACATCCTCTCTCTGTGCGACGAGGCGGGACGGCCGGATATGGTTTACGAATTTGCGTCCACCTCCAAGATTACCTTTGCCGGCGGCGGCATTTCCTGCATGGCTGCCAGCGAGGCCAATATCTGCTATTTCACCGGTATTTTCGGCGTGCAGATGATCTCCTACGACAAGGTCAACCAGCTGCGCCATGTGCGTTTTCTTAAGGACAAGGCGCACACGTTGGAGATCATGAAGCTCCACGCATCCGTCATGGCACCGAAATTTGAGTGCGTGGCAAAATGGCTGAACCGGGAGATCAAGCCTCTGGGCATTGCCCATTGGAACGACCCGAAGGGCGGCTATTTCGTCAGCCTGTTTGCCATGCCCGGCACGGCGAAGCGGGTCTGGACGCTGTGCAAGGAGGCCGGTGTGGTGCTGACCAACGCCGGTGCGACCTACCCCTACCGCAATGACCCGGACGACTCCAACCTCCGCATTGCTCCCAGTCTGCCCCCGGTGGCCGAGCTGGAAAAGGCCATGGAGGTGCTGTGCCTGAGCCTGCGTCTTGCGGCGCTGGAAAAGCTGCTGGCAAAATAAATACACCGCATACGGGACGGCGTGGCTTCGGCCACGCCGTCTTTTCGTATTCAAAAATTTCTTGAGAATTCTCCCGAAATGTGTTAGGTTTTGAGTTGAAAATCCTTCTATCAGGGTGAAGGACAAAACACAGGAGGTGCGTTGAATGAACGATGAACAAATCATACAGCTGTTCTTCACCCGAAACGAAGACGCCATCCGGCAGACGGACGACCGGTATGGCGCGAAGCTCACAAGGCTGTCAGAGAATATCGTAGGGAGCAGGGAGGACGCCCAGGAGTGTGTCAATGACACCTACCTCAAGGCATGGGACACCATTCCGCCCACGAAACCGGTTCACTTTTTTGCCTATCTCGCAAAAATCTGCCGCCACTTCGCCTTTGACCGGCTGGACTGGAACAACGCGGCAAAGCGCAAGGCCGAGGTCGTCGCGCTGACGCAGGAGATGGAAGCGTGCATTCCCGGTCATTGGCAGGAAACGGACGTGAGAAGCGCCGAAATCAGCCGATTGGTGAGCAGCTTTTTATGGAAGCAGACGGCGGACAACCGGATGATTTTTGTCCGGCGGTACTGGTACGGCGACAGCGTCAGCGAAATTGCTCTGCGCTATGAGATCAGCCAGAGCGCCGTGCTGATGCGGCTGTCCCGGATGCGGGAAAAGTTAGCTATTTACTTAAAAAAGGAGGGTTTTCAGGTATGACAGGCAAGGATATGTTGCAGGGCATTCAGAATCTGGACGCGGAACTGATCGAGGAATCGGAATTCGGAACATTCGGAAGGGGAAAAGCAAAGGGCTTCGGCAAGAAAAAGCTGCTGTTCATTCTGGCGGCGGCGCTGATCATGGCCTGCCTTGCCGGGGTGTTCATGGCCCTGTGCATGACCACCGCAGCCCGCATAAAGACCGGTACGCTGTTCAAAAACACGTTGATATACAGGCTGTCTCTTATACACATCTCCGAGCCC
>ENA-OZMM01000243-OZMM01000243.1-human-gut-metagenome-genome-assembly--contig:-NODE-243-length-15752-cov-4.222845_pt1 | contig 15752 bp, 18 predicted proteins | sample MGYA00244193_ERZ653821 | MGnify/ENA primary metagenome ERZ653821 (study PRJEB26926, sample SAMN06164832) | human gut metagenome | biome: ENVO:00009003; feature: ENVO:2100002; material: ENVO:00002003...
ATTCACACCTGTAACGCTCCTTCTCCGGCGGCAACGTCGGCAATCCCTATCGGCGCACATATTGTCAGCAAAGTTCATGCGCTGCTGGAGAACCAGAGTAATCCCGGACGCACGCTGCGTGCGGCACGTAGCGTGGAGACATTACACGCCGCATTTACCCGTTAAACCGATTAAGACAGGAAGCAATCATGCAACTTAACGATCCAACCTTATTTCGCCAGCAGGCACTGATCGACGGCAACTGGCGTGACGCCAACAGCGGCGAGACCATCGAAGTGACCAATCCCGCCAACAGTCAGAAATTGGGTAGCGTACCTAAAATGGGGGCAGATGAAACCCGCGAAGCGATTAACGCCGCTAACCGCGCTCTGCCGGCCTGGCGTGCGCTGACTGCCAAAGAGCGAGCCAATATCCTGCGCCGCTGGTTCAACCTGATGATTGAGCATCAGGACGATCTCGCCCGCCTGATGACCCTGGAACAGGGTAAACCGCTGGCGGAGGCCAAAGGCGAAATCACCTATGCCGCCTCATTTATTGAGTGGTTTGCCGAAGAGGGCAAACGCATCTATGGCGATACCATCCCTGGCCATCAGGCCGATAAGCGTCTGATCGTCATTAAGCAGCCGATCGGCGTTACTGCCGCGATTACGCCGTGGAACTTCCCGGCGGCGATGATCACCCGCAAAGCCGGTCCGGCGCTGGCAGCAGGCTGTACGATGGTGCTTAAACCCGCCAGCCAGACTCCCTACTCCGCACTGGCGCTGGCAGAACTGGCTAATCGCGCCGGGATCCCGGCTGGCGTTTTCAGCGTGGTGACCGGTTCTGCGAGCGCGGTAGGTAACGAGCTGACCGGCAACCCGCTGGTGCGCAAACTGTCATTTACCGGCTCAACCGAAATTGGCCGTCAGTTAATGCAGCAGTGTGCCAAAGACATCAAAAAGGTGTCGCTGGAGCTGGGCGGCAATGCGCCGTTTATCGTCTTTGACGATGCCGATCTCGATAAAGCCGTGGAAGGTGCGCTGGCATCGAAGTTCCGTAACGCCGGGCAAACCTGCGTCTGCGCCAATCGCCTGTACGTGCAGGACGGCGTGTATGAGCGTTTTGCCGAAAAACTCCAGCAGGCGGTGAGCAAGCTGCATCTCGGCGATGGTCTGCAACCTGACGTCACCACCGGACCGCTGATCGACGAGAAAGCGGTTGCCAAAGTGCAGGAACACATCGCCGATGCTCTGGATAAAGGCGCACGCATTATCGCGGGCGGTAAACCTCACGCGCTCGGCGGTAACTTCTTCCAGCCCACCATCCTGGTGGATGTGCCAGATAACGCGAAGGTCGCCAAAGAAGAAACGTTCGGCCCGCTGGCTCCGCTGTTTCGTTTTAAAGACGAAGCTGACGTCATCGCTCAGGCCAACGACACCGAGTTTGGTCTGGCCGCCTATTTCTACGCCCGTGATTTGAGCCGCGTCTTCCGCGTTGGCGAAGCGCTGGAGTACGGCATCGTCGGGATTAACACCGGCATTATCTCCAACGAAGTCGCCCCATTTGGTGGGATCAAAGCCTCTGGTCTTGGCCGTGAAGGATCGAAATACGGCATCGAAGACTACTTAGAAATCAAATATATGTGCATCGGCCTTTAATAAAATAAATACTGGAGAATACCTGATGAGCACCAACAAAGAACTAATGCAACGTCGTAGCAACGCCGTTCCCCGTGGCGTAGGACAGATCCACCCTATTTTTGCCGAGCGGGCAGAAAACTGTCGGGTTTGGGACGTTGAAGGCCGTGAATTCCTCGACTTTGCTGGCGGTATTGCGGTGCTGAACACTGGTCACCTGCATCCGCAGATCGTCTCTGCGGTAGAAGCACAGTTGAAAAAACTGTCTCATACCTGTTTCCAGGTGCTGGCCTATGAGCCGTACCTGGAGCTGTGCGAAATCATGAATAAGAAAGTGCCGGGTGATTTTGCCAAGAAAACCCTGCTGGTGACGACCGGTTCTGAAGCGGTGGAAAACGCGGTGAAAATCGCCCGCGCCGCCACCAAACGCACCGGTACGATCGCATTCAGTGGTGCTTACCACGGCCGTACCCACTACACCTTGTCACTGACCGGGAAAGTGAACCCATACTCTGCCGGAATGGGGCTGATGCCGGGCCACGTGTATCGCGCGCTTTATCCTTGCCCGCTGCACGGCATCAGTGAAGATGATGCTATCGCCAGCATCCACCGCATTTTCAGAAACGATGCCGCGCCAGAAGACGTCGCCGCCATCGTGATTGAACCCGTTCAGGGCGAAGGCGGCTTTTACGCGGCCTCTCCTTCCTTTATGCAACGGCTGCGCGCCATTTGTGACGAAAACGGGATCATGCTGATTGCCGATGAAGTACAGAGCGGTGCGGGCCGCACCGGTACGCTGTTTGCCATGGAGCAGATGGGCGTTGCGCCCGATCTCACCACCTTCGCCAAATCCATCGCCGGAGGCTTCCCGCTGGCAGGCGTGACCGGACGCGCCGAAGTCATGGACGCAATCCCACCGGGTGGTCTGGGCGGTACCTATGCCGGTAACCCAATTGCCTGTGCCGCCGCGCTGGCAGTACTGAACATTTTCGAACAGGAAAATCTGCTGCAAAAAGCCAACGAGCTGGGACAAACCCTGCGCGAAGGCCTGCTGGCTATCGCGGAAACTCATCGCGAGATTGGCGACGTACGCGGACTGGGCGCGATGATTGCTATCGAACTGTTTGAAAACGGCGACCACACGAAGCCAGACGCCAAACTGACTGCGGAAGTGGTGGCGCGTGCTCGCGATAAAGGGCTGATCCTGCTCTCCTGCGGACCTTACTACAACGTGCTGCGCATTCTTGTCCCGCTGACCATTGAAGATGCGCAAATCCGCCAGGGGCTGGACATTATCGCCCAGTGTTTTGCCGAGGCAAAACAGGGTTAAACCCCCGAATAAAAACGGGAAATTGTAGGCCGGATAAAGCGCAAGCGCTGCCATCCGGCAATGTTGTGATGCCCGGTGGCGCTACGCTTACCGGGCCTACGGGTAAGGTGCAGGAAGCGACGTCAATAACAATAACGAGGTTTAAAGATGGGGCAAGTGTCACAATCACATGATTTAGGGGGCGGGCTGAAATCACGCCACGTCACCATGCTGTCTATTGCCGGGGTAATCGGCGCAAGTTTGTTCGTCGGTTCAAGCGTGGCGATTGCAGAAGCCGGTCCCGCAGTATTATTAGCCTATCTGTTCGCCGGATTGCTGGTGGTGATGATTATGCGCATGTTGGCCGAAATGGCCGTCGCCACACCGGATACCGGTTCTTTTTCCACATACGCCGATAAGGCCATCGGCCCTTGGGCGGGTTACACCATCGGCTGGTTGTACTGGTGGTTCTGGGTGTTAGTTATCCCTCTGGAAGCGAATATCGCCGCCATCATTTTGCACTCCTGGGTACCGGGCATTCCTATCTGGCTGTTTTCTCTGGTTATCACGCTGGCGTTAACCGGCAGTAATTTGCTGAGCGTCAAAAATTACGGTGAGTTCGAGTTCTGGCTGGCGCTGTGCAAAGTGATTGCCATTCTGGCGTTTATTACCCTCGGTGCGGCGGCGATTAGCGGTTTCTACCCTTATGCCGAGGTTAGCGGAGTTTCACGCCTGTGGGATCAGGGCGGCTTTATGCCCAACGGTTTTGGCGCTGTGATCAGCGCGATGTTAATCACCATGTTCTCCTTTATGGGCGCGGAGATAGTTACCATCGCCGCCGCCGAATCCGATACCCCGGATAAACATATCGTTCGCGCCACCAACTCGGTTATCTGGCGTATCTCTATCTTCTATCTGTGCTCTATTTTTGTGGTGGTAGCGCTGATCCCGTGGAACATGCCGGGACTGAAAGAAGTGGGCTCTTACCGCTCGGTACTGGAGCTACTGCATATCCCGCACGCGAAATTGATCATGGACTGCGTCATTTTGCTGTCGGTGACCAGCTGTCTTAACTCCGCGCTGTATACATCCTCGCGCATGCTCTACTCCCTGAGCCGCCGTGGCGATGCCCCCGCCTTTATGGGTAAAACGAACCGCAGCAAAACGCCTTATGTGGCGGTGCTACTGTCGACAGGTGCCGCGTTCCTCACCGTCATCGTCAACTACTACGCCCCGGCCAAGGTGTTTAAATTCCTGATCGACAGTTCCGGCGCCATCGCGCTGCTGGTCTATCTGGTCATTGCCGTTTCTCAACTGCGGATGCGCAAAATCCTGCTGGCGCGAGGTGGTGAAATTAAACTGAAAATGTGGCTCTATCCGTGGCTTACCTGGCTGGTCATCGCGTTTATTATCTTTGTGCTGGTGGTCATGCTGTTTCGCCCGGCACAACAGCTGGAAGTTATCTCTACCGGATTGTTAGCCATAGGAATTATTTGCACCGTGCCCATTATGTCACGCTGGAAAAAACTGCTATCGTGGCAAAAAGCACCATTGCAAAATACGCATTAAACCTGTTCCCGGCGCAGGCCGGGAAATCCTTTCAGGAGTATGACCATGACCGCCATTCCCCAACCGACGGCCATTGATGGATACCGCTGGCTGAAGAACGACATCATCCGCGGTGTGTATCAGCCTGATGAAAAACTGCGTATGAGCCTGCTGACCTCACGCTATGAGCTTGGCGTGGGACCGCTACGCGAAGCGCTTTCGCAGTTAGTTGCCGAGCGGCTGGTGACGGTGGTTAATCAGAAAGGGTATCGTGTCGCCCCGATGTCAGAACAGGAGTTGCTCGATATTTTCGATGCCCGCGCCAATATGGAAGCCATGTTGGTCGCACTGGCCATTGAACGCGGCGACGACGCCTGGGAAGCTGAAATTCTGGCGCGCGCGCATATGCTCAGTAAGCTTGAAGCCATTGACGCCAGCGAACAGATGCTCGACGAGTGGGATCAGCGCCATCAGGCGTTTCACTCGGCGATTGTCGCCGGCTGTGGTTCACAATATCTGCTGCAAATGCGTGAACGGCTGTTCTCTCTGGCGGCGCGCTACCGGTTTATCTGGCTGCGTAAAACGGTACTGTCGGTTGAAATGCTGGAAGACAAACACGATCAGCACAAGACGCTAACCGAAGCGATTCTGGCACGTGATGCCGCGCGTGCCAGCGAATTAATGCGCCAGCACTTGCTGACGCCGATTCCGATTATTCAACAGGCTATGTCCGGAAAATTGCTGGCGCAATAAGCCTGAATCACATTACTGTTCCGGAATACGTAATACCTGCCCAGGATAGATTTTATCCGGGCTTTTCAGCATTGGTTTATTCGCTTCAAATATCTGGTTATACAGGTTGGCATTACCGTAAACCTGTTTGGCAATAGCGCTCAGGGTATCCCCAGATTTCACGGTATAAAACTGGCTTTCGCTCGCTGGCGCAGAGGTTTTAACCTGATCGTCTACGCTGGCAATACCGGAGATATTACCAATCGCGATCAGAATTTTTTCTTTCGCCTCCTGACTTAATCCATCACCAGAAACAGTGGCTTTGCCTTCGTTAATTTGCACGTCCACTTTATCCGCATCAGGGATGCCGGTTTTGTTCAGGTGTTCCTGCACTTTTTTTGCCAGATCGGCTGTGTCATGGTTTCCAGTGACCGCATCCCACAGTTTTTCACCCGCATCTTTTACAAAATTGAAGAGTCCCATATCCACCTCGGTAATTAACAATCAACACCCAAAAGTGTAGCAGAGGAGAAAGGGGCACAAAGAAAACGGCGCCAAAGCGCCGTAGTAGAAAGGAATTAGTTACGCGTCTGTATCCAGAAGGCATGGATCAGACCTGGGATGTAGCCCAGCAGCGTCAGAACGATATTGAGGATAAATGCCCAACCGAACCCCTTCCCCAGCAGTACGCCAAGCGGGGGCAGAATAATAGTAAAAACGATTCTCCAGAAACCCATACACACTCCCTACAAGCAAAAAATTAATCATTGTTTAAAAAGAGATTTTATCTCTAAGAGTAGCCATTCTACCCAACTCTGCCAGCATTCCGCGGCTGTTTTACCCTCCTTTACGCTCTTTACACTGGCGTATGCTGGTTGTTTATTTTAGAATATGCTTAATTTAGATTATGCTTAAATACATATGACTGAACTTGAACAACTCCGGGCCAGCGCTGAACAGGCTGCCGCCCTGCTAAAAGCGATGAGTAACCCGAAACGGTTGCTGATTTTGTGCATGCTCTGCGGTTCGCCCGGTACCAGCGCGGGCGAATTGGCCCGTGTTACCGGTCTTAGCCCTTCCGCCACTTCCCAGCATCTGGCGCGTATGCGTGAAGAAGGTCTGATAGAAAGCCAGCGCGATGCCCAGCGCATCCTCTACTCCATTAAAAATGCGGCCGTGAATTCGCTGATCGCCACATTAAAAACACTGTATTGCCCATAAGGAGCCATCATGACTATTGGGACGATTTCCCCGCGCGAGGCGCAGACACTGGTCGCGCAGGGTGCAAAACTGATTGATATCCGCGATGCTGACGAGTATCTACACGAGCATATTCCTGAGGCACATCTGGCACCGTTACCTACCCTTGAGCAGGGATCGCTGCCTGCGAATTTACGCGCCGAGCAGGTGATTTTTCACTGCCAGTCAGGCAAACGAACACAAAATGCGGCAACAAAACTGAGCGCCATTGCTGCGCCCGCGCAGGTCTGGCTGCTGGAAGGTGGAATTGACGGCTGGAAAGCCGCAGGGTTGCCGGTGGCGAAAGACAGTTCACAACCGTTACCGCTGATGCGTCAGGTACAGATAGCCGCAGGCAGCCTTGCCCTTCTCGGCGTGATTCTGGGTTACGCCGTCAGCAGTTCTTTCTTCCTGCTGAGCGGTTTTGTCGGCGCCGGGCTGATTCTCGCTGGCGTGACCGGCTTTTGCGGCATGGCACGATTGCTGGACAAAATGCCCTGGAACCGACGTACTCATTAAGCGGTAATCATTGAAACAGCACTGTACCCGCCGGTTGACGTGATCTATGGTGAGTTCTGCGATAAATGATAAATAAAGGAGCGCAACAATATGTTTAAACCTGGCGATCTGGTTCAACCGCGTATGGGCGGTCCAAAACTGAAGGTTGTTGAAGTCAATGACGATCAAATTGTGGCGGTACAAGCCAGTAATGAAAGCGGTGATAAATTCACGCTGAAAGCAGATGATGTCACGCGATATACCGAAGAGGGTGATTTCGGCGTTTGCTGAAAATAAGCGGTGAGGATCTCCTCACCGCCTTCGTAATTAGATCAGAAAGTCATCAAGAGATTTACCGGTAGCCAGCGCCTGGGCAATTGGCTTCGGTGTGCGACCTTGTCCGGTCCATGTTTTCGTTTCACCATTGATATCGATAAAACGATATTTCGCCGGGCGTGGTTGGCGTTTTTTAACTGAACGTGCCGTCGCAGGTGCTATGCTCAGCAGCTCCTCCGGGCTGATCCCGTCTGCCTGCATCTGCGCCAGCAAAGCATTAATTTTTGCCTGCTGTTCTGCACGTTGGCGCTGTAGCTGTTCTTCTTCATCGCGCCGTTCTTTGGTCACTACCCTGAATTTTTCAAGCATATCTTCCAGTACATCAACGGAAAATTCACGAGCCATTGCACGCAGCGAGCGGATATTATTTAAGTTTTTTAACATTGAACTCATATTAACAAAACCTCTTTAACGTAAAACATAAAAACGGTATTACGCTAAATATTGTATGCAACTGATTATTATATTTCCAGTCTAATTTATTCTTTTATCATTAAACAAATAGCCAACTCTGATATTTATAGCATCCATTCTGCTATCGCCCAGACAATATATTCTATTACCCTGATTGCAGCTTTGAATATACCTGCAAGGTATCTCAGCGCGTCACTTTAGAAACAGGCCACAGCATCGCGTGGAACCAACGAGTATACATATTGCACATCAGTCAACATTCAGAAAAGGAGCGCAAAAAATTCAGAAAAACAAGCAACAATAACTCTTTGATCTAAAAAGATTTTAGTCAACACAGCAACGAAAACACCAAAACGAACAAAAAACAAACCACTACAGAGCATTTTATCGACAAAAAGACAATAAATAAAAATTTTAAGCTAGTTGCTAGTTATTATCCAGGCATATATCCTATTAAAACGCGAAAGCAGCAAGACAAATCACTAGTAGTTAAGGTATTCAAAACCTTTTTTCCCCTTTTTACAAGGAGCATTAACATGTTCTCTCCGCAGTCACGCTTGCGTCATGCAGTAGCAGACACGTTCGCGATGGTTGTTTATTGTTCTGTCGTGAACATGTTGATCGAAATATTCCTTTCTGGAATGAGCTTCGAACAGTCGCTGTATTCCAGATTAGTCGCTATCCCTGTCAACATACTGATCGCGTGGCCATACGGCATGTACCGTGATTTGTTCATGCGCGCGGCGCGGAAAGCCACACAGGCAGGATGGGCAAAAAATCTGGCGGATGTGCTGGCTTATGTTACCTTCCAGTCGCCGGTGTATGTGATTATTCTGCTAACGGTTGGTGCGGACTGGCATCAGATTACGGCTGCAGTAAGTTCGAACATCGTGGTATCAATGCTGATGGGCGCTGTCTATGGCTACTTTCTTGATTATTGCCGCCGCTTGTTTAAGGTCAGCAGCTATCACCAGGCTAAAGCCTGACACGCTTCTTCGCGACTGGCACTGCCAGTCGCGTTATTAGTTAGAATTAACGTCGCCAAACAACCCGCTCAGATAACGCTCAAGCGCAATACGCGAACTAAAGCCGTGCGGAATACCATAATGCTCATGAGTATCTCCGGCTAAATACAGCGGGAATTGCTGGTAATGATCGCAGGTTTTAATATCCGTCGCGGGTTCCGCCAGCGAAGAACTGCGCTCTTTTAGCGTGGGATGGATAATTAATGCGGTACGTCCCATGCGTGCTTCACGGTTAACGTACACATAATTTTCGCCACGCCGATAGCCGTACGTTTTCTGCGTCACTACATCAACGGTAAAGCCCACTTTTTCAAGTACGCGCGCCACCTCATCAGGTCGTAAATACATATTATTTTCCTCGTTATCTTTTACTGCGGGCTTACCTTACCTGATTCAGCATTAGCAACGCTTTCAGAAAAGTCCATAAACGAGTGAACACGATGAGACAAATATCTTAAGAACCGTACAGATTTATGTCAGCGCCAACCGCAGTTGATACGCCGCCTGTTGCGCCATTTCCGCCGAGCTGATATTGGTAAACGACAGCAATATTCCCCCCTTTCCTGCTGAAGTCATTCGCCAGCGGCTTAACGCCTGAACCGCCAGCCCAGCCTGATTCGCTTTGCGCACTAGCGCAATATCATCTCCGTCGACACTCATCACCAGTTGAATCCCACCTTCCTGAGGAATAACGCTAAATCCTTGTTCGGTCAGAGCATTTTCCATCCATTGACGTCGCAGAGCATAATGCTGGCGCATACGTTTTAAGTGCCGCCAGAAGTGGCCATCCTGCATAAAATCTGCCAGCGTTTGCTGCCATAAAACCGGAACGCTACAGGCCGTTAGCGCCGCCTGCTGACGAAAATATTCTACCTGAGTCGGGGGCACCACCAGCCACGCCGTGCGCAAAGCCGGAAACATCGATTTGCTGAACGTTCCGGCATAAATCACCCGCTGGGGCGCATCCAGACTTTTTAGCGGCGGCAACGGTTTGCCGTGGTAGCGAAATTCACTGTCATAGTCATCTTCGATTACCCACGCCTGCGCGCGAGTCGCCCACTCCAGCAACCGGTGGCGACGGTCTAATGACAGGGCCACACCCAGCGGACTTTGATGTGCGGGAGTGAGCAGTACAAAACGCGCCTGCGGGTAGTCGCGGATCCCGGCGCTGACATCCAGACCATCGGCATCCACCGCTACCGGCATCAACTCAATGCGTTCCTGAGCCACCACGGGCCGGATCAGCGGAAAACCGGGATCTTCGACCCACATTCCCTCACCGGGATGCGCCAGAGCGCGCAGAATTAACGTCATTGATGCCGCATAGCCTGAAGTGATAAAAATCTGTTCTGGCTGGCATTCAATGCTGCGTGAAACGCGCAGGTAATCAACAATTGCCTGGCGTAACACCCGTTCGCCACAGACATCACCCACCGCCAGATCAAAACGCGTTTGGGTGCGTAAACGCCGTCCCATCACCCGCGCCCAGACTTCGCGCGGAAAAAGATCGAGTGCGGGTAATCCCATCTGAAAAGGTTGTGGTCTGGGATTTTCTCCGGCGAAGATGGCAGGAGATGCAGGCGCCCTTTCTGGCCGCAGTTGCTCACTGACAAACGTTCCCGCCTGTCCACGCCGCGCGAGCCAGCCCTGCGCCACCAGCTCTGCATAGGCATTTTCCACCGTCGAGCGTGATACCCCCAACTCCTGTGCCCAGGTCCGACTGGAGGGCAATCTGGTACCGGGCTTGAGTTCGCCTTTTTCAATTGCGTTTTTTAACTGACGAGCGATTTGCTGATAGCGTGGCATTTATGGTCTGCTTTTTTGGCAACAATATGGCTCTCTGTAGCAGTCCATTATAGTGCTACATTGCGGGTCATCCAAACGAGGAGAAATACCATGACAATGTTACGCCAGCCCTATTACGAACTCAGTCCTGAAATCTATAACGCTCTGGTTCAGGCAAGCCAAGCGCTGGAAAACTGCGCGCTGGAACCTACGTTGACGGAACTGATTTACCTGCGGGTCTCGCAAATCAACGGCTGCGCCTTTTGCCTGGAAATGCACAGTAAAGCGCTGCGCAAATCTGGTGTTGCGCAGGCCAAACTGGACGCACTGGCAGGCTGGCGGGTGAGTCACCACTTCAGCGAGCAGGAACGTGCGGCGCTGGCGTGGGCCGAATCGGTCACCCAAATTGCCACTACTCACGCCGAAGACGACGTTTATCTGCCGCTGCTCGACCATTTCAGCGCGAAAGAGATTAGTGACCTGACATTTGCCATTAGCCTGATGAACTGCTTCAACCGCCTGGCGGTGGGGATGCGCATGTGATTCTGCGCTGCCGGATGGCGGCATAATGCCTTATCCGGCCTACGTTGTGCTCTCCTGTTGCCCGTAGGCCTGCGCCATCGGGCAATTTATAAACCCCCGTTAGCCTTCCCCCGCCACGCTCATCACCCTGCCCATCATCAATCTAAAATTCCCATATCTTGTATGGTTGAATCTTTTTAAAACTACATCTAGTATCTTTCCTATCAGGACACACACAACCCGACGCCCTCTATCGCGCCGATCTTTTATTTTTAAATGGAAATACGAATCATGCGTATTATTATTTACACTCGCAATAACTGTGTTCAATGCCATGCCACCAAACGGGCAATGGAAAGCCGTGGGTTTGACTTTGAGATGGTAAATGTCGATTTACAGCCCGATTTGGCTGATAGCCTGCGCGATCAAGGGTTTCGCCAGTTACCGGTCGTCGTCGCGGGTGAAACCAGTTGGTCAGGGTTTCGCCCGGACATGATCAACCGTCTGCATCCGGAACACCGTGTGGCCAGCGCATGAGCCAGCTCGTCTACTTCTCCAGCAGCTCCGAAAATACGCACCGCTTTATTCTGCGTCTGGGGCTGCCTGCCATCCGCATTCCGCTTAACGAACGCGAGCGGATCCGGGTAGACGAACCTTACCTATTAATCGTGCCGTCCTACGGTGGCGGCGGCACTGCTGGCGCGGTCCCAAGACAGGTGATCCGCTTTTTAAACGATACGCACAACCGGGCGTTAATTCGTGGAGTGATCGCCTCCGGCAATCGTAATTTCGGTGACGCCTACGGTCGCGCGGGTGATGTCATCTCACAAAAATGCGGCGTGCCGTGGCTCTATCGCTTTGAGCTGATGGGCACCCAAAGCGATATCGACAACGTTCGAAAAGGAGTAAGCGAATTTTGGCAACGACAACCGCAGAACGTGTAATGCAGCCAACGCTGGATTATCACGCCCTGAACGCCATGCTGAATCTGTACGATAAAGCCGGGCGCATTCAGTTCGACAAAGACCATCAGGCGGTGGAGGCTTTCTTTGCCGCACACGTCCGCCCCAACTCGGTGGCGTTTGCCAGCCAGCAGGAGCGCCTGGAAACGTTGGTGGATGAAGGCTATTACGATGCCAGCGTGTTAGCCCGCTACGATCGCGCGTTCGTGCTGAAGCTATTCGCTCACGCCCATGCCAGCGGATTCCGTTTCCAGACGTTCCTCGGCGCATGGAAGTTCTACACCAGCTATACGCTGAAAACGTTCGACGGTAAGCGCTATCTCGAAGACTTTGAGGATCGGGTCACGATGGTGGCGCTCACGCTGGCGCAGGGCGATGAAATGCTCGCGATGCAGCTGACCGATGAAATGCTCTCCGGGCGCTTTCAGCCCGCCACACCAACCTTTTTAAACTGCGGCAAACAGCAACGCGGTGAGCTGGTCTCCTGCTTCCTGTTGCGTATTGAAGACAACATGGAGTCTATTGGTCGGGCGGTCAACTCCGCACTTCAGCTCTCCAAACGCGGCGGCGGCGTGGCATTTTTGCTCTCCAACCTGCGCGAGGCAGGTGCGCCCATTAAACGCATTGAGAACCAGTCATCTGGGGTGATCCCGGTAATGAAAATGCTGGAAGATGCGTTTTCTTATGCGAATCAACTCGGGGCACGTCAGGGTGCGGGGGCGGTATATCTGCACGCACACCATCCGGATATTTTACGTTTTCTCGATACTAAGCGCGAAAACGCCGACGAGAAAATCCGCATCAAAACGCTCTCGCTTGGCGTGGTGATCCCGGATATTACCTTTCAACTGGCGAAAGAAAATGCCCAAATGGCGCTGTTCTCACCGTATGACGTGGAACGGATTTACGGCAAACCATTCGGTGATATCGCCGTGAGTGAGCGGTATGACGAACTGGTGGCCGACGAACGCGTGCGCAAAAAATACATTAACGCCCGCGAATTCTTCCAGCGGCTGGCCGAGATCCAGTTTGAGTCTGGCTATCCTTACATCATGTTTGAAGATACGGTGAATCGCACCAATCCGATTGCCGGTCGGATCAATATGAGCAACCTGTGCTCGGAGATTTTGCAGGTTAACAGTGCCTCCACCTACGATGAAAATCTCAATTACGCGCAGACCGGGCACGATATTTCCTGCAATCTCGGCTCGTTGAACATTGCCCATACCATGGATTCACCCGATTTTGGTCGTACCGTGGAAACGGCGGTTCGTGGCTTAACCGCCGTTTCGGACATGAGCCATATCCGCAGCGTGCCCTCGATTGAGGCCGGGAACAACGCATCGCACGCAATTGGTCTTGGGCAGATGAATCTGCACGGGTATCTGGCGCGGGAAGGGATCGCCTACGGTTCACCGGAAGGGCTGGATTTTACCAATCTCTATTTCTATACCATCACCTGGCATGCGCTGAATACGTCAATGAAGATCGCCCGCGAGCGCGGCCAAACCTTTGCCGGATTCAAACAGTCGCGCTACGCCAGCGGTGAGTATTTTAACCAGTATCTGCAGGGCGACTGGCAGCCAAAAACCGACAAGGTTCGCGTCCTGTTTGCCGCCAGCGGCATTACGCTGCCGACGCGCGAGATGTGGTCACAGCTGCGTGAAGATGTGATGCGCTACGGCATTTATAACCAGAATTTACAGGCGGTTCCCCCCACCGGTTCTATCTCTTACATCAATCATGCCACGTCAAGCATTCACCCGATCGTGTCGAAAGTGGAGATTCGCAAAGAGGGCAAAACCGGGCGCGTTTACTACCCTGCCCCGTTTATGACCAATGAGAATCTGGCCTTGTATCAGGATGCCTACGAGATTGGTCCACAAAAAATCATTGATACCTACGCAGAAGCAACGCGCCATGTCGATCAGGGGCTTTCACTGACGCTCTTTTTCCCCGATACCGCCACCACGCGCGATATCAATAAAGCGCAGATTTACGCCTGGCGTAAGGGCATCAAATCCCTGTACTACATCCGACTACGCCAGCTGGCGCTGGAAGGCACCGAAATCGAAGGCTGCGTGTCATGCGCGCTGTAAGGAGGAGAAAATGACATTATCCCGCGTGAGCGCCATCAACTGGAACAAGATTGAGGATGATAAAGATCTTGAGGTGTGGAACCGTCTGACCAGTAACTTCTGGCTCCCGGAAAAGGTCCCGCTCTCCAATGACATTCCGGCCTGGCAAACGTTGAACGCAGCCGAACAGCAGCTAACAATCCGCGTTTTTACCGGGCTGACGCTGCTCGACACCATTCAGAATGTTGCCGGAGCACCAGCGTTAATGGCTGATTCGTTAACGCCGCATGAAGAGGCGGTGCTGTCGAATATCAGCTTTATGGAGGCGGTGCACGCCCGTTCATACAGCTCTATATTCTCCACCCTTTGCCAGACCAATGACGTGGATGCAGCCTACGCCTGGAGTGAAGAAAATACCTCACTCCAGCGCAAAGCGCAGATCGCTTTGGCACATTACGCCAGCGACGAACCGTTGAAGAAAAAAATAGCCAGCGTGTTTCTGGAATCCTTCCTCTTCTATTCTGGCTTCTGGTTACCGATGTATTTTTCCAGCCGCGGCAAATTGACCAATACCGCCGATCTCATTCGTCTGATCATTCGTGATGAAGCGGTTCATGGGTATTACATTGGTTATAAATATCAAAAAGGTCTGGAGCATATTTCCGAATCCGCACGCGAGGAGTTAAAGAATTTTGCCTTTGACCTGCTGATGGAATTGTATGATAACGAAGCGCGTTATACGGAAGAGTTGTATGCAGAAACCGGCTGGGTGGATGACGTCAAGGCCTTCCTTTGTTACAACGCCAATAAGGCATTAATGAATTTGGGATATGAGGCGCTATTCCCGCCTGAAATGGCGGAGGTTAACCCGGCAATCCTTGCCGCGCTGTCGCCCAACGCTGACGAAAACCACGATTTCTTCTCGGGTTCCGGCTCATCTTATGTGATGGGAAAAGCGGTCGAAACTGAAGATGACGACTGGAATTTCTAGCACTCATTTTCACGGGAAATACCGTACATTTTTCACGGAAATATTTTAACAGGATCACACTTTTGTCGTGCAAATATAATTGTGTGATCTACACTCAATATCAGCCGCATTATTCGCCTGCATTCCAGCAATTCAGGCGATTTTTCATTGGCATTTACAAAAAATATTAACCCGTTCACATTCGCGCTCAGCCCTTATATCACGGGAAGTCCCGCCATCTGGCCTTTGGCAATATTCATGCCACAACCAAATTCAGGGTTGTCTCAGATTCTCAGTATGTTAGGGTAGAAAAAGGTCACTATTTCCATCAGGTAATATATCGATATAAACAAATAACAGGAATCATTCTATTGCATGGCAATTAAATTAGAAGTTAAAAATCTCTATAAGATATTTGGAGAGCATCCCCAGAGAGCCTTCAAATATATTGAAAAAGGACTTTCAAAAGAGCAGATTCTGGATAAAACGGGGCTATCGCTTGGCGTTAAAAACGCCAGTCTGGCCATTGAAGAAGGCGAGATATTTGTCATCATGGGATTATCCGGTTCGGGTAAATCCACAATGGTACGCCTTCTCAATCGCCTGATTGAACCCACCCGCGGGCAGGTATTGATTGACGGCGTAGACATCGCCCGGATATCCGATGCCTGTCTCTTATACACATCTGACGCTGCCGACGATCGCATAAGTGTAGATC
>ENA-OZMM01000260-OZMM01000260.1-human-gut-metagenome-genome-assembly--contig:-NODE-260-length-15068-cov-4.141544_pt1 | contig 15068 bp, 19 predicted proteins | sample MGYA00244193_ERZ653821 | MGnify/ENA primary metagenome ERZ653821 (study PRJEB26926, sample SAMN06164832) | human gut metagenome | biome: ENVO:00009003; feature: ENVO:2100002; material: ENVO:00002003...
TCGGGAACTTCCAGCCCCAACAGCACGCGCAGCAGCGTCGTCTTGCCAATGCCGGAGGGGCCAAGCAGGCGCGTCACACCGACGCCGGCAGTAAATGATACATTGTCCAGTACGGTCTTTCCGTCATAGCTCTTGCACAAACCTTCGACCCGCAGTTCCATCATATCCCCCACCTTTCCGCCATGCTGTCGACAAAATAGAGGAACAGCCGCTCAAAGAGCGCCGAGATCAGCACGATCGCCGCCGTCCAGGCGAAGAGGTCGGCGGTCTCGAAATAGATCTTGGCATGATAGAGCTTTTCGCCGATGGAACCGCCGGAGAGGGCGATGACCTCCGCCGCGGTGCCGGCCTTCCAGCAAAGTCCCAGCGCCGCGCTGACGGCGGAGCGAAAGTAGGGCAGCACCTGCGGAAGATAGATCCCCCGCAGCGTGCGCGAAAATGGCACACGAAAGACCCGCGCCATCTCCAGCAGGGAAGCGTCCGTACAGCGCACGCCCTCGAGCACATTGAGATACACGGGAGGAAAGACCATCAGCGCCGCGATAAAAAGCGGCAGCGTTTTGCTCGACAGCCACACAAGCGCCAAAATGATGAATGATGCCACCGGCACGGTCTTTACGAGCATGACGAGCGGCGCAAGCAGCTCTTCGACGCGGCGATCGCGCGCAGAAAGCGCAGCAAGTATGACCGCCAGCAGACAGGAGAGCAAAAATCCACCCAGAATGTGCAGACTCGACAGCCCCACCGCGCGCCAGAACGCCGCCGTCCCCGCCAGTGCCATCAGCCGTGCAAGAGCGGCAAGGGGAGAGGGGAGCAGCAACGCGCCGTGCGGGTACACCGCGTGCAGCACCATCGCGGTGACCTGCCAGACGACAAGCCAGAAAACGACCGCCCAGAGGCGCACGTTCTGCTTTTTTCCGCGCATGATCATCTCTCCTTTCCTTGAAATACGGCGGCGGGACAGCGCCCGCCGCCGCAAAGAATTTACGCGAAATAGAAGCTGTTATCCGGCATCTCACCGCCGACAGCGGCGGGAGACGCATTGTAGAGCACCTCTAAATAACCGGGCAGCGCCTCAAGAAGGTCTGCCCCCGTCATGCAGACGATGTTGCAGTAGGGCAGTGCCTTTTCCGCGACGGCGGCATCCACGATGCCGTATTCGCCAATGAGCGCTGCGGCATCCGCGGTGTTGGCGTTCACGTAGTCAACGCTCGCGGCATAGTCCTTGAGAAAGGCCTCCACGGCGGCGGGATTTTCCTCCACGACCGCACGGCGGGCAACAATGACGCCCGTAATGAGCGCCGAGCCGTTATCAAGCGCGTCCCATTCAGCATTCAGATCGAGCGCCATGCGCAGTCCCTCGATCTTGCTCTGCGCCACGGTGACGAAGGGCTGGGGCAGGAGCGCAACGCTCGCCTGACCGGAAGCCAGCGCCGCGACACACTCGCTGTGCTCGCTCTTCCAGTCGATCGTCACATCGTGATCGGGATCAATGCCGTTTTCCGTGAGAAGATAGCGCAGGGCGTATTCCGGCGTAGAGCCCTTGCCCGCCGCCACGATGGTCTGGCCCTTGAGGTCGGCGATGGACTGCACGCTCTCGCCGTTTTCCACGATGTAGAGAACGCCGAGCGTGTTGACCGCCAGCACCTCGATCTCGCCCTCCGTCTTATTGTAGAGCACGGCGGCGAGGTTCGCGGGCACGCAGGCCATGTCGAGCTCGCCCTTGAGGAGCGCGGGCGTCACTTCGTCCGCAGAACCAGCAAGGGTAAAGGTATATTCATTGCCAGTCGTTTCGCCATTCTCGCTGTCCTTCATCAGCTTCACAAGGCCCATGGCGGTCGGCCCCTTGAGCGCGGCGATGGAGTAGCTCGCAGGGGTAAACTCCTCCTGCTCGGTTTGCTGCTCGTCCTGCGCGTCGGGCTCGTCCGCTTTCTGCCCGCAGGCAGCGAGCGAGAAGACGAGCGCAAGCGTCAGGCACAGGGCAAAAATGCGATTCCAATTCTTTTTCATTTGATCTCTTCCTTTCCGATACTGTCCTCGGGCGCATAGACCGTTTTGGCGGTGATGCCATCCAGACGGCCGATCTTTCCCGACAGGGCGGAGATGACGTTGCCCGGCGCATCGAGCGCGACGCTGATGATATTCACGCCCTTTTCACGGTAGGGTACGCCCATACGCCCGATGATATACTGCCCATACTGGTGCAGCAGCTCGTTGAACGGCTGAACGGAGCTCCCCTCGCGGACGATAACAGCCAGCACGGCGACTCTCGTTTCCATAAACGCATTCTCCTTCGTAAAATAAATCATCCCTTCCGCCGTTCAGCAGAAGGGATGGAAACAACAAGCTCAGCGCAGCAGTGCTGCACCTTTGATTTTCCCTCTTCTTCCGGCTCGGAGCGTATCCTTGCTGTCAGAACGGTAGAATGAATTCTTTGCCGCCGGTCAGATATGTCTTTCCTTAGGCAAGGCGATAATACCATATTTTTTTTTTGCCGTCAAGCGGTGAACGAAGTAAAGAGCGCGTTTGGCAAATCTCTGTCCAACGCGCTCTTTCCATTTTTTATTTGTCGAAGCTCGGGTTCATATAATAGACGTTTTTCTCGTTCAGGCGGTCCTTGGCAAGTCGCAGTCCTTCGCCGAAGCGTACAAGATGGAAATAACAAGCCTTCAAATGCGCCATTCGATCTTGATGGAATCGCTGGTCGCATAGATGACACGGATGAGCTGATCTACCATCTGTCGCTTATCGTCAAAGCTCAGTTCATCCCACATGGTCAGATGATTGCTGATCTCCGTGTAGTCTGCCTCCTTGTGCAGCTTCAGTTCAGAGATGCGTTTCATCAGCTCTTGCTTTTTCCCGTCCAGCTCCTTGATGCGTCCGCTGATATAGCGGAACATGGTATCGTCTGCAACCGACAAGCGCTCCATTAAGGCGGCGATCTCACTTTCGACTTGCGTGAGCTGGATGCTCAACGCAGTCAATTCAGGGTTAATGCGATTTCCTTTACACTGTCTGAGTTTTCTGAATTGTGCCAGTTTTTTTCGCATCTCATCATAGATGATCTGCTCAAACTCGTCCGTGTAGATCGTTCCGGGACCCTCACAGGCTTTGGCGTTCATTTTGTTCGAGCAGAGAAGGTATCTGGAGCGGGTGGTCGAATAGTGCTTATCCACCAGCGCGTATCCGCAGACGCCGCATTTGATCTTTCCCGCCAGCCATGTGTTCTTGGCTTTCTGATACGGCTTAATCTGCTGTGCTTCCAGACACTTGGCACGGCATTTCAGCCACAGGTCGGCGGGAATGATCCCCTCGTGCGGCGCCAGCACCAGATGATTGCCCTCCAGATTCATCTGCTTGCGGCCGGTGGAATCCTTCCCTTTGTAGTAGTAGCACCCGTTCGTCCCGATGAAATCGGCAGGGTCGTTTGCCATAATCGCGCCTTGGTCCCGATAGAACTCATAGACGGATAGATCCGAGCGAACGTAAATGGGATTTCGCAGAACGTCTGCAAGGCGCGTGCGTCCCCATGGCTTTCCATTTTTGAGAATGCCGTGGCTCTGAAAGTAGCGGATAATGTCGCCGTAAGAGCATTCCGGCTTGGAATAAAGCTCATAGATCAAACGCACCTGCTCTGCTTCTTCCGTGTTGATCTCATACATGGACGTCTTGACACCATCAATGGTCGTCGGGATCAGCCGGAAACCATACGGAACTCTGCCGCCCATATAGAAACTCTTTTGGCTGCGGGAGTAGTAGGCGTCAGCCACGCGCTTTTGAATAGTTTCTCGTTCCAACTGCGCGAATACAATGCAGATGTTGAGCATGGCGCGCCCCATCGGGGAAGACGTATCGAATTTTTCTGTTGTGGACACAAACTCGACCTTGTGTGTTCCGAACTGCTCCATCATATTGGAGAAGTCGAGAATGGAACGGCTGATACGGTCAAGCTTGTAAACAACGACCTTGCCGATCACTCCGTTTTCGATGTCGTTCATCATTTCCGCAAAGGCTGGGCGATCCGTATTCTTCCCGCTGTAGCCTCTGTCGGCATAAACCTTGTACTGTTCACCTCTCATTTCGTATTGGCAGAACTCGATCTGGCTTTCGATGGAAATGCTATCGGCTCTGTCAACGGATTGTCTTGCGTATATTGCATTCATTTTGTAGCTCCTTTCTCATAGAAAAGAGCTGCTGACAGGTACATCATACCGCAGCAGCTTCTAAATAGCTATTATTTTCCTGTTGTTTTTCGTATTTGATAAAAATCTCGAAAAGGCCCTCTTCAATACATCGCCGCTGCTCCATGCACTCTTCAGCGGTAAGTTGAGGGGAGAGGTTTTCGATTCGAATCATGGCTTTTCTGCCGGAAACGATATGCGCATCACTGTCGTAAGTGAAGGGGCGGACAATAATAACGATCACCTCCCATGGGTGCTATCACTCTATTTATAAAAAACTTGTCCTATGCAAAAGAGACAGACCCAATCGGTCTGTCTCTTTCATTGGTATAATTCATGGCAGGGAAGTATGGATCACCTACATGAGATATGGATCAATTTGCTGAGTAAAAAACCTATACAAACATTTGTACATCCAACTGTGTTATTATCCTATACAAACCCATCCGAAGATGCTATACTCAAGTAAAGTAAGCGAAAGAAGGGATATGTACCATGCTGACGGAAAAAGCTAACGCCATCTGCCTCTTGGAAGTCCTGAGAGAATACTCCGACGCGGAACACATTCTACCCATGCGGGAGATCATTGCAAAAATGCAGTCCCTCTACGGCATCAAAATCGACCGCCGTACCGTTTACGGGGCCATTGCGCTTTTGATCGAGCTCGGCTACGATATCTCCATTTACGAGGATAATGGCGCCGGCTATTACCTCCGCAGTCGAGAATTGGAGCAGTCAGAAGTCCTTCTGCTGACCGACGCGGTATATTCCTTCCCGTTCATCCCTGCAAAGCAGACCGAGCAGCTTGTCCAGAAGCTGCAAAAGCAGCTTAGCGTCTACCAGCGGAAGCGTTATCGCTATCTGACCATATCGCGGCAGGACCGCAAGACCGACAACCGGCAGGTATTCTGGAACATCGAGCAGTTGGATGAGGCGATCGCGCAGAAGAAAAAAGTCCGGCTCGGCTATCTCCACTACGGGCTGGATAAAAAACAGCACGAGACAAAGACCTATACGCTCAGCCCCTACGAAATGGTTTACATGAATGAGCGGTATTACCTCATTTGTGTTCCTGACCACGCGCCAAATACGCGTCTTTACCGCATTGACCGCATGAAGGATATTCAAATTTTGGATGATCCTCGCAGCGAGGCTGTCGCCCGTCAGGAGGCACAAAATGCTGTCTATGCCTATGTCGGCGCGCCGGAGCGCATCGTCATGTACTGTGACCGAGCCATCTTAGACGATGTGATTGACCGCTTCGGCACAGAGGTGCAGATCCGTGAACGCGACGAAAATACTTTTACCGCCGGTTTCACCGCGCCGCCGCGCGGCGTCAAATTCTGGGCGCTGCAATACCTGCCGTATGTGGAGGTCGTAGAGCCTGCGTGGCTGCGGGAGGAGATCATTGAGAGCCTTGGAAAGAACAAGTATACCAAATAGGCATAAACCCATTTGATATCAGATAAATACGGAGGAGGAAAATGATTATGAGTATGGTTCGCATTGATTACCTGGGTACCTGCGAAGAGTTGGGTTTCTCTACCGACTCATACGCGTGGTGGCGGCCATTCTACCGATGGACTTTTTCTGACGGAGAAAAAGAATACTCAATCGTTTGCCGACACGCGCAAAGTTACTTTGAAAAAATATTGAATATAGCCTTGTCAAAAGACGCCCCCATCGAGGACGCACAGGAGGCTGCAAAGCACCAAATAAACCAGCACATTAGTTTTGAAGATGACATCGACCACATCGGTATTGACTTTTTCGACAACGATGGTCAACTGCGTGTCGTTGGTTGGTCCGATGAGTCCGGTGAGGAAACTCTCTTTGAGTTTCATTGCAATACGGCGGAGTTTATCCATGATATCGCCAAGCAGGTAGATGGTCACTTCCAAAGGATCGGCATTTTATATTATGACAGTTCCATTCCCAGTGCATTTCACGTAAATCGCAATATTGAAGGTTTCAACACCTTTATGAAACAGGATCTCTGGCTGACCGGTGCGCTTAGCCTAAGCGATATCGTGCTGCTAAAAGCCTGCGTGCTGGGCGGTTATGATACTGACAAAATGGTAGACGGTCTTGATGCGGATTTGTCCCGAGATATAAAAATTCTTACGACACCGATCATCTAAACTTTAAAGTTGGGAGGCTCTTATCATGTTAGAAAATGACCGCACATGGAAACAAGATTACCTCTACCGTATGTTCTCGCACCATACCAAGGGTAAAGAGAAGGAAAACTACGTTGTCAACGCGATATGGGCAAGACTGGATGATCTGAACATCAAGCCCGTGACGCAGCAATATGTCCGTCGTTCTAATGGATATGCGTTGATCGATCTCTATTTTCCGCAGATTAACTACGGTGTAGAGTGCGATGAAAAATATCACAAGGATAACCTGCTCAAGGATGTAGAACGCGAAATCGACCTGCAAACGGCGCTGTCAGCCTGCAGCGAAGATGGATTGACAATCCGCCGTGTGGATGCAACGCTGGACGCAGATGCGCTTCACGCCCGCATCCGCGAGATCGTCTGCGAGATCCGGCAAAAGGTCGCAGAAAAAGGAGAACAGCTCTCTCCATGGCTTGAGCGTGAAGAGGAATGGCGCAGCATCAAAGAGCGCGGTATTCTGTGGACAGAGGATGCCTATTCCTTTAAAACGATTGCTGATATTTGCCAAAAATGCTTCGGCAAGGATGCGAACTATCGCATCCAGCGCAGCTTTTTCCATGTGGCCGATGATCGGATGCTTTGGTGTCCTAAGTTGGCGATTGAACTGCCTGACGGCTCAAAGGTGGCGCAGTCTCGCGGCTGGATCAATGAGCTGTCCGCTGACTGGAATGTGATCATCGAACATAATGACAGCGGCGCTACCCCAGTAAAGCACCCGGATCAGCCACGCTATACCTTCGCAAAGAGCAAGGACGAACGCGGCGAGGACGCCTATCGATTCATCGGAATATTCCAATGGAGCGAAACCACGCCGAGCGGTGAGCACATCTATAAGCGCCTGGCAAGCGATATGAAACTGAAATAGAACTACGCGCAGTGCCCCTGTACAGACAAATGTACAGGGGCGTGCTTTATAATACAGATACAATCGAACAGGAAACCATGTTTACAGAAGGAGGGGCAGAATGGAACTCGAAAATGAGCTTTTCCTTGCAACGATAGAGTAGACTTGGGAATGTTGTCTAAAGCAAAAAGAGAGCGATAACGAAAAGAGCGTTGCTCTATGCAAGGCATATAAGGGCGGGCAGTTTGGCTTGCTCCAAGTGGACCAGACAGATGAGCAAGGGAAGATAGAATACCGTAAAGTTCTCCCTTACCGGTATGACAACATCATTTATCTTGGATGCGGTATATTCTGTCTGTTTCAAAGACATCAACACTGGTTAAAGAGACTTTTCCTTACGAAAAATTATGATATCCGCGCAGAAGATATTGGATACGGGCCTTATTCCGGTCTTGCCTGGATGGATCGATCCGGTATTGTGATAAAGCAATATTATGATAATAATGAAAAATCCTTCTATAATCCCAAAACAGGTCGAGCCTCCGACACTTTCAAGCAGTTAGAGATCACCCACGGTTATGCGTTGACCGGCAATAGTCAGCGATACTCTTTGAATGATGATCAACAATACTCTTTGATCGATCTTGAAACAGATAAGACTATAAGTACGAACTTCGACTATCCGTATCATTATCTCTGTGATTATCAGAACGGCAGCATCTTCCTCGCTGCGCCAGACAAGGATAATTCCTCCGATACCTTTCCCATGCAGCTTGCCTTTTGCGATCACGACGACCACAGCGCGATTGTATTTGAGCTGACTGCTCACCCCGATATCGAGGCCACGCTTCAAGGCGAGCGTTTTTTGGCAAAAAATATATCTCTTGAGCAATATGGGAAGTCTCTTGTCCTACAGCACGAGGACAGTGGTATGATCACTAAGGCGGACATCTTAAAAGCGAAAAACCTTAGCAGTCTCCTTCGTATGACGGAAAATTTTTGCGGGGAATAACAGATTTGCAGGATACACCGTAATAGCTTAAACAAATTTAGAACCGCGGAGGTAAGCACCATGAAAAATCGCTCAGTACAATATCTGCGTAATTGCTGTGAAGACGCGCTACATGAACTATATCCGGCAGGCATTCCGAATGAGGTATCCCAACGGTTTGAACAAGAAATCGATTACTTGTCAGAAAAGCCGGATTGCCATGACGATTTTCTGCTGTTTAAGGAACTTAGCGATGCAGCCAAGCGAACCTGCGGGAAATTATATCTTGCAGGGACGATAACCAATTCGATCCTGATCTATCTATTAGGTGACCACGAACTGAATCCTATGCCGGCACACTATTACTGTCCCAACTGCGGCTATTATCACGAAGAATCACAGGCAGTTGTCGGATTGGATCTGCCCGAAAGAAATTGCCCACACTGCAGATCTGCCCTGCGTAGAGATGGTTTTTCGCTGCGGGAGGAATATGTGTGGAAGGCTTCCTCTGAAATGACTTTCGAGTATCGGATGACCTCACGCGTGATTCCCCTTGCCCGCAAAGTCATTGAACGGCATTATGCGGGGCAGCATCGGCATACGGCATTGCTCGGCTGGCAAAACAGCGACCAGTTGGAAGTATCTGGCATGGTCATTCTCCCCGCTGGGAAGGGCCTTGCAGATTATCAAGAATTTGTCGGCATAACTCAGGACGGCAAAGAGTGCCTATACTACGATTGGCACCTTTTTGAAAGAGAAAACCTTAAGAAGATTTTACTTTTAAGACTCAACCTCTTGGATGTACTCGACAAAGTGCAATGGGAAACCGGCGCTCTGGCTGATGACATAACGCCAGAAGAACTCTATGATGTTTCCTGCCAAGACATCCTCAACACATTGGTTCTGGAGCAGGGCGAATACAACGTGTTATTCAAACAGAAGCCAAAGACATTTCGGGAAAAGATGGATCTACTTTCTGCCACCCATAATACTTATCACGCAGAAGATAGCTGCGATTCGTTTGTTTCTTTTCAAGAATTCTCGGAAAATCCGCTGTTTTTGTCTTGCCCAATTTATACTCGCGATGATGTCCTCGACATGCTCCGGCAGATCTATAAGAATGCAGGCGAAGCGTTTTTTGATGCGGAAGACGTGCGCAATGGAAGGGGCCATAATGGCACTTGCGTCTTTAGCGCTGAGGTACCAGAGGAACTTAAGGAGATCGCCCAACACGTTAGCTTTCTTTTCCCACGCGCATTTGGGCAATGGCATATGCTTCAATACATGCGCCTTGCCAAGTATTTGAAATTAGACCGCCGTGCGTATTGCAAGGTGTTGTGGGGATCGACTGGATGTCATCATAATTAAATCCTAATAAAAAAGACATCCGAGAAGTTTTGGTCTTGGATGTCTTTTATGTCAGCAGTTCTTTTCATCTTGTTCCATCTTGTACGCTTCGTTTCGCCGAAGCGCTGGAAGTGCACGACCTCACGCGCACGCAGGAACTTGATGACATCGCTGACGTCCGGATCATCGGAAAGGCGGAGAATGTTGTCGTAGGTCACGCGCGCCTTCTGCTCTGCTGCAAGGTCCTCTGTCAGGTCGGCGATGGTGTCGCCCGTGACCTGCATGGTACCGGCGGACCACGGCGTGCCGGAGGCAAACTGTGGGAAAACGCCGGCCGTGTGGTCGACAAAATAGGGGGCGAAGCCCGCCTCGCGGATCTGCTCCTCCGTCAGATTGCGCGTGAGCTGGTGGACGATGGTGCCGACCATCTCAAGATGCCCCAGCTCCTCTGTACCGACCGTGGAAGCCCAAGGGCCACAAGTACGAAAAAGCCTTGCGCCGCAAGGGTTACAGGCCGAAAAAGAGAGGGAAAACGCGAATGTGCAAAATGCCGGTTGGCTCCATTCCTTTGACGCAGACTACCATTATCGCGGCTCCGACCTTCACTACCATGTGAACGTGTCCACCGCGCTTTCGGAGGGAGGGGCGGTATGGTGAAGGAATTTATCTCGCAGCTTCCACCGGACAAGCTGTCGCCCTTTGCAAAGCACCCCTATCGGGTGCGGGAGGATGCCGCCATGGACGAGCTGGTGGAGAGCATCCGTGTCCACGGCATTCTATCGCCCATGTTGGCCCGACCAAAAGGGGAGGGCTACGAGCTGGTCAGCGGGCATCGGCGGCGTCTGGCGGCGCAGAAATTGGGCTTACCCACCGTGCCGGTGCTGGTGCGGGAGATGAGCGACGACGAAGCGGTGATCCTGATGGTGGACAGCAACCTCCAACGGGAAAACCTGCTGCCCAGCGAAAAGGCATTCGCTTACAAGATGAAACTGGAGGCCATGAACAGGCAGGGCAGACGGACAGATTTAACTTCGACAACAGTTGTGCCTAAGTTCCGGTCAAATGAAGTCATAGGGAAAGAATCAGGTGAAAGCAGAGAAACGGTACGCCGCTATATCCGCCTGACCAACCTTGTTCCGCCGCTGCTTCAGATGGTGGACGATGGACGCATCGCCTTTTCTCCCGCCGTGGAGCTGTCCTATCTCACACGCGATGAGCAGGCGGAGCTGTGGGACTTGATCGGGCGGGAGGACGCCACACCATCGCTGTCACAGGCACTCCGCATGAAGCAGCTTTCCCGCGAGGCAAAGCTGACGCCGGAGGTACTGTACGCCATTCTCACCGAGGAAAAGCCCAATCAGAAAGAGCAAATCCGCATCAAAACCGAGTCGCTGCGGAAGTATTTCCCGCGCAATTACTCTGCGCAGCAGATGGAGCGGGAGATCATCAAGCTGCTGGAGGCCCGTTACCGCGCAAAGAACAGGGGAGAGCGATGATTTTCGTATACTGGCACTATACAAATTTCTTCCGTACAATAGCGGCAGAAAGGAGCGAGGATTATGGAGCAGAATTTACCGCCATTGCCGCCGGTCATTTTTGAGAACGGTCTTTACTACGAGCTGCGGGGCGAGCAGTATTATCCATGCCTTTTGCCGCCGGAGCCGGACACCACAGAGGACAAGCTGCTGGAAACCATCATCCGCCAGATGGCAGAGGCACAGGGCATCGACGAGGACTTGAAGGCGCGGGATCAAATGGCGTGGGTAGGTGCGATGAACAACATCAAAAGCGCCGCGCTTGAGATCCTGCGAGAGTCCAAATAACGCCCCAAGAAGGAAACAAAAGCAAAAAATCAACGCAAGCGGAGACAGGTCAAACGCCTGCCTCCGCTATTTTTATGTCCCAACGGGCAAGGAGGAACAATATGGATTATTTCTACGAGCATGAATCAGAGCTATTTACATTTTACCGTGTTCCAAAGGTGCTGTTTACGGAGGAACCATTCAAAAACATAAATTGTGAAGCAAAATTACTTTACGGATTATTGCTGGACAAAATGGGACTTTCCCGCAAAAGCGGGTGGTTCGATAAGCAAGGGCGCGCCTTTGTTTACTATGGCATCAGCCACATTATGGAGGACTTGGGCTGCGCCCACAGCAAGGCGGAGAAGCTGCTATCCGAACTGGAGCAAGCTGGCCTGCTGCGCCGGAAACGGCAGGGGTTGGGAAAACCGTCTATGCTGTATCCCCTGAAATTCGAAAATCGAATTTCTTGACTTTCGATTTTCGAATTTCAAGAACGCTGATTTTCAGCGTCTAACAAGACTGAGTAGAACGATACTGAGTAGAAAATATATACTACCCGAAAAAAGAATAATAGGGAGGATCATCAGATGAAGAACAAAGAGAACTTACGGGAAAAGCAGGTAAATCTCCGCTTGACGCAGGCAGAATATGAGCGGCTCACCCGCACCGCGCAGGACCACGGCATCGGGCGGGCGGCGTATCTCCGCATGGTGCTGCGGGGCGCGTGGCTGCGGGAGGACGGCAGAAAATCAGAATAGCTTTTTCCGCTGGAATTTGATGCAGGCCGTCACACGGTCACGGATATAAGGAACATCCCTCTTGGCGTAAAACTCCAGCGGCTCTGAAAGGGCCGCCATGATCTCTTTTTCGGCAAAGTCGCAGCGAAGCTGCGGCCCATAGAGATTTTGGGCCGCATGGACCTGTCGGACAAAGCCCGTTTTCATGGGCTGAGCCTTGAGCTGACGCACCAATGCGGCCGGTTCGATCTCCATGGGATAGTCCCGTGTGTTGGATAGCAGGCCCGCACCAAAGTCGAAGATGGGGCAGTAGTCAAAGCCATCACCGCAGCGCAGCACAGCGATGTTGTTCAGATGCCGGTCCTCGTTGCCGAACAGCATATCCACCTCGAACAGCAGCGTCAGATAGGTACCGAAGCGGTCAAGTCCCGTCAGCCGCTCAACCTGCTCCACCAACCACGCAAGGCGGCTCTGAAGATTGGGCAGACGGTTTACCGCGGTCTGCCAGTCCGGGCCAACGCCTTTTCGCAGCAGTTCCGCAAGGGTCAGGATGGCCTCGCCCTGACGTAGAAAATTGGCACTGGAACAGCCGTTCCGGATGTGTCCGTGGACTTCCAGCCGCTCCATGCGGTAGGTCACATAGCGAAAGCCCAACGCATCTGTATTGGTCTGTGCCAGCAGCGCAGCGGTCACGGCTTCAGCCAGTCCCTCATAGCCGAACAGATCCAGCTTGTACCAGCGGCCATCTGCCAGCCATTTTTCCTGATTGCCCTTAGACGAGGTTTCCGCGATGCGGCTTCCCGTTGTCAGTCTGATCGACATATTCAGCCCTCCACAATTTTGATCCAGCACGAATCCTCTGCCATGCGCCCTTCGGTCTTGCGGATGATCGCCAGCGGGTCATAGCAGTCCAGTCCCAAGTCAGACAGGTAATATTTCAAACCGTCCCGCTCCTGCGGCACACAGCGGTCTTTCAAGAAGATTTGCAGATCGTCCCATGTGGGCTTGCGGTTCACGCCGAAAGCGGTGGAAAGGGGAGAACTGGCCTCGTTTTCGATGGCAAGTTGATGAGTGGTTTGGTCAGCGCAGATCTTCGTACAGAGCTTATTCCCATCGTAGTAGTACAGGATCAGGAGGGCGTGAGCGCTGCTTCGGGCATTGGCCAGAAAGACATTGTAATCAGACACGGCAGGGCGGCGGATGGTGATGCTTTCCCCATCGAATTGCAGCGTTACGGTGCGGCTGCCCTCAGAGATACCCAGGTCCTTCATCCAAGCAGATGGCAGAGCCACGCGGTAGCCATTGGCATCCGGACCGGCGTTTCCACCCGCCTTGTTGATAAGAATATTTGCAGTTCGTTCCTCGTGCAGCATGGTCATTCACCTCAAAAGTTTCTTGCAATTATTATACCTATTGGACACCAATAAATCAAGAAGTTAATTTTACAACAGCGTTGTCACGAAAATGAAGCCGCTATACGGAAGCTGAATTCGCAAGCATAGCATTTGGCCGTCCAAATGCGCTTGTTAGGGGAAGCAATTCCCCTATAACCCCTTATGAATTGAAAGGAAAAACGATCATGAGAAAACGACCAATCAAAATATCGCTCCGTTTGAATGAGCAGGAGCATGAACATTTGAAACAGCAGGCTATGCTCTCTGGCTTCCCAATGGAAGTATTCCTCCGTGCGCTGATCTCTGGCATGAACCTCCGATCCCGACCACTCGCTGAATACGCCGAAATCCGGCGTCAACTCGCCGGCATTGGAAATAATATCAATCAAATCGCTCATGTTGTCAACACCCGCGGCTTTGCCACGAAGGAAGACATTGCCGCAGTCACGACAGCACAGCGGGTGATCTGGCAGATCGCAAAGCGGCTTTGAGATAGCTTATTCCAAGATATATGCCGTCTGAACAAGGCCAACGACAAAAAGCAGAGCGCGCAGCCTCCTTTCTCAAGGCTGCGCGCCCGTTTTTTGTTATATCGATCAATTCCCGCTTCTGGGACGCAAGCATCGAAATATTGCTTGTGGAGATGGCATTTTGTGGTATAATTATTTTGTGAAATTATAGCCAGAACGGTCAGCGAGCTTGAAGGCTTATCAAAGGAGTTGGTGTGATGACAAAGTACGGAATTGATCCAAAGGTTATTTGCCAGATCATTGATCTGGCAAATAGGCATCACATCCAAACGGTGATTCTCTTTGGTTCCCGCGCACGAGGGGACTTTCGCCGCACAAGCGATATTGATTTAGCTGTGCAGGGAGGCAATGTATGCCGTTTCAGACTGGATGTTGAGGAAGAAACGCATACATTGCTGACCTTTGATGTGATAGATTTATGTTCTGATTTGTCCCCAGAATTGCGGGAAGCCATCAGCAAGGAGGGAGTATTGCTCTATGAAAAAGTTTGATAACTACCGTAAAAATTTAGACGTTCTGCGGCGCTCTGATCAGCAGGATCTCAATAATGAATTTATCATTAGCGGCATCATTGATAAGTTCTCCATTCAGTTTGAATTAGGCTGGAAGGTCTTAAAAGAATTGCTGACGTATGAAGGCATCGATGCAGCTAAGACAGGCTCTCCGCGTGAAATTATCAAGCAGGCGTACCAGTATTACCCTTGCATAGAGGAAGATGTATGGCTGGATATGCTGTCCCAGCGCAACAATATGGCGCATATTTACGATGGAAATGCCGCGAAAGCACTGGCACAGGAGATCATCAGCCGCTTTATTCCGGCCTTTGAAAAGCTGGAAAAAAGCATCTGTGAACGATACGCCGATCTTCTGGATACGCTCTGAGAAACTATTTTACAAACACACATGGAGGCCCACAATGGCACTTGAAAATAAACTTGGTATCACCAACTCCGCCGAGCTTGCCCGCGAGGAGGAGCGGATCAGCAAAAGGAAGGCCGTGGAACTGTTTGAAAGCGGCGCTCTGGATAAGCTGTCTCTTATACACATCTCCGAGCC
>ENA-OZMM01000265-OZMM01000265.1-human-gut-metagenome-genome-assembly--contig:-NODE-265-length-14748-cov-5.838358_pt1 | contig 14748 bp, 10 predicted proteins | sample MGYA00244193_ERZ653821 | MGnify/ENA primary metagenome ERZ653821 (study PRJEB26926, sample SAMN06164832) | human gut metagenome | biome: ENVO:00009003; feature: ENVO:2100002; material: ENVO:00002003...
CCCGGACGGCGGCGACGGCGGGCATGGCGGCAGCGTCATTCTCCGGGTCAACGACAACCTGTCTACTCTTTTGGATTTCCGCTACAAGCGCAAGTATCAGGCCGCCGCAGGTGTCAGCGGTCAGGGTCGGAAAATGGCGGGCAAACGGGGCGAAAACCTGATTATCGAAGTCCCCCGGGGCACCGTTGTGCGGGACGCCGAAACGAACCAGATCATCGTAGACATGTCCACCGGCGAGGATTTCATTCTCGCCAAGGGCGGACGGGGCGGCTGGGGCAATGCCCATTACGCCACCCCCACCCGTCAGGTTCCCCGGTTTGCCAAAGCTGGTCTTAAGGGACAGGAGCGGGACGTGATTCTGGAGCTGAAGCTTCTGGCGGACGTGGGTCTGGTGGGCTTTCCCAACGTGGGTAAATCCACCCTGCTTTCCGTCACCTCCAACGCCCACCCGAAGATCGCCAACTATCACTTTACGACCCTGTATCCCAATCTGGGGGTTATTTATGTAGATGAGGGCGTGTCCTTCGTCATGGCGGACATCCCCGGCATCATTGAGGGCGCCGCCGAGGGTGCGGGTCTGGGGCACGATTTTCTCCGGCACATCGACCGCTGCCGCCTGCTCGTTCACGTTGTAGACGTGTCCGGCAGCGAGGGGCGGGATCCGGTGGAGGATTTTCACGCCATCTGTGCCGAGCTGAAAAACTACAGCATCGACCTCAGCAACCGCCCCATGATCGTGGCCGCCAACAAGACCGACCTGCTGCCCCCGGACAGCGACAATCTGGAGCTGCTCCGCGCCGCCGCCGAAGAAGCGGGCTGCGAACTGTACGAGATTTCCGCCGGCACTACCGTGGGCACCCGGAATCTCATGCGGGCGGTGGCGGAGCGGCTGCGCACCCTGCCCCCCGTGACCATTTACGAGCCGGAGTACGTGGAGGTCATCGCCGAGCCTACCGACCCCAACGCCTTCGACATCGAGCACTACGGCAGCACATGGCTGGTCACCGGCGTCTGGCTGGAACGGCTGGTGCAGAACATCAATTTTGAGGACTACGAGTCCCGGAACTATTTTGACCAGCAGCTCCGCAAGGTGGGCCTGTTCGCCCGTCTGGAGGAAATGGGCATTGCCGACGGAGACACCGTGGATATTTACGACTTTGAGTTTGAGTATCAGCGGTAAGGCATCGTTCTTCAAATAATTTCCAACAGCCGGGGCAGGCTTCAGACCTGCCCCGGCTGTTGCTGTCTGCGGGTCACGCCTTCCCCAAAACCGGCGAAATGACCAACCGGAGTTTCCCCCTCTGGGCAGGGCGTTTTCCGACGAAAACGCAGGTACGGTACATGGCAGGAATCGCCGTTCTTTGGGCGTTTTGACGGTTTTTCGGAACGCGCGGAAAACCATTTGCCATTCCTTTCTTTTTTCGATATAATAATTCTTATACGGCTGGTTTGCGCGAGCCATCTTTTTTCCGGGGGTTGATTTCCATGATCCGAAACCTGAATCAGGTCACGTTCCGCTGCTTCGGCAGCGTTCCGTCCGAGCGCACCCAGACGGACAGGAATCTGTTCCGGGACGACGCCGCCGCTGTGCGGCTGTCGCGGACGGAGGCGGTGGTCTACCGCGCCGCATCGGAGACGCGGATCAGCTGCGGCATGGGCATGAGCGTCCTGTCCGCCAGCACGGACGGGGAAACCTACCAGCGCTTCTATCTGGACAAACCCGCCATTATCCGCAAGGGGGTCTATTTCCTTTTGGAGCCGTTTCAGGGTGACGCCACGGTGATGGTGTCCGCTCAGGAGCCGCCGGAGGAGCTGGGACGTCACGCCCCCGGCAGCGCCCGGGTAGATCATCAGCTGCGGGTGGAGGGCATTTACACCTTCTTCTATCAGGAAAAGGAGCAGGGCTTCCTGTTTTCCGGGGAATCCCACCCCATGACCGAGCTGACCTACGTGGATCAGGGCGCGCTGCACAGCGTGGTAGACGGGCAGGACCTTCTGCTCAGGCAGGGAGACATCGTCCTCTACGGCCCGGGGCAGTGGCACATGCAGTACGCCGACATCGGCGTCGCCCCCCGGTTCGTGACCATTTCCTTTGACGTCAGCGGCGTTGACCTTGCTCCCCTGCTGAACCGGAAATTCACCGCGCCCCAGAGCGTGGCGACGCTTTTGCAGAATATGCTCCGGGAGCAGGAGGTTATGGACGCCTACTCCAACGACATCATCCTCTACCAGCTGAATCTGCTGCTGCTTCAGCTTCAGCGGGAGGCCGCGTCCCCCAAGGCAGGAAAGCTGCAGACCTCCAACGCCGTCCACAGCGAGAACGAGATCATCCGTCAGGCGCAGCAGTTCATCAGCGCCCACATCCGGGAGAAGCTGTCGGTGCCGCTGGTCGCCCGGCAGGTGGATGTCAGCCCCAGCTACCTCACGGCGCTGTTCCACAAGAATCTGCAAATTTCCCCCGGCGAGTATATCCGCCGGATCAAGCTTCAGGAGAGCAAGCAGATGATCCGGGAAAACGACCTGAATTTCACGGAGATCGCCGCCCAGCTCCACTATTCCACGGTGCATCACTTCTCCCGGCAGTTCAAGGAGAAGTTCGGCATTACCCCCACAGAATACGCAAAATCTGTTCGTTGAGAGGTTTGGAAAATGAAAAAAGGGAACCCCATTGCGCTGCTGCCCATCGGCGTGTTTCTCGTGCTGTATCTTGGGCTGGGGCTGCTGTTTGAGTACGGTCTGCACATCCCCATGGGCTTTTACAACATCCCCATCGTCATCGCGTTTCTCGTGTCTATTTTAGTAGCCTGTCTTCAGAACCGGGCGGTTCCCTTTGAGGAAAAGCTTGTCATCATGGGGCAGGGCGTGGGAGATAAGAACATCATCACCATGCTGCTGATCTTTCTGACGGCAGGGGCGTTCGTCGGCGTGGTGGGGCGCAGCTCCGCCCAGAGCGTCGCCTACTTCATGCTCGACATCATCCCCGCCCGGTTCGCCGTGGCGGTGCTGTTTGTGGTCGCCTGCTTCGTCTCCACTGCCATGGGAACCTCCGTCGGCACCATCACCCTCATCATGCCCATTGCATTGGAGGTCGCGCAGGCGTCCGGCTTCGACACGGCGCTGTGTACCGGAAGCGTCGTGGGCGGAGCCATGTTCGGCGACAACCTGTCCTTCATCTCCGACACCACCATTGCCGCCTGCAACGGTCAGGGCTGCGCCATGAAGGATAAATTCAAGGGCAATTTCTGGATCGCCCTGCCTGCGGCCATCGCCACGCTGGTGCTGATCCTGCTTCTGACCATGGGGCATGACACCGCGCCCATTGACGAAAGCTACGATCTCGTTCAGATCACATCCCCTACGTTCTGGTTCTGGCGGGAGGCGTCGCTGGGATCAACGTGTTTATCGTTCTGCTGACGGGCATCGTTTCCGGCGCTGTCATCATGCTCCTGACCGGGCAGGTGGAAGCCACTGCACTTCTCGCCAGCATGGGCAACGGCGCGGCGGGCATGTTCGAGACCAGCATGGTTGCCATCCTTGTGGCCGCGATGTGCGCCCTGATCCGGGTCTACGGCGGCTTTGACGCGCTGCTGTGCTTCATCCGGAAGGTCTTCCGGGGCAAAAAAGGCGGTCAGCTGGGCATGGGTCTGCTGGTAGGCGCCATGGACATCGCCACTGCCAACAACACCGTCGCCATCGTCATGGCAAACCCCATTGCCAAGGAAATGAGCGAGGATTACGGCATCTCCCCCTCCCGCACGGCCTGCCTGCTGGACACCTTCTCCTGCATTTTCCAGGGCATTATCCCCTACGGTGCGCAGATGCTGGTCGCCATCTCGGCGGCAGCGGAAATGGGCTTTGCCCTGTCGGCGTTCTCCATCATGCGGTATCTGTTCTATCCGTATCTGCTGCTGGTCAGCTCGCTGATCGCGATTTTTCTGGTAAAGGGTAAGAAAAACTGATTTCCCGGCAGAAGCGTCGGCATTTGGCTGCGCTTCTGCCTTTCTGCGTCTTAAGGCTTGCGAAAGTGGGAATTCTGTACTATAATGAACGTATATTCCAGTATTTGTGTGGAGGCAGCTATGGACTTTCGGGTATTGGCGGTTGGCGATGTGGTGGGCAATCCGGGTTTGGAGCAGATCCGCCGGAATCTGCGGCAGATGAAGCGGCAGTATCACACGGATTTCGTGGTGGTCAACGGCGAAAACGCCGCCGTGGTGGGCATCACGCCCAATCAGGCGGACAGCATTCTGGACGCCGGTGCGGACATCATCACCATGGGCAACCACACCTGGAGCAAGCGGGAGATCGTCCCCTATATGGACGACTGCCCATGGATCATCCGTCCGGCCAATTATGCCCCTCAGGTTCCGGGGCGGGGCTGGCAGGTGGTGCAGACGGCGGCAGGCGACGTGGCCGTCATCGACCTCATCGGCCGGTGCAATATGGACTACGGCCCGGAAAATCCCTTCCTGATGGTGGACAAAATTCTCAAGCAGCTCACCGCGAAGATCATTCTGGTGGAAATTCACGCGGAAGCCACCTCGGAGAAGCTGGCCATGGGCTACATGCTGGACGGGCGGGTCAGTGCCGTGTGGGGGACCCACACCCACGTTCCCACGGCGGACGCCCGTGTGCTGCCCAAGGGGACGGGCTACGTCACAGACCTGGGCATGACCGGCCCCCGGGATTCCGTGCTGGGCATCCGGCCGGAGCTGTCCATCGCCAAATTCCGGGGTGATCTGCCGGAGCGCTACCGCTGGGCGGAGGGCGCGTCCAAGATCGAGGCCGTGCTGTTCACCATCGATTCGGAAACCGGAAAATGCCGTAAGGCAGAAAGGGTCGACAAATGGGACTGAAAATTTTACACAGCGCCGACTGGCACTTAGACTCCCCCTTCGCGGGCTTCGACGACAGCCAGCGGGCGCTTCTAAAGCAGGAGCAGCAGAGTATCCCCGGCAAAATTTCCCAGCTTTGCCGCCGGGAAAAGTGCGATCTCATGCTCCTCGCGGGAGATATTTTTGACGGTGAACCCACCCGGGAGACGGTGGAAGCCCTCAAAAAAGCGCTGTCCGAGTGCGGCGCAAGGGTCTTCATCACGCCGGGCAATCACGATTTCTGCGCCCCCGGCTCTGTCTGGCTGGAAGAAAACTGGCCGGAAAACGTCTATGTGTTCACCGGCGGGCTGGAAGCCGTCACGATTCCCGACTTAAACTGCCGGGTCTACGGTGCGGGCTACCAGAGCATGGACAGCGCCCCCCTGCTGGAAAATTTCCGGGCGGAGGGCAGCGAAAAATACTGCATCGCCGTGCTCCACGGCGATCCCACCCGGAAGGACTCCCTCTACTGCCCCATCACCGCCCAGCAGGTGCGGGACTCGGGGCTGCAATATCTGGCGCTGGGACATATCCATAAAGCGGGCGCGTTTCACGCCGGTGGGACGCTGTGCGCATGGCCGGGCTGCCCCATGGGGCGGGGCTGGGACGAAACCGGCGAAAAGGGCGTGTGCATCGTGACCGTGGAGGACAGCGCCTCCCTTCGGGCGGTGGCGCTGGACACCATCCGCTTCCACGAGCTGAAAGCGGACATTTCCTCCGGCGCGGAAGCTGCGCTGGAAAAAATCCTGCCTCCCGCGGGAAGCCGGGACTTTTTCCGGGTCACCCTTACGGGAAGCGGCGAAGCGGATATTGCCAAGCTCACGCGGCGTTTTTCCGCCGTTCCCAATCTGACGCTGCGGGACGAGACGCTTCCGCCGCTGGACATCTGGGGGGACACCGGTGCGGACACGCTGGAGGGCGTGTATTTCCGTCTGCTCCGGGAGGCCATGGAGGCCGACCCTGACAGCCGGGAGGAAATTCAGCTTGCGGCGGAAATTTCCCGGAAGCTGCTGGAAGGACGGGAGGTCACGCTGTGAAAATCTACAAAATGACTGCCACCTTCGGCAAGCTGGAGCACGCGGAGCTGACCCTCCAGCCGGGGCTGAACATCCTCACTGCCCCCAACGAGTGGGGCAAAAGCACGTGGTGCGCCTTTCTTGTCGCCATGCTCTACGGTCTGGACACCCGCGCCAAAACCACGAAAACCACCCTCGCCGACAAGGAGCGCTACGCCCCATGGTCGGGCAATCCCATGGCGGGTCGCATTGACCTGAATTGGAATGGCCGGGACATCACCATCGAGCGCCGCACCAAGGGCAGAGTCCCTCTGGGTGAATTCAAGGCGTACGAAACCGATTCCGGGCTGCCTGTCCCGGAGCTGACGGCAGCGAACTGCGGCCAGCAGCTGCTGGGCGTGGAGCAGACGGTGTTCCGCCGGGCGGGGTTTATCCGTCAATCGGATTTGCCAGTGACGCAGGATGAAGCCCTTCGACGCAGGCTCAACGACCTCGTGACCACCGGCGACGAAAGCGGTACCAGCGACAAGCTGGCAAAAAATCTGCGGGACCTGAAAAACCGCTGCCGCTTCAACAAAAGCGGTCTTCTCCCCCAGCTGGAAAGCCAGCGGGACGCCTTACAGGATAAGGTCGAGGAACTGGACGCGCTGGACGCACAGGTGAAGAAGCTGAAAATGCGTCTGGACGACGTCAAGACATGGCTGCAGCAGCTGAACACCCATCAGGCCGCGCTGGACTATGCCGCCGCGGAGGCGGACGCCGGGCGGGTCGCGCAGGCGCGGGAAGCGCTGGAACAGGCGCAGGATTTACTTGCCATCCGGGAAGCCGCCTGCGAAAAGCTGCCGTCTCAGGAGGACGCGGAAAAGAAGCTCAAGGAGCTGCGCGCCTTCCGCGACGAGTGGAACGCCCTGCAGATGGAGCTGCAGATGCTTCCCCGCGCCCCCCTGCCCCCGGCGAAGAAAGACCCCTTCGCTGACATGGACGTGACGGCAGCCATGGAAATGGTCAACGCGGACCGCCAGACCATGACCGGTCTGCGGGGCAGCAAAATGCCGATTTTGCTGCTGATTCTGGGCGCTATCATCATGGCCGGTGCGATTGCGCTGCTGGTGATGCAGAATTATCTCCCGGCGGGCATCCTCGGTATGGTTTCCGTGCTTCTTCAGGCGCTCAGCCTCTTTGGAATGCAAAGGCTTAAAAAGCAGACCGAGGCACTGGAAAAGAAATACGGAACCGCCGACCCCGCCCACTGGACGGACTCCCTGCGGGAATATGAGACTGCCCTCCGGGCGTACAACGCCGCCCAGAAGGAATATCAGGACGCCCAGGGAGACGTGGAAGTACGTCTGATGGTTATGCGCAAGCGCCGGGATTCCCTGTGCGGCGCACAGGAGCCGGATGCTGTCATGGAATTCTGGCAGCAGATCACGAACAAATGGGAAGCCTACCACACCGCCCGGCGGGAAGCCCAGCGGGCGCAGAATCTGGTGGACACCCTCAGCGCCATGGCAAAGCCCGTCCGGCCTCCCGTTGGCGTGGATACCCTGACCCATTCCCCGGCGGACACGGCGCGGCTGCTGTCGGACTGCACCGAGGAGCAGCAGCGGCTGCAAAGCCGCATCAGCCAGTACAAAGGCCGGATGGAAGCCCTGGGCGACCGGGCGCAGCTGGAAAAGCAGCTGGCGTCGGTCAACGCCCGTCTTGCCCAGCTGGAAAAGACCTACACCGCCCTGACCATCGCGCAGGAAACGCTGGCGCAGGCGCGGTCGGAGTTACAGCGGCGATTCGCCCCCCGAATTTCCCAGCGGGCGCAGACCTATCTTTCCGCCATGACCGGCGGGCGCTACCAGCGCCTTTCCATGGGCGAGGACTTTTCCCTCCAGGCCGGAGCCGGGGACGAGGAAACCCTCCACGACGCCCTGTGGCGCAGCGACGGCACCATCGATCAGCTGTACCTCGCCCTCCGTCTGGCCGTGGCGGAGGAGCTGACCCCGGAGTCCCCGCTGATTCTGGACGACGCGCTGGTGCGCTTCGACGATACCCGGATGCAGGCGGCGCTGGCCATTCTGGAAGACATGGCGAAAAGCCGTCAGGTCATTCTGTTCACCTGCCAGCAGCGGGAGGGAAATGCCGCAAACGTATAGATATTGTTCTGCAAACAGCGGAGAAAGCGCGGCTTTCTCCGCTGTTTTGGAAAATTCCCATGGCTTTCTGTTGCGAAACTTTTCCAGATTTTCTCAGTTTTGTCATAATTTTGTAATTTTTCCCTTGACAATAGGGGTTTACTATGTTAAACTATTTTCCGAAAGGTTTAATTCATTAAACTTTTGTATTTCCAGATACACCCAAAGGAGGTATTCTGATTGGAAGCGCCCAAAATCTTTGAAAGCGAATACCGGTTCTGCCTGATTCTGTGGGAGCATGAGCCGATCAATTCCACCCATCTGGTCGAGCTGTGCAAGGAGCAGCTGGGCTGGTCGAAGGCCACCACCTACACCGTCATCCGCCGTCTGTCGGAGCGGGGCGTGGTGAAGAACGAGAACGCCGTGGTCACCGCCCTTGTCTCCAAGGAACAGGCGCAGGCGTCCCGGCTGGACGAAATGGTGGAGGAAACCTTTCAAGGCTCCATGCCCGCCTTCATCGCCGCCTTCTCCCGGAGCAAGAAGCTCACCCGGGACGAGGTGGCACAGCTGAAGGCACTCATTGACAATTACGAGGAGGATCGAACATGAACACATTGTTCCAGAACATCCTGACGGCCAGCTTCCACGGCAGCATCGTCATTCTGGCCGTCATGCTGCTGCGGCTGGTGCTGAAAAAAACGCCCCGAAAGTATATCTGTCTGCTCTGGCTGCTGGCGGGACTGCGGCTGCTGATGCCCTTCCAGATCCAGAGCGACCTGAGCCTGCAGCCCAGCGCCGACCCGGTGGCACAGGTGCAGCAGCAGATCAGCCGCTCCCAGACGCCCGCCGCGCCGGAAGATTTTTCCCCGGCCGATCTGGACGTCCCGGCGCCGGTGCAGACGCCTGAAGCGCTTCCGGACATTCAGGCCCCCGTTACCACCGTTATCAGCAGCACCCCCTCCCCCGCCCCGGAAACCGCGCCGGAACCGGATACGGGCTTTGATTTCCTGTCGGTTCTGCCATGGTTCTGGCTTGGCATCGCCTGCTGCTTCGGCATTTACAGTCTGTACACCTACCTGACCCTGAAGCTGAAGGTTCGGGAGGCCGTCAAGATCCCCGGCGGCTGGGAATGCGACCGCATCGAGACCGCTTTTATTCTGGGCTTCATCCGCCCGAATATCTACATCCCCATGGGCATGACCCCCGAGGAACAGCGTTACATTCTCGCCCACGAACGCACCCATCTGGACAAGGGCGACCACTGGTTCAAGATGGTGGGCTTTCTGGCGCTGGCACTGCACTGGTTCAATCCGCTGGTGTGGGCAGCCTACATCCTGCTGTGCAAGGACATCGAGATCGCCTGCGACGAGCGGGTGGTGCAGTTCATGGAGCTGGAGGAGCGGAAAGCCTACTCCGCCGCCCTGCTGAACTGCTCCACCAATCGGGCGCATTTCGCGGCCTGTCCCGTGGCCTTCGGCGAGGTGAGCGTCAAGGAGCGCATCAAGTCGGTGCTTTCCTATAAGAAGCCCGGCTTCTGGATCAGTCTGGTGGGCGTGATCGCCATCGTCTTCGTGGCGGTGTGCCTGGTGACCAGCCCCGCGAGAAAAGATGCGGCAGCCGCCGGGGATACCGAACCCACCTCCGTCTCCGACGCCGTTTCCGTACATAATGTGGACGAACTGCTGGCCGCCATTGCGCCGGACACCGTCATCCAGCTGGAGCCGGGAACCTACAATCTGTCCGGCGCCAAAGGCTACGGCCTGCCCTCGGAAAGCCCCTACTACGCATGGACGGAAAAGTACGACGGCTTTGAGCTGATGCTGCAAAACGTAAAGAACCTGACCATCCGCGGCAGCGGCAAGGTGAACACGACTCTGGAATGCGACCCCCGGTCTGCCAGCGTCATCAATCTGAAGAATTGCGAAAATGTCACGCTGGAGGATTTCACCGCCGGTCACACTCTGGAGCTGGGTCAGTGCAGCAGCGGCGTCATCTACCTGCAAAACTGCACCGGCACCGACATGAACCGTCTGGGCATCTACGGCTGCGGCATGATCGGCCTGCAGGCGGCGGATTCCAAGGACATTTCTCTCGCGGACAGCGACGTGTACGACTGCTCCAGCAGCGCCGCCGAGATCATCAGCTGTGAAGACGTCTCCATCTCCGGAACCCGCATTTACCGCATCGGCTCCGAGGGATACGGCGGATACACCTATTTTGATATCAGTTCCAGCCGGAATGTGACGGTGGAAAACTGCGAAATCAGCGACAGCGGCCTTATGTATCTGGCAATCGTTACCGGAAGCACCGTTCAGATGAAGGGCAATCTGTTCTCCAACAACCGTACTCAGCTGGAAGCATTCAACTTCCTGTATGAGTACTACGAAGATACCCAGACGCCAGCAGACGAATCGAGTATGGTTCTGGACGGCAACCGGTTTGAAAATTGCAGCGTCCGCCGCTGGTTTAGAGCCGACGGTACCGTCACGGACGGCGCAGGCAATCCTCTTACCGATGAGCAGATGAACAAGCTGTACTCCACAGGCGCGACGGAGCCGACTCAGGCGCAGCTGGAGATCCACGTTTCCACGGTGGACGAGCTGATCGCCGCCATCGGCCCCAATGTGGACATCGTGCTGGACGGGGAGCTGTACGACCTCAGCACCGCCACCGGCTACGGCACCTCCAAGGGCGATTATTACTACTGGCTGGACGAATTTGACGGCCCCCAGCTGGTCATCGACGGGGTGGACAATCTGACCATCCGCAGCAATGACGGCAGCGTAACGGGACACACCATCGCCGCCATCCCCCGCTACGCCAACGTCCTGACCTTCCAGTCGTGCAGCTACATCACCCTCTCCGGCTTCACCGCCGGTCACACAAGGGAGCCCGGTTACTGCATCGGCGGCGTTCTGCGGTTCCAGTACAGCGACCACATCACCGTGGACAAATGCGGTCTCTACGGCTGCGGCATTCTGGGCGTGGACGCGGAATACTGCACCGATATACGGGTCGCCAACTGCGACATCTACGAGTGCAGCCAGGGCGGCGTCCAGTTCTGGCGCTCCGAGGGCATTGTAATGGAAAACAACACCCTGCGGGATTTGGGCGGCAGCGACATGAGCTTCCACGACTGCAAGGATGTGACGGTGAACGGTGAAACCGTGATTCCCGCCAGTATGTTCTTCAGTCGGATCCTCCAGTCGGAGGAACAGCAGGGCACAGAGGCACTCAACGCCTTCGTTACGGAGTTTGCGTATGCCTATTTTTACGGAGATATGGATACGCTGCCCCGGTTGCTCTCCAAGGACTACACAGGCGGAGTGGAAGCCTATTCCGGCAATACAAACGATGTGATCGTGTGCTGGCATGAGGTCACGGTAGACATGTGGAAAGAGGCAGATGCCAACGGCACCTATGAATTTGCCTACCCCTACCGCGAGAACGTTGACAGCGAAATCGCCTATCTGACCATCGTCGTCGTCAGAGAAAACGACGCATGGAAGGTCAGCAGCTACTCTCTGGCCGAATAAAACAAAACCAGTCCCTCCGGCCACACCGGAGGGACTGAGTCTACCGAAAAAATGTCTCCGGCACGCGGCCGGAGACATTTTTGTTTGATTACGCCTTTTCCAGAGCCAGCGTTCTGGTGGTCAGGTCGCAGACCTCGCGGGGTCCAAAGTACTGAATGGCGCCGGGGTAGACATAGCAGGTCTCTGCCGCCCACTCGGCTCTGTGCTCGGCAAAGAACCGGAAGGGCTTGCCGTCCAGCTCCACCAGAGCCTTGCGGATAACGGGCTTGTCCTTGCCGTTTCTTCTCTCCATGTTCATCATCTTGGTGATGGGCATACCGCCTGCCACCCACTCCTCGGCGGGCTTGGACAGGTTGGAGACCTTGGACAGATAGCCGGTGTAGCCGTACTGGATCAGCATGAAGGCGTTGTAGCCCAGAGAGTAGCAGTAGTCAGCATCAAAGTTGGAGGGGAATGCGCAGCGGCCTTCGTAGCCCAGGAAGTGATGCTGGGTGGAGAACTTGCCGTTGTAAGTTCCGGCGGCCTTCCGGGCAGCCAGATTGTCTCTGACCAGAGCGGAGAACAGCTTCTCGGACTCAATGAGGGAGACCTGCACGTTGCCGTGGGGGTCGCGCTCCAGAAACAGCTGCTGCTGGATGCTCTGGGGCAGAATGGCGAACACGTCCATGGACTGCTTGGTGAGGCCATTCTTGATGAAGGCGTACTTCTCTTCCCAAGTGGGCAGGGCGTTGAATTGGGCGGTCTTCTCGCCAGCCAGCAGTTCGTTGATCTCCGCGATCAGCACGGAGAATTCGGGAACGAACTCCACGATACCCTCGGGGATGATGGCAACGCCGAAGTTCCAGCCCTTCGCCGCCCGGGTGGCCACGGAGTCGGCAATGTAGTCCGCGATCTGGGCAAGGGACATCTTCTTCTCAGCCACTTCCTCGCCGATCAGGCAGATGTTGGGCTGGGTTTCCAGGGCGCATTCCAGCGCCACATGGGAAGCGGAACGGCCCATGACCTTGACAAAGTGCCAATACTTCTTGGCAGAGTTGGCGTCACGCTCGATGTTGCCGATGATCTCGCTGTAGGTCTTGGTGGCGGTGTCAAAGCCGAAGGAGCACTCGATGTCCTCGTTCTTCAGGTCGCCGTCGATGGTCTTGGGGCAGCCGATCACCTGAATGCCGCTGTTGTGGGCGGCAAAGTACTCGGCAAGAACCGCGGCGTTGGTGTTGGAGTCGTCGCCGCCGATGATGACGATGGCGGTGATGCCGTGCTTCTTGCAGACGCCCTCGGCAACGGCGAACTGCTCCTCGGTTTCCAGCTTGGTTCTGCCGGAGCCGATGATGTCAAATCCGCCGGTGTTGCGGTACTGGTTGATGTATTCGTCGTCGAAGACTACGTAGTTGTCCTCCAGCAGGCCGCTGGGGCCGCCCTTGAAGCCGTAGAGGACGTTTTCCTTGTCGCAGGCCTTCAGCGCGTCGTACAGGCCGCAGATGACGTTGTGGCCGCCGGGCGCCTGACCGCCGGAAAGAATCACGCCCACGATCTGCTTCTTAGGCGCGGAGGTGTTCTTACCCTTCTGGAAGGTGATCTCGTTTTTGCCGTAGGTATTGGGGAACAGCGCCTTGATCTTTTCCTGATCCGCGACGCTCTCGGTGGCGCCGCCGCTGCACACACAAATATCAGAAATCCCGTTTCTGAGCATACCCGGAAGCTTGGGACTGTACTGGTATCTTGCTACCTGGAGAGGGGACAGTTTCATGGATGTATACACTCCTTACTGAATTTTGTTCAAAGGAGATTATACTCTATTTTTCGCCAAACGTAAATAGCAAAATTCTGATTTTTTCCCGGAAGAACTTTCAGGATTCCGGTTTTCCTTTCAAATCGGCACTGACGGCACCGCCGGGGGGCGTTTTTCTGGTGAAAATGAACATTTTGCCGGGACGGAAGTATCAAAATATTTATATTGAAAAACCCGAAAAATATGCTATAATGTCAGCGGAATAAAAGCGGGTCATGACCCGCAGTTTAAGAAAGGATGATTCCAAATGGCTCTTGTAACCACAACTGAGATGTTCAAGAAGGCTTACGACGGCGGCTACGCCATCGGCGCTTTCAACGTCAACAACATGGAAATCGTTCAGGGCATCACCGAGGCCTGCCGCGAGGAGAAGGCTCCCGTTATCCTGCAGGTCTCCAAGGGCGCACGCGCCTACGCCAACCACACCTACCTGGTAAAGCTGGTGGAGGCTGCTGTCATCGAGTGCCCCGAGATCCCCATCGCTCTGCATCTGGATCACGGCCCCGACTTCGAGACCTGCAAGGCCTGCATCGACGGCGGCTTCACCTCCGTTATGATCGACGCTTCCTCCAAGCCGTTCGCAGAGAACATCGAGATCACCAAGAAGGTCGTTGAGTACGCGCATGACCACGGCGTCGTCGTCGAAGCCGAGCTCGGCACGCTGGCCGGCATCGAGGACGAAGTGAAGGTCGCCGCACACGAGGCTTCCTACACCCGTCCGGAAGAGGTCGAAGAGTTCGTCTCCAAGACCGGCTGCGACTCTCTGGCCATCGCCATCGGCACGAGCCACGGCGCATACAAGTTCAAGCCCGAGCAGTGCACCCGCAACGAGCAGGGCATTCTCGTCCCGCCTCCCCTCCGCTTCGACGTTCTGAAGGAAGTTTCTAAGCGTCTGCCCGGCTTCCCGATCGTGCTTCACGGCTCGTCCTCCGTCCCGCAGGACTATGTCAAGATGATCAACGACAACGGCGGCAAGATGCCCAACGCCATCGGCGTTCCCGAGGATCAGCTGCGTGAGGCTGCAAAGCTCTCCGTCTGCAAGATCAACATCGACTCCGACCTGCGTCTTGCCATGACCGGCACCATCCGTCAGTTCTTCAACGAGCATCCCGACAAGTTCGACCCCCGCGAGTACCTGAAGCCCGCCCGTGCCAACATCAAGGAACTGGTTCGCCACAAGCTGGTGGACGTTCTGGGCTGCGCCGGCAAGGCTTAACCGTCAACACCCATTGGATTGGCTCCCGAACATTCGGGAGCCAATTTTTACTGTGCGGACGCCCCCCTTGCCTCTCCCTCTGGGAGAGGTGTCTAAGCGAAGCGAAGACGGAGAGGGTAAACTGGGGTGCAATGCCCTCTCATACTAAAACCTAATTAAACGCTTTAATAATCCAATCGCGTCCGGTAATGCTG
>ENA-OZMM01000267-OZMM01000267.1-human-gut-metagenome-genome-assembly--contig:-NODE-267-length-14696-cov-4.939758_pt1 | contig 14696 bp, 8 predicted proteins | sample MGYA00244193_ERZ653821 | MGnify/ENA primary metagenome ERZ653821 (study PRJEB26926, sample SAMN06164832) | human gut metagenome | biome: ENVO:00009003; feature: ENVO:2100002; material: ENVO:00002003...
GAGATTAGCTGCAGTCTCGTGGGCTCGGAGATGTGTATAAGAGACAGCTTTTTATGTTGAGACTTGAAGAAATTAAAAAAGATTTTAAGACGGACAACAACGTCGTGAACGTCTTGAAAGGCATCACTATCCAATTCCGCAAAAAAGAATTCGTGGCGATACTCGGCCATTCCGGCTGTGGCAAAACAACCCTTCTGAACATAATCGGCGGGCTGGACAAATGCACGTCGGGCAACGTCATCATCGACGGCCGCTCCACGAAAGAATACAACGACCTTGACTGGAACGATTATCGCAACAAGCGTATCGGCTTCGTCTTCCAAAGTTACAATCTGATTCCGCACCTGACGGTTCAGAAAAACGTGGAACTTTCGATGACGCTTGCGGGCGTTACAAAAGAAGAACGCCATGCCCGCGCGCTTGAAGCGCTTGACAAAGTCGGGCTGAAAGCCCATGCCAGAAAACATCCGTCGCAACTTTCGGGCGGACAAATGCAGCGCGTCGCGATTGCCCGCGCCATTGTCAACAATCCCGAAATCATTCTTGCGGACGAACCGACGGGCGCGCTCGACAGCGAAAGCGGCGTCGAGGTTATGGAACTTCTGAAAGAAATTTCAAAAGATCACCTTATCGTCATGGTCACGCACAACTCGCAACTTGCCGACGAATACGCAACCCGTATTCTCAATATGTCGGACGGCGTCATCGTAGGCGACACGAACGAGTACACCCTTGACGAGTGTCTTAGCGACGAGGCGGCAGACCTTGCCGCAAAAACCACCGCCGAAGAAAAAGCGCTTTCCGACATCGAACAGACGGGTGCGAAAAACGCCAAGCGCGCGCTGAAACGCATTGAAAAGAAAAAGCGCAAAAAAGCGTCGATGTCGCCGCTCACCGCGTTTTCGCTGTCTTTCACAAACCTGATAAGCAAAAAAGGCCGCACGTTTCTGACGTCGTTTGCGGGGAGCATCGGTATCATCGGCATAATGCTTGTTCTCGCGCTTTCGACGGGCGCAAGGTCGTTCATTTCCAAAATGGAAGAAAACGCGCTGTCGCAATACCCCATCGAAATCAGTGAAAGCAACACGGACTTGTCGGCGATTCTGTCCCTTCTGACAACGGACACGGCAAAGCGCGAAAAATATCCTTCGGGCGACACGATTTATACGCAACAAGTCATCGGCAATGTCATTGATAATATCCCTTTACTGACTTCAAAGAACGATTTGACACGATTAAAGTCGTATATTGACGACAACTTTGACGAAACGATCGGTTATGTCAAGTACAACTACGGCACGGATTTCGACGTTTACTGCGACTACACTCACTCGAAAGGCGACGAAGACAAGTATATGAAAGTGCAGCCTTTCGTCGACGCGATTGCGGATATTCCCGTGCTCTCCGGCTTCAAGGAGCAACTTGAAATGTTCTCGTCCTATCTCACCGTGTGGGACGAAATGACCGACAACACAACTCTTCTGAACCGGCAGTACGAACTTCTGGGCAATTCCAAATGGCCGACGAATTACGACGAAGTCGTGCTTGTCGTCGACCGCAAAAACCAAATTAACGACTATACGCTCTTCGCGCTCGGGCTTAAATCGAAAGAAGATATCGGCAGCGCGTTGGGCGGCTCGACCGGCGGCGAAAACAGTTTCAGCAACTCGACATTTTCGATAAGCGATATTATCGGTGAAAACGGCAAAGAGCCCCTGCAATACCAAATCGCCACGGGTTGCGACTATTATCACAAAAACACCGAAACGGGAAAATGGGAAAAGATTGCCGCAAGGGACGAGCAACGCGCAAAAACCTTTATCGACGGCGAGACCGACGGCAGAAAAAACACCGTGAACGTGAAAGTCGTGGGCGTCGTACGTCCCCGCGAAGACGCAAACGTTACGTCGATAAACGGCAACATCGGCTACACCGCCGCCCTGTCCAGATACCTTTCGGAGCGCGCGTCGGAACATCCGCTTGTCAAGGCGTTGAACAACGACGAGGTCGGTATCAGCGAAATCGATCCGAGCACTGACTTCGATTCTCTCATGCTGAAACTCGGCGTGTCCGACGTCGACAAGCCCAAGAAAATCAAAATCTATGCAAGTTCGTTCGACTCCAAAGAGAAAATCCTTGCGTTCCTTAACAACTACAACGCGACTCTTCAAGCAAACGGCGAAACTCCCGTAAAATACAGCGACAACCTGTCGATGATAATGGCATACGTGGAGTCGATGACCGCAACCATAACGGGCGTACTCATAGGTTTTGCCGCGATATCCCTGATTGTTTCGTCGATAATGATTGCAATCATAATATACACGTCGGTCATTGAAAGGAAGAAAGAAATCGGCGTATTAAGAAGTATCGGCGCAAGGAAACTCGACGTGTCGAGCGTATTCATTGCGGAATCGGGCATTATCGGTTGTCTGTCGGGCGTGCTGGGCATTGCGATATCGTATATACTGATTTTGCCGATAAACGCGGTCATTGCAAAGCTGTTCAGCGTACAGCACCTTGCGACGCTTTCCTGGTGGCAGCCGCTTATGATGTTCGGTATCAGCATCGTATTGGCGGTGCTTGCGGGATTTGTACCGGCGCATATGGCGGCAAACAAGGATCCTGTCGAGTGCCTGCGCTCCGAATAACCGACGATTCCACAAGGACGGAAATTTTCCGTCCTTTTTTTTGGCAATTTTTCCGATAAGTTTTAATAAAGTTGCCCTATCCGCCCGTTTTGTGCTATAATCCGTCATAGACGTATCCGTAGCTCAGTTGGATAGAGCACCGGCCTCCGACGCCGGGTGTCGAGGGTTCGACTCCCCCCGGGTACACCAAAAAACAACCGCAACCGCGGTTGTTTTTGTATATGGGGGGGGGGAGTCCGTGCGTTTTAATAAAACGCACACTGCTTTGCAGTCGAACCCTCCCGGCTATCCGCAACGTGCCGAAGGCACACATCGCGCCGCAGGCACATCGCTTTTGCCAAAGGCAAAAACATCGCATCATCGCTTCTGTGCTTACTCCAAGGAAAAACCGTCCGAAATACGGACGGTTTTTTGTTGTTTGGATTTATTGTTTTTTGTTGAACAATGCTTTGTTGATATTATTGCTTTTTGTTGAACAGTGCTTTGATTGCGGAAATTAACTCGGCAAACGTTTTCTTCTTCACGACAAACCAGAATATTGCAAACCCGACAATTCCGACGCCTGCAAGGCTTCCGATCACGATGCCCGCAATCTGTCCGCCGGACAGTCCGTTTTTATCGGGAGCGGGTGCGATTTCGCCGTCAATCGTGCCGCCGCCCGGTGCTTTGTCCTGATATACGGCGGTAAGGACCATTTCGTCTTTTACCTCAAAGGTATATTCCTTTTGGGTGCTGACGATTTTTCCGCTTGCGTCCTTCCAGCCAACGAACTCTTTACCTTCTTTATCTTCTGCCGTTACGGTTACTCTTTCGCCGTGTGCATAGAATTTGCTTTCGCCGTTTATTACCACGTTATGCGTGCCGATTTTGGCAATTTTAAGTTCGGTGATTTCGTTGCCGTCTTTATCAAAGTGCTTTCCGCAAACCTTACAATCTTTGTGTTCTTTCACGCCAAAGTCTTCCGTTGTTGCAGGCACTTCGGGTATCAGCTCACCGTAGTCATGCGGTGCAGTATCGCCATACGTTGTCCTGCAAACGTTACAAACTGCTTTTGTTGTGCAAGTTGCCGTTCCGCCCGAGCAAGTGCCGTTTTCTTTATGATCGCTATCTCTCTTACAAGTGCGGGTATGCGTTCCGTTACCGTTGCTTACCCAAGCGTTCCAGTCGTGATTGTCGTTTGTAGGAATAGTAAGGTCGGTGATTTCATTTCCGCTCTCGTCAAAATGCCTATTGCACCTATTACAATCTTCATGCGCCTTTACGCCGGTATCTTTGCAAGTTGCAGGAACTTCCTCTATCCACGCCCCAAAATCGTGAGCGTTAGGATTTACAGGAATAGTCAATTCCGTTTCGGTCTTTTCGGTTTTGCTTTCGTCAAAATACTTGTTGCAAACCGAGCATTTATAATGCGCTTGCATACCCGTTTGTTTGCAGGTAGGCTCTTGCTTTGGCACTAAATCACCGTATTCGTGTCCCGCAGGGATTTTTACTTTTTCTTCGGTAAGCGATTTGACCGCTCCTGCGTCTTCAAACAAATCTCCGCAAACGTTACATTTGTAATGTTCTTTATTTCCGTCCGTCGTGCAGGTTTTAGGTGTTGCAAGGACAAGCGTTGTTGTGTGCGTATGGTTTATTATAGTTACCGGTATTTCACGCAAGTAACCACCTTTACTTTTTGCTTCAACTCCTATTGTTGTTGACGTTTCATCAATTCCGACAGTCAAGACGCCGTCTTGAGATATTTTTGTATCGTCGGAGCTATTGTAATATACGTTCCATGTAACCGACTTGTCAAAATCGCCGTATCCAATTACGGTTGCGGTAAATTGTCTTTGCCCACCCTTTGGAACGGAAGTGTTTTCAGGGGAAATAGTAACCCCAGTTATTTGTCCGTTTTCATAAACGGGAACATAACAATTGCCAGTGCCGAAACCAGTTTCTTCGTAGTCGCCATTTAAATTTTTGGTTTTTACACCTACATTAAAGGATATATCCTCAGTGCTATAGGGCGTGCCATATACTTTTCCTTCTTTTGTTAAGAATAGTCCGTTTCCTAATTCATACTCGTCTTGCGCATTAGGTGTTGATTCTTCGAATTGGTTCAAATACGTAAAGAACAAAAACGGATTATCCGCCGCATTCGTTCCGGTTGCCTCAAATTGAAATTCAAAATATTTCCCTTTTATCGCAGGTTTATTAGTTATGTCATCTTGGTTTATAATTTTAGGTCTTTGATATCCTTTTTGGATTGTTATGGTATATGTCTCTTCGTCAAATCCTGCGGCGTTTTGCAGACGCACGGTAAAAGTAAAAGTTCCCTCCTCGGTAGGTTTTCCCTCTATGTAGATACCAAAACCTGCTTGTCGAAGTATTAATCCTTTAGGTAAATTACCGTTTGTAATGCTTGCCTTGGAAGGTTCGCCTATGCCACTATTATAAACTATACGCTGTGAATATGAAGAATCTACATAACCTACCGCAATATCTGCTTGCGTTGTCGTGATTTTCGGTTTGGAGGTTTCGCCATAAACGTACATCCCCACAGAGATGTTATCACTACCGTATTTATTTGTAACGGTAACGCTGATATTGTATTTACCTGCATCTCCCGTAGGCGTACCTACGATTTCGCCTGTCGTCGGGTTTAACGAAAGTCCTTCGGGCAATGGGGCATAGCCTTCTCCCGATTTATTCGCACGAAAAGTGAACGGTTCTGTTCCAGTAGCCTCAATTTTGTAGTTGCTACCGTCTTTCGCCTTGTATTCTACGCCCTTTAATGCATTAGGGAGAGTGCCCATATGGTTTTCTCTATCGACGTCAATCCCGCCCGTGCGGATAATTGTCGGCGCTGTTCCGTCTTCTCCTGCCGCATATGCTGCAAAAGTCGGGCTTGCAAACACAATGCCGAGCATAAGTAAAATGCACATCGTAAGACCGAGTACAAGTGCTAATACTTTTGATTTATTTGCCTTTGTGTGCGTCATAATATTATCTCCTTATTTGGATTTTTGGGGGATATTTTGCATAAAACTCGACTTTACGTCACAAATATGCTGCATTAAGTCGTTTAGTATACGATAAACAAGTCTATGTCCGAAACAGTGCCGAAATCGAAACTCTTTGCCCCGATTGCTTTCATGGAATAGGCAAAACCGATGGCGTCTTTCGTGCCGATAAGTGCGTTTACCGCCGTCGTGCCGATCTGCATGTTCAGGTTTTCGGCAGTACCTATTTTCAGCACGGCGTTCAGGGTGTTGAACAAATCCGCCGTATCATCAGCCGAAAGATTGTTAAGCGTAAGCGATTTGTGCGTTACGGTATAGGCAAAGCCGTCTTCTTCCGTCTTATCTACGCGAACGGTGGACGAAACGTAAAGGTTGTCGGGGATATATTTTTTGAAGTATTTATACGGGAAACCGCCCATATCCGCTTTGAACGGCGTAAGGTCGAGTTTTGCAACGACGTTAAAGTCCGCGCTGCCGTTTGCGGCGATTTCCGAAAAGTCAATCTGCACGACGGTTACGGACACTTCCTTATCGCCCAACTTGATTTTGCCGCCCGTTTGCTCGTAAAAGACCGTTTGGGCAATCGCCCCGACATGCTTTTCGGTGAGGAAAATCGGATCTGTCATACTTTTGCCCGCAAGTGAAGCAAAATTGACCGAATAGCCGTTGTAGCCTTTGTCCTTTTCATAGACGATAAGCCCGTCGATTTTATCATTGACTGCGCTTTTCATTTCGACAAAATCCTGCTCGCCGTAGGCATTCGGACAAAGAGCGGATTCGTCAACGTCTTTTGTGAGCGTTTTCAGTTGTCCCGCGGTGCGGAAAAGGTCTATGCCGTACGTCGTGCGGACGTAGACGTATCCGCCGATAATGACAACCCCCAGTATTGCCACTATAACCACAAGAGTTATAATAAGATTTTTTATTGCTTTCATAAATCCTCCGCCGCCGACCGTTCGGACGGCTTATTTTTATTCAGTATATCGTAATAATATTTTTTCCATACTTTACGAGTTTTCTAAAAACTGTAAATCCATTTTACAATCGGGTTTTTCAACGCCGTTTTCTTCCAGCAGAATATAATATCTGTTACACTTGCTTTCGGAAAAGCCCATATCGAGGTTTTCGTCGTAATCGAAATCCATTCTCATACTGCTTGCCGAATTGACCAATTCACCGCGCCCGTTAAAAACCGTTGCCCTGACGTTGCCGTTGATAAGCAGCCAGTGAGTGGGCTTCCCTTCATCGATATCGAAGAACCACCAGTAGCGCGGATATCCCGCGTAGGAAGATATTCTGGTGTTTACGGCTTTTTCGGATATTTTGGGAACTCCGTACCGACTTGCCATCAGCTCCCTGTTCAATCTGTGCGAAGTGCCTATCACCGTACGCACGACGTAAACGTCAAGGGCGTCTTTTTCCGAAATCCACCCGCCGTTTTCGTCCGTATAGCCGTCAACGTTTTTAACGGAAACGAACTGTATGTATTCAAGCTTTGGGTGAACCTCGCCGATGAAATTCAAAAAATGACTTTCCGTCCACGCGACCTCTTTGCCGTCATCGTAGTTTTCGTATCTATCATAACCATAAATTTCGTAGCCGTGCCATTTCGCGATCGCGGGCCCGTTCGGCGAGCCTACGCGAAGTTCAGCGCGAAACTCCCAGTCTTCTCCGCCTCTCCCGATAAGATACCCCACGTTATCTCTTGCGCGCGCGTCGTACTTAAAGTTGTCGGGATTATAACAAAGTTTCAATGTCGTGTCTTCGTGGGCGGCGTCCGCAATCTTAAACGCGTCGCCCTCTTTTTCAATCATATACGGATCGTTTTGGAAACTACTCGTTTCGTCGACGGGTTCGCCCTGCAACGATTGATACCACACGCCCTTATAGTTGAGTTTCGTGCGGTGCGCAACCTTGTTTGTCGTGATCACGAAGTACGAAAAACTTGTCGTTTCAAAAGAGATTTTGTCGCCGACGACCGCGGTTTCAAGTTCTTCCACGACGTCGCCTTTGACGTGATAAGTGACGTATTCGTCCGCCTCAAACGGCTTCGGCATGGTGATTTTGACCTTGCCGCTCGGCTGCACCTTTTCGCCGCCCTTGGTAAGGGTGATGTCAAAAACGGCAACCCTTGCGCTGTCGTACGGCTTGTCGATTGTCGAAATCGCAGCCCGTCCTTTCTCGCTGTCGGCTGCGTGGGCTTCTGCTTTAAGTTTGGAGCCGCCCTCAAAAGTCCCGCTTGCCGAAACGCCGCTTTCTGCGGTCAGTTCGTTGACGGTGGTCGCGGTATTGTCACCGCCACCGCCCTTATTCCCGCACGCGACAAGTATCACGCCCAAAACAAGAACAAGGACAAACACAATAAGTTTTGATATCTTTTTCATAAAACACCTTAATTGTGAATAAGCGGGTTTTTACGCCCGCTTATCCGTAATTTGATCAGATAATAACTTTTTTGTTATTTTTCTACGATTTTGCCACTCAGCATATCATTAGATACATTATCCAAAACAATGGCGACTCTACCGTCGGAAGGAATTGCACAACCACTTGCACTTGTTGCGCTTCCGGCTCTGATTTCTGTAATCGTGGCTTCGCACAATATTGTGCCATCCTTTTTGTAAACTATAACCGTTTGTCCGACCATGAAGTATCCCTTTTCAACAGTCGCGTAAATCGATTTTTCTGTCGGATTTACCATTTGGATCGAACCGGAGGTGGACTTTCCGGTGGTTAACTTCTCAACAACCGTAATCTCAACTGTCGTAACGGACGGGGATTTGGTAACGATTTTGTAGTTTTCCATAACAGGGTTCGTAATGTTTCCTATTTTAAGGAAGAAACAATCCGTCGTTACTTGCTTTTTCTGGTCAGGGACAAAATAGAAAACACCGTTGTTTCCTTCACTGGTTTCAAACCCTGCTTTTTCGTTGTCAAGCCAAAGTTGGATTTTCTGACCTTCGATAAGATTTTCGTATTGTGCGAATAAAAACGTTTTGCCTCTATCATTCGACGGATTTTGTTGATTTCTAACGTAGCCAAGTTCAAGCACGAACTCATACGGCTTAATTGTGAAAGATTTGATATCGGAAACCACTGCTTCCCATTCGTCCGTTGCCGTGACGCCGATGCGGTATTCATACTCTCCCGCGTTCGTGAGAACGTTGGCGACGTTCAAATTTCTTTCCCATTCTCCGCCAACTTCACGGAACTCGACGTATTTCTCGCCGGAAGACATAGGTGTGATATGTTCTACGCCGCCTACAATTGAAGGGGTGCTTAATTTGTCAACAAGGTTTTCATAGGTGAAGTTCGCCACTTGCTTGCCGTCGTACGTTTTACCATCAAAGTTCTTGACGGTAAGATTTCTTGATTTCGCCTTCATAGTGAATTTGACGAACGCGTCTCCGAATTTGTAGTTGTCGCCTTCCGCATATTTAATGTGTACTCGGAACGTTCCCGTTTTAATGTTTATTACTTCTTCTTTTGTAAGGGGACGACTCCAAACGCCATTTTCAAGTTCTTGTTCCCAGAAGATAGTCTTTGCGCCGTAACCGGTGCCGATTTCAACGTAATTTGTTGTGGGATCGGGGATACTCTGTGCGCCGATAACAAGATTATTGAATGCGTCTGCATTGCTGATTTCAAAGTTGACGATGTCTGCTTTGACGATGTCCACGTTGACGTCTTCTATTGCAAGGCTGTAATTGCCAGCGTCTTTTCCTGTGATTTCAAAGCTTTGAACTTCTGCGCCGACGTTGGCACTACTCATTGTAACGGTAATTGTTGCTTCGTCGCCTGGAAGCAATTCGGCGGGTGCGCCCGTAAAAGTATTTGAATTATTGTATGTAGGCTCCCAAGCAACGCTGATTACCATGGGGGTGATTGCAAAGTCAAAAGTTTTTGTCGCGGATTTCCACTCTGCCGTGCCTTCTACGCTGACCTTGACGATATATTCGCCGGCTTTCTTCGGGGCGGTTGCAGTGTACGTAGTGTCGTCCGCGCCTTTTGCCTTGAACATAATTGTGGGTACGCGATTGCCTTCAATTACGAAATCGTCTTTCGTAATCGCAAGAACTTCTCCGTCGTATTCCTTGCCAAGCGTTTTGCCTTCTGCAAGTTTGATTTCGTTGTCTTTTGCGCCAAGTGCGTCGATGTCTTCGGTCTTTTCGTAACCGCATACCGTGCAGGTGAATTTCTTTTCGCCGACCACGCCATAGTCCGCCGGTTTGGTTTCTACGCCTTCGTCAAAGGTATGCGCGGCGAAATTGCCCTTTATTGCGTCATGCGTGGGAGCCGTTGCGTCACAGGTCGAATCGTGCCAGTGTCCCGACTCGTCTTTTTTCCATTCCTCGCCGTAAGTGTGCGTTGCGGTGCCGGAAATTGTCCTTTCGGTTTCGTATCCGCATTCACATACGCCCTTTTCGACTTTGTCCGTATGAAAGCCTGCGGGTGTTTTTTCTGTCCACGTGAACACGTGCGGGGTTTTCTCCGTCGTGTCGGTGTGTTTCTTCGTGGTGCATTCGTGCCAGTGAGTTTTTTCGTCAAACTTCCACTCGCTGGAATACTTGTGCTTCTTGTTGCATGCCGAGAATATCGACAACGACAACGCCAACACTAATACCAACGCCAGCACTGCAATGATTGATTTTCTTTTCATAGTCTTTCTCCTTTTTGATTTTTGTGATTTATTCCAAATCGCCGAAAATCGCGACTTAAAACCGTTGTTTTTTGTGTTTGTTCCTTTTACGCCGGTTTATTTTACCACAACGCTATACTTATATTTAATCGTTCCAATTCCCGGTTGGATATTGCTCTGTATAATGGTCGTTTTATCTGAGGACAACTCAAACGTTGAGCCTACAAACAAACCCATTTCGTGAGCGGGGATTTCTTTTTCCATATCTTCTTGGCTGTCGTAAAACACGATAGCAGAGCCTTTAATCCTGTACAACAGCGTTCTGACGCCTTTGCCTTTATCGTCTTCTTCGCCCGGGTGTTGATCAAAAGTCGCCGTCACGGAATCTTTATCCGCCGCAAAAACGAGCGTAACTTTTGATACCTTATGACTTTGTATAAACTGCTCCTCCGTCATTTCCATTTCTGCAAGAAGCGCTTGCTTGACGGCTTCGGACTCCCACTCGATGGTTGCGTCAACTTTGTTGAATGTCTTGCCCTTAATGTCGGCAGTCGCCCACTTTGCATAAAGCGTGAAAACTCTTGCCGGCATATATGAAAAACTGAATGCCGTGTCGGAAAGCGTTACTCCGCCATCCGTGCTTTCATACCAGCCTGCAAAAACAAAACCGTCTTTGGTGGGATCGGTCGGGGCTGTAATCGCCGCGCCTGCGCTTGCCTTGATGGGTTGCACCGCGCTGCCGCCTTTGCTGTCAAAGGTTATCGTATATTCTGTTCCGACGACAAGTTCGTTAATCGATTCGGTCTTTTCTCTGCGGCAGACCGTGCAGGTGTAAACTATTGTGCCTTTTTGTTCCGTTGTCGGCTCAACAGTCACGTTGCCGCCGTCCCAGGTGTGCTCGGCTTTGTCTTTGGTTTCCTTGCAGCCCTTGTCTGTGCACGCGTGCCAATGATGAGTCTCGTTGTTGCTCCATTCTTCCGCAAAGTTGTGCTTTCCGTCCTTGTTGCAGGCAGTGAGCAGAACAATTGCCAGCATCAGCACCATAATTGCGAGAAATGACTTTCTTTTCATAGTCTTACTCCTTTTTGATTTAAGTGATTTATTCCAAATCGCCGAAAACCGCGACTTAAAACCGTTGTGAATTCCGCAAATTTCGCGTTTTATTGTCTCAAAGGCGGATTGACTAGCGCGCGCATGTTATGCTATAATACAGATAATCACCTTTGAGTGTATAGACAGTATATCAAAATCAGGACGGCTTTTCCCCCACCCAACCCGCCAAAAGGTGGGGAAAAACCCAAAAATAATTTGATTTTTTGAAAAATCGGGGCAATTTCCCCCGACTGATAATAACGGAAAAACACTATGAAACGTAATGCCAAAAGAATACTCACTTTGTTGATCGCCGCCACGGCGCTTCTTGCAATTCCGTTTACTTTTGTTGCTTGCAACAAAAATAATTCTTTGCTCGATCCCAAAAAACCCACGACTCTTACGATGTGGCACGTTTACGGCGAACAATCCAACTCCCCGATGAACGACTTCGTGGAGAAATTCAACGCGACCGTCGGCAAGGAAAAAGGAATCGTCATTGACGTTACACTGATGTCCAACGCTTCCCAGATCGGAAAGAAACTCAAAGACGCGCAGGCGGGGAAAGCGGGCTCCAAGGATATGCCCGACCTGTTCTTCTGCCACTCGGGCGACGCGCAAAGTCTTGGGGCGGACAACCTTCTGAACTGGAAAGATTATTTCACGCCGTCCGAACTGGACGCCTTCGTCCCCGATTTTCTGAGCGACGGCATGCTGGGCAACCGCCTTTCTGTTTTCCCCGTTTCCAAATCGACTTATATGCTGTTCATCGCGGGCGGAGTTTTTGAAAGATTCGCCGCAGAAAAAAACGTTTCCGTGTCCGACCTTGAAACGTGGGACGGCTTCTTCACCGTCGCCGAAAAATATTACGATTGGTCGGGCGGAAAACCCTTTTGCGCCATCGATTATCTTATAAGACTTGCGGAACTTTGTGCAATCTCCGACGGCGAAAGCGTTTCTTACAAGGACGGCTGGTACGACGAAAACAACCCGTCGTTTATAAAAGCCTACGAGGCGTTCGCGACGTCGATTGCCAAAGGCCATATCGTCGTGTCCGATATGTACTACAACACGCAGATTATGACCGCGCAAACGTGCGCCGGCATCGGCTCTTCGGCTTCCGTGCTTTACGCCAACGACAAAATCACGTACCCCGACAATACGTCGGAAGATATGAAACTGCAAGTTTTACCCCTGCCCCAACAGGCGGGAAAACAGAAATTCGCAACGCAGGCGGGCGTCGGGCTTTGCGCCTATAAAACGACCGACAAAAAAGCCGAGGCGGCAACCGTATTCGCGCGGTGGTTCACCGAGGAACAGCGCAACGTGGACTTCGTCCTGTCAACCGGATATATGCCCGTAAGAACGGGGGCTTTTGCGAAAATCGGCGAAAATTCCTTTAAGTCGGACGCCTTCAAAAACCTTTACGCCGCACTGACGAAAACCGTCGCGACCTGCACTTTCGTGAGAGAACCGAATTTCGACGGCTATTATTCCAAAGTACGCACGCTGTACGACGAAATCCGCAAAATCCAGAAAAACCTTGCCTCGCTATACGCGGCGGGCGGCACCACGGAACAAATCGTCGCGGAAATGAAAGCCGCGCTTTATAACGTCGCCTGAACGCGGCGATAAATCCCAAAATATGTTAAAAATCGCCGATTTCAAAAACAGAAAAAAGTCAATGTGGCGCAAGCTTTTGTTGTATATGCTCGCGCTGGTTCTTGTCGTCGGCGTGTTTGTAAGCTGCGGATTATTTTTCGCCGGACAGTTCTCGACGACGACCGAAAAATATTCCGACAACCTCACTTTCCAGAACGAGTTTTATACAAGACAAATCGAAAAATACTTTGACGATATCTCGATGATGGGCGAAATGCTTGCCGCCGACTCTTCGGCGATAATCGACGCGTATCTGTCCGAAAACGGGATTTCTTTCAACGCGCTGAACGACTCCCTGTCGCATACCGAAGGCATGCAGAAAGCCCTTTTGCCGAAACTCAGAGAAGAACTGCTGAAAGCCGACGCCTCGGGCGCGTTCATTGTGATGGACGCAACCGTAAACTCCGGTGCTACAAACGCCGACAAATCCAGAACCGGGCTGTACTTCCAGCGCAGTACCCTCGACCGCACGGACGAAACGTTGCTTATGTACAGAGGAAACTCGGATCTCGGCAGGCAAAACGGCATAATGCCGCATCGTAAATGGCGGTTGGAATTCAATACCGAATCGGTGGCGGAAATAAAAGACATCTTCGGCAAATCCGTAAAAGATAAAAGACCGCTGCTGTCCGACGTTTATGCGCTTGACGGCACAAGCGACAGTGCGATGGCTTATATCACCCCGATTTTCGGCGCGGACAACACTTTTTACGGAATCTGCGGCTTTGAAATCTCCAACACCTACTTCAAGGACTACTTCGCCCAGCCGACAAGGTTGGATCAATTAACCTGCACTTTTTCAAAAACTTCAAAAGACAGCAAAATCGACTGCGAAAATATCTTTTGGACGGGCGTTCTCGGCGGCTATTCCCTGAAACCGAGCGGCACTCTTTCCCCGAAAATAATTAAAAACAACCTTACCGAACTTAGCGGCGAAACAAATTTCGTCGCCGTCACGAAAACGATTTCGATATGCGATACGGCATACTCCCTTGTGGTAATGCAGCCGAAAAGCGGCTTTGACAAAACCATTGCGGTCAACGCAACGAGAATCGTTTTGGTATGCTTCTTGTTGGTGTTCGCCGCCGTCGTGCTTTCGGTTGTCTTCTCACGAAAATTCGTCGCGCCGGTGATAAAAAATCTGGAACAAATCCGCAAGCAGGAGCACGCCGAAAACAACTCCGACATTATCGAAATCGACGACTTGTTCGTCTACCTTGCCGAACAGGATAAACTGCGCGATCTCGAAACGGATAAGCTGAAACGCCAGAACGAGGAACTTGCAAGCGTCACCGAAAACCAGACCGCCGAAATCGACAAGCGACAAGCCGAAATCGAAAGGCTTGCGTATTCCCGCAAAAACGAAATCGATCCGGACAACTACGAGGCGTTCAAAGCCGGGCTGAAAGAACTCACGAAAACGGAAAGAAAGATTTTCGACTTGTATATTGACGGCAAGTCCGCAAACGAAATCGCCGACGTCCTTAATATCCGCGAAAGCACGCTTAAATTCCACAACCACAACATTCTGGAAAAACTCGGCGTGTCCTCTCGCAAACATATGCTGCGCTACGCAACTCTGCTCAGGCAGGAAACGCAGGAATAGTAATTCGGAACCTCGTTAAAAACATCTCGTTTTATTGCATA
>ENA-OZMM01000288-OZMM01000288.1-human-gut-metagenome-genome-assembly--contig:-NODE-288-length-14171-cov-4.596982_pt1 | contig 14171 bp, 15 predicted proteins | sample MGYA00244193_ERZ653821 | MGnify/ENA primary metagenome ERZ653821 (study PRJEB26926, sample SAMN06164832) | human gut metagenome | biome: ENVO:00009003; feature: ENVO:2100002; material: ENVO:00002003...
TGCAGTCTCGTGGGCTCGGAGATGTGTATAAGAGACAGATACCGAGTTTTTTGAAGAGCGCTCACAGGCAAAGAAAGTTGTTATGATGCTGGCGACCGAAGAGCTGCGCGTTGCCCTGGCAACCACGCATTTGCCGCTCAGAGCCGTTGCCGACGCCATTACGCCCGCCCTGCTTCAGGAAGTCATCGGCATTTTGCATCATGATTTACGCACCAAGTTCGGCATTGCCGATCCGCATATTCTGGTGTGTGGTCTTAATCCGCATGCTGGTGAAGGCGGTCATATGGGAACGGAAGAGATAGACACCCTCATTCCGGTGCTCGATGAACTGCGTGCGCAGGGGATGAAATTAAACGGTCCGCTGCCCGCAGATACGCTGTTTCAGCCCAAATATCTCGACCACGCGGATGCCGTGCTGGCAATGTACCACGATCAGGGTCTCCCCGTGCTAAAATACCAGGGATTTGGCCGCGGTGTGAATATCACGCTAGGCCTGCCCTTTATTCGCACATCCGTCGATCACGGTACCGCACTTGAACTCGCGGGTCGTGGACAAGCAGATGTCGGCAGTTTTATTACGGCGCTTAATCTCGCCATCAAAATGATTGTTAATACCAATGAATAATCGAGTCCATCAGGGCCATTTAGCCCGTAAACGTTTCGGGCAGAACTTCCTCAACGATCAGTTTGTGATCGAAAGTATTGTCTCTGCTATCAACCCGCAGAAAGGTCAGGCTATGGTCGAAATCGGCCCAGGCCTGGCGGCATTGACCGAACCAGTAGGCGAACGTCTGGACAAGCTCACGGTCATTGAGCTCGACCGCGATCTGGCAGCACGCCTACAGACACACCCGTTTTTAGGGCCTAAGCTGACGATTTATCAGCAAGATGCCATGACCATGAACTTCGGCGAACTGGCACAAACGATGGGGCAGCCGCTGCGTGTATTCGGTAACCTGCCGTATAACATCTCCACGCCGCTCATGTTCCATCTTTTTTCCTATACTGATGCCATTGCCGACATGCATTTCATGTTGCAAAAAGAGGTGGTCAATCGTCTGGTTGCAGGGCCAAACAGTAAAGCGTATGGTCGATTAAGCGTCATGGCGCAGTATTACTGCAATGTGATCCCGGTACTTGAAGTACCGCCTTCTGCATTTACGCCTGCGCCTAAAGTTGATTCAGCCGTTGTGCGTCTGGTCCCTCATACGACGATGCCGTACCCGGTTAAAGATGTTCGTGTGCTGAGCCGTATTACCACCGAAGCGTTTAATCAGCGCCGTAAAACGGTACGTAACAGTCTCGGCAACCTGTTTAGCGTTGAAGTACTGACAGAGCTGGGCATTGATCCGGCGATGCGAGCGGAAAATATCTCTGTCGCGCAATACTGCCGGATGGCTAACTATCTGTCAGAAAACGCGCCATCGAAGGAGAGTTAAACATGATTAATTCGCCCCGAGTGTGCATTCAGGTACAAAGCGTCTACATTGAGGCGCAATCCTCACCTGATGATGAACGTTACGTTTTTGCTTACACCGTAACTATCCGCAATTTGGGGCGAGCGCCTGTGCAGCTGTTGGGGCGTTATTGGTTGATCACTAATGGTCATGGCCGCGAAACCGAAGTTCAGGGTGAAGGCGTGGTTGGCGTCCAGCCCCACATCGAACCCGGCGAAGAGTACCAGTACACCAGCGGTGCGGTGATTGAAACGCCGCTGGGCACCATGCAGGGTCATTACGAAATGATCGATGAACAAGGCATCGCCTTTACTATCGACATTCCCGTATTCCGACTCGCCGTTCCAACACTCATTCATTAAAACAATAACTATGGCGACATACCTTATTGGCGACGTTCACGGTTGTTACGATGAACTGGTAGCCTTGCTGCATCAGGTAGACTTTAATTCCGAAAAAGACACCCTATGGCTCACCGGCGATCTGGTCGCTCGTGGACCGGGCTCGCTGGACGTTTTGCGCTACGTGAAATCACTGGGCGACAGCGTGCGGTTAGTATTGGGTAATCACGATTTACACCTGCTGGCCGTATTTGCCGGTATCAGTCGTAATAAACCTAAAGACAGGGTCACATCGCTGCTCGAAGCACCGGATGCCGATGAATTACTTAACTGGCTCCGCCGTCAACCGCTGTTGCAGGTAGATGAAGAGAAGAAGCTGGTGATGGCGCATGCCGGTATCACCCCACAGTGGGACCTGCAGACGGCAAAAGACTGTGCTCGCGATGTTGAAGCCGTGCTGTCGAGCGACTCGTATCCCTTCTTCCTTGATGCGATGTACGGCGACATGCCCAATAACTGGACCCCGGAACTCACGGGGCTGGCGCGCCTGCGTTTTATTACCAACGCCTTTACCCGCATGCGTTACTGCTTCCCCAACGGTCAGTTGGATATGTACAGCAAAGAGTCACCAGAAGAGGCACCTGCCCCGCTGAAGCCATGGTTTGCCATTCCTGGACCTGTCAGTGAAGCGTACAGCATTGCATTCGGGCACTGGGCATCGCTGGAGGGTAAAGGCACACCGGAAGGTATTTACGCGCTGGATACGGGGTGTTGTTGGGGAGGCGATCTCACCTGTCTGCGCTGGGAAGACAAACAGTACTTTGTGCAGCCATCAAATCGCCATCTGAATCTGGATCCTGGCGAAGCAGTCAACGCCTGATAGTCGTTTGCCGGATGCGGTGCTCGCACCTTATCCGGCCTACGAATATGCCATCAGGCATCCAAATTAACGACGCTCCAGAACCTCGAAGCAGTAGCTGTGAGAGTTTTGCGCGTCGGCATCGTGGAATTCACTGAACACCGATTCCCAGTCATCCGGCTCGTAGTCCGGGAAATGCGTATCCCCTTCCACTTCAGCGTCAATATGCGTCAGATACAGTTTCTGCGCTTTTGGCAGGAACTGCTCATACACGCGCCCACCGCCAATCACCATAATCTCTGGTTCATCACCGCAGGCCGCAATGGCTTCATCAACAGACTTCACCCACTGCACACGATCGTCAGTGCCAGGCTTGCTGCTGATGACGATATTTTTACGCCCAGGTAACGGTCGCCCGATGGATTCCCAGGTGTGGCGTCCCATGACAACCGGCTTGTTTAAGGTATTACGTTTAAACCAGGCGAGATCGGCAGGGAGGTTCCACGGCATGGCGTTCTCCATACCGATGACGCGATCTACCGCTAACGCCGCAATCAGACTGATCATTGAATATTTCCCGGATACAAAAAAATTGTCGCCACTATACGGAAAGCGCAATCTTTCGTCGACTGGCGGAAAGAGGATGAACAGGAAAATTTTCCGTTCTGCTGGCGAACCGACCTATTTATGGTGGTACGCCAGCATTACAGTAGTTCAAAAACAGCCAATTAGCAGTAAAGTTTGCAGAACATCACATTTTTTACCCTATGCTGACGGTTTCACTTCCGGCTCATCGGCGACGTCGCCCGTATGCTTACCTTCATCCGTGCCTTGCCAGCCATGGCGCTGAATTAACGATAAGTGCTGACGATCTTCCGCAATAATTTCACTCAGCATTGCGCTGGTGCGTTTATAAACGGCCGCGCGGGAAGTCGCGTCATTTTCCCCTTTCACCATCTCCTCTACCATCATGGTATTGAATCGGCGGAATACGTCGGCCCGCTCACGCGCCTCATAGCGACCAAGGCCGAGCCCCTCCAGCGCCAGACGTCCAGTCTTCAGTGCACCTTCAAAGGTTTCACGTTCCGGCATATCCACGCCCGCCTGGCGCAGGCGAATGTAATGATCCACGTCGCGCGCACGAGCAATAATTTGCAGATGCGGGAAATGCTCTTTCACCATTTCGGTTAACTGCAGGCTGGTTTGCGGATCGTCAATGGCATTAATAATGACTTCAGCTTTCGCCGCCCCGGCAGACTCCAGCAGATCCATCCGGGCCGCATCGCCATAGAAAACCTTCATGCCGAATTTACGCAGCGTTTCGATATGGTCCGGGTCATGATCAAGAACCACCATTTTGACACCGCTGGACAACAACAGACGACCGGTTATCTGGCCAAATCGCCCAAATCCAGCGATGATCACCCGCGGTTGCTCCTCATCGATTTCATCGGCTTCCCGCTCTTCCTCTGTCGCCGATTTTTCCAGACGCGTCAAAATCACCAGCAAAATCGGCGTAGCCGCCATCGATAGCGCCACCGCCAGCGTCAGCGATTTCGCCCAGTCGGGATCGAGCACATTTGCCATTTGCGCCGCGCCAAACACCACAAAAGCAAACTCACTGCCCTGCCCTAATAATACGGCAAACCAGCGGCGCTGCTTGTTCGGCACCTGCAACGGTTTCGCTATCAACCACAGCATGACGGTTTTAATAACCAGGAAACCGACCAGCAAAATGATAATGCGCAGGGGATTATCAATCAGCGTACCAAAGTCGATAGACATCCCCACACCGATGAAGAATAGTCCCAGCAGCAGACCTTTAAACGGCTCAATGTCGCTTTCCAGCGCGTGCCGATACTCAGAGCTCGCCAGCAGCACCCCGGCCAGGAATGCCCCCATCGCCATCGACAATCCAACCTCTTCCAACAGCAGACCGAAGCCAAACACGAGGAACAGCGCAACGGCACTAAATACTTCCCGCAGGCCCGAACGGGCGACAAAACGTAAGGCCGGACGTGTGACATAACGCCCCAACACCACCACCAATACCAGTGCGCCCGCTACCTTAAGGGCAGACAATGCAAACGCCCCAAGCGTTGTCGATGTACCGCTCGCTGCCAGTAACGGAATCATCGCCACCAGAGGAATAGCGGCGATATCCTGGAACAGCAGTACGGCAAACGCGCTGCGGCCCATTTGTGAAACCATCAAGTTGCGTTCATTCATCGCCTGCATAGCGATAGCCGTAGAGGAAAGCGCCAGCGTCATGCCGATCAGTTCCGCTACCTGCCAGCGCAGGCCGAGGAACATACAGAACACACCAATCAGGCCCCCGCATACCACCATCTGTAGCGCGCCGCCGCCGAACACCGAGGCTCGAAGTTTCCACAAACGTTGCGGATCCAGCTCCAGACCGATGACAAACAGCATCAGTACCACACCGATCTCCGCAAAATGCAGGATGGATTCGGCATCCGTCACCAGCCTCAGGCCCCATGGACCGATAATGCACCCGGCGATGAGATACCCCAGTACCGACCCGAGCCCCAACCGTACGGCGATGGGGACAATCAGTGCCGCCGAACCGAGGTAAATCAGCGCCTGTATCAGCGTATGGCTATCCATGATGTGCCTCCTGCCATTCCATCAGTCGCTGTTTGTAGTGACGCGCCTGCGCTTGCAGCGTTTCATCATCACAGATAAACGTACAGTGCATCGCAAACGGCGGCAGCCATTTGAGGCCGCAATAGAGCGCTGTTGCCTGTAAAGGCTGGGAAAGCACATCAAATCCGGGATGGGAGCCAATATCGAAGTGGTTTTCACCGCCGCCGGTCGTCACCGCCCACAGCAGATGTTTACCGTGCAGCGTAGTTCCACCGTGGCCGTACGCCCAACCGTGTGCAAGGACCTTGTCCATCCACAGCTTGAGTAATGGAGGTGTGCTGTACCACTGCATCGGATGCTGCCAGATGATCAAATCAGCGCGTGCCAGCGCATCCTGTTCAGCGGCAATATCGATATTGAAGTCGGGGTAGAGCTGGTAGAGCGAGCGGATCTCCACGCCCTCCAGCGTCCTTGCCTGTTCAAGCATCCGCTTATTCGCATGCGAGTGCTGCGGATAGGGATGCGCATAAATGATGAGGATCATGATTAGCCTGTTTCACTGCATTATTGTAATAACAGTGAGTTTAGTCAGTTAATCCGCAGGCTAACAGTCAATATTATTGAGTGGCTGAATGGAGAAAACTGAACTAGTTATCAAGTTCACTCATATCCTTAACCTGATCGCGGTTAATCTGTTCCGTCTTACCCGTCTGGGCATTTTTGTACGATACCAGGCCAGTATCATCATCGACTTGCGGTTTGCCATCGGTGACGATTGTTTTACCATCGGTGGTTTTAACCGCCTGGTTTGAGGAACAACCGGCCACGGTAAACAGTGCTGCTGCGGTAAAAATTGAGGTGATCAGGATATGTTTTTGCATGGTGTTCTCCCTGCTTTTCAGTTGTTTTCAGTGATATACCTGTTAACTGTAGGCTAACTGACTGAGTTGCAGGGAAAATACAGAACACTCCTAATAGCCCGCCCGGGTCACGGGCTTACTGCGAATCGTCATTTGACTGGTTTGCGCCAGCGTCAGACCTCGCGTTTCCGGGGCGAAAGCGATGGACACAAGCAGGCCAATCAGCGAAATTCCTGCGCCCATCAGCATGACATTGCTGATACCGTATTTGGTGATGAATACCGGCAGCGCCCAGGTTGAAACAATGGTGCCGATGCGGCTTAAGGACATGATCACCCCGACGGCAGACGCGCGAATATCGGTAGGGAACAGTTCATTTGGGTACAGCCACTGCAGATTTCCCGGTCCCCCCGAGAAAAACGCGTACACGGCAAACGCCAGCACCACCAGCCACGCCCCCATATCAGGAATTAACCCCAGCACGGCCAGCGCCAGCGTCATCATTATAAAGCTGCCAATTAACAATGGCCGACGGCCCGCGCTATTGAGCCAGAACATGGGCGGAATGCACCCCAGCATAAAGCACAGGCTTATCACCACATTGCCCAACGCCGCGCTTTTCCCGGCACCAAGCCCCAACATTCCAACAATCTGCGGACCAAAGGTATAAATGGCGAACATCGGAATCACCTGGCAGGTCCAGATAGCGGCGACAAACAGTACAAACGGGAAATGACGGCGGTTAAACAGCTGTAGGAAACGCGTCTCCTGCGGTGCCTCTTCGTCGAACACCACCGGTTCGCCGAACAGTTTGATCATCATCGCTTCACACTCTTTCACCCGACCTTTACGCAGCAGCCAGCGCGGCGATTCAGGAAGATCGAAGCGCCCAATCAGGATCAAAATACAGGGGATCACCGCGCTGCCCAGCATCCAGCGCCATCCGCCCTCAACATCATACAGCCAGTAACCGACCAGATCGGCACAGGTAGCGCCGACATACCACATCGCGGCGATAAAACCGATGGAGAAAGCGCGTTGGCGGGTATTGGAGAACTCGGTAATCATCGAGGTGGCAATCGGATAATCGGCACCAATCACAATGCCGATCAACACGCGCATCACCAACAGCTCAACGGGCGAGGAAACAAACATGGTTGCCGCCGATATCACACCAATGGCGATAATATCGATGATGAACATTTTGCGCCGCCCGACCTTATCGGAAATGTAGCCAAACAGCGACGTCCCCACAAACAGACCGGCGAGAGTGCCAGCACCCAGCAGACCAATCCACTGTGCGTCCAGTTTCAATGCTGGCGTGAGCTGTTCCAGCGCCACGCCAATCATCACCAGCACATAACCATCCAGAAATGGCCCACCGCTTCCCCACAGCATTATCCGGCGGTGAATAGAGGTAAATTTGATGTCATCAAAGTTCCTGGGCTGCTGCATAGCGACTTCCTGTTTCAACACGGGCAAAGCGTCATCTGTAAGCCGGATAAGGCGTTTACGCCGCCATCCGGCATTGGCGCCACATGATTGCCGGATGGCGACGCTAACGCGTCTTATCCAGCCTACGGGTGCACAACCTCGTACTTATTAGCCGTAGCGAAACTCCACGCCAAATGTCCCGCGCGGGTATTCCCACTTTTCCAGCGCTGTATCAAGTCCGAGAATGCGGCACGTTCCGCATTCCAGGCATCCGGCATAATCAAAACGGACGCTGCCATCGTCCTGCTTTTTATACAGTCCGGCTGGACAAGCCTTAATTAGCACTTCCAGCGCTTGTTTATCAGGATCGGTTTTGAGAATGATATGCGGGCTTTCTTCATCCACATTGAACTTATTGACGCCCAGTTTGACGTCCACATTGACGGGAGATGTCATAATACGGTCACTCCTTTCAGGCCATCTTTCATCAGGTTGATGAAGCCCACTTTCTTCGCATGGCGCAGGATTTTTTTGCGCATTGGCACCGGAGCGGAACCATCCACGGTGAACAGGTCGCGCGCGATACTGACCGCCATTTCGGGATAGGCGGTAAACATGCGTGGGTTATCAAGGAAAGCGGGAAGCTTCTGATACATGCGCATATCGCGCATTGGACCATCATCGAGATGCTGACGGTATTCGCCCAGCGACTGCTTGCTGAAGTCGTCGCGCTTCATCGCGGAAAGCACCGTTTTCGCCGCCGCTTCGCCTGCGGATATGGCGAGATCCATACCGCGGATGGTAAAGCCGAGGTTCATACACATTCCGGCAGCATCACCGGCAATCAGTACTCCGTCACCCACCAGTTCAGGCTGCATATTCATACCGACCTCCGGTACGACGTGCGCGGCATATTCCACCAGCTTGCCACCGGCGATAAGTGGGGCAACCGCCGGATGCTGTTTGAAATCTTCCAGCATTTGCGGGACCGATTTTTTAGCATCTTTCAGATGATGAAGCCCGCAGACCAGCCCCAGAGAAAGGGTCGTTTCATTCGTATAGAGGAAGCCCCCGCCCATCAGGCCATCGGTCGGTGAACCGGCAAACAGGCAGGCTGCGCCTTCGTTCCCCTGTAACTGGAAACGATCTTCAATCACCGATTTCGGCAATTCGATCAGCTCTTTTACGCCAACGGCAACATGAGATGCCTCAACGCGCCTGGCCATGCCCAGTTTTTCTGCCAACAAAGAATTCACCCCGTCAGCGAGGATCACCACTTTGGCTTCCAGAATATCGCCGTCGGCTTCCACGCCCACGACTTTACCCTCGCGCTGCACAACGTTATCCACACGAATACCGGTGATGAGCTGGGCGCCCGCCTCCTCGGCCTGCTCCATCAGCCAGGCGTCAAATTTGCTGCGTAAGACGGAATAAGAAACCTGCGACGATGCGGCCTCTTCACCATTGCAATAGTCGATGGTCATCGCCCCTTTGTCGGTCATAAAGGCGAGTTTTTCGTGGGTAATTATGCGTTCAATGGGAGCCTGCTCAGCAAAACCGGGAATGATGCGCTCCAGGCTATGCGCATACATGCGCCCACCGGTGACATTCTTCGCGCCAGCAGAATTGCCGCGCTCGATGACCAGCACCTGTGCACCTTCCCGAGCCAGCACCAGCGCCGCAACCGAACCGGCCAGACCTGCACCCACGATGATGGCATCAAAGATATCTTCGGACATACGTACTCCTGTCAGTGGCAGGATACTTTCGCACCCTGCCCGAATGGTTTAACGCGCCAGAGCAGCCGTCAGCGCAGGCAGGATCTTCAGCGCATCGCCAACAATGCCATAATCTGCATACTGGAAAATCGGCGCATTTTTGTCTTTGTTGATGGCGAAAATCGTCTGTGCGCCGTTGGCGCCGACCATATGTTGGATCTGCCCGGAGATCCCCACGGCCAGGTACAGTTCTGGTTTGAGCATCAGGTTGGAAATGCCGACGTAGCGTTCGTGCTCCATCCACTTCTCGTTTTCAGCCACCGGACGCGAACAGGCCAGCTCAGCGCCAATGGTCTGGCACAGTGCTTCAGCCAACGAGATATTTTCTTTGCTACCAATACCGCGTCCCACGCTGACCACCAGACGGGCTTTGTCGAGATCGACGCTGTTGCTCTGACGCGCCTGAGTTGCCGTACGGGTCACGACAATGGCCGGAGCCTGCCACTGTACGGGTATGCATCTCGCCGCTGCGGGTGGTATCCGGTTGCTGCGCGTCAAACGTTCCGCTACTGAGAGTGATCACGGCAAACGGTGAAGCGATTGTTTCTGCTCCCATCGCCAGGCCGCCGTAGACCATATGTTTGACCGCCGCTTTTCCGTCCTGCACCGCGACTGCGCTGGCGTCGTTTGAGACCGCAGCCGACAAGCGAAAGCCCAGCTTTGCCGCTAACAGCTTGCCCCGACGTGTATTCGGCAGCAGCACCGCGCCGCCCTCGCTGTGCTGACGAATGGTTTCGGCCATCGCATCGGCGTAGTCTTCAACCATACGGTCTTCTGGTTTGCCGCTGAGCAGCCAGACATGATCTGCGCCTAAATGGCATGCCGCCGCGCTGTCCTCATCGCTGAGCACAAATGTGTTAACGTTTTCACCTAAAGCCTGCGCACCATTCATCAGTTCCGGCAGACGAGAAGGGGTATCGCTGAATACCCAGACACTGGAAAATTTGTTCATAACATCCCCTGATAATTAAATGATTTTGCGAAGATTCTCGACAAACGCGGCAATCTGTTCTTCACCGTCACCTTCAATCACAACGCGCTGACGCTCGCGCTGCTTCGGTGCGGCAACCTGTTGTTCGGAATACGCTTGCGTACCGTTCAGACCAATGTCCGCAGATGACCAGACCTGAACCGGTTTTTTCGCCGCGCCAAGAATGGCTTTCATGGAAGGGATTTGAGGGGTGTTGATGTCAGTAGAAACCGCGATCACCGCCGGAAGCGGGATACTCAGGGTTTCAACTTCATCTTCCAGTTCACGCTCTACCGTCAGCGTGTTGTCGGTAAGAGAGAGGATTTTACTCACGCCGTTAATCGCCGGCACGTTCAGCATTTCGCCCACCAGCAGACCAACCTGCTGAGCATAAAGATCGGAAGAACCATCGCCGCAAATAAGCAGATCAAAACCTGACTTTTGTGCGGCGGCAGCCAGCGCAGTGGCGGTTTGTTGCGGCAGCGCCTGTTCAAATTGCTCGTCAATGACAACAATCAGTTCATCAGGGCCACGGGAAAGCACATCTTTGCGCCCTTTTGCATTGGTCAGCGCTTTGCCGCCGACGCTCATGGCCACAACCTGAGCCTCTCCCACCTGCTGTTTCAATTGGCAAGCCGCTTCGATCGCATTCAGATCATATTGGCTGATTTTGCCATCCGCTTTGCTGAAATCGAGTGTTCCATCAGCATTATTAATCGCAATATCCTGCTCATCAGGTACGCATTTGTAGCAAGTAATTATCTTCATTGCATCTCCAGAAATCATGAAGGAAACGTATTTATATCGGCAGTGTTAAATACAGATATCACGCTCTTTAATTCGGAAATAAAACATTAATCACCAATATTGAAAATGTCACACATTGATATTCGTAACTTTCAATAGTGTTATGTACTTCACCAATATTGAAAGAAACATGTCAAATACGAAAATTTTCAATATTGTTTGCTGGTTCAACAATATTGAACGTCAGTCACTTAAAAAAGTTAAAAAATCAACATCAACACAATGATTAATAAAGAAAATACCTGGATTTTCAGACAAAATAACCAGCATAAAAAAGTGTGACACAGATAACAGAATAGCCGGAAATGAATACCCATTATGAGGTAATCACTGAGGCGCCCCAGAGGTTAAAAAGTTATCAACAAATCATTAATAACAAATAAACAAACGATCACATACGGGCACGCTAAATAAATTTCGTTTTCACACTGGAATTCACTTATGAAAAATGAAAAGAGAAAGTCGGGAATTGAACCGAAGGTTTTTTTTCCGCCATTAATAATTGTTGGGATACTTTGTTGGCTAACAGTAAGAGATCTTGATGCCGCTAACGTCGTTATTAATGCGGTATTCAGTTATGTCACCAACGTCTGGGGTTGGGCATTCGAATGGTATATGGTCGTCATGCTCTTCGGCTGGTTCTGGTTAGTCTTTGGCCCGTATGCCAAAAAGAAATTAGGCGACGAAAAACCCGAGTTTAGTACCGCCAGCTGGATTTTTATGATGTTCGCGTCCTGTACATCCGCCGCGGTGCTGTTCTGGGGTTCCATCGAGATCTACTACTATATCTCTACCCCGCCGTTTGCTCTCGCCCCCAACTCCGTTGGCGCAAAAGAGATAGCTCTGGCGTACAGCTTGTTCCACTGGGGACCGCTGCCGTGGGCAACCTACAGCTTCCTTTCAGTCGCATTCGCCTACTTCTTCTTTGTACGCAAAATGGACGTTATCCGTCCCAGTTCCACGCTAGTGCCATTAGTGGGCGAGAAGCATGCCAAGGGCTTGTTCGGCACCATCGTCGATAACTTCTATCTGGTGGCGCTGATCTTCGCGATGGGAACCAGCCTCGGTCTCGCTACCCCGCTGGTAACCGAGTGTATGCAATGGCTGTTCGGTATTCCGCATACGCTGCAACTCGACGCCATCATCATTACCTGCTGGATCATATTAAACGCCATTTGCGTGGCCTGCGGCCTGCAAAAAGGGGTCAAGATTGCCAGCGACGTACGTAGTTACCTGAGCTTCCTGATGCTCGGCTGGGTGTTTATCGTCAGCGGCGCCAGCTTCATCATGAACTACTTCACCGACTCGGTCGGCATGCTGCTGATGCATCTGCCACGCATGCTGTTCTACACCGATGCCATCGGCAAAGGCGGCTTCCCGCAGGGCTGGACTGTTTTCTACTGGGCGTGGTGGGTTATTTACGCCATCCAGATGAGTATCTTCCTGGCGCGTATTTCTCGCGGTCGTACCGTACGTGAACTGTGTTTCGGGATGGTGCTGGGCCTGACCGCATCAACCTGGATCCTGTGGACCGTCCTTGGCAGCAACACGCTGCTGCTGATGGATAAAAACATTCTCAACATCCCGCAGTTGATTGAACAACACGGCGTGGCGCGCGCCATTATCGAAACCTGGGCTGCTTTACCGCTCAGCACCGCCACCATGTGGGGATTCTTTATCCTCTGCTTTATTGCCACCGTCACGCTAATTAACGCCTGCTCCTACACCCTGGCGATGTCCACCTGTCGCGAAGTTCGTGATGGTGAAGAACCGCCGCTGTTGGTGCGTATCGGTTGGTCCGTTCTGGTCGGCGTCATCGGCATCGTTCTGCTGGCGCTGGGTGGGTTGAAGCCCATTCAGACCGCAATTATCGCCGGGGGATGTCCGCTGTTCTTCGTCAACATCATGGTGACGCTGTCCTTTATTAAAGACGCCAAAGTGCACTGGAAAGACAAGTAATTCTTATTAACCCAATTGATCAAGAGGCTGAAAGATGGATTTCAACTTAAATGACGAGCAGGAACTGTTTGTCGCCGGTATTCGTGAACTGATGGCCAGTGAGAACTGGGAAGCTTATTTTGCCGAGTGCGATCGCGACAGCGTCTACCCTGAGCGTTTTGTAAAAGCGCTGGCGGATATGGGCATCGATAGTCTGTTGATCCCGGAAGAACACGGTGGGCTGGAAGCGGGATTTGTCACCGTTGCCGCCGTCTGGATGGAACTCGGACGTCTTGGCGCACCGACTTACGTGTTGTACCAATTACCAGGCGGTTTTAACACTTTTCTGCGTGAAGGGACTCAGGAGCAAATTGATAAAATCATGGCGTTCCAGGGGACCGGTAAGCAGATGTGGAACTCTGCTATCACCGAACCGGGAGCGGGATCGGATGTTGGCAGTCTGAAAACCACTTATACACGCAAAAATGGTAAGGTTTATCTTAATGGCAGTAAGTGCTTTATCACCAGTAGCGCCTATACCCCGTACATCGTAGTGATGGCGAGAGATGGTGCATCGCCGGATAAACCTGTTTATACCGAGTGGTTTGTTGACATGAGCAAGGCGGGTATCAAGGTCAACAAACTGGAGAAACTCGGTCTGCGCATGGATAGCTGCTGTGAAATCACCTTTGATGACGTTGAACTGGACGAGAAAGACATGTTCGGTCGGGAAGGTAATGGCTTCAACCGTGTGAAAGAAGAGTTTGACCATGAACGCTTCCTCGTCGCTCTGACCAACTACGGTACGGCAATGTGCGCTTTTGAAGACGCCGCGCGTTATGCCAACCAACGCGTACAGTTTGGCGAAACGATCGGCCGTTTCCAGCTGATCCAGGAGAAGTTCGCACACATGGCGATCAAACTGAATTCCATGAAAAACATGCTGCTGGAAGCTGCGTGGAAAGCGGATAACGGCACCATTACCTCGGGTGACGCGGCAATGTGTAAATACTTCTGCGCCAATGCCGCGTTCGAAGTGGTAGACACCGCTATGCAGGTACTGGGCGGAGTCTGTCTCTTATACACATCTCCGAGCCCACGAGACTGCAGCTAATCTCGT
>ENA-OZMM01000291-OZMM01000291.1-human-gut-metagenome-genome-assembly--contig:-NODE-291-length-14085-cov-7.629936_pt1 | contig 14085 bp, 8 predicted proteins | sample MGYA00244193_ERZ653821 | MGnify/ENA primary metagenome ERZ653821 (study PRJEB26926, sample SAMN06164832) | human gut metagenome | biome: ENVO:00009003; feature: ENVO:2100002; material: ENVO:00002003...
AGATTAGCTGCAGTCTCGTGGGCTCGGAGATGTGTATAAGAGACAGCCCTGAAGTCCACGTCCGACATCGGAGATAGGACGTCCTTCAAGAGCCTGTCCGACATTGACGCTGGCAACGGCTCCCGTAAGGTTAGCCTTCTTCTGTGTGCCGTAACCCACGACAACGACGTCGCTCAGCATCATGGCGTCTTCCTTGAGGACTACCTTCATGCCGTTGCGGGCGGTTGTGGTGACTGTGGTGTAGCCGAGGCAGCCGATTTCTACCTTTGTGCCTTCGGCGACATTGAGTGAGAAAGTTCCGTCAACCTGGGTGACGGTTCCCGTGGTTGTGCCAGGGATCATCACGCTTGCACCCGGAACCGGGTTGCCGTTGACATCGACGATCGTTCCCTTGACGGGCTGCTGCTGAGCGGCCGCCGCGGGCTGTAAACCGGACTCACTGGCGGCTGCCGTGGCGCTGAATGACAGCGTGCCGGCGAGCAGCATCATGAGAAAGGCGTTTACCTTGTAAGTGCGATTCTTTTTCATTTACTAAAAGGTTTTGTATTAACTTATGGTTGTTAATGTGCCCGTTTAACAAATTAATAAGTAAAAAACATCTTGACTCGAGATTTTTTCCGTGCATGAATCAATGTTGCAAATTTAACGTTTTATGGTGGAAAAGCAAAAAAAACAGGTACTTTTTCAGGTCGGGCATGATTGCAGAACGTTTGCGGTGGTGGTTCACGAGGCGAATGCCCATGACAATGTCGGTGCGGATGGCGTTATAGACAAGATGAAGGGCTGCTTCCACCGATTGAAAAAGATGCTGGCGGACGGCGGATACAAAGGACGGAAATTGGCCGATACCGTACGCCAAAAGCTCGGTGCGGAGTTTACCGTTGTTCTCCGTCCGGACGAGTCTCCGAAGAAATTCTCCGTGCTGCCACTCCGATGTATTGTGGAGCGCTCTTTCTCCTGGTTGGAAAACTTTCGAAGAATTGCCATTGATCACGAGTTCTATTCCGATACGAGGCGATGGTTCATCTCGCCTTCTGCCGACTCATGTATAACAAATTATGCGACTGAAATTTAAATAGCTTCTTACTTTGACACGCTCTGTCTGTCCTTTCCTTTGCATTGAAGCTATATGCTTTATAGCTGATATTCTCCCCATAAGGTGTCGTGATTTGCAATCTATTATATGTTAATAGATTAGGTGATTGTCTTTAGCGTGATTCGACTAAAGGTAAGTGCGATATCGCCTGATTATAAATTGTTTATCAATCACGCGCCACAGCACGCACCGCATCACGCGCCACATCACGCATCACAGCACACACCTAAGCACACACTTTGCCGCCGCAACTGTCTCCTCTTTTGAGGCCACATTCCTATTCTATCCGCTTCCATTTGAAAAACATATTCCTTTTCATAAAATTACGATTATTTGACGAATACCGAGGAACTCATCATTCCCAAATTCATGGAATTGACAGAATTTACGACATGGCCGTCAGTGGCCGAGGTCAAGTATAAATGATTTGGAACGGTTAGTACGTGAGCGCCATATACATATAGGCGTTGCAAATGAAGCTGGCAGCAGGGTGAATTGCTCTGCTGTTTTGATTTTTTGGTACCCTGTGCAAACCCTGTACAAACCCTGTACAAACCACAGGCACGCAAGAATGGCTCTGGTAATGCTGTGAGGCCATTGTGTGTGTCTGACCCCCATATCACGAGGGAGGGTCAGCCACAGTGATAGCGGATTGAATACCGTTGGTGGCGTTTTAGCGTGTCCGTGGTTTGTAAATGATTGGCATTCTTTGCGGATAATGCCCTTAAGTGATGTAGAAAAAAAAAGTTGCGTCAATCGATAAAATTGAATACATAGAATCACCCTTGAACATCAATATATGAGTCCACTTGAAAAAGTCGTTTTTGAAAAAAAACATGTGCCTCGCAGATACTTCTGTAAGGGGTAAAAAGTGGCAAATGGCACTTTTTCAAGTGGGCTCATATATTGCAAATTTAAAGTGATGCAGGTTATTTTTTACATTTTGCTTAACATTCTCCGGGACAACTCTCCGGAACACGCCTGCGATTTCGGCATAGTAAGGAACATGAAAATAATAAGTTGCTTCAGATTAAGAGAAGATTTTCGAGGATGGATCTATTTTCGAAGATGGAGTGTGCCGGTGACACATGACTGATGAGAGATATAGACCGAAAAAGATTCCTTAAGAAGATGCAGCTTATTTATTTTGAAGGTTTAGTACTGATGCGTTAATAATTATCAAATAAAGTAAGTTCTGAAAAATCCTTATTTCAAATGAGTAGTTGAGGGGCTGTCATAAACCTTCAGTACAAACTAATTTCAAATCGAGGTTATAGTAGAATATTGTTAAACTTTGCAATGTTAATAAGTTACGAACATAGATGCGAAAGTTGGCGCATCACTAATTTTGAAGGTTACTGAAATGTTCCTTGAGGTGAAAAATCTTCAGACAAACAAATCAAAAACAGCTTCTTATCCATGAATGGGGCGATGTTGCGCGCGGAGGAGTTCCCTGCGTCTGGCGTCCAGCGCGGGAAGTTCCGATTCCGGCATGGCGAACCTGACGAATCTGGACCAGAGGTAATCCACGGCCTGGTCGGACGGGTGGATCATGTCGGCGGCATAGAAACGGTAGTCCCGCAGCTCGTCAAGCACGATCTCGTAGGCTGGAAAATATTCACAACGCTCCGGGAACTTCGCCAGAACCTCGTCCAAAGCAAGCAGAAGTGTGCTTTTGCTGATCTGGTTGCCATGCGCCCCGTCCTTGAAGTGGCGGATGGGAGAGACGGTGAACATGAATTCCTTCTCCGGATGCCGCGCGATCATATTCATGAGCAATGTCGCTGTCTCGCGGACTGAGAGGCGTCTGCGGGAGAACTCCTTCGCGTCGATTTTCAGGCAGTTGGAAACGGTCTCACCGGAGCGGAGATATTCATAGATCCATGCCGTGCCGAGGGTTATGATGACTTTGGAGGCTGCTTTCCACCGGAGCGAGGCTTCCTTCAAAGATGCATTGGCGACTTGCAGGAACTCGTCCTCGGTGCGGCGGGCGAAGGATGTGTGGTGGCTGAACGAGCAGACGAGGCCGGCACCGGCGCCCATCTGGACGCACTCATCTTTGGAGAACGGGATTCCGGATGTCAGGCGGGCGACGGAGTTACAAACAGAGACGGGATTATAAAGTGTTCCGAACGGGTTGAGGCAGACATCGAAACCGAGGTCAACCATCTTCTGTCCCATGTTGTCGGCGAAGCAGCTGCCGAGAATGACAATCTTGTCATTCAGGGAGACGCCTACCTTGCTTCGGCCCGTTTCGACGGGAGTCTGTAGCTTGAGTCCTTCCATACGGGTGCGAAATTACAAAATAATCAGTAATTTTGCATAAACTGCCTCGGAGGCGGGATTTTTCCTTCCGGGCTTATGAATATGAGAAAGAGCGTAATTGTAATAACACTTCTTCTGGCGTCGGCCTTCGCCTGTCGTGCCCAACAAAAGGCTACCTTTACCTACGGGGCTGATTTTCAGTACTATTTTGACAATCGGGAATATGATGGCGCTGGCAACAAGTTCGAGACATCCGGCACGGTTCACGCCGCCAGGCTGACTCCCACGGTCGGTGTCAAGGTGGCGGGCGGCCGGTTCACCCATCAGCTTACGCTCGGAATCGATGTGATGAAGAATATGGGTGAGGCCCCCGTGTCCGAAAGCGACAAGGATCTTCAGAACATAGGACTTTTCCGGGAGATGACATTCTGGTACGGCCTTGAAAGCCGGCGCGGAAGCGAAAAATTCAATCTCTTGGCGGGAATATTCCCGCGCGGGAACTCCGTTTTCGGCTCGGGTTATCAGGGCTGGGCGGAGGATCCTGTGAAGGCCGATCAGGTTCCGTCCCTGTTCATCTCCGATGTCAACCAGTTTTATGACAACAACATAGAAGGATTACTCCTGAAGTACGAGACCCGGAAAGGCTATTGCGAGGCCGGTTTGGACTGGATGGGAATGATCGGGCACGGCCGGCGTGAGCGCTTCCAGATATTCACATACGGCAATTACGCCCTTGCCGGTGATTTCCTGCGCGCCGGGTGGACGGCGACTATGTACCACTTCGCCAACACGCTTGAATATCGGGGCGTGGTGGATAATATTCTTGTCTCGCCTTTCGTGTCGCTGACCGCCGGGAGACGCGACTTCCGTTGGAACTCCAAGCTCAGCTATATTCAAGGAATACATCAGGACAGGATCAACGAGACGGGGCTTGAGCCTTCATTCGGCGGGCTTCTGACACTGAACATCGGCTACAGGAAGTTCGGTGTCCTGAATGACTCCTACTACGGCGGCGGGCAGATGCCTTATTACGGCACCATCGACGCGGGCGGGAATATTCTTGGACAGCAGGGTCTGTACTTCGGCAGCCCTTTCTACCGCATCCACGGTGACGGCGAGAGTTGGAGGCATTCGGGGTTCTATGACCGCGCCGAGGTTTATTGGCAGCCTTATGTCGCTGATTTCGTGCGTGTAAGGCTCTCCGCCGTGTTTCATTTCACAGGAGATGGCTACCAGGGAAGCCAGCAGAGGCTGAGTGTCGTCTTCGACCTTGGCCGCGCGCTGGCCGGCAGGAAATCAGCCAAGGCCTCGTCGCCTTCCCGCAGGCAAAGGAATTTTGAGATATATTTATAAGGTATGAAAAGAGCTTTTTCGTTTGTCGCTATAGCTGCCGCCGTCGGCTTCTTGATGGCGGGGTGCCATTCCGGTCCAAGGGACGGGGACTATGTCATCCAGCTTCTCACCACCAATGACGTGCATGGAACCTATTTCGATTCCACCTATGTCGGGGACGGGGTGAGGCCGTCGCTCTGTGCCGTGAAAACGGTCGTGGACAGTGTCCGCGCCGTCGCCGGGGCTGACAATGTGGTCTTCGTCGACGCCGGCGACATCCTTCAGGGAGACAATGCGGCCTATTACTTCAACTATGTGGACACGCTCTCTCCGCACATCTATCCTCGGATAGCCTCCTACATGGGCTACGATGCGGTGACCGTCGGCAACCACGACATAGAGACGGGACACAGGGTCTACGACCGTGTGGCGCGGGAACTGGAGTCTCACGGGATCCCGTTTCTGGCGGGCAACGCTGTCCGCAACGATAACGGCAAGCCCTATTTCCCTCTTTACAAGGTGTTCAGGAAAGGGGGTCTGAAGGTCGCCGTCCTCGGCTTCACGAACGCCAACATGAAGAACTGGCTGTCGGAGAGACTCTGGAGCGGAATGACGTTCGAGAGCCTTGTGCCTTTGGTGCAGGAGGATGTGGACAAGGTGGCCGCCAGGGAGAGGCCTGATGTCGTGATCGTGGCCGTCCATTCCGGGACAGGGGCGGGGGACGGCTCCATGCTTGAGAGTCAGGGCATGGATCTGTTCAAGAGCCTCCGGGGAGTGGATTTCGTGGTCTGCTCGCACGACCATAGGCCATTCGTGGCCTGCAATGACAGCATCGGGCTGATCAACTCCGGAAGCCACAGCCGATTTGTCGGTCACGGAACCTTGCGCTTGACCGTTGACGACGGTCAGGTTGTCAGGCGCGCCGTCTCCACGGAACTGATACCTGTCGATCCGCACCGTGTCGATGCGGAGATGGAGGTCAGGTTCCATCGGGACTATCAGGCTGTCCGGGAGTTCACGACCCGGGAAGTGGGTGAGCTGAAGGTGGAGATGCGTACCCGCGACGCCTACAAAGGGATGTGTGACTATGTCAACCTTGTCCACACGCTTTGTCTTGGCTGTCCGCCGGCTCAGGTCTCGATCGCGGCTCCGTTGACCTACGACGGTACCGTCAAGGCGGGAACGCTGGTCTACAATGATCTGTTCACCATCTATCCGTATGAGAACCAGCTCTGTGTGGTCACGATGAGCGGCAAGGAGATCAAGGACTATCTTGAGGCCTCCTACAACCGCTGGATCGTCACGGCATCCAGGCCGGCCGACCATGTGCTGAACATCGTCCGGAGGAATGATCCGCGAAACGGCCGTACAGGATGGTCGTTCGCGGAAAGGGCCTACAACTTCGATTCCGCCGCCGGAATCAACTACACCGTCGATGTCACCAAGCCTTACGGCTCCAGGATCGTGATCACCACGATGGCTGACGGCAGGCCTTTCAACTTCGGGGAGACCTACAATGTGGCGATGACATCCTACCGCGCCAACGGTGGCGGCGGGCTTTTGGCCGAGGCCGGGATCGACACGGACACAATCTCGGAGAGAACCGTCGAGTACTATCCTGAGATCCGCGAGATCCTGTATGACTATCTCAGGAAGAACCGCGTGATAGATCCCGCTGTCATAGGTGATCCGGCAGTCATCGGCCACTGGTCGTTCGTGCCGGAGAAAGTGGCCGGACCTGCCATTGAGCGCGACCTGGAGCTCTTGTTTGGCCGTTAACGGGATTACAGAACGATTTTTTGACAAACAACACTAATTTTTAATTGTATGATAAAAAGAATTTTAACAACTATTGCGGCTCTTGTCGCCGCGCTGACCCTTTCCGCCGCTGAATATGGCGGAAAATGGATCGGATGTGACTACGAAGGCGATGTCCTTCAGGGAAACACGGTTCTTCCTGCCCGTTACCTTCGTAAGGAGGTCAGACTGGATGGCAAGGTGAGGACGGCGACCCTTCGCATCAGCGGTCTCGGTGTCTACGACGCCTGGATCAACGGGCGGCATATTACCTGTGACCAGGAGCTTTCCCCGACAGTCTCCGACTACAGGAAAAGGGTCTATTTCAATGAGTTCGATGTGAAGTCCGCCCTTCGGAAAGGCCAGAACGCACTGGCCGTCAGCCTTGGCTGCGGACGTTTTACCGCCATGAGGGAGCCGGGCATGAGAGGCTTCGGCGTTCCCCGTCTCTGGCTTCAGCTGGACATCGTCTATGCTGACGGGCGCACGGCGACCGTGGTCAGCGACGAGAGCTGGAAGATCAGCTGCGAGGGTCCGATCAGAGCCAACAACGAGTTCGACGGAGAGACTTACGATGCCCGTAAGGAACTGAAAGGCTGGACGAAGGCCGGCTACGACGACTCCTCCTGGCAGTCCGCCTCCCTTATGAGCGCTCCGGGCGGGAAACTGGTTCTCCAGCCGAATCCTAACATCGCGGTGCAGGACATCGTGAGGCCGGTCTCCATCACCAAGACAGACCACGGCTACATCCTTGACATGGGACAGAACATGGTGGGCCGCCTTCAGATCAAGGCCAGAGGGCTCCAGAGAGGCGACACCCTGACGATGAAATTCGCCGAAATCCTGAACGGCGACGGCACGCTCTACCTCGCCAACATCCGCACAGCCAAGGTTCTGGACACCTATGTGGCGAAAGACGGCAAGCCGGTTGTCTGGCATCCGAAGTATGTCTACCACGGATTCCGTTTCGTGGAGGTCAAAGGGCTTAGGAACGAGCCGAAGCTCAGCGACTTCGAGGGGCAGGTGATGTACGACAAGATGGCGGTTACCGGCAGTTTCGAGACCTCGGACGCCGTCATCAACCAGATCTATCACAACGCTTTCTGGGGAGTGCGCGGCAACTACCGCGGCATGCCTACCGACTGCCCTCAGAGAGACGAGAGGCTCGGCTGGCTGGGCGACCGCACGATGGGATGCTACGGCGAGTCCTACATGTTCGACAACCATGCCCTCTATTCCAAGTGGCTCACCGACATCCACGACGCGCAGAACGAGGCCGGCAGCATTCCGGATGTCTGCCCTTGCTACTGGACCCTCTATAACGACAACTTCACCTGGCCTGGCGCGTTCGTCACCGGAGCCGACATGGTCTACCGCCGTTTCGGCGATGACCAGCCGATCAAGGATCACTACGGGGCGATGAAGAAGTGGCTTGAATATATGAGGGCGAAGTACCTCAAGGACGGCGTGATCGCGAAGGACACCTACGGTGACTGGTGCATGCCGCCGGAGTCACTCGAACTTATTCATTCACAAGACCCTGCGAGAAAGACAGCGGCACCTCTCATCGCCACGCCGTTCTACTACTTCCTTCTCCGCAAGATGGCCGGATTCGCACCTGTGGCCGGACATCCGGAGGACGTGAAGATGTTCAATGAATATGCCGATGCGGCCCGTGACGCGTTCAACGCCAAGTACTTCGATGAGAAGGAAGGCTTCTACGGCAACAACACGGTGACAGCCAACCTGCTTCCGCTCTATTTCGGGATGGTTCCTGCCGGCCGCGAGGGGGATGTGTTCAATCACATCGTGCGCAAGACCGAGGTGGATTGTGACGGCCACGTGAGCTGCGGTGTCGTCGGTATGATGGTGCTGATGCGTACCCTGACCGAGTTCGGAAGACCTGACCTCGCTTTGAGGATAGCTACCAACGAGACCTATCCGAGCTGGGGCTACATGGCGAAGAACGGCGCGACCACAATCTGGGAGCTTTGGAACGGCAACACCGCCGATCCTGCGATGAACTCCGGCAACCATGTCATGCTTCTGGGCGACCTCGTGACCTGGTACTATGAGTATCTTGGCGGCATCCGTCCTGCCGAGCCTGGCTACAAGTCGATTGAACTGATGCCGTACCCGATCGACGGTCTTGACTGGGTGAACTGCTCGTACGACTCTCCGCACGGAAAGATCGTCAGCAACTGGAAGCGCTCCGGCTCAAAGTTCGAGTGGACCGTGGAGATCCCTGCCGGCACCACCGCGACCGCCTACGTCCCAGGTCCTGACTCTTCCCGCACTCCTAAGCATCTTCTCCCCGGCAGGCATCACTTTGTGACCGAGCTTTAAAGCTCGATCCGCAAGCGCGAAGTCGCACGGAAGTTGGCAGGTTGACGCGCGGATTAGCTGATAAAGGAAAAAATGAGACTGTTTATGAACATTGGAAAGTTATTGATGGCTGCTGCCGCCGCGCTGGTTTCGGCGGCGGGGCTTGCCGCGCAGGAGAACACGGTCAGGTTCGCCTTTTTCTCTGACACGCACTACTCCGAGGGGAGTGGTGCGGTCAGGGATCTTAGCCGGTGCGTCAAGGATGTCAACACGCTTGACAACCTTGATTTCGTGCTGGTCGGCGGCGACCTTACGGACTTTGGAACCGATGAGGAGATCGCGGCGGTGAAGCAGATTCTCGACTCGCTGCGGTACAAGTACTATGTCGTGGCGGGCAACCACGATGCGAAGTGGTCGGAGAGCGGATGCAACACGTTCCTCAAGGTGTTCGGGTACGAGAATTTCGAGTTTGAGTGTAAGGGATGGCGCTTCATCGGCTGCAACTGCGGGCCGGACATGAGGATGGCGCCGGCGCTGATCCCCCAGGAGAGCATGGAATGGCTGAAAGGACTCAAACCGGGAGTGAAGACGGTGTTTGTGAACCACTATCCGCAGGACACCTCGGTGCTGAACTACTTCGATGTGACACGGGAACTCAAGCGGATAGGCACCCGTTTCGAGCTCGGCGGCCACTGGCACAGCAATGTGTCGCTGAACTATGACGGCATCCCGGGGGCGCTGAACCGCTCGACACTGACGGCTGGAAAACAGCCGGGCTACAACGTGGTGATGATCCAGAACGACAGCGTCACCATCTCTGAGAGAAGACTTTACGGTTCCACCACTGTCCAGCTCGAACCTTGGTACACCAGAAGGCTCGCCGAGGTCCGGGACACCGTTACCTATGACGCGGACGGCCTGCCGGCGAGCTACCCTTGGATGCGCTACGATGTCAACAACGACAGTCCGGTGAGCGAGGTCTGGAGGCTGAAGGACGACAGCAACATTGTCGCCGGCTTCGCCATGAGCAAGGGAAAAGCTTGGTACACAACCGCTTCCGGCTATGTTCGCTGCATCAGCGTCAAGGATGGTGGACGAATATGGTCGAAGAGGTTCCCGGGCAAGATCTTTTCCACACCTGCTGTGCAGGGCAAGTACCTTGTCTTCGGCTGCACCGACGGCAACGTCTATGCGCTTAACGCCAGGAACGGAAAGACGATCTGGAAATATGCCGCTGGAAAGTCCGTGCTGGGAAGTCCTGTCATATTCAATGGCAAGGTTTATGTCGGCGCTTCGGACGGCTGCTTCAGGGCGATTGACCTGAAGAGCGGGAAGGCTGTGTGGACATATTCAGACGTGCAGGGTTTCGTGGAGTGCCGCGCGTTTGTCGACAAGGAGCAGGTGGTGTTCGGCAGCTGGGGGAACAGGCTTTATTCGCTTGATCCTCAGACAGGGGCGCTTCAATGGGAATGGAAGTGCGAGAAGCCTTCGAGGATGTATTCGCCGGCAGCCGTGTGGCCGGTCAAGGCAGAGGGAAAGATTTTCATCGCCGTTCCGGACAGGAGGCTTTACGCGCTTGACGCCGCGACCGGAAAGGAGTTGAGGCATTATGATAAGTCGGCCCGCGAGGCTGTGGGAGTTTCCCCGGACGGGAAGACGGTTTATTGCAAATCCATGTGGCACACAATCACTTCCGTGGATGCTGCGACTCTTGGTGTGAATTGGCAGACTCAGACGGGGGCGGGCTACGAGATCTCTCCGACACCGATCGAACGCATCGGCGATGAGGTGATCATGCCGACGGACAAAGGCAACATCATCGGTTTCAGCGCCGTGGACGGGAGCCGCCTTTGGGCGCGGAAGGTTTCCATCGCGCTTGTGAATCCGATGGAGGTCTGGAGCGAGAAGGGGAGCGTCTACATCCTCGCTTCAACTATGGACGGGACGGTGACGCTGCTTCGGAAGTGATTCTTCGGAAGGCCAGGTGAGGCGGCTGACACTGCGACAGGTCGAAGCGCCAGCACATAAGAAATTAATGACCATTATTTTATGAATATGAAAAAGTCACTACTGATTCTTGCGGCAGTGTTTGCCGCAGCCCCGCTTTTGGCGGAGAAAAACGACAAGATGGAGCCTTGGCAGAATCCGGGCGTGTTCGAGGAGAACCGGCTGCCTATGGCCGCCACGTTTGTCACGGACCAGCAGAAGACATTGACTCTCAACGGTGTCTGGAAGTTCAAATGGAACGAGACCATTGAGGGACGCGAAAAAGGCTTCGAGGCGGTCGGCTACGACGATTCCGGCTGGGAGACCATCCCAGTCCCAGGAATGTGGGAACTCAACGGGTACAATGACCCTCTCTACCTTAACGTCGGCTATGCCTGGAGGGGACACTACGGCAACAACCCTCCTTATCCTCCGACCGAACACAACTATGTCGGGCAGTACCGCCGCTTGTTCGATGTGGACAAGTCCTGGATCGGGAAGCAGATCTGCCTCTGCATCGGCTCGGCAACCTCCAACGTCCGTGTCTGGGTCAACGGAAAGATGGTCGGCTACAGCGAGGACAGCAAGCTGGAGGCCCGCTTCGACATCACCAGATACGTCAAGGCCGGGGAGAACCTCATCGCCCTGGAGGTGTTCCGCTGGTGCGACGGCTCCTACCTGGAGGATCAGGATTTCTGGAGGCTGAGCGGTATAGCCCGTGGGGTCTATGTCTATACCCGTGAGAAAGAGCGCATTGAGGACGTGAACATCGTCGCCGGTATGGACGGGGACTTCACGGTCAAGGCCAAGGTCACAAAAGGAGTCAGAAGTCTGCACGTGGCGGTGATCGACAAGGACGGCAACCAGGTCGCCTACCGCGACGCCACGCCTGTCAAAGGCCAGGCCACCCTGTCCGGAGTCGTTCAGAATCCGGCTCTCTGGAGCGCCGAGGTCCCTAACCTCTACACGTTGAAGGTGACCGCCTTCGACAAGAGGGACGTGGTTGAGAGCGCGTCCGTTGACTTCGGATTCCGTACCGTCGAGATCCGGAACAGCCAGCTTCTGGTCAACGGGCAGCCGATCCTCATCAAAGGAGCCAACCGCCACGAGGTGAACGCCGACAAGGGCTACGTCGTCTCCGAAGAGGACATGATCCGCGACATCCGCATCATGAAGGAACTGAATATGAACGCGGTGCGCACATGTCACTACCCGGATGACCCTCGCTGGTACGCCCTCTGCGACAAGTACGGGCTCTACGTGGTGGACGAGGGCAACATCGAGTCGCACGGAATGGGCTACGGTGAGGAGACCCTCGCCGCGAGGGCGGATTTCAAGGCCGCCCATCTGAGCCGTGACCAGAGGATGCTGCGCAGGGATTTCAACCATCCGTCAGTCATCATCTGGAGTCTGGGCAACGAGGCCGGCTTCGGTGACAACTTCATCGCCGGCTACAACTGGATGAAGGAGAACGATTCTTCCAGGCCGGTGCAGTACGAAAGGGCCGACGGCGACGGACTGCTGTTCGACATCATCTGCCCGATGTACTGGTCGCCTCAGCGCTGCGAGGAAACAGTCAAGAGCAATCCGGGCAAGCCGCTCATCCAATGTGAATATGCCCATGCGATGGGTAACTCGATGGGCAATTTCAAAGAGTATTGGGACATCATCCGCAAGTACCCTACCTATCAGGGCGGCTTCATCTGGGACTTCGTGGACCAGGCGATCCGCTGGCCGTCAAAGGAAGGCGGCACCGACCACATCTTCGCCTTCGGAGGTGATTTCAATGAATATGACCCTTCGGACGGCTCGTTCAACTGCAACGGCGTGATCGCCGCGGACAGAACCCTCCATCCTCACGCCTATGAGGTCCGCTACCAGCACAGGAATATTCTTACATCCCTTGCCGGGCAGGGTCGGGTGAACGTCTATAACGAACATTTCTTCAAGGATTTGAGCCAGTACAGGATGCTGTGGGACATCACCGTTGACGGCATTGCCGTCTCTTCGGGAGTCGTGGAGAGCCTTGATGTCGCTCCGCAGGCGACCGCCACGGTGGATCTTGGCTTCAGGGAACTGCCTGAGGCGGACGCTGACATATTCCTTAATGTGTCTTATGTCCTCAAGACCCCGGACGGGCTTCTTCCTGCCGGTTCGGAGGTGGCCTATGACCAGATCCCGTTGAGGGAGAAGGCCGCCGCCGCGTTCAAGGCCGGCTCGGCCGCTGCCGGCGGGCTGGACCTCGCCGAGACTGCCGGTGCCTACGTGTTCTCCGGCTCCTTCGCTTTCGCCGGTACCGCGGCGGACCGCGTGTCCGACTGGACGGCGACATTCGACAAGGCGACCGGTTTCCTGACGGACTACACCGTGGATGGTGTCCGGATGATTTCCGAGCCTCTGACTCCGGAGTTCGCACGCGCGCCGATCGAGAACGACATGGGTGCCGGTAGGATCCATGAGTTGTACAGAACCTGGCGCTACCTTACCTTCAATCTTAAGTCATTGAAGGTCGGCAGACCTGCCGGCAGTGATGCGGCGATGTCCTTGACCGCTGAGTATGAACCTGTCGCCGGCGGTGCCGCCATCGTCGAGATGTCCTACGAGATATTCCCTGACGGGGCCGTCAGGGCCACCGAGAGGATGAGGGACGGCGGCGGTCTTGCCAAGGCTCCGGCGCTTATGCGCTTCGGTATGAAGCTTGCGATGCCGGGACGCTTCTCCACCGTTGATTTCTACGGCAAGGGTCCGTGGGAGAACTACAGTGACAGGAATTCCGGAGCCATCGTCGGACACTACACGCAGAGCGTCAACGAGCAGTACCACTACGGCTATGTCCGCTCCCAGGAGTCCGGAACGAAGACCGGCCTGAGGTATTTCCGTCTCCTTGACTCCAATGGCACAGGCCTTGAGATCACCGCTGACGAGAGGTTCTCGGCCTCCGCGCTTCCGTTCTCGATGAGGGATCTGGACTGCATGGAGAACGGTACTCCGGATCGCGCCAACAAGACCAACACCCAGAACGGTGCGCCTCGCCACTCGCTCAACCTCAAGGCCAAGGCTCATGAGAACGACCGCGCCAACGGTACCACCTACGTCAATTTCGACCTTGTGCAGATGGGTGTGGGAGGCATTAACTCCTGGGGAACCCTCCCGTTGTCTCAGTACATGATTCCTGCCGCCGAGAGGGCGTTCACCTTCGTGATCAGGCCGGTCAATAATTAAGTAAGCGTTAAAACAATAGTTCGTTAATTTTATAAGTTTTACGCCGCGGCGCGAACGCCGTA
>ENA-OZMM01000314-OZMM01000314.1-human-gut-metagenome-genome-assembly--contig:-NODE-314-length-13609-cov-3.866460_pt1 | contig 13609 bp, 15 predicted proteins | sample MGYA00244193_ERZ653821 | MGnify/ENA primary metagenome ERZ653821 (study PRJEB26926, sample SAMN06164832) | human gut metagenome | biome: ENVO:00009003; feature: ENVO:2100002; material: ENVO:00002003...
TTCTGGATTCGCGTGCCGGCCGTGACGATTTTTTCAAGGTTCAGGGGGTAGAAGAAGAAACAGAACGCGCCGACTGCCGCCATGACAATATCGTACCACGGCATGTAGTTGACCTTCTGAGAGCCCTTCTTGATGGGGTAGTAGATGAACACGAGAATGATGACCAGGCCGAGGAAGAGCGGGCGGCGCGCACGCTCGTCCATCTTGATCCACATGTTCATCACGATCAGGAAAATACCGAACAGGGCCGTAAGGATACGCAGGATCTTGCGGGGAGTGCCCTCCCAGATACGCGTGTTCGACTCACGGTCGTACTTTTTCATGATCGCATCGACGTCTTCCATGGTGCCGACGTCACTGTTGACTGCAGCATTATTGAGCTTTTCATTTTCAGCCATGATGCAATTTCCTCCTTTTTCTATTTGAGAGCGTCCGTGCGCTCAAACGAGCCAGAACTCATAGTTAAAACGCACAGGCGCGTTTTTTCCACACAAATCACGCAGACTGACATCCTCGCCGTTCACATTGAGCACATGGTCGGAGACCGTGCCGACAATGTAACCGACGTTTGTCCTGTCTTGATGGATATTACCGATGACCATTGCCCAGCCCTGATAGTCAGGACGGTCAATGTAGACCTTGGAGAGCGTTTCACCGGGGTTGAGCTCCGTCTGCACGCCCGCTCCGAAGGAGCAGTAGGTCGTTTCTTCCACGTAGATCGTTTTGTTTTCGATCTCGTAGGTATCGGTCAGGGGATATTTGTTCACGGAATGGATAAAGGTAACGGAGAACCGGTCTCCCTCGCCCATTTTATACCGGGCGTAGACCTCGCCGGTGTCGCGGTTGCGCAGGGTCAGGTAGTAGCCGGAGCGAGGAAGAACCACGACGGCCGCTGCAATAATCACTATTATTGCAGCGGCCGCAATTATGTATTTCCGCAGATGTGAATTCACGTCAATACACGGTAGCGATCCTGCTTACAGGACGCCAACTTCCTTGTAGTACTTCTCTGCACCGGGATGCATGGGGACAGTCGCGCCGGCAGAGGCAGCCTCGGGATCGAGGAAGCCGAACTTGGCGTGGCCTTCGGTCAGAGCGTCCTTGTTGTCGAACATGGCCTTGAGGAGCTCATAAACGACGTCCTCGCTCAGATCCTTGGAAGCAACGAGAGTAGCCTGAATGGCGACGCAGACGACATCGCCGGTCATGCCGGTATAGGTGGTGGAGGGCAGGTCGTCACGGATCAGGAACGGATAGGCCTCCTGAATGGCGGCGAGCTCTTCGTCAGTGAGGGAGATGAGGTTGAGGGTGTTGGTGGTGGCGTAGTCGACGATAGCAGTGGTGGGAGCACCGGCAACGGTGAAGGCGGCATCGATCTTGCCGTCCTTGAGCTGGTCAACGCCATCCTGGAAGGAGCCGTTCACCGCATTGACGTCGTCCTTGGTAAGACCCGCAGCGCCGAGCACCTGCCAGGCGTTGATCTCGGTACCGGAACCAACGTCACCAACGCAGACGGTCTTGCCCTTGAGGTCGGCAACGGTGTTGATGCCGGGCTTGGCAAGGATCTGAACGGTCTCGTTGTAGATACCGGCAACCCACAGAGCGTCGGTCTCGGGAGCGCCGTCGAAGGAGTTGGTGCCCTCGTGCGCGTAGTTGATAACGTCGGACTGGAGAATGGCCATCTGAGCCTCGCCGTCGGTGATCATGTTGACGTTTGCAACAGAAGCGCCGGTGGACTCAACATTGAGGGTGGAAAGGGTCAGCTTGTCGCCGAGGACGGTCTTGAGAACGCCGCCGACAGCATAGTAGGTACCGGAGGTACCGCCGGTTGCCAGAGTGATGGAAACGGGGCTGCTGGTATCGCCATCATTATTCTGGTTGTCATCCGTCTTCTCGCCGCCGCAGGCGACCAGTGCGAACACCATCGCGAGAGAGAGGATCAGAGCTAAGAACTTTTTCATACGCAATCTCCTTTTTGATTCTCCCGGCATTCGCCGCTTCACCGGCATGTGTCCCGCTGCGTGGGGGCGCCTCGGATCACCTGCACTGGGAAGCGTTGAATTCCGGATTTATTCTTGTCCCTTTCGGGCATGCTTATTATAACTGAATGACAGAGTTATTGCAATAGATTTTTCAATTTTGTTCCATTTGCACAAAAATCCTTCATCCTTTTCGTTTCACAGCGTCCGGTGTGTCCCACAGCCCTTCTCATACCGCAATTTTTGAGGCATGAGCAAAAAAACAGGGCGGCCGGCGGCCGCCCTGCAAAATGAAAGTTTTCTTTGCTGATTATGCAATTTTAGCGCGATTTTTATTTCTTTTCCTTGTTGTCCACAACCTGCTTGAGCAGCGCGGCGAACGCGTCCATGCTCATCGCGCCAAGATCGCCGTCCGCGCGGTGGCGCGGAGACACGGTGCCGTTCTCCATGTCGCGGTCGCCCACGACCACCATGTAGGGCACCTTCTCCATCTGCGCGTCGCGGATCTTGCGGCCGATCTTCTCGTTGCGGTAGTCGACCTCCACGCGGAAGCCCGCGTTTTCGAGCGTTCTCGCCTGCTCGGCGCAGTAGTCGGCAGCGCGGTCGGTGACGGGCAGGAAGCGCACCTGCTCGGGCGCCATCCACGTCGGCAGTGCGCCGGCGTACTCCTCGATGAGGTAAGCAAGCGTGCGCTCGTAGCAGCCGAGAGAAGTGCGGTGGATGATGTACGGCAGCTTCTTCTCGCCATTTTCGTCGATGTAGTACATGCCGAAGCGCTCAGCAAGCAGCATGTCGATCTGAATGGTGACGAGGGTATCCTCCTTGCCGTAGACGTTCTTATACTGAATGTCGAGCTTGGGGCCGTAGAAGGCAGCCTCGTCGATGCCGACGGTGTAGTTGACGTCGAGATCCTTGAGGATACGCTCCATCACGCTCTGGGCGTGCTCCCACTGCTCTGCCGTGCCCTCATACTTGTTGTTCGGGTTCGCGGGATCCCACTGGGAGAAACGGAAGGTGCACTTATCGAGAAGGCCGACGGTGCCGAGGCAGTACTTGGCAAGGTCGAGACAGCCCTTGAACTCCTCTTCGAGCTGGTCGGGGCGCAGGACAAGGTGGCCTTCGGAAATGGTGAACTGGCGCACGCGGATGAGGCCGTGCATCTCGCCGGAGTCCTCGTTGCGGAAGAGCGTCGAGGTCTCGCCCAGGCGCATCGGCAGGTCGCGGTAGGAACGCTGACGGTTCAGATACACCTGATACTGGAACGGGCAGGTCATCGGGCGGAGCGCGAAGCACTCCTTCGTTTCATCATACGGATCACCGAGAATGAACATACCGTCAAGGTAGTGATCCCAGTGACCGGAGATCTTGTAAAGGTCACGCTTGGCCATGAGCGGGGTCTTGGTGAGAAGGTAGCCGCGCTTCTGCTCCACGTCCTCGACCCAGCGCTGCAGCACCTGCACCACGCGCGCGCCCTTGGGCAGCAGCACGGGCAGACCCTGACCGATGCAGTCGACGGTGGTGAAGTATTCGAGCTCGCGGCCGAGCTTGTTGTGGTCGCGCTTGACGGCCTCCTCGCGCTCTTTGAGGTAGGCGTCCAGCTCGTCCTTCTTCGGGAAGGCGACACCGTAGATGCGCTGAAGCGTCTCGCGGTTGGAGTCGCCGCGCCAGTAGGCGGCGTTGCAGGCGGTCAGCTTGATGCCGTTGCCCTTGATGCGGCCGGTGGAGTCGAGGTGGGGGCCTGCGCAGAGATCGGTGAACTCGCCCTGCTTATAGAAGCTGATGGTCGCGTCCTCGGGCAGGTCGTTGATGAGCTCGACCTTAAAGGGCTCGTCCTTTTCCTCCATGAACTTGATGGCCTCGGCGCGCGGCAGCTCAAAGCGCTCGAGCTTGAGCTTTTCCTTGCAGATCTTGCGCATCTCCGCCTCGATCTCGCTGAGGTTCTCCGGCGTGAAGGAGAACGGGGCGAGCAGGTCATAATAGAAGCCGTTGTCGATGCTCGGGCCGATGGCGAGCTTTACCTCGGGCCAGAGGCGCTTGACGGCCTGCGCCAGCACGTGGGAGCAGGTATGCCAATAGGTCTTACGGTACTCGGGATTTTCAAACGTGAACTGTTTTTCTTCGTTGATCTTGACTTCTTCGGACATTGTATGTTACCTCCATTGTTCTTTGAGGGTGCAAAAAAGCTCCACCCCCGATTGTATCAGGGGTGAAGCATTGAAATACTCCACGGTTCCACCCTGCTTGCGCGTTGCGCGCCGCTTGTGTCCGCTGTAACGGGCGATCCCGTCCCGCTTGTTTCGCGGGCGGCTCAAGGGTGGTACTGCCGGCTCTGCACGCAGGACGCTTGCACCAAATGCGTCCCTCTCTTGACGGCGAACTCCGGTTTCTTCCCTATCCAAGCCATTTTGATGATGGGAGTGTACACCCGCCGCGCGCGTTTGTCAAGCGAAAAGTGCGCACAATGTGCCCGCCTTTACAGAAAATTCATCAGAATTCGGGCGGGCGGTTTTTGGGCGGCTTGCCGTCGTCCTCGTCTCTGCCGAGAATGCCCGAAAAGAGTTTTTTGCGCTTTGCACGCCTTTCCTCCTCTTTTTGCTTCTGCTCCGCCTTATAACGCTCGATCGACTCCAGCTCCTCAAGGCGTTCCCCCGCCTTTTTCTGCAAAAGCGGCGGCTGCTCGCCTTCCGTGATCGCGCGCAGGTCATCCATCGTCATTTTTTCGCAGGCGTCCTGAAAGCGTCTTTCACGGATATCTTCCGGCTCAAAGAATGCCATGCGGCCGCACCACTAGCAGATGTACACTTCGACCGGGACGTGATCCGTCCAGAGATTCGAGCCGAGACTCGATCCGTTCATCTCAAGAGTCTGCTTCCCCTGAGGCTTCATTTCATGCCCGCAGACGCAAAGCTTGTCACTCATGCCGTTCCTCCTTTTTATGCACTTCCTGCTTGGGAATGTCGTCGTAAAAGGCAAAGGTCTCTTCAAAGAGCTTCTCGCCATAGGCGCGCAGCTTCTCGCAGTATTCGTCGTAGGCGGCGAGCATCAGCCGTGCCTCGTCTGTCAGCGCCGCGCCGCCGCCATTCCTGCCGCCCGTGTTGGACAGCAGCAGGTGAAAACCCAGGCCGTTTTCCGCATTGCGAATGACCATCCACGCCTTGGAGTAGGCCATGGACAGGGACATGGCCGCCGCGCGCAGGGAATGCAGCTCATCCACGCGCTTCAAAAGCTGCGAAACGCCGGGGCCAAAGCATTTCTGGTCAGAAAACACGCGGGCGGAGAGGACGACGCGAAGATCACGATCCATAGGGCGGCACTTCCTTTCTTTTAGATCCATTATATCGGCGCGTTTTCCGTTCGTCAATACAGCAAAAAAGAGCGGGAGCAGTAAGCTCCCGCTGCTCTTTCACCGCAGGGTGTTGTAATGCGTGTTCTCGCCGTCGAACAAAAAGCCGTCTGCGTCGTGGACACGGCCGTTCGAGAGCATCTGCCGGTAGCGAAGATCGCTCTTGGCGCTGTTGAAATAGCGGCTGCGGCCGCTGGCGCGGGCGGCGGCATTACGGCGGTCGGCGCCGGGCGTATCATAGCTTTTCCTGCTGTTGTCCGCCGTGCCGTGGTCAGTCGCGGCGGGCGGCGGAGTAACGGTGTTGTTGCCCTTCTTCTCGCCGCAGCCGACGAGTGAGACGAGCAGCAGCACCGTCACCAAAAGCGTGGCAAGGGTCTGCTTCATTGCTGCATTTCTCCTTACGTTTATCTCCCGCGATACCCATGCGTTAGTATGCGCACGAAGCAACAAGAAACCAGACGTAAATTTTGTCAAAACACGTGTCGCAGACGCTGACTCGGCAAAAAGCCTCGCAGAGTTTCGCGCCCATAGGCGCGAAATAATTTTAATCGTAATTTCCAACGACATGTGCGTTGGAAATTACACTTCTCAGGCCGCAAGCGTGGAAATCGACCGCCTGCGGCGGTTGATTTATGCGCGCAGCGGCCTGCAAAAAATCAAAAAAGAAGGGCATCGCAAAACGATGCCCTTCTTTTTTGAAATTGTCTTACTTGCTCGCCTTCGCGGCCTTGAAGGCCTCGATCAGCATCGGGGTGACCTTGAACAGGTCGCCGCAGATGCCGTAGTCGGCGATCTCGAAGATCGGCGCGGTCTCGTTCTTGTTGACCGCGATGATGCACTCGGACTCGCTCATACCGGCCTTGTGCTGGATGGAGCCGGAGATACCGAGAGCAACGTAGACCTTCGGGTGGACGGTCTTACCGGTCTGACCGACCTGATGGTCGGCAGTGAGCCAGCCGGAGTCGATGGCAACACGGGAGCCGCCGACAACGCCGCCGAGCACGTCGGCGAGCTCGTGAGCGAGCTTGATGCCGCCCTCGACGTCCTTGGAGATACCACGGCCGACGGAGACGATATAGTCAGCGCCGATCAGGTCGACGAGCTTCTTAGCAGCCTTGACAACCTCGACGACCTCGGTCTGGAGATCGGCAGCGTCGAGCTTGACGTCGTACTTGGTGACCTTGACAGCCTTGGCCTTGGCCTCGTCATAGGGAGCCTTCTTCATAACGCCGGGACGAACCGTCGCCATGGAGGGGCGGAAGCGCGGGCAGATGATGGTAGCCATCAGGTTACCGCCGAAAGCGGGACGGGTCATCTTCAGGTCGCGGGAAACGTCGTGATCCTGACCCATGACCTTCGCGGTAGCCATGCCGTCGATCTTGGCCTCGGGCAGCGTGGAAGCGCCGCGCAGGAAGTCCTTGTAGATAGGCATGTCAACGTCGAGGTGGGTGCAGTCGGCGCAGAGACCGGTGTGCAGACGGGCTGCGCAGCGGGGGCCGAGGTCACGGCCGATGTTGGTCGCGCCGATGAGGAAGGCCTCGGGCTTCATCTCGGAGATGACGTCGCAGATGACCTTGGCATAAGCGTCGGTGGTGTAGTTCTTGAGCAGGGGGTGGTCGCAGACGATGACCTCATCAGCGCCGTAGCCGCCAATGCTCTCGGCGAGATCGCCGACATTGTCGCCGACCAGCAGACCGCAGAGCTTCACGCCCAGCTCGTCCGCCAGCTTGCGGCCTTCGGAGATCAGCTCATAGGAGGTGGACATCATCTGGCCCTGACGCTGTTCGCAGAAGACCCATACGTTCTTGAACTCTTCGATCTTGGAGGAGTCATAGTTGGGGTTAGCAAGTTTCACTTCGTTAAGCATCGTATTGATCTCCTTTCCTTAAATGATGTGTTTTTCGAGCAGGATACCGGCGAGCTTCTCGCAGGTAGCCATGTCGTTGCCCTCGAGCATCTGACCGGCGCCCTTCTGGGGAGGCGTGAAGGAGGTCAGAATGTTGGTCGGGGAGCCCTTGAGGCCGATGGTGGTAGCGTCGATGAGGGGGTGATCCTTCAGGGCGTTGTAATCCAGAACGGTCATGGGCTTGGAATAGCACTCAAACACACCGGAAACGCTCATGTAACGCGGGGTATTGAGCTCCTTGATGCAGGTGATGAGGCACGGGGTGTGTGCCTTGATGGTCATATAGCCGTCTTCGAGCATACGCTTGACGGTCAGGGTGTCGCCATCCTTCTTGATGTCGGCGGCGTAGGTGATCTGGGGCAGGTGCAGCTTCTCAGCGATCTGGGGGCCGACCTGAGCGGTATCACCATCGATGGCCTGACGGCCGCAGAAGACGATGTCGTCGGCATCGAGGCCGATGGTATCGAGAGCGGCGGCAAGGATCTGGGAGGTGGCGTAAGTATCGGAGCCGCCGAACTCACGGGCGGAAACGAGGTAGCCGTCATCAGCGCCCATGGCCATCAGCTCGCGCAGCATACCTTCTGCCGGCGGGGGGCCCATGGTGACAACGGTGACCTTGCAGCCCAGCTCGTCCTTGAGCTTGAGGGCGGCCTCAACGGCGTTCATATCATCGGGGTTGATGATGGTCTGCATGGAAGCGCGGTTCAGGGTACCGTCGGGATTGACGGCGACCTTACCGGAGGTATCGGGGACCTGCTTAACGCAAACAAGAATCTTCATTATATCTTTACCTCCTTTTTCAGTTCACACCAAGATACTTGGCGATGACCATACGCTGGACTTCGGAAGTGCCCTCGTAGATCTCGGTAATCTTGGCATCGCGCATCATGCGCTCAACGGGATACTCACGGGTGTAGCCATAGCCGCCGAAGAGCTGAACAGCGCGGCGGGTGACGTCGGAAGCGGTCTCGGCCGCGAAGAGCTTGGCCATGGCAGCGTCCATGGAGTAATCCTCGTGGTTCTGCTTCTTCATGGCAGCCGCGTACACGAGGTACTGGGCAGCCTGGGTGCGGGTGTGCATATCGGCCAGCTGGAACTGGGTGTTCTGGAACTGGCTCAGGCGGCGGCCAAACTGGACGCGCTCCTTGGTGTACTTGACAGCCTCGTTGATGGCGCCCTCAGCAAGACCGAGAGCCTGGGAGGCGATACCGATACGGCCGCCGTCGAGGGTCTTCATAGCGATCTTGAAGCCTTCGCCTTCCTTGCCGAGCAGGTTCTCCTTGGGAACGACGCAGTCTTCGAAGACGAGGTCGCAGGTAGAGCTGCCGCGGATACCCATCTTCTTCTCGTGCTTACCGGTGGAGAAGCCGGGGAAATCGGACTCCACGATGAACGCGGAAATGCCATGGTTGCCCTTGCTCTTGTCGGTCATGGCGAAGACGACGAAGGTGGAAGCAACGTTACCGTTGGTGATGAAGCACTTGCTGCCGTTGAGGACATAATCGCCGTTCTCATTCTTGACAGCGGTGGTCTGCTGGCCGGAAGCGTCGGTACCGGCGCCGGGCTCGGTCAGACCGAACGCGCCGATCTTGCGGCCGGACAGCAGGTCGGGCAGATACTTCATCTTCTGCTCCTCGGTGCCGTTCTCGAAAATGGGGGCGCAGCACAGGGAGGTGTGGGCAGAAACAACGACCGCGGTGGTGCCGCAAACCTTAGCGAGCTCCTCCACGCACATAGCATAGCTGAGAACATCGCCGCCGGCGCCGCCGTACTGCTTCGGGAAGTAAATACCCATCATGCCGAGCTTGGCCATCTTTTCGACGGTCTCCATGGGGAAGCGCTCTTCCTCATCGAGTTCCTCAGCTAAAGGCTTGACTTCATTTTCTGCAAATTCGCGATACATTTTGCGGACCAGCAGATGTTCTTTGGACAGATGGAAATCCATAGTCTTTTGCTCCTTCACTATAAAAATAATTGGATTGTCTAATTTTTCACAAATCAGTTCCGTACCTCTCATTATATCCTGTGCGTTTCATTTTCGCAAGAGGAACTATCATTCCTTTTTGGAATTCGTGCTTTTTGCTGAATCCGTCCGCGGCTTTTTGTCGTTTTCGTTTCTTTTATGACAGTTTTCCTTCATTTTCAGGAATTGCTTGCATTCCAAAGTGGAAAAAGGAAGGCAACTCCTTTGAGCCGCCTTCCTTTTTTGACCTTTTCAGTGGGGTAATTACTTCTTGCTGTAATCATAGAAGCCCTTGCCGGACTTCTTGCCGAGCTGGCCGCCGCGAACCATCTTCTTGAGCAGCAGAGCGGGACGATACTTCGGATCGCCGGTCTCGCTGTAGAGAACGTTCATGATGGCGAGGCAGACGTCCAGACCGATGAAGTCGCCCAGGGCGAGGGGGCCCATGGGGTGGTTGGCGCCGAGCATCATGGCCTTGTCGATGTCCTCAACGGAGGCAACGCCGGTCTCGACCAGGCCGATGGCCTCGTTGATCATGGGGATCAGGATCTTGTTGACGACGAAACCGGGAGCCTCGGCGACCTCAACGGGCTCCTTGCCGATCTCCTTGGAGAGGTTGTAGATGAAGTCGAAGGTCTCCTGCGTGGTGTTGGCGCCGCGGATGACCTCAACGAGCTTCATGCTGGGCACGGGGTTGAAGAAGTGCATGCCGATGACGGCGTGCTTGAGGCCGAGGCCCATCTCGGTGACGGAGAGAGAAGAGGTATTGGTGGCGAAGACGGTGGTGTCCTTGCACATCTCATCGAGCTCGCAGAGCAGCTCGCGCTTGGTGCCCATCTCTTCCTTGACGCACTCGATGATGAGGTCAGCGTCAGCGGCGGCGGACTTCTCCTCGACGAGGATGTTGTTGAGGATCGCGTCCTTGGCCTCTTCGGTCATCTTGCCCTTCTCGACGCGCTTCTGCAGGGAAGCGGCGAGCTTGTCCTTGTGGCGCTGAGCGGAAGCGACGCTGGAAGCGTACATCAGAGCGGTGTGGCCCTTGGCCGCGAAGACCTGAGCGATGCCGCTGCCCATGGTACCGGCGCCGAAAACTGCAACTTTCATTGTGTGTATCCTCCTACATTATAAATAAATAGTTGAATAGAGATTTCTATGGAATCACTTGTTGGTGAAGGGCTCGTGCTTGCGCTTTTCGAGGAAAGCGCCCATACCCTCCTGCTGATCCTGCGATTCAAAGCAGGAGCCGAACGCCTTCTCCTCGACGACGACAGCCTCGTCCATCGCAAGGTCAATGCCCTCGTTGATGGCCTTCTTGGATGCGCGCACCGCGATGGGCGCGTTGGCCGCGATCTGAGAAGCGAGCTTCTCCGCCGCGCCGTACAGCTCCTCGAGCGGATAGACGGCGTTGACAAGACCGATGCGCAGCGCTTCCTCCGCCTTGATGTTGCGGGCGGTGTAGACCATCTGCTTGGCCATGCCGGGGCCGACCAGGCGCGCAAGGCGCTGCGTGCCGCCAAAGCCCGGCGTGATGCCGAGACCCGTTTCGGGCTGGCCGAAAACGGCGGTATCGGAACAGATGCGGAAATCGCAGCTCATCGAAAGCTCGCAGCCGCCGCCGAGGGCATAGCCGCCGACCGCCGCGATCGTCGGAATGGGGAACGTTTCCAGCTTGCGCATCACATCGTTGCCCTGCTTGCCGAAGGCCTCGGCCTCCGCCTTGCTCAGATCCTTCATCTGCGCAATATCCGCGCCGGCGACAAAGGACTTCTCGCCCGCGCCGCGGACGATCAGGCAGCGGATCTCGTTCAAATCCACCGCGTCGAGCGCGGCGTCGAGATCAGCGAGCACCTGCGAGTTGAGTGCGTTGAGCGCCTTTTCGCGGTCAATGACGAGGTAGGCGATATTGCCTTTGGGTTCATATTTGACAAAAGACATCGTAAGTCTCCTCCTGTCCTTTTTCAGCTATTTTTTATTATATTGTCGGCGCAGGCAATTTGCAAGAGAAAAATCACTTTTTTCAAAAAAGATTCACAATTCTTCGATTTGATTGCAGGAAATGATGCATTTCCTGTCTGCTTTTTCAAAATGCAGCAGAACTTGTATAAAAATCAGAGGAATGACTTGTCTCTTGCGCCATTTTCCGCTATGATAGAGGGCAAATCATCAGAAAATGAGGATCATGCTATGCGAATGCGCAAAAAGAAAAACCTGCTTCCCCGCATGGAACGGTGCGAGGCATATCAGATCAAGGATCCCTACGCGCGCAAGGGTCACTGGCGCGAGCTGATGCCCGAGGCGAAGGAGATCCGCGTGGAGCTCGGCTGCGGCAAGGGCCGCTTTACCGTCGAGACTGCTGCCGCGGAGCCCGACGTGCTGCTCATCGCGGTCGAAAAGGTGCCCGACGCGATGGTCGTCGCGATGGAGCGCGCGGCAAGCGCGGGACTGCGCAACGTCTTTTTCATCGACATCGACGCAAACCAGCTGCCCGAAATTTTCGATCAGGGCGAGGTCGACCGCATCTACGTCAACTTCTGCGACCCGTGGCCGCCCAAGCGGCAGGCCAAGCGCCGGCTGACGCACGGCAACTTCTTAAAGCTCTACCGCAAGGTGCTCAAGGAGAATGGCCAGATCCACTTCAAGACCGACAACGATCCCCTCTTCCTCTGGTCGATTGAGGAGATCCCGCAGTTTGGCTTTGCCCTCTCCGAGGTCACGCGCGACCTGCACGCAAACGGACAGCGCGGCGTGATGACCGACTACGAGGCGAAGTTCTTTGCCGAGGGCAAGAACATCAACCGCTGCGTCGCCACGATGCAGCCGTGGGAAGAGCCCGCGGAAGAAGAAAAGACCGAAGATACGGAAGAAACGGCGGAATAAGAGAAAAGGAAGGCTTTCAGCCTTCCTTTTTGCTTTCTTCGAGATACGGCGAGTACATCATCACCGCGTCGTTCACGGCGACGGGCGTTTCCGCAAGCAGCTTGCCCTGCAAGTCAAAGGTCTGGCGGTAAAGCTCGTTGTGGCGGACATAGCCGCCCCAGTATTGCGCGCGCATCTCATGGTTGCGCTCGACGACCGCGTAACGCTCCGTCGGTTCGGCGCTCACGCGCCACTCGCCCTCAAGGTCCGTTTCGCCGACGCGGACACGCAGCTGATAGGTCTCCTGCGTGTCGTTGCGGATCATCAGGTCGAGATAGGGGTAAAAGCAGGTCGCGCCGCTGCCGAAGGGCTGCGTGCGGTTCGCGTCGGGAAAGACGTCATAGCCGTGGCGGTGGCGCTCGACGACCGTGAGCGGCGTGTGCAGCGTCATCCAGTAGATGAGGTTCGAGAGCTGGCACAGCCCGCCGCCCGTCGCGGCGAGATACCCGCCGTTGCGCAGGATCATACCGGGGAGATACCCCTTCCCCGCCGTCGGCTTTCCGATGAGATACCAGTAGCTCATCGTTTCACCGGGGCGCAGCAAAAGCCCGTCGAGCCGCGCACAGGCGAGGCGGAGATTCGTCACCTTGTTGCGCTGGAGCTGCATGTCGACGTCCTTGAGCTTTCGCATGAGCGGCGTATGGTGGGAAAACGCCTGATACGAAAGGTCTTCCCCGCTGCGCTCGCGCGCAAAATGCTTCCGCATCGAAAGCCAGGCGAGCCTGCGCTGCGCGCTGAAATACGCGCCGCCGAGCTTCAGCCGCAAATTAGAGCGTTTTTTCGGTTCGCGGACGGTCATATGCTTCCCTCCCCTGTTCTGCTGCTTTTATAGACGTAAAATGGTGGGAAAAGGTTCCGGTTTTTTCTTATTTCAGGCTCATCACATAGATTTGACACGGATTCCACTCGTCCCAGAGCGTCGGGAATACCTCAAACTCGCAAAAGCCGAGGGCAAGGTAGAATCGGTTCGTCGCGTCATATTCGGGGTACTTCCCCATCTGCACGGTCTTGACCTGCAAGAACGAGTAGCCGAGTTCCTTCGCCCGCCGCTTCGCCGCGGCAAAGAGCGCCTTGCCGACACCGCAGCGGTGATATTCTTTCAGCACGCCCATGACGTAGAGCTCCGCCGTGTCCTTCCCTGTTTCGGCGAGGCAGAGAAACCCGACGGCGCTTTCGCCGTCGAACGCGGCGAAAAACGGCTGCGCCGCGCTTTTTTCGATGTATTCCTCCCGCGCCTCGGGAATGCCGAACCAGTCGGGCAGCGATTCTAAAATGAAGCGTGTGATGCGCCGCTTTTCATCAGGAGTCGTAATCTCTCTGATCTCCATAGTTCTCTCCATCTCAAATATTCAGTCTGCAAAAAAAGCGGTACGGCGCTGCCATACCGCTTTTTTGATGTACGTTTAACGCTGTCCTTTGTCGTAAGGGATACCCTCGGCCTTGGGGGCGCGGGCTGTCTCTTATACACATCTCCGAGCCCACGAGACTGCAGCTAATCTCGT
>ENA-OZMM01000334-OZMM01000334.1-human-gut-metagenome-genome-assembly--contig:-NODE-334-length-12999-cov-4.341934_pt1 | contig 12999 bp, 10 predicted proteins | sample MGYA00244193_ERZ653821 | MGnify/ENA primary metagenome ERZ653821 (study PRJEB26926, sample SAMN06164832) | human gut metagenome | biome: ENVO:00009003; feature: ENVO:2100002; material: ENVO:00002003...
CGTGGCCCATCATCTTGCGCGGGGGCAGGTTGACGATGGCAACGAGCGTCTTGCCGACAAGCTCCTCCGGCTCATAGAACTTGTGGATGCCGGAGAGGATCTGACGGTCGGTGCCGGTGCCGTCGTCGAGCGTGAAGCGCAGGAGCTTGTCGCTCTTTTTCACGGCCTCGCAGGCCTTGACCTTGACGGCGCGGAAGTCGGACTTGCAGAAGGTGTCGAAATCGACCTTTTCCTCCGCCATCGGCTCGAACTCCATCGCGGGGAGGGCGGCCTTCTTCTGTGCCTCCTGAATGGCTTCCAGCTCTTCAAGCGCCTTCTGCGCGTCCACGCGCGGGAAGATGGCCTCACCCTTGCGGACGGTGACGGTGGCGCTCAGGCTGCCCCACTTCGCGGCGCTGTCCCAATCGCGGCAGCACGCGCACGCGCCGATCTGCGCGAAGATCTTCTCGCAGGAATCGGGGATAAACGGGGTGAGCAGCACCGTGCAGATGCGGATGCTCTCAAGGAGGTTATACATGACGGAGGCAAGGCGGGGCTTGTTGGCCTCGCCCTTGGCGAGCGCCCAGGGTGCGGTCTCGTCGATATACTTGTTGGCGCGCTGGATGCACTTGAAGATGAGCTCAAGCGCGTTCTGGAACTGAAACTTCTCCATCTCGGTTTCATACTTGCCGCGCAGCGCGGAGAGCTGGGAGATGAGCTCATCGTCGAGAGGATCTGCCTGACGCTCTTCGCTCAGCGTGCCGCCGAAATACTTTTCGACCATCGCCGTCGTGCGGGAGACGAGGTTGCCGAGGTCGTTGGCAAGGTCGACATTGATGGTGTTGATGAGCAGCTCATTCGAGAAGTTGCCGTCCGAGCCGAAGGGGAACGTGCGCAGCAGGAAGAAACGCAGCGCGTCCACGCCGAAGCGCTCGGCGAGCACATAGGGGTCGACGACGTTGCCCTTGGACTTACTCATCTTGCCGCCGTCCATCACGAGCCAGCCGTGGCCGTAAACGTGCTTGGGAAGGGGCATATCCATGCTCATGAGCATCGCGGGCCAGATGATGGAGTGGAAGCGGACGATCTCCTTGCCGACAAAGTGGACGTCGGCGGGCCAGAACTTATCGTAATCGTCGTACTTGTCGTTCATGAAGCCGAGCGCCGTGCAGTAGTTGAAGAGCGCGTCGACCCAGACGTAAACGACGTGGCCGGGGTCAAAGTCCACGGGGATACCCCAGGTGAAGCTCGTGCGGGAAACGCAGAGGTCTTCAAGGCCGGGCTTGATGAAGTTGTTGACCATCTCGTTCACGCGGGAGGCGGGCTGGAGGAAATCAGTGTCCTCAAGCAGGTGCTGCACGCGGTCGGCGTACTTACTGAGCTTGAAGAAGTAGGCCTCCTCCTCGGCGTCCTCCACGTCGCGTCCGCAGTCGGGGCACTTGCCGTCGACAAGCTGGCTCTCCGTCCAGAAACTCTCACAGGGCTTGCAGTACTTGCCCTTGTAGGTGCCCTTGTAGATGTCGCCGTTGTCGTGCATCTTCTTGAAGATCTTCTGAACGGCCGCAACATGATAGTCGTCCGTCGTGCGGATGAAGCGGTCGTTCGAAATATTCATGAGCTTCCACAGGTCGAGAATTCCCTTTTCGCCGCAGACGATGTTGTCGACAAACTGCTGCGGGGTCACGCCCGCGTCGCGCGCTTTGTCCTCGATCTTCTGGCCGTGCTCGTCGGTGCCGGTCAGGAACATGACGTCGTAGCCCGTCAGGCGCTTGTAGCGCGCCATCGCGTCGGTCGCCACGGTGCAGTAGGTGTGGCCGATGTGGAGCTTATCGGAAGGGTAATAGATGGGGGTGGTGATATAGAATCTCTTCTTGTCCATTGGTGCTTTCCTCTTTTCTGCCCGCGCCGAATGAAAGCGGGGCGTAATTAGCTACAGTTTACCACCGTTGTGGCGGTATTTGCAAGGCCTTATCAATAATTCCCGTCCGCAGACGGAAAAGGCATCGCAGATTTTGCCGCCAGCAGGCGGCAAATGATTTTGATCGTAATTTGTCGCGACATGCGCGTGACAAATTACTCTTTGCGCGGAGTGCGTGTCGCAGCCGCCCTGTGGGCGGCAAGGCACGAAGCGCAGCGAAACTCTCTCAAACAAGTGACAGCGTCACTTGTTTGAATTATAGTGAATCGTCCTCGTCGATCCATTTCTGCACGGGAACGATGTCGAATTCAGTTTCCGTGCGGCGAATAACAACCTCGTCGAGTCCTGCGTTGATGATCATGCGGCGGCACATGGGGCAGCTCGTCGCGTCGTGGAGCAGCTCGCCGCTGCGCGCGTCGCGCCCGACCAGATAAATGCTCGCGCCGACCATGTCGCGCCGCTGGGCGGAGATGATGGCGTTCGCCTCGGCGTGGACGCTGCGACAGAGCTCGTAGCGCTCGCCGCGCGGAACCTTGAGCTGCTCGCGCGTGCAGTAGCCGAGGTCGACGCAGTTCTTGCGTCCGCGCGGCGCGCCGTTGTAGCCCGTGGAGATGATCTCATCGTTTTTGACGATGATCGCGCCGTAGACGCGGCGCAGGCAGGTCGCGCGCTCGAGCACGGTCTGCGCAATGTCCAGATAGTAATTCCGCTTGCTGACACGCTCCATATCGAGTCCTCCTTGTTGTTTTATCGAGAGATATTTCAATTTAGTATCAAATTCTGCTTTTCGGGCGGGCATTCGCCGCTCAGACGCCCTGCAAGTCAAAGATCGGCGTGTATTCCTCTTTGGCGCTCGAAAGTTCCTGACAAAAGCCGTCGGTCAGGCCGCAGTCGAGCATGTACTGCACCGCTGTGCGGTACTCGCGCTCATTTAAGCGCCGCGCGAGCGCGCCGGTCGCGCCGCTTTGCGGCGTATACTGGCTCATGAGCGAAAAGAGCACGGTCTTTGGCGGGAAGTGGGACGAAACATAGTCGATGACGCGCTTGGTGTTCTCCATCTGCCCCGGCAGGACGAGGTGGCGCAATATGACACCGGAGCGCATCAGTCCGTCGTCCCCGATCTGATACGCCCCGACCTGGCGCACCATCTCGTCGATGGCCGCGGCGGCAACTTCAAAGTAGTCCGGTGCGGCGGAAAGCTCGCGCGCGGGGCGTTCCATGGCGTATTTTAAATCGGGCAGGTAGATCTGCACCTTGCCCTCGAGCGTTCTGAGCGTTTCCACGCGCTCGTAGCCGCCGCTGTTCCACATAACGGGGACGGGGAGCGGCGGATCCAGCGCTTCGAGCACCCAGGGGGTGAAGTGCGTGGGCGTGACAAGATCGATGCAGTGCGCGCCCTGCGAAACGAGGCCTTCCATGATCTCGCGCAGGCGCGCGGGCGTAATGACCTTGCCGAAATTCTCGTGGCTGATGCGCCCGTTCTGGCAGAAGACGCAGCCGAGGTTGCAGCCCGAAAAGAAGATGCAGCCCGCGCCGTTTGTGCCGCTGAGCACGGGCTCTTCCCACAGGTGCAGCATGGCGCGCGCGACAACGAGCCCCGAGGGCATGCGGCACACGCCGCCCGATAATTCCCCCGTGCGCTCCGCGCCGCAGCGGCGGGGACAGATCTCGCAGCGCATCAGTCGCCCGTGCCCTGACCGTTGAAGTCGGGGCCGAGGTCGCCGAGCATCCAGTGCTTGCGGCACAGGCCGATGTACTGGTCGTTTGCGCCGATGACGACCTGCGCGCCCTGCTTGACGACATGGCCCTGCGCGTCAAAGCGCGCGTTGAACGCGGCCTTTTTGCCGCACCAGCAGATGGTCTTGACCTCTTCCAACTTGTCGGCCATGACGAGCAGCTCATAGCTGCCGGGGAAGAGGTCGCCCTTAAAGTCCGCGCGCAGCCCGTAGCAGATCACGGGAATGCCGCAGTCGTCGACGAGGTGGACGAGGTAGAGCACTTCCTCCTTCGTCAGGAACTGCGCCTCATCGACGATGATGCAGGCATTTTCCTTGAGCTTGTCCTCGTCCATCTCGTGCATCTCGTGAAAGTATACGCAGGGGTACTCTAAGCCGATGCGCGAATGCACCATGTGGTCGCCGTCGCGCGTGTCGAGCTGGGGCTTGCAGAGAAGCGTTTTCTGCCCGCGCTCTTCGTAGTTGAAGCGCGCCATCAGCGCGTTGGCCGTTTTGCTCGAGCCCATCGCGCCGTATTTGAAATAAAGCTGTGCCATGCGTCAAATCTCCCTCTTTTATTGCAGCCGCGCGCGAACGAGCGCGGTGTATTTCTTGAATGCCGTGGGCAGCGCGAGCGCGTCGAACGCCGCGGCGTCCACCCAGATGAGATCGTCGTTTTCGCCCGCCACGTCGGCAAAATAGCCCTTCATATCCCACTCAATGTGGGTGAAGATGTGCTTTGCACTGCCGGCGGGGGCAATGGATTCAGCCGACAGCCCCATCTGCGCGAGCGCGAGCGAAACGCCCGATTCGTCGAGGTTTCCCAAAATGCTCGGAAATTCCCAGAGCGAGGCGAGAAGCCCTGTGTCCGGCCGCTTTCGCAGCGCGACCTTTCTCCCCTGAAAGAGCAGTAGCACCGTGCGCTCCTCGACCCTGCGCGCCTTTTTCTTCGCGCGCACGGGAAGGACTTCGGTGAGACCGTTTTTGTACGCCTCGCACACGGTACGTGCGGGGCAGATCTCGCACTTGGGCGCGCCGTTCGGCAGGCACACGGTAGCGCCGAGATCCATCATCGCCTGATTGTACGCGCCGGGGTGGTTTGCGTCGATGGCCGCATCGAGCTTTTGGCGGAAAAGACGGCGCACCTTTGCATCCATGATGTCCTCGCCGCAGCCGCTCACACGCGCGGCGACGCGCAGGAGGTTGCCGTCCACCGCGGCGACCGGCTCGCCGAAGTTGATCGAGGCGATGGCGGCGGCGGTGTAGTCGCCGATGCCGGGGAGCGTTTTGAGACTTGCACAAGTGCGCGGCAACTCGCCGCCAAAGTCCGAGACGATGACCTTTGCCGCCTTTTGCAGATTCCGCGCCCGCGAGTAGTAGCCGAGCCCCTCCCAGAGCTTCAAAAGCCGTTCCTCGGAAACCGCCGCGAGCGCGGAAACGTCGGGAAGTTCTTCCATGAAGCGTTCAAAGTAGGGGATCACCGCGCCGACGCGCGTCTGCTGGAGCATGATCTCCGAGACCCATGTGCGGTATGGTGTGACGATGCTGCGCCACGGCAGCGTGCGGCCGTTCAAATCATACCACGCAAGAAGCGGCGCGGTCATCGCAGTTAAGTTTTCCCAGTGTTCTCTCATAAGCCTTATTTATTGAAGCGCGCGGCAAAACCGCAGCGTCGGCAGAGTTCTTCGGCGGGTCTTCGCTGCGAAAAGCCCTCGCGCAGCGCACACGCGCGCGGACTTTTGAGGATTTCCGCAAGCGGCTGGGTGAAGAGATTCCCCAGCGGAATGTCGCCCTCGTGATCGAGGCAGCAGGGCACCACGGTACCGTCAGCAAGGATCCCGAGCTGGTCGCGCAGGCCGTAGCAGAACTGCGCACCGGATTCGTTTGCAGAGAGGTCGGGCCATTCGAATTTGCCCGCGCGCTCTAAATACAAGTGGTCGCGCAGGAGGAAGCTGCCGTTTCGCATTTCGGGCCAGTCATTTCCCGTGCGCGCGCGCAGAAAGTTGAGAATTTCGCCGTTGCGCGCGTCCGCACCGCCGTCGTTCCAGAGGCGCAGCGCCACGATGATGCCCTTTTTCGCGGCCTTTTCCGCAAAGTCCCAGACCTGCTCAAGATAGGCAAGCTCCTGCTCAACCGCGCCGTCGTTGCCCTCAAAGCTGTGGAGCGAAACGCTGATCTTGTGCAGGCTCCCAGCATTCAGCAGCTCGTCTGCGCGCTTTTCAAGGAGCGTGCCGTTCGTCGTGATGCACACCTTCATGCCCCGCGCCCCGGCAAGGGCGAAAAACGAGGAGAGCTCCGGGTGCAGCAGCGGCTCGCCCATGAGATGGAGGTAAACATACTGCACATACCCTTCGAGCCGGGAGAGAACGAGGTCGAATTCTTCGGCGCTCATCGTGCGCGGCGCGCGCCGCGTCTTGGGGCAGAAGGAGCAGGCGAGATTGCAGCAGTTCGTGATCTCAACATAGGCTTTTTTCAGCATCGCGCGGCTCCTTTCTGCGAAGATACAACATTCGCTGTTAAAATTGCAGATATTTTACCACAACCGCGCACGTTTGAAAAGCCTTTTCCCTTGCGTTGCGCCCGCGCGTCTGTTATAATCCTACGCGCAAAGCCATATCCCGCGCGCGAAAGGAGAAGCACATGAACGTCACCTTCATCGCCCACAGCGCATTTCTTGTCGAGTGGGACAAGTTCTACACGCTGTTTGACTATACCTACGAGCCGGACTATACCGGCGCGCTGCCGGAACTAAGCGGCGATAAGCCCCTGCTCGTCTTTTCGAGCCACAGCCACGAGGATCATTTTGACGCGAAGGTCTTTACGCTTTTGGAGAAGTATCCGGGCGCTCGCTTTTTCGTCTCGCGCGATACGCGCCTCACCGAGCGCAAGCGCCAGTGGCTCAACATTTCTGACGCTGCTTTTGCCCGCACGACCGTTCTGCGGCCCGACAGCATTTTGCTCACCGACGTCGCGGGCGAGGACTTAAGCATCCGCGCCATCAAGTCGACGGACATCGGCAACGCGTATCTCCTGCGCTGCGAGGGGAAGATGGTCTATCACGGGGGAGACCTCAACTGGTGGGACTGGAAGAGCGAGGGCGAGGCGTATTGCAATAATATGGCCGCCCATTACCGCGCGGCGATCGAAAAGCTTGCCGCGGCGGTTGAAAACGAGGCGACGGACAACGCCATCGCGCCCGAGATCACAGCGGCAATGGCGCCGCTCGACCCGAGACTCGGCGAGGGGAGCGAGGGGCTTGGCATCGAAGAGCTGATGAGGCAGATCAAGGTGCAGCACGTCTTCCCCATGCACATGTGGAAAAAGTACGAGGTCATCGACCGCTACCTTGCCGCGCACCCCGCGCAGAAGGACGCGATCGCGCGCATCACGCGCGAGGGCGAGTCGTTCGTGATTTGAAACTGATAATGAGATGAGGAAAGCTCCCTCCGCCGAATGGCGGAGGGAGCTTTCCTTTGGAATGCGACAAGCGAGAGGAGAAACCTCTGTGCGTTTTTATAGCCTTTCTTACATCGCGGGGAGCTTGAGGACCTGACCGACGTAGATGAGCTCGGAACTCTTGACGGTTGCGCGGTTGAGTTCATAGATCTCAATCCAGCGGCTGCCGCTGCCAAGACACTTGCTGGCGATCTTCCACAGGTTGTCGCCAGAGACAACGGTGTAGGTGCCGCCGCTTGTGGGCTGGGAGGGCTCCTCAGCGGGCTTCTCAGGCTGCGCGGGCTCGGCGACGGTGCCGTTGCTTACAAGCGTGGTACGCGGGTCGTTGCCCGTGTAGCGGTAGAGCGGGAAGTTCATGGTCTTTTCATCATACTTAAGCAGACCGTTCTGATAGATTGTACCGTTGTAGCGCGCGCTGTCGCCAACGTCAGGTTCCATCAGCATGCCGATGATCGTGCCGCTCTCCTGATCCATTGGGATCACGTAAGCGCCCTTTTCGAAGGTGACCTTTGCGCTGCCGCGTAGGTCGGCGATGCAGCTCTTGGTGCCATCGGCCTCGATGTAATAGTACTGCTGGAGCTCAGCGCTGGAACCGGCATTGAGCTTATAGTACTCTGCGCCGTGGTGGTCGAGCGTGTAGAGGAGCTTGCCGATCCACTCAACGTCTGCGGGGACGACATAGGCGGTCGGACGGGGGCGGCTGCGGACAATGGTGTCCTGCAGGCTGATGGCGTTGGCACCGATGCTGTTGATGTTGCCGTAGATATCGGCGACATACTGATGCAGCGGGGTCGGGCTCTTAACCTTGCCGGAGGCGCTCTGCTTGAGGACGAGAATATCGGATTCGTCGTAGGTTTTGCCGGCCTCGGCGATCTTGGCGCGGGCGGTGGTCACTGTGTCCATAACGGTCTTGGCGTTGGCGGCGGTGGTGTCATAGATGGACTTGGTCGCAACGACCTGACCGTACACGCGGCGAGGCATGGCGAACAGCGCGCCGTCAGCGCCGTGACTCTCAATCAAGATGGAGATGGCGTTGCCGAGACCGTAGTAGGCGCGGCCAATGGGGTTATTGCTGGTGATGCCGTAGTGGTAGGCGCGGAAACCGGTGTCGAGCAGGTCCTTGTGCATCTTGTCGACGACAAGCTCGGTGGTCAGCTTGGTTACGGCGGGATCGTCGTTCAGGCTGGAAGCGCCGGTGATCTGGAAGTCATTGAGTTCAAACTTCTCGGGATCGTTATTGTAGTTGCCCATCTCGGAGAAGAAAAACTCGTGGTTGTCGATCACAACGTGCGGCATGAACTTGTAGTAGGTCTCGTGCAGCATGGCCGTTTCCTTGGAGTTGATCGCCATGTGGTCGCGGTTCATGTCGATGCCGTCATAATCGGTGCGGACGAAGAGGAATGCGCCCTCCACATTGATGCGGGGAATCATCACGACATCGATTTTGTCGAGAATGTCCTCGCCGTACTGACCACAGAGTTCCTGAATCATGACGAGCGCGCTCTCACCGGCGGCAGGCTCATAGGGGTGGATCTGGGCCTGCTGCCACACGATGGGCTTGCCGCCCTCGCGCAGGATCTTGGCCGCGTCGTCCATGGTGGCGTTTGCGGGAATATTTTTCTTGGTGAACACGAGCACTGGGTAGTCGTAGCCGTAGTGGGCGGTCTTACCAGCGCTGAAAACGTGCATGTAGTTGCTCTTGGCCGCGTATTCCTTGATGAAAGCAGTCATTTCTTCGTTGGTGGTGGCCTGATAGAGCGCGCGGCCCTCCTGGAAGGCGGGAGTGGTGAAGGGCTTGTAGCCGACGAGCTCGTCCGTGCCGAGCAGGTACTCCATCTCATCGGTTCCCTCGATGGGAACACCGTAGCCAACGCCCTGGTCAAAACCTGCGGGGGCCTTTTCACCGTTCACGCCGACTGGATTATTGTTACTGGTCTCATAGCCGGTACCGGCGATGGGCGCAGTTTTGACGGGGAGCGTCTTCACACCAGCCTTCAGGTCGGCCTCAGTGACGAGGAAGAGCTTGACGATGCTGTAATACTTGCTCTCGACCTTGCCGCGGACGAGATAACAGTAGCCGCCTGCCTCGGTAAGGGTGTACTTACCGTCCTTGTCCGGTTCAATGATTGTCAGCTTGGGATAGTTTTCGCTATTAGGCTCGGTGAAAGCCTTGACAATACCTTCGACGGTTTTTGCTTCACGTTTCTGATACCATGCGGGGATACCCTTAAACATGGTTACGACTACGTCGTTTGCGGGAACATCCTTAGGATATTCAAGCGTGATCTTCACGCTTTTCTCTGCTGCGAGCGTGCTGGTCATCAGCAGTGTGACGACCATTGCGAGAGTCAGCAGACAGCTCAGGGATCGCTGCATCATTTTTTTCATAGCTTCTTTCTCCTTCTTATAAACTGTCGGTACCGAAACAACATGCATAAACGAAAGAGAGTTTATCCGCTGATTTCTGTTGACAATACCGATTTGAATAAGTAGAATGTAACTGTTAAAGCCGCCTTTAAGTCAATAGGCTTTCGCACGGTCATCTTACCAGTTTTTTTGAGGAGCTTTTCGTATGACTTACACAATCGGCGAAGTTGCACGAATGATGAATATCGCCGCGTCGACCCTGCGCTACTACGAAAAGGAGGGACTGCTGCTGCCTACCTCACGCTCGCAGAACGGACAGCGAGTGTACACGGACGACGATATTGCAACGCTTTCGATCATCGAGTACCTTAAATTCTGCGGTCTTCCGCTCAAGGAGATCCGCTCTTTTCTGCCGCTCGTTCAATCCGATGGGGAGACGCTCAGCGCCCGCCGCGAGATCATGGCCAGAGAGCGCGATAATGTCCGCACACAGATCGCGGCGCTGCAAACAAAGCTCGAACGGCTGGAATTCGGCTGCTGGTATTATGAGACGGCGCAGCAGTATGGGTCAGTCCTGCCGCTGTATGAATTTTCAGAGGAGCATTTTCCGCCCGAGTACCGCAGCGCCCTGCGGGATGGCTTCTGCCTGCCGCTGTCGCATGTGCGCAAAAAGCTCAAATGGTGATAAAAAGGAACCCTGAGACGGTATGCCTCAGGGTTCTTTTTCGCCGATGGCTACTTCTTCTTGTTTGCCGTGCTCCAGGGGTGATACTGATAGGACTGCTCCTCACTCATGCCAAAGTAGCGGAGATCCGTCCTGCCGTACTGATCGCCCCAGGTGACGTCGATGTGATACGTCGTGCCGTCCAGCTCTGCGAGCGTCCAGATGTGGCTGTCGTTGAAAAGCGCGGTGCAGTCGATGCCCTCGAGCTTTAAGAGCAGGTTGTACGCGCCTGTGTAGCCGTCGCACACGGCAAGGCCGCCCACGAGCGCGCCGTAGGCAAGGTGGCTGGCGGAATCGTCACCGGCGGCGCTGTCGTAGCGGCAGTTGTCGCACAGCCAGAGATAGTAGGCCTGCGCGATCTCATACTGGCTCATGCCGTAGCTCAGTGTGCCGCTCTCCCAGAGGGAGTCGTGCACGCGAATGGCGGCGGCGAGTGTTTTGGCACGGTAGGATTCGAGCACTTTCTCCGCACAGGCAGTGGAGGAGAAGGTGAACACGACGCGCCCCGTCGCATACGAGCGGCAGGATACCACGTTGTACATCTGCTCGCAGTAGGTTTTGACGCAGGAGGTGAACGCCTGTGTCAGCGCGTTCGCCGTGGCAGCTGAGAGCGCCTTGGGGTATTGGAGCGTGATGCTGTGCTCGCCGCGCGCAAGCATGCCGCGCACGAGCGCATCGATGGAGGCGGTGTCTTTCGGCGAGGCGGGCAGCGCTGTTTTCTGCGGCGCTGCGACGAGCCCTGCGAGCGTTGCACCGGCGGCGGAGTGGTAGGGCGCGACCGTCCAGGTGAGCGTCAGGCGTGTTTCCGGTTCGACAACGCGCGTGAGCAGCGCCGCGATCTCCGCGCGGCTGACGCTGCGCTCGGGCGCAAAACTGCCGGCATCGTCCATGCCGGAGAGCAGTCCGCGGCGATACATCAGGAGGATCTCGCTGCGGTAGGGGGTCTTGTCCGTCACGTCGGCGATGAAATCGCCGCTTGCGTAGGCGGTGGTGACGAGCAAGGCGTTCGGCTCATCGTACCATTCGGCGGGCAGAGCAAACGCAAAGATGCCCGCCATCTGCGCGCGCGAGGCGGGCAGGTGATAAGCGCCTTCAAAGCGGTTGTCGAGCAGGTTTTCCGCCTTGAGGTAGTCAACGTAGGGCTGATACCAGCTCTCTTTGAGCGGCGCGGCGGGAATGACCTCCTCGCCGCCGGTGGTATAGATGGCGCGCAGGCGCGCGGCAATGGTCAGCATCTCGGCGAGCGTCACATTGTCGCCCGGCGCGAACGCACCGTTCCCGCGCCCGGAGAGGAGACCGTATTCATAGGCGGAGACGACCGAGGGGGCGAACCAGTCGCCGCTTTTCACGTCGGTAAATTCGCCCGCATACGTGCGGAGCGGCGCGAACGGCGACGCCTTTTCGGCGGTTTCTTCCTGTGCGGGAGCGGGCGATCCCTGTGCGGCTTCGCCGCTGTATGCAAGGGCGTTGACGCTCAAAACGAGCATGAGCGCCGCGGTGAGCAGCGCGAAGCGGAACTTCAATGGCATCGGCGATCCTTTTCTCACTTTCTGAAAATCCTGCGAAAATTACGGGACTAAGATGTTCTGGTCGGCCGCGGTGATGTCCGCGGCGTAGGGGTTGAGCATGGAGTTGGTCATTTCCAGCACCTGCGTGGGGTCAAGGGCGTAGACCGACATACCCTTGTACCAGCCTGTGCCGTCACCGGGGAGGGTGGCAAAGCTGATGGCGTCCATTCCGCCCATACCCAGCGCCTCGTTGGCAAGCCAGACGAGGTTGCCGAGTGTCAGGTCGGTCTTGACGTACTTTAAGAATGTTTCCGCCATCGCAGGGACGTTTTCGAGCTTCATGAGCTTCTGTGCCACGGCCTTCAAAAATGCCTGCTGCGTGCCGATGCGGCCGATGTCCTGCCGTCCGCCGTAGCCGGTGTTGTCGTTGTTGTGGCGGAAACGCACGACCTCCATGGACTGCTGGCCGTTGAGGTGCTGTAATCCCTTTTTGAAGTGAATGTGCAGATCCTGATAGGGGTCGTCGTAGTCCATGTCCTCAGGCACGTCAAAATCCACGCCGCCGATCTGGTTGATCAGCGCGATGAAGCCCTTGAGGTCGACGGAGACGTAGAAGTCCACGGGAATGCCCAGCATGTCTTCAATGTTGCTGCGCAGCTTTTCCGTGCCGCCGTTGTTATAGGAGGAATTGAGCTTGTGGCCGTTGCTCATCAGCGTGTCGCGCGGCAGGCTGACGACGTCGATTTTCTTGCCCTCCGCGTCAAAGCGCATGAGCATATTCGTGTCGCTGCCGCCGGCGTCGTTGTCCACGCCGTAGACCAGGATCGTGTAGCAGTATTTTTTGCGCTCCTTGCCATTCGCGATCGTTTCGATGGCGTCGGTGTCCTCGCCCTGCGTGCCGTCCTGTTCGGTCTGCACGCTCTCCTTGCCAGCGTCCGGCTCGGGCGCGCGCACGACATACTTGACCGTTGCCACGGCGGCCACGGTCAGGAAAAGCAGCGACAAAAGCGTGACGACCACGCGCTCGCCGCGGCTGCCAGATCTTTTCTTTTTGCGCTTTTTCCCGTTTTGGCTGCGGGCGCGGCGGGGGGCATCGTCATAGCCGCGCTCATAATATTCCTGATCTCTCATCGTATCGCTCCGTTTTCTCTTTTGGTTTACAATAATGCGCTGCTTGCATTCTACCCTGTGCGGCAGAATTGTGCAAGAGTATTTTTGAGGTGCATCGGTGCATTCTTCCCAATTAGACGCAAAATGTCGAAAAAAGTTTCAGAATCCTTTGTACTTTTTCCGCGTGGCCAGGCCCTGTCTCTTATACACATCTCCGAGCCC
>ENA-OZMM01000337-OZMM01000337.1-human-gut-metagenome-genome-assembly--contig:-NODE-337-length-12940-cov-7.248506_pt1 | contig 12940 bp, 9 predicted proteins | sample MGYA00244193_ERZ653821 | MGnify/ENA primary metagenome ERZ653821 (study PRJEB26926, sample SAMN06164832) | human gut metagenome | biome: ENVO:00009003; feature: ENVO:2100002; material: ENVO:00002003...
CTCGGAGATGTGTATAAGAGACAGTAGTTACATCATCCAGCATTAAAAGCGATGTTGTTCCCGGCCTTTGGCCGGGGCGGCGGCGCTTTTCAGTGGTGGGGAGGGGCTGGATGGTCGGGTGGGCACTGATTTTTGGCTAAATATTTTGGATGTTGTAACTATTATTTCTGGTTTTTGCCCGCCACGAAGAGGCGGGAGCTACTTTTGGTTTTTCCGAACCTGCGCGGACGTGAGTCCGCTGCAAGGGCGGTCATTCTCTAAGCCTGTCCACAGGGCAGGCGATGAACAGGTTATGTATTTATAGGAGATAAAGATTATGTATTTAAAAGAAGTACAGAGCAGGTGTTTAAAAGGAACGACGCACCTTGAAATCAGCTCGGCTGGCGCTTTCTGAGTATAACGGTTGTAGTCTTATGGAACATTCCCTTGCACTTATTTGTAGATAACTGAATTCATCGCCCGGAAACGGCGTGGTTGATAAAATCAATGGCCAGTCTGAGGGGAATTCTGTGCTTATTCAGGGATTATACGGCGGTGAACGGGGCGTTTAATGAGAGGAGTTGAGGTACAGACGTGCGAAATCCTCCGGCGTCAGCCGGATTTTTCATGCAGGAGAGTTATATGGGGACTGTGGACAGCCGCGTGTAATTATCACGCGACATCAGCATGCGCTCTTTAACACGACGCTCAATTTCCCGCTTCATGGCTTTAAGCCCCCCGGTAAAACGTCCGCACGCGTATTCACGTGTCAGCTGTTGCTTAACGAGAGTCTCAATGTCCTTGCGGGTTCTGTCGGCATCACGCCGCGCCCGGGCGCGTTTCAGTCCATGAAGTTTACGTTCCGACTGATAGCTGCGGAAGCGCTCGCGTACAAACCGCCAGGCCCTGGCTATCAGTTCATCCATCTCCAGCGGCATCAGGCTCTGCTTTTTACGCTGCTGGTTTTCCCATTCGACACGGCTGCGGCGTGCAGCGGCCACAGCCACATCAGAGACGTCAAATGCTGAAAATAATGCCGGCGTGAAAGTAATATCGGTGGGGATGTTACAACCAATTTGCGGGTCATATTCCGTCTGATAGGTTATCAGCCCCAGCTCCGCCATAAACTTCAGCGCCCGTGTGGCACGGGTGATGGACAGATTACCGCTTTTTGATTCAGTGGCCAGACCGCACTCAATGGCCAGATTGGTGATGGAGCGCTGAACACGGTTGGCCAGCGGGTCGTAGTGGAAACACAACCCCTGCAGCAGCGCATCAATGGCTCTGCGACGCAGTACCGGCGGCATACGATGCCGCTTACCCAGCGAACGCATGAACGCCACATGGATGGAAAAATCAAAACGGGAGGTAAAGCCCTCGGCTTTCGCCATCAGCTTACGGCAGAACGGCAGTGTCTTTTTACCCTCTCGCGGAGTGAATTCCGGATTAGGATTTTTGACCTGTCTGTAAAAGGTAGGTTTTTTTTCAGTCACACCGACCTTTTCTTATGGCGGTCGGGTGTTGTTTTATATGGTGCATGCGTTATAATCCTTCACAGGCAACGCGCCTGCTTTTGGACCCCCTGATCTCTGACTGATTCCGCCAAGATTCGACAGATTTCGGGGGGTTTGTGCATTCAGGCTCCGGATATTCTCCGTCACCTGCTCCTGAGCGTTTTATGGATACGCTCCCATCCACGTTCCTGCTTCCGGAAGTCCGCATTTCTTCCGAAACAAAGTTTTGCGCCCATCTGCCTCACCACAAAGCAGCCAATAGAATTTGGATTGGGTGTAAAACTAAAATTATTCAACAGAATACCCCACCACAAGGCTTCTGTACGTCCGGGAAGTTTACCTTTTCACTCGTAAATTTTCCATACGAAAAGATCGAGGAGCGTGACGAAAAGCAACTGGATCGCGTTCAGTTGAGCTAGAAATAATCTACTTCATGAGGTACGTCTGGATGCGTTTCTCACAAAATCAGGCATAGGGTACGCAAAGTTGCGAGATCTTTTAAAGGCAGGAACGAACCGGTACTGTCTGACAACGTTTTCTGGCGGGAAACTGTTGTCAGGTCGGGTCGGGTGTTACCTGGATGCCTTATCGATGGCGGACAGAATTTTTTCTGCGGGAATAAAGCCCGGGAACACAGTGATTTTTTGAGGTATCGCGTCGCTGACGGGCATAACAATAATGCCTGGGGTGCCTGTGAGTCCCAACTTTGCGGCCAGTTCATTGTTTCGGGAAAGCGCTGGGGTGAAATCCTCTGTCCCGGGGACAGCCTTCCAGCCCGCCTGACGGGAAGCTTCTGAAATATCTTCTGCGCTTAGTTTTCCTTCATCATGGCCTGTTCTGTAAATGGCATTATGGTAAGTCATATACGCATCAGCCCCCTTTTGCTTCCAGACAGATAAGCCACGTTCAGCTGCTTTCCGGGAATTTTCCCAACGATCACCAAAGATTGGTAATTCTTCAAAGACATAGAGAACATCCGGACGCGCGAGAATGATTTTTTCCAGATCTGGAGCCAGCCTGCTGCAAAACACGCACTGGTAATCAAAAAATGTTATAACCGCCACTTTTGCATGCGCAGGCCCTGTAGCTGGCGTATCAGCGTCATTCAGCAGCAGTTTTTGATTGTCCATCGCCCGAACGGCATAATTCAGTTGCACCCTTTGTCGCTGTTGTTCCTGAATTTTTTTACTGACGGTTATCAGAACGTCAGGATGTGCCAACAGGTAGTCTGCAGCAATCTCACCGATTCTTCTTTCCTGCTCCGGCGTGAATGGGGATTGTGGGGCTGCAGCCGGTGACGTAAAACTTACAAAACTGGATGTGGCAACGATTAACAGAGATAAGATCGTTCTCTTCATAAATGGTTTCTCACTTTCAATGGCGGATTGGGGATTAGCGTTCTTTCTGAATGTTACGGGTCAGTGACTGTTCTTCACGTTCCGGCATACGGCCCTGGTCAGGACTGTTAGTTTGCCGCGCTATATCCCGTTCATTACGAGCAAGTTCTGTCACCTGACGGGATACGCCGGAAATTTCAGTACCACGTTCGGTATCAATTTCCTGCCCGGCCCGTAGTAATCTTGCCGCTTCAAGATCCTGCCTGTCCTCTGCTGAAGCTATTCTTCTGAGAGTGTTTTTATCGGGTTCAGAAATATCTTTCTGTCCGTCAGCATCATAAATCTCCGGTTTGATGTTCAGTTCTTCGGCAGGCTGGTGAATCATTTTCACCGACAACGGCTCTGCAGCTTCCCCTGATGTTTTACCGGCATTGACAGCCAGAGACTCTTCTGTGCGCTTACGGGCTTCATCCTGCTCACGAATAAGGCTGATATCGACCGGAGCATTTTTATCGGCGTTTTGCTCGGTTTCAGGCAGAATGAATTCAGCAGATTGACGGCTGACACGTTGAACACTTATTTCTTCGAGCTCCCGACGTTCACCGCCACTCACTTTAATCAATTGTGCTGAAGGTGACTCCGGTCCAACCTGCCAGACCACACCATCCTCCAGACGGTTGCGGGCCGCATCGAGCGCCACCGACAGTTCGCTTACAACGACCGTATTCCCGGACTTGCTCCTTTGCAGCAGAGCTCCACGACCGCGTTCACTCATCACCATGCGGATCTCGCCCTGTGTCAGTTTCCCTTCAGGACTGGCTACCAGAGAAACCAGGGCCAGCCCTGAGCTTTTACCATTGTTGTCATAGACAGGCAGAGCGAGAGCCGGCTCCGGAAAACGTCGGGTTGCAGGGATAATTTTTGCGGTAAGGGATGACTCATGCATATTCTGGTGTCGCATCCAGGCCCGACCAATTGCAGTCTTGCTGACTGGCTGTCCCATTGACCAGATGGCTTTTGCCTGTTTTCGCTGCGTTTCAGGTGCAAGCGCATCGTGGGCGGTTTTGATGTCACGTTCCGGAGATTTGACTGCGTTGATCCAGTCCTGCTTACCGTCGGTATAAATCTGGACGTGCTCTTTCACACGCGAAGCGGATATGTAAAAGGCCCGGCGGGTGGCCAGTGCCTTACGCCCTTCTTCTGTGCCTTCCAGAGATATCACGTAATCGGTGCTGGCACCTTGTGCGCCATACCCGGTTACAGCCCAGCCGTAGTCTATGTGCTGCTGTGCGCGAACGTCTTTCGGGTTAATGGTTATGCGTCCTGCTTCGCCCTTAAGCCGGATATCACCTGTCTCACTGACTGACTCGACGGTATATCGCTTATTCGCTGTCTGGCCCAAATCACGATCGGTTGCCGTAAATTTCAGTAAATCACCGGCTCTGACTTCTATCTCCCGTCGGTGAAACAGCTGCACATCACCGGTAATAAGCTCCCGGGGTGAATACAGGCCAATTCTGCCTTCTTCATCACGCACTGTTACGGTACTGCCATTACGGTCAACAGCCAGTACATCCTGATAACGATCACCGCGTTTAACCACCATTCCCGCCAGCCAGGCCTGAGTCTGGTTGAACTCATGACGTGTATGCGTGATTTTCTCAAGCACAGGTACCCTGACCGCGTTCTCACCCAGCTCTCCACGCTCAGCCAGCGAGGCATGAATGCCGGCGTTTACCGCCCGGCGGTCCGCGTTAAGCTGAGTAATGATAAGAGTGCGGGCACGTGCATCCTGTGTCCGGCCCGTCCAGTCTGCCACAATATCATCCACCGGCGAGGCCGTTTCCAGAAAGGCGCTGGCAGGCACTATCACATCGGGATTACGCGACACGCGGTCACCGGGCTGGGCTTCAATACGTTTCAGGGCTGCATCAATACGATTATCGATAATGTCATGAACCGCCCCTCGTAGCTGGACATCTTTCTGACGAACTATCTGCTTCATGATGGCCACGTCCATCGGGCTGCGTTCCTGCATCAGTTTAAAGGGGGCACCAACATCGACAGATTCGAACTGGTCGATGTCCCCCATAGAAACAGCGCGGCCTCCCCCTGCCGCAATAGCCTGAAACAACGCAGCAGTATCCTGGTTTCCTGCCATTGAGGATTCATCAATAAGAAACACCTGCCCTTTATAATCAGGTTTCTCACCACCTGCTGTCGCCTGCTCATGCTCCACAATAAATGATTTAATTGTCTGTGCCTGGACACCTACATCACTCATCTCTTTCACCGCCTGGTGTGTCGGTGCCAGCCCTGTCAGTACCGGACGTACGTCTGCAGGCAGAGTATCCAGTGCGGCAATAACTGCCTTAATTTGTGTTGTTTTCCCTACACCGGCATACCCCTGAATCCCTATAAACTGATCAGTACTGCCAAGCACCAGTGTGGTGGATTTTCTCTGCCCCTCAGTTAGTCCGTTCATGACACCTTCAGGGACATGGTCGAGTAACGGTAACTGCGTGTTTTTCCCCTGTTCCACGACACGCAGGATTGCCTTTTCCATCTCCCAGGTTGAACGGGCTACCAGCTTGGGCTCTCCGCTGAGTGAAACCTGCAACAGCTCACCGGTTTTAAGCATTGAGCCAATTTCAAGCCCGATTGCATCCAGGTCAGGATGATATTTCACAGCATCTTTAGCCAGATCCAGCGGGCTGAACGCCACCGTTCTCTGGTCGTTGACCGCGCGCCAGACAGCAAGCCCGGCCTCAGTACGTACGCTGTCTTGCAGGGTTTCAACCGCGCTACTGACATTATCCTGCCCACTGAGTGTGCGAACCAACTGCACGGGCGACACATTCGTTTTCATCCTTTGCAGTCGCGCCTCTGCCCTGTCCTGCACCTCTGCAGTGAAAATCTCCGCGCGATGGCCACTCTGCGCGAGTGAATTCATGGTCTGTGTTGATATATCCCGGCTGTTCAGTGCGGCCAGCACCACGCCGGTATCGTTATCCCGTCCTCCAGGGGCGCTCACATAAGCATGCGTCACATACAATGGCTGGTTTTTAGGTAGCGTCAGCACATCCTCACCACGCCTGACCTCAATTCCCTTCTCGCTGATCCCTGTTACTTCGAGTCGGTCTTTAGCTTTCAGGTGGTGCTCACGATCTCCGGCTACAGCCAGAAGTCTTTCTCCGGAAGAAACATTCAGTGTTTCACGGTTAAAAAGACGCCAGTCTGCTGTGACATCACTTAATTTCATCCGGGTAAGCACCCCATCCCCGTCAATGAGTGAAAGTACTCGGGTATCCTCATGCACCCGATCAATCACGTAAGACTGGCGGTTTCTGGAATCACTACGATCCTCAAGTACCATGCCTGGGCGATAAGAACCAGGCATCCGGCGAGTTCGCTTATCGAGCCAGACGGGTTGTCTGGCTTCGATGTCCACACCATCACGGGCCAGTTGCCCGGCATTTTGCAGCGCATTACGGATTAACCCCGTCAGGTGTGTCTGTTCACGCTTTCCGACCACTACGGCGGTGACGTTTTCGTTTCCTCCATTCAGATCGGCAAAACGGGTAGCCAGCGATTCATATCGATCACGTTTGTCCGGAATACTGACCACCGTTGCTTCCAGCCCGGGAGCAGGTTCTGTCCGACGGGAGCGGCTTATTCCAGCGGACTCCAGTACCGACATGGCATTACCGTTTGCCTGACGACCGGCGCTGTCAAGGAAGACCAGTTGAGCATCCTGAGCGCGGGCTTCACCCAGAAGAACCAGCGTTTCCTTAAGTCCCAGACGTTCAGCACCTTCAACAATCAGCGTGCTCTGGGATTTGAGGTGAAAGTCGCCGCTCAGGATATGCTGGCGACTGATAATACGGTCACGCAGTACGTCTGATTTCTCCAGTGATATGGCACGTTCAGCGGAACTGGCCAGGACCTGAACATCCCGACCAAGTGATGTAGAGATACCGGTAAGCTGAGTGGCAAGGTCACGGATGCCCGCGACACCTGACGGCGCATTCATCAGTACCAGAGAGTCCTGTTCCACAACGGCCAGTGCCGGGGGCGCATACAGCTCCGGTCGGGAAAAACTGACCACGCTTGTCGATTTAATATGCTCCTGGCTCAGAGCCTGAATAGACAATTCATCCAGCAAGTGGATCCTTGACGTGAATACCCCTTTCTCGCTGTCCAGGGGCACAATCATGCCATCTTTTAGTGACGCATCAATGGCGGCGCGAATGTCTTTAATTTCAGGTAGTTTTTCACTCAGTTCGGCCGTTGTCAGCATCAGCTCACCAAAGGTGAAACGTGTTTTGCTGTCACTCAGTTGTGAGATAGCCTGACGGACAGCATCTGTCACTTCCGGGGCAGGGAGTGACTCGCCGAGGCGGCTGTCCAGAGTGCGATATGCCCTGCTGTCACGCGGTTGTGAAGCCGTTTTCTCCCCCTCGTTACCGGGCACCCGTTCCGGCGTTTTTGATGTGGGAAAACCCGGCCTTACAGCTGTGTTGCTGAGCGAATTCTCTGCTTCCGATACCTTTTCCTGAGCAGGGTGTTCGTGTGATTGAACGCTTTCCTGATAGGCCCTGAGATCAAACCCCTTCTCTTTCATCTGCTCCTGCCAGCGCTCCATGAGACGCAGCCTCGAGGGATCAACTTTGGCACGACGGGTATCTTTTGCGGCCACATCTCGGCTGCGCAACGTGGCCTCTGCGCCGATTGCCCCCTGAATTTCCCGTCCGCGTGAGGAAAACTCCTCCCGGACTTCTTCCGGGACGCCTTTTATTTCCCACATGCCATGTTTACCGACTTCCTCTACCTCATGGCCCAACGCCTCCACACGACTTCGCAAAGCACTCCGGTAAATTTTCCCGAGCGTCACCTGCATTTTCATAACCGTTTCAATAAAACCGGCATTATGGATATAGTCGGTGGCCAGTGCTTTCCACTTTCCATCCTGTTCTGTCATGTTGGCGACAAGAAGGTGTGTGTGCAGCTGAGGGTCAAGGTTTCTCGAGGTATCATGAGTGAATGCTGCGGCTACCATTTTGCCGGTGTGAACGATGGAGGTGACACCATCTTTCGTATCACGGGCAGAAATCAGTTTCTCAACATAACCCGCCGCAATACGAACAGCATGGTTATGGGCTTCCAGCATCTCCTTATCCCCTCCAATAAGGGCCAGTATTGAGACACTTTTGGGAGCGGAAAAGGTCAGGTCATGCCCGGGTCTGTGAACATGATTACCATTAATTTCTTTACCCAGGCGGGAACCATCGGGTAAGCGGCCTTCCAGTACAGCGGTCAGGTCATCTCCCCTGACCTGACCATCGAGGCCCAGCGCGTCAGCGCCTTCCCCCATCCAGAGACTTTGCAGGTTACCGAGGAAATAATAGTTGTCGGAATGACTGTAATAGCCGGCAGCGTCGGCTGCCGAGCCAATAGGGGCGACTGACATCATAATTCAGGTTCTCTGTCGTCATAATGTTGATCGTTTTCGCCGTAACCCGGGTCGTCAGGATGGCGGTGCAGTAAAATGTTTTCTTCGTCATGAGCGAGGTGTTTATTCGCCTGATGCGATTCCTGACTGACGTCTGCCTGGGCTTTTTTTCCTGATGTCGTGACCGTCACTCCCCCCTCACTATTCGGGGTGATACGAGCCTCCAGGTTCATCGTTTCCCCTGCAGCGTCTTCTTCACCTTGCGGGTCGTTGCCAGATGCTGTTGGTCTCTGGCGAGCTTTTTGCAACATATCCAGGGCTGAGGTGACTGGCTTTTCTGTACCAGACGTACGGTGACGGAGACTACGCAATGCCGCTGGCAGAGTGCTGTCCTGAACAACAGAATCAGGCACGACAGGAATGGCAGGCTCTACAGAGCCGGGGGCGTCATTTACTGAAACGGAAGGTACCGGTGTTTCCTGTGGTGTTTTCCGGGTGAAAGACAGAGGAAACACATTATTTGTCTCCACGCCGGAGGAAATCTGCCTGTCACGGGATTTTTTATCGGGTCCCACTGGTGGAGAAACAATGCGTTCCGACTGCGGCACTGGTTTTGTGATCCGGGCAGATACAGGAGCAACGTCTGCCGGTGGCGTTTCTTTTTCTATTGTCACAGCGTTTGCAGGATGGGAAGTAATGACTGTATCGCCTGTAGAAGCAGATGCATTACCACTCGCCATTTCCAGTATTTCTTCACCGGTAGGGAAGGATAAACCGGCGGCTGAGGTTGCCCGCTCGTTTTTTTGAATCACCCTTTCCAGTTCGGGACTCAGTGCATCGCGAATGTTCCTTTCAATCAGTCCGGGATGGTTTTTCTTCTGTTTACGGTATTTGAGTTTCAGACGGACAACCGGATATTCGCCCGGCATACGAACGTAGAAACTCAGGTTAGGCAGACGCATAATCTGGTCGTAATCGACAATCGGATCGTTAACCTCATCCTTACCCAGCGACACACCATCACGGACTTGATCCAGACCGTAGCTGTTCTGCTCACGAATTTTTCGTTTGCGCTGATGCCCCAACTCGTCTTCCACCACTTTGGCCATTTCCGCGCTTGGTGAACGTCCATACATGCGGGTGTTCATCAGGTCGAATATGCTTTTGGCCAGCTCACGGCCATAGACGTGGATCATTTGCGCCATGTTCTGCATTCCCAGGACAAAACAGCCGCCGAATTTGCGCGCTTCAGCCATCGTTTCTGCCAACTCCGGAATACGCTGAAGGCTGGGAATTTCGTCACAGATAAACCACACCCGGCGGTCGCTGTTCTCCCCCATACTCTGTAAAGACAAGGTGGCCAGTGATAACCAGAGAGATATCAGAGGCCGGACACTTTTTCGATGTCGGGCCTGTGTGGATATAAAGAGCCAGCTGTTGTCATACCGGGGCTGTATCATCCATTCCCGGATGGTAAATGGCGGTTTGGTACCGTCATCCAGTCCCTGCAGGTAACGCAGCGATTTGGCATAGTTGGTGACCACTGAGCGGATCGATATGGCAGTCTTTTCAATCTTTTCTTCAACCAGGTTGGCCGATGGAGTATTGGCCAGATATTCACGCAGGCTTTTCATGCTGAGGGATAACAATGTCTTGAGAAATTTCTCAATGCTGCGTTCTGGATCCGCAGACATCCTTATAGCGAGGTCGGCATAAATAGTCCGGGAACTGGATACCCAGAAGGGATCGGATTCTCCCTCAACGGGAATAAGGCTTGCTGCAAGGTTGTCATAATCCACAGCATCAACACACTCGCCCCACATATCCCAATTGGCGCAACGTTCATCATGAGCGTTAAGAATGAAATCCTTGCGGGGGTTATAGTGAGTTTCGGTAAATGTGCAGCCAGAATCATAGATAATGGCCCGATCACCACGTTTGCGTATAAACTCCAGCAGCCAGCGGATAAGTGTCGACTTACCTACACCAATCGTTCCGTGGATCAGGAAATTCATTACTTCGGCCATCCTGACCATGTGCAGTTCACCCACACGTAAGTCGGACAGTTCCCGGTTCTTACGCAGCAGCCGGTTCACCTCGGCCGGGTTTTCCGTCAGCTGCATACCAGATATATACTGGTCTTCACTCTCTTTGCGGCCAATGTCGGCTATGTACCAGGCGATGCCGACAAATACACATATGCTGAATACCCCACTGACCAGCACGGCCCACTGCAGTTCATTAAAAAACTGCTCTCCCATAGCCATCATGTAAGGGTCTGTGTGTATCTGTGGCAGGGTCATTTTCAGGACCATCTGCGTCTGAGTGGCGGCATACCAGTAATGGATGTCATAGAGTTTTGGCGTGCCCGGCGGCATCAGGTCGATGAAGCTGCTGTTAATGCTGGCAAACCACCACAGTGAGCCGTTATCGAGGACTTCCTGTGGTATACGCAAGAAAAAGATGATGGCAGCCAGCACCGCAAACAGGATGAATATCCAGAATCCAATCCAGTTGTTGACCTGAAAGAACATGCGCCAGCGATAGGCAGTCATCTGCCCACCCTGAGTGAGATTTTTACCTGCAAAGCTCATAGAATTTACCCGGCATTACTCGCATTGCCTGATCGGCAACGAGACAAAATGGTTGGTTAAAAAGACATTCCAGCGCTCGCCGCAGGCATGGCTGCGCCTGTGCAGTCATGCGAGGAAGCGAAATTTCACAGGAATAACGATGGGCACTTACGCTGCGAAGCTAAAATGCGCTATATTTATGCGCATATATGATGCGCAGAGGATTTAACAATGAATACGACTATGCGGTCGCGCAAAAGAAGCACCAATATTTCGCTGGATGCCGCCCTGGTGGACGAAGCGAAGATGTTGAATATCAACCTTTCAGCTGCTCTCAACTCTGCTCTTGAGGACGTCGTACGTGCTGAACGTCAGGCCAGGTGGCGACAGGAGAATAAAGCGGCTATTGATGCTATGAACAAGTTCACAGCCGAACACATTATTCCGGGTAGCAGCGCAGCACTGAGAGTCTTTAAATGAATCAGGGAACAGTATTCAGAAGGCTGGATAATCCGGAATATCCGTATTTCGTCATAGCTCAGACCGACCAGCTAATCGATCTCAATACACGCGTCATCATTCCTTTTGTCAGATGGCGTCCGTCATTACCCGGAATGAGCAAGATCAATCCGGTCGTTAACATCGATGGTGAACGATACATTCTGATGACGCAGCTGATTCAGACCGTCTATCTTCATGAGCTTGATGAGGAGGATATTCACAGTTACCGCCCTGAGATGAGAGATCTCATCGTCAGTGCGGTAGACTTTCTTGTTACAGGTAGCTAACTCTTAGAACCAAAAACGATACCTTTCTCCTGCATGCACCGTCGCCATGCCGATCCAGGGTCTCCGTTATCCAGCATCTCGGATTCAACATATGGAATGTCCTCTAATACGAGGAATTGTGTAGTTGAATCCCCCACTCGTACATAATAAGAATCTATTTTTTTGATGGCTCTGAGTGTAGTTTTTCCATTCTTACCTAAAGAGGACGAATGGACAACCGAAGTACATTGATCGGCAGCTGATGTAACTGAACTAAATTCAGTTTGGTTATTACCAGAACAGCCAGAGAGTATCGCAGCAGTTGAAATCAAGACATAATAAAACTTAAGTTTCTTCATATCCCTTCCTAAGAAAATACTGATTCAGGACAGCAACTCAACTAAAGTTGGTCACATAATGCCTGCGATAGACTTCGCCAGCTGTGCTTCCAGTACAGGCTTCGCCTCTTCAAATTTGAGATTTACCTTGTTGGCATTGGACACCACGCGAGTCTGATATTTTGCCCTGTTACCTTGTTCAGTGCTTGTCTGCACCTTAACTCCAGAAGTCCCTTGCTTCAAAGCGGCAACATTATCCGTTGTAACAGTGGCTTTACTGCGCTCAGAGATTTGCAGATCGGTCACCATCGTGTAGTTAATATCTTCAACCATCGCATCAGCAGCCATACCGATCAGGCCGCTAGCCAGGCCAACTCCGAGTGTGGCCCCTGCTGAACTTGAGTTGTAAGCAGTGATGCCTGCACCAAGAGCTGCGCCCATCGCGGCGCCTTCGTAGCCCGTTTTCAGGAAGCCCTGAGATTCACGCAGGTCCATTTTCTCTGCCTTCAGGACGTTGGCCTGAATCCAGTAGTAGGCCGTATCCGGAGAACTGGAAACACGGTAACCTTTTGCGGCCAGTTCACTGGTAATTTTCGCCTGCAGGCCTGACATGTCTTTGTCGGACGTATTGCGAATCTGGAGGTAAACAGTTTTCTCTGAGGATGGTTCCAGCCAGATGGTTTCACTCATCTGGGTCTTCACGTCAAGATTGCGCTTTTTCACCGCAGTGGACATAGCTCCACAGCCAGAAAGCACCAGGGTAGAGGCAACTAAAGTTACAACTGCATATTGTTTTAATTTCATGGTTTGTCCTATTTGTTTTAAAACCTGCACCATTTATCCTGAATATCAGCGTAAAATTCATTGACATAGCGCATTGCTTTAAGAATATTCTTAACTAAAAAAGATAAATGTCATGCAACCCTTAATATCTGTCTCTTATACACATCTCCGAGCCCACGAGACTGCAGCTAATGTCG
>ENA-OZMM01000342-OZMM01000342.1-human-gut-metagenome-genome-assembly--contig:-NODE-342-length-12888-cov-5.144393_pt1 | contig 12888 bp, 12 predicted proteins | sample MGYA00244193_ERZ653821 | MGnify/ENA primary metagenome ERZ653821 (study PRJEB26926, sample SAMN06164832) | human gut metagenome | biome: ENVO:00009003; feature: ENVO:2100002; material: ENVO:00002003...
ACGAGATTAGCTGCAGTCTCGTGGGCTCGGAGATGTGTATAAGAGACAGCTGTCAAACCGTCGGGCGAACAGTGAGATGGCCGGCTGGCTTGAACAGCACGAGAAGCAATCGGAGCTGTTGGGCGGCGCGGGCGATGTGCTGGCAAACAGCCAGTCCGATCCTTATCTCAGCCAGGCCGTACTGGATCTGCAGTTCGGTCATTCGCAACGCGTCGGGTATGATGTGGCGACCAGCATGATCGGCCAGTTGGAACGTATTGGTTCGATGCATAAGCGTCGTCCGGAACACGCTAGCCTCGGCGTACTGCGTTCGCCTGATATTCCGTCAGTGCTGGTTGAAACCGGCTTTATCAGTAACAACAGCGAAGAACGTCTGCTGGCGAGCGATGATTACCAGCAGCAGCTGGCTGAGGCGATTTACAAAGGATTGCGTAACTATTTCCAGGCGCACCCGATGCAAACCGGACCGCAGGGCGCACCGGCGCAAACCGCCAGCGCCATATCGCCGGGTAACACGTTAACAAATTAAGGATTAGCCATGCCGATTCAGGTTCTACCGCCACAGCTGGCGAACCAGATTGCCGCAGGCGAGGTGGTAGAACGACCTGCGTCAGTGGTGAAAGAGCTGGTGGAAAACAGCATCGATGCCGGTGCGACGCGCATTGATATCGATATTGAGCGCGGCGGCGCGAAGCTTATCCGTATTCGTGACAACGGCTGTGGGATTAAAAAAGACGAGCTGGCGTTGGCGCTGGCGCGTCATGCTACCAGTAAAATAGCCTCGCTTGACGATCTTGAAGCCATCGTGAGCCTCGGGTTTCGCGGCGAAGCGCTGGCCAGTATCAGCTCCGTGTCTCGTTTAACCCTGACGTCGCGTACGCAAGAACAACCCGAAGCCTGGCAAGCCTATGCCGAAGGGCGTGACATGGATGTGACGGTCAAACCCGCTGCGCATCCGGTGGGAACCACGCTGGAGGTGCTGGATCTGTTCTACAACACCCCAGCGCGGCGCAAATTTATGCGCACCGAGAAAACCGAATTTAATCATATCGACGAGATTATTCGCCGCATTGCGCTGGCACGTTTTGATGTGACGATTAATTTGTCGCACAACGGCAAAGTGGTGCGACAGTATCGGGCAGTGGCCGCGGATGGGCAGAAAGAGCGCCGACTGGGCGCGATTTGCGGCACGCCGTTTCTGGAGCATGCGCTGGCGATCGAATGGCAACATGGCGATTTAACATTGCGCGGCTGGGTGGCCGATCCTAACCATACAACGGCAGCGCTGGCAGAAATCCAGTACTGCTACGTGAATGGTCGGATGATGCGAGACCGGCTGATCAACCATGCTATCCGCCAGGCCTGTGAAGATAGGCTGGGAGCCGATCAACAGCCCGCTTTCGTGCTGTATCTGGAAATCGATCCGCATCAAGTGGATGTCAACGTACACCCAGCTAAACATGAGGTCCGTTTCCATCAATCCCGCCTGGTGCACGATTTTATTTACCAGGGCGTGTTGAGCGTCCTGCAACAGCAGCTTGAAACGCCGCTGCCGTTGGCTGATGACGACGAACCTGCCCCAAGGCACATCCCGGAAAACCGCGTTGCTGCCGGACGCAACCATTTTGCCGAACCGGCTCCTGCGCGTGAACCTGCGACACCACGGTACTCGGCATCCGCTGGCGCTGGAAGTGGCAGTAGTGGTGGCGGCGGCCGTCAGGCGGGGGCCAGTTGGCCTCATGCCCAACCCGGATACCAAAAGCAGCAGGGTGAAATTTATCAGCAACTGATGCAGACGCCGGCTCCAACGCGTAAAACGCCGGTCTCTGAAACGCCATCGACGCTTCTGACTGGTAGTAGTCAGGGCTTTGGCCGAGTGCTAACGATTGTTGGTGCAGACTGCGCGTTACTCGAGTGCGATGGCCATATTCGGTTGTTGGCATTACCGGTGGCTGAGCGTTGGCTGCGTCAGGCGCAGTTAACGCCGGGTCAGGGAGCGGTTTGTGCTCAACCGTTACTGATCCCTTTACGTCTAAAAGTGACCGCCGATGAAAAATCGGCACTGCAAAAAGGACAGAGCCAACTGGCTGAGTTGGGCATTGAATTTCAGCTGGATGCGCAGCATGTGACCATCCGGGCGGTGCCTTTACCCTTACGCCAACAAAATTTACAAATCTTGATTCCTGAACTGATAGGCTACCTGGCGCAGCAATCCGTATTCGAGCCGGGCAATATTGCACAGTGGATCGCACGTAACCTGATTAGCGAGCATCCACAGTGGAGCATGGCACAGGCGATTACGCTGTTAGCGGATGTTGAGCGGCTCTGCCCACAACTCGTGAAGGCACCGCCGGGTGGTCTGTTACAACCTGTTGATTTACATTCGGTAATGAATGCCCTGAAACATGAGTGATACCCGTAAGGCGAGCCTGCCAAAGGCGATTTTTTTGATGGGGCCAACGGCCTCCGGTAAAACGGCATTAGCAATTGAATTGCGTAAAGTTTTGCCTATAGAGTTGATAAGCGTTGATTCCGCCCTTATTTACAAGGGGATGGATATCGGTACAGCCAAGCCTGATGCAGCTGAATTACAGGCCGCGCCGCACCGATTGTTGGATATCCGCGATCCGTCGCAAGCGTACTCCGCTGCGGATTTTCGTCGCGATGCGTTAGTCGAGATGGCCGACATCACCGCCGCGGGGCGTATCCCGTTGCTGGTGGGCGGCACAATGTTATATTTCAAAGCCTTGCTTGAAGGACTGTCGCCGTTACCGTCGGCGGACCCGGAAGTCAGGGCCAGAATTGAGCAGCAGGCGGCAGAGCAGGGTTGGGACGTGTTACACCGACAGCTTCAGGACATCGATCCCGTGGCTGCGGCGCGTATTCATCCAAATGATCCGCAAAGACTTTCCCGGGCACTGGAAGTTTTTTTCATTTCGGGTAAAACTTTAACGGAGCTGACGCAAACGTCAGGAGATGCTTTGCCGTATCAGGTGCATCAGTTTGCAATCGCCCCGGCGAGCCGTGAACTGCTCCATCAGCGAATTGAGCAGCGTTTTCATCAGATGTTAGCTTCAGGTTTTGAAGCAGAAGTCCGGGCGCTTTTTGCCCGTGGAGATTTGCATACGGATTTGCCTTCCATTCGTTGTGTAGGGTATCGCCAGATGTGGTCATACATTGAAGGTGAAATTTCATACGATGAAATGGTTTATAGAGGTGTTTGCGCCACGAGGCAGTTGGCGAAGCGACAGGTAACCTGGTTGCGTGGTTGGGAAGGGGTGCACTGGCTTGACAGTGAAAAGCCTGACCAGGCGCGAAACGAAGTATTACAGGTTGTTGGTGCTATCGCGAACTGAATGTGTACAATTGAAACGTATCGTGCGCAATTTTTCAGAATCGAAAGGTTCAAAGTACAAATAAGCATATAAGGAAAAGAGAGAATGGCTAAGGGGCAATCTTTACAAGATCCGTTCCTGAACGCACTGCGTCGGGAACGTGTTCCAGTTTCTATTTATTTGGTGAATGGTATTAAGCTGCAAGGTCAAATCGAGTCTTTTGATCAGTTCGTGATCCTGTTGAAAAACACGGTCAGCCAGATGGTTTATAAGCACGCGATTTCTACTGTTGTCCCGTCTCGTCCGGTTTCTCATCACAGCAATAATGCCACCGGCGGCACTGGCAGCAACTACCATCACGGTAGCAACGCGCAAGGTTCATCTGCGCAACAGGACAGCGAAGAAACCGAATAAGGTTATTAGCTGTTTTACATACGGGGAGCCAGCGATCCTGTGTTCCCCGTTGATTTATATTAAGGGGTTGACGCTTGTTTGACCGTTATGATGCCGGTGAGCAGGCGGTACTGGTACACATCTATTTTTCGCAAGACAAAGATATGGAAGACCTCCAGGAGTTTGAATCTCTGGTTTCTTCCGCCGGTGTCGAAGCAATGCAGGTGATTACCGGGAGCCGTAAAGCACCGCACCCGAAGTATTTTGTTGGTGAAGGTAAGGCAATCGAAATTGCCGAAGCCGTAAAAGCGACTGGCGCTGCGGTGGTGATTTTTGATCATGCTCTAAGCCCTGCCCAGGAACGTAACCTGGAACAGTTATGCCAGTGTCTTGTTATCGACAGGACTGGTCTCATTTTAGATATTTTTGCCCAGCGTGCGCGAACCCATGAGGGTAAGTTGCAGGTTGAGCTGGCGCAGTTGCGCCATATGGCTACGCGTCTGGTCCGTGGCTGGACTCACCTTGAACGGCAAAAGGGCGGGATTGGTTTGCGCGGTCCGGGTGAAACCCAGCTCGAAACCGACCGTCGTTTGCTGCGTAATCGCATTTTGCAGATACAGTCGCGCCTGGAAAAAGTTGAAAAGCAACGTGAGCAGGGGCGACAGTCGCGCAAGAAAGCGGATGTCCCAACCGTATCACTGGTGGGATATACCAACGCCGGAAAATCCACCCTGTTCAACCAGATCACCGAAGCCCAGGTCTACGCAGCGGATCAGCTGTTTGCGACCCTGGACCCGACGCTACGTAGAATAGACGTGGCGGACGTGGGTGAGACCGTGCTGGCGGATACCGTTGGGTTTATCCGTCATTTGCCGCACGACCTGGTGGCGGCGTTTAAGGCCACCTTGCAGGAAACACGTCAGGCGACATTGCTGCTGCACGTTATTGATGCAGCAGATTTTCGTGTGCAGGAAAACATTGAGGCCGTCGACACGGTGCTCGAAGAGATCGATGCGCATGAGATCCCGACCCTGCTGGTGATGAATAAAATCGATATGTTGGATGACTTTGAGCCGCGTATCGATAGAGATGAAGAGAATAAACCCATTCGCGTTTGGGTATCAGCGCAAACGGGGATTGGTATACCACAACTTTTTCAGGCTTTGACTGAGCGACTTTCCGGTGAGGTGGCGCAGCATACGTTGCGTTTGCCGCCGCAGGAAGGGCGTTTGAGAAGCCGGTTTTATCAACTTCAGGCAATAGAAAAAGAGTGGATGGAGGAGGACGGCAGCGTAGGTCTGCAGGTTCGTATGCCGATCGTAGACTGGCGTCGCCTCTGTAAACAAGAACCGGCACTGGAAGACTATGTTGTCTGATCTGACGGATATGGCCTGAAGATTTTTTCGCCTCTATACCTTGTGGATTTTGTGCGGCAGGAAGGCGGCAAGTCCTGAAATCTCCAGGAACATAGTCAACTATGTGACTGGAGTTGAGGGACGCAGCCAACGCATCGGCAGCGCAAAAGACGCAGGTATAGCATCGCATAACAAATATGGAGCACAAAAATGGCGTGGAATCAGCCCGGTAATAACGGACAAGACCGCGACCCCTGGGGAAGCAGCAAACCTGGCGGCAACCCTGAGGGAAATGGAAACAAAGGTGGTCGCGAGCAGGGACCTCCCGATCTGGACGATATCTTCCGCAAACTGAGTAAAAAGCTCGGTGGTCTGGGTGGCGGTAAAGGTACTGGTTCTGGCGGCGGTAGTTCATCGCAAGGCCCGCGTCCGCAACTGGGCGGTCGAGTCTTTACTATCGCAGCGGCCGCTATCGTCATTATCTGGGCGGCCAGCGGTTTCTATACCATTAAAGAAGCGGAACGTGGCGTGGTGACACGCTTCGGTAAATTCAGCCATTTGGTTGAACCGGGTCTGAACTGGAAACCGACCTTTATCGACGAAGTGACACCGGTCAACGTTGAAGCCGTGCGTGAACTTGCCGCATCCGGCGTCATGCTGACTTCTGACGAAAACGTCGTGCGCGTCGAAATGAACGTACAGTACCGCGTGACCGATCCGCAGCGTTACCTGTTTAGCGTAACCAGCGCGGATGATAGTCTGCGTCAGGCTACCGACAGCGCCCTGCGTGGGGTTATCGGTAAATACACCATGGACCGTATCCTGACCGAAGGGCGTACCGTTATTCGTAGCGATACCCAACGTGAACTGGAAGAAACGATCCGTCCGTACAACATGGGTATCACCCTGCTGGACGTCAACTTCCAGGCTGCACGTCCGCCGGAAGAAGTAAAAGCCGCGTTTGACGATGCTATCGCAGCACGTGAAAACGAGCAGCAGTACATCCGTGAAGCAGAAGCGTACACCAACGAAGTTCAGCCGCGTGCAAACGGTCAGGCGCAGCGTATTCTGGAAGAAGCACGTGCGTATAAGACTCAGACCATCCTGGAAGCACAGGGTGAAGTGGCTCGCTTCGCAAAAATTCTGCCGGAATATAAAGCCGCACCGCAAATTACCCGCGAGCGTCTGTATATCGAAACCATGGAAAAAGTGCTGAGCAATACCCGCAAAGTCCTGGTTAACGATAAAGGCAGCAATCTGATGGTTCTGCCGCTGGATCAAATGCTGAAAGGTGGTAGTGCGCCAGCAGCAAAGACTGACAGCAGTTCAAACCTGCTGCGTCTTCCGCCAGCAACGACTTCCAGCACTGGAGCAAGCAACACTTCGTCCACCAGTCAGGGCGATATTATGGACCAACGCCGCGCGAATGCGCAGCGTAACGACTACCAGCGTCAGGGGGAATAACGATGCGTAAGTCAGTTATTGCGATTATCATCATCGTTCTGGTAGTTCTGTTCATGTCTGTCTTTGTGGTCAAAGAAGGCGAGCGCGGTATTACTCTGCGCTTTGGTAAAGTTCTGCGTGACGATGAAAACAAGCCGCTGGTCGTTGCACCAGGCCTGCACTTCAAGATTCCGTTTATTGAATCTGTGAAGATGCTGGATGCGCGTATTCAGACCATGGACAACCAGGCCGATCGCTTTGTTACCAAAGAGAAGAAAGACCTGATTGTTGACTCCTACATCAAGTGGCGCATCAGTGACTTTAGCCGTTACTACCTGGCAACGGGCGGTGGCGATGTTTCTCAGGCGGAAGTCCTGCTGAAACGTAAGTTCTCTGACCGTCTGCGTTCTGAAATTGGTCGTCTGGACGTGAAGGACATCGTTACCGATTCCCGCGGTCGTCTGACCCTGGAAGTGCGTGACGCGCTGAACTCCGGTTCTGCTGGCACAGAAGATGAAGTGGCGACTCCGGCAGCAGATAGCGCGATTGCCGAAGCGGCTGAACGTGTTCAGGCTGAAACGAACGGTAAAGTACCGGTCATCAACCCGAACAGTATGGCGGCATTGGGCATCGAAGTAGTTGACGTGCGTATTAAGCAAATCAACCTGCCTGCTGAAGTGTCCGAGGCTATCTACAACCGTATGCGCGCTGAGCGTGAAGCGGTAGCACGTCGCCATCGTTCACAAGGCCAGGAAGAGGCGGAAAAACTGCGTGCAACGGCTGACTATGAAGTCACTAAAACGCTGGCAGAATCTGAGCGTCAGGGCCGTATTATGCGCGGTGAAGGCGATGCAGAAGCCGCTAAGCTGTTTGCCGATGCGTTTAGTCAGGATCCTGACTTCTACGCCTTCATCCGTAGCCTGCGTGCCTACGAGAAGAGCTTTGAAGGGAATCAGGACGTGATGGTCATGAGCCCGGACAGCGATTTCTTCCGCTACATGAAGACACCGAGTTCCGCGACACGCTAATCGCGTTCCAGCGGTTTTAAAGCAGCAAAACCACCGGCATCTTCAGGGATGCGGTGGTTTTCTTTTTATATAAGGGCGATGGATGAATTCAACAATTTTGCTGGCGCTCGCGCTGGTTTTGGTGCTGGAAGGGTTGGGTCCGATGCTTTATCCCAGCGCATGGAAGAAAATGATCTCTGCAATGGCGCAACTTCCCGAAAATATTTTGCGTCGTTTTGGTGGAGGTCTTGTGGTTGCGGGCGTTGTGGTCTACTACATGTTGAGGAAAACGATTGGCTGAACAATAAGTAGACTAATTTGCGGATTTTCGCATGCAAAAAGTGCTGTATATCTGAAAAAGCGGTGGTAGAATCCATTTTTAAGCAAACGGTGATTTTGAAAAATGGGTAACAACGTCGTCGTACTGGGCACCCAATGGGGTGACGAAGGTAAAGGGAAGATCGTCGATCTTCTGACTGAACGGGCTAAATATGTTGTGCGCTACCAGGGTGGTCACAACGCAGGCCATACTCTCGTAATCAACGGTGAAAAAACCGTCCTCCATCTTATTCCATCAGGCATTCTTCGCGAAAACGTAATCAGCATCATCGGTAACGGTGTTGTTCTGTCTCCGTCCGCGCTGATGAAAGAAATGAAAGGACTGGAAGATCGTGGTATCCCGGTTCGCGAGCGCCTGCTGCTGTCTGAAGCTTGTCCGCTGATCCTTGATTATCACGTTGCGTTGGATAACGCTCGTGAGAAAGCGCGTGGCGAGAAAGCGATCGGTACTACCGGTCGTGGTATCGGTCCGGCTTATGAAGACAAAGTAGCTCGTCGCGGTCTGCGTGTTGGCGATCTGTTTGATAAAGCAACCTTCGCTGAAAAACTGAAAGAAGTGATGGAATATCACAACTTCCAGCTGGTGAATTTCTATAAAGTTGAAGCAGTTGACTACCAGAAAGTGTTGGATGATGTGATGGCTATCGCCGACATCCTGACCTCGATGGTTGTTGATGTTTCCGATCTGCTGGACCAGGCGCGTAAGCGTGGCGATTTCGTCATGTTTGAAGGTGCGCAGGGTACGCTGCTGGATATCGACCACGGTACCTATCCGTACGTAACCTCCTCCAACACCACCGCAGGTGGCGTGGCAACCGGCTCCGGCCTGGGCCCACGTTATGTGGACTACGTTCTGGGTATCATCAAAGCTTACTCTACTCGTGTAGGCGCGGGTCCATTCCCGACTGAGCTGTTTGATGATGTTGGCGAGTTCCTGTGCAAACAAGGTAACGAGTATGGCGCGACCACCGGTCGTCGTCGTCGTACCGGTTGGCTGGACTCCGTTGCTGTACGCCGTGCAGTACAGATTAACTCCTTGTCTGGCTTCTGCCTGACCAAACTGGACGTACTGGACGGTTTGAAAGAAGTGAAAATCTGTGTTGCTTACCGTATGCCGGATGGCCGTGAAGTAACGACTACTCCGCTGGCAGCAGACGACTGGAAAGGTATCGAGCCGATTTACGAAACCATGCCGGGCTGGTCTGAATCTACCTTCGGCGTGAAGGAACGTAGCGGTCTGCCGCAGGCTGCACTGAACTACATCAAGCGTATTGAAGAACTGACCGGTGTGCCGATTGATATTATCTCAACTGGCCCAGACCGTACTGAAACCATGATCCTGCGCGACCCGTTCGACGTATAATTCTGGTTATAGCGTAGCGTCGAACGGCGCTGCGCTTGCAATATCTCAGGCCGGATAAGGTGCTTTGCATCAGAATCCGGCTTAAAATCACGTAAGTTCCTCGCTTTTTTCCTTCCCGAACTGAAATAAATTAGCGACCTGGCTGGTGGCTGGTTTATCATCAATGTAATTAATACTACCAGGTTTATCCGTTTTATCCCTTTTCCTGAGGTTGATGTGCAGTTAACAAGTTTCACCGATTACGGATTACGTGCGCTAATCTACATGGCGTCGCTTCCCGAAGGACGTATGACCAGTATTTCTGAGGTGACAGAAGTCTACGGCGTGTCCCGTAATCATATGGTCAAAATAATCAATCAACTTAGCCGGGCGGGCTTTGTTACTGCTATTCGAGGAAAAAATGGCGGTATCCGCCTGGGTAAACCGGCTAAGGATATTGGTATTGGTGATGTGGTTCGCGAGCTGGAACCTCTATCGTTGGTCAATTGTAGCAGCGAGTTTTGCCACATTACCCCGGCCTGTCGACTCAAACAGGCGCTTTCTAAGGCAGTGCAAAGTTTTCTCACGGAACTGGACAACTACACACTTGCTGATTTGGTTGAAAAGAATCAACCACTTTATAAATTATTGCTGGTGGAGTGACGAAAATCTTCATCAGAGCTGACAATGGAGGAACCTCGATGTCACAAGATCCTTTCCAGGAACGCGAAGCTGAAAAATACGCGAATCCTATCCCGAGCCGGGAATTTATCCTCGAACATTTAACTAAACGTGAAAAACCGGCTAACCGCGATGAGCTGGCCGCTGAACTCAACATTGAAGGTGAAGAGCAGCAAGAAGCGCTGCGTCGCCGCCTGCGTGCAATGGAGCGTGACGGACAACTGGTCTTCACCCGTCGTCAGTGCTATGCGCTGCCGGAGCGTCTTGACCTGCTGAAAGGTACCGTTATTGGCCACCGTGATGGCTACGGCTTTCTGCGTGTTGAAGGCCGCAAAGATGACCTGTACCTGTCCAGTGAACAGATGAAAACCTGCATTCATGGCGATCAGGTGCTGGCACAGCCGCTGGGCGCGGACCGTAAAGGTCGCCGCGAAGCGCGTATTGTGCGCGTACTGGTGCCGAAAACCAGCCAGATTGTTGGTCGCTACTTCACCGACGCCGGTGTTGGGTTCGTCGTCCCTGACGACAGCCGCCTGAGCTTCGATATTCTGATCCCGCCGGAAGAGGTAATGGGAGCTCGTATGGGCTTTGTGGTCGTCGTTGAACTGACCCAGCGTCCGACTCGCCGCACCAAAGCGGTGGGTAGAATTGTTGAAGTGCTGGGTGACAACATGGGAACCAGCATGGCCGTTGATATGGCCCTGCGTACTCATGAGATCCCATATATCTGGCCGCAGGCAGTTGAGAAACAGGTCGCCGGACTGAAAGAAGAAGTACCGGAAGAGGCAAAAGTAGGACGTGTCGATCTGCGCGACCTGCCGCTGGTGACTATCGATGGCGAAGATGCGCGAGACTTCGACGATGCGGTTTATTGCGAGAAGAAACGCGGCGGCGGCTGGCGTTTATGGGTGGCGATTGCTGACGTAAGCTATTACGTTCGCCCGCCGACTCCGCTGGACCAGGAAGCACGTAGCCGTGGCACATCCGTTTACTTCCCGTCGCAGGTTGTTCCGATGCTGCCGGAAGTGCTGTCTAACGGATTGTGTTCGCTCAACCCGCAGGTAGACAGGTTGTGTATGGTCTGTGAAATGACCATTTCGTCGAAAGGCCGTTTAACCGGCTTTAAATTCTACGAAGCGGTCATGAGTTCTCATGCACGTCTGACCTACACTAAGGTCTGGCACATGCTGCAGGGTGACCAGGAGCTGCGTGAGCAGTACGCACCGCTGGTCAAACACATTGAAGAGCTGCATAACCTCTACAAAGTGCTGGATAAAGCCCGTGAAGAGCGCGGCGGTATCTCGTTTGAAAGTGAAGAGGCGAAGTTTATCTTCAATGCTGAACGCCGTATTGAGCGCATTGAGCAGACGCAGCGTAACGATGCGCACAAGCTGATTGAAGAGTGCATGATCATGGCGAACATCTCAGCGGCGCGATTCGTTGAGAAAGCTAAAGAGCCGGCGCTGTTCCGTATTCACGATAAGCCGACGACCGAAGCGATTAACTCGTTCCGTTCCGTCCTGGCAGAGCTGGGGCTGGAGCTGCCAGGTGGCAACAAACCTGAGCCGCGTGATTACGCTGAACTGCTGGAGTCGATTGCTGACCGTCCTGACGCAGAAATGCTGCAAACCATGCTGCTGCGTTCGATGAAGCAGGCGATTTACGATCCGGAAAACCGTGGTCACTTCGGCCTGGCGCTGCAATCTTATGCACACTTTACTTCACCGATCCGTCGTTACCCGGATCTCTCCTTGCACCGGGCGATTAAGTATCTGCTTGCACAGGAGCAGGGCCATAAGGGCAACACCACGGAAACCGGTGGCTACCATTATTCGATGGAAGAGATGCTGCAACTGGGTCAGCACTGTTCGATGGCCGAGCGCCGTGCTGACGAAGCCACGCGCGATGTTTCTGACTGGCTGAAGTGCGACTTCATGCTGGATCAGGTGGGGAATGTCTTCAAAGGCGTGATTGCCAGCGTGACCGGATTTGGTTTCTTTGTCCGTCTTGATGAACTGTTTATCGACGGTCTGGTGCATGTCTCCTCTCTGGATAACGACTACTATCGTTTCGACCAGGTTGGGCAGCGCCTGACGGGGGAATCCAGCGGTCAGATGTATCGCCTGGGCGATCGCGTGGAAGTTCGCGTGGAAGCGGTTAACATGGACGAGCGTAAGATCGACTTCAGCTTGATCTCCAGTGAACGTGCGCCGCGTAATGAAGGTAAAACCGCGCGCGAAAAAGCCAAAAAAGGCGATGCGGGTAAAAATACCGGTAAACGTCGTCAGATGGGCAAAAAGGTGAATTTCGAGCCGGACAGTGCTTTCCGCGGCGAGAAAAAAGGCAGAGCCAAACCTCAGGCGGAAAAGAATGCGGCTGAGAAGAAAGGCGATAAAAAAGCGAAAAAGCCCTCGGCAAAAACGCTTAAAATTGCTGCCGCCACTAAAGCTAAACGTGCGGCGAAAAAGAAAGTCGCACAATAACTGCCATAAACAGTAAGTCGGGCAACCTCGCGTTGCCCGCGTTACGCATAAACTATTAACGAGTACATTCATGAGTGAAATGATTTACGGCATCCATGCGGTGCAGGCCCTGCTGGAACGTGCGCCTGAGCGCTTCCAGGACGTCTTTATTCTCAAAGGTCGTGAAGATAAACGCCTGCTGCCGCTGATCCACGCACTGGAAGCACAGGGTGTTGTCATTCAACTGGCTAACCGTCAGTTTCTGGATGAGAAAAGCGAGGGTGCGGTACATCAGGGAATTATTGCTCGCGTGAAGCCGGGTCGTCAGTATCAGGAAAACGATCTGCCGGATCTGATTGCCACGCTCGATCAGCCGTTCTTTTTGATCCTCGATGGCGTCACCGATCCGCATAACCTGGGCGCATGCCTGCGTAGCGCCGATGCTGCCGGCGTACATGCTGTTATCGTACCGAAGGATCGTTCCTGTCTCTTATACACATCTCCGAGCCCACGAGACTGCAGCTAATCTCG
>ENA-OZMM01000347-OZMM01000347.1-human-gut-metagenome-genome-assembly--contig:-NODE-347-length-12797-cov-4.842175_pt1 | contig 12797 bp, 9 predicted proteins | sample MGYA00244193_ERZ653821 | MGnify/ENA primary metagenome ERZ653821 (study PRJEB26926, sample SAMN06164832) | human gut metagenome | biome: ENVO:00009003; feature: ENVO:2100002; material: ENVO:00002003...
CCGTGTCCAACTGCATCTGCTGCCGGAACAGCCTGTCCTGCATTTCGAGCATCGCGCTCCAATTTCTCTCTGTGACCATCACACTGGGTTCTAACTGCTTCGCTTCGTTCATCAACTGCCGATGCAGTTTTTGAAGTTCTTCCGGTGATTTCCTCTGTTCTGTATTCAAATTCCGCCTCCATATTTTCTTTCAAGTATTTTTCTATATGTAGCCTATTGTCACGGCATTTCAGACCGCTCGGCGTGATGTAGGTGATATTCTTCCGGCTGCCTGTCCATGCGGCATCGTAGCCCTCAGAGCGGAGCAGAACCAAAAATTCCTCACGATTCCCGGCACAGCGCATACACTCGTCGATCACGCGCATGAGTTCAAACTTCCAGCTCTCGCCCTTAACTGCCGTGTAGTATTCTGCGTTGGACATTCCACGCGACTGCCGCTGCTCGTCTTTCTGGAATTTAGGTAACCCCAGTTCTTCACAGATCTGGTCGTTGCGAACGCGCAGCTCCTGAATCTGCTCGTCCGCCATGTGTACCTTCTTACCCGTCTCGAAGTTCACACTGTTGATGATGCAGTGCGAGTGGATGTGTTCCCGGTCGACATGCGTGCAGACCAGTACCTCGCAGTTCTCAAAATATCCGGCAAGTCTGCGTGCTGCTTCGTGCACTGTGCGAGGATCAATGTCCGCACCTTTCGGGAAGCTTTGCACCATGTGATAGAACATCACGCCGCCGTCTTTATGGTGCAGCAGCTTCGTACTCAAAAATTCGTCGAACGCCGTTTCCGGTTGACAGCCGATGCCGCTGACGAGTTGCTGTCCATCCCAGAGCGTCTTGCTCATCTGCGACACATACCGCATCACACTTTTCATGCATCCACGCGTCTGCGTCCCCTTTTTGTAATTCACGAAATGGACGATTGCGATTTTCCTGCACCTCCTTCCTGCAATTCTCGCAGAGCCGTGTTGATCTTGGCAAATTCCTGTACAGCAGAATCCAGATTGGCGAACTGTACCTTGCCCATGTTCGCCAGTACCGTCAGCTGGTTGAGGTTGTTGCCGATGGCCTTCTGCTGCCGCAGGACTTCCCTGAGTCCGTCAAGAATCACGATGCGTTTTCCGAGACAACACGCGGTCACATAGTCGCTCTGGCTCATATGGGCTTGTGCTGCTTTTTGGCGTATCGTTTCCAGATCTTGTGCTGCTATTCGGATGCTGAATTGTTTGTCTTTTTTCATGTTTCCTCCGTTTCTGTTGAAGTGGGTGTGGGCTGCTGCCCGCAAACAGCATTTGGCGGGCAGCCGGGACAGCGGCGACTAGCCAAATGCGATGCTGGCTCCTTCGTCGGCACAAGCTCCATATCCTTCGCTTCCGCGCAGAGCGCGAAAGCTCATCCATTCCGCTGCGCCTCCTCTCAAAATCGCAATCGCGTTGCTGGATTGCGATTTTGTTCTTTGCATGTCGGTGCAACGTGGGCTTTTTCTGCCGCGCCGCACACACACTCGCTGTCGGGGCAGAAAGCCGCACACAGCGGTGACACGCGCCTCACGGCGGCGAACGGTGCCTGCTGCGGAAGGGTGCAAGGATGCAAACCGTTCAAGGCGTTACCCCCTTACCCTCTTGCTCCGGCAAGCGCCAGAGCCATTGGTCGGCGCGGCGTTCCGAAAGAATGCCGAGATTTCGCTTTGCGATTTTCAGCGTCCGCTCTGAAATGCCGAGCTGCTTTGCAAGCGCAAGGGCTTCTTCGGCTGGTCTTGGCTGCGTCAGAAACCTGCGCAGCTCGTCTTCCATCTGCATGGTCTTTGTCTGCACCTGCCCTGTGCCGTTCAGGATGTTGTCAACAGTCGCGTCGCAGAAGCCCTTCCACTGAAAGCCGTGCTCCGGATGAAGTTCAAATGCAATGGCTGCGCCCTCCGGTGCAAGGCTGTTCTTGTCCTGCGCGACAATGCGGAGCGTATCGCCGCTTTTCAGCCGCCCGACGATCAAAACGCTTCTGGCTGAAGCGCGGAAGTCGATAGAGCCGAGACCGCGATAGCCGGATTTTAAGCCCTGCGCCTTGTTCATGTGTCCGATCAGAATGACGGCGCATTGTGTGCGCTCCGCCATCAGGGAAAGCCGTTTGAGTACCGGGCGCACCTCGTTTGCGCGGTGCATATCCACATCGCTTCCGAGATACGCCTGCAGCGGGTCAAGCACGATCAGCTTTGCTCCCGTCCTGCGGATCGCTTCTTCCAGCCTTGCGTCACAGAGCGTCAGTTCCCGTTTGCCCTCGTCGATGAGCAGCACGCGCGTGCAGTCTGCGCCTGCACTCTCTAGCCTTGGCTTGATGGTGTCCGCCAGACCGTCCTCGGCTGTCTGGTAGATCACGTTCATCGGTTCCGCTGCCTGTTCACACTCCGGCAGCGGATCGCCGCGCGTCAGAGCCGCAATGACTGCCAGAATAAAGCTCGTTTTTCCTTCGCCGGGGTCGCCTTGAAGGATCGTCAGCTTGCCAAGCGGGATGTAAGGATACCAGAGCCATTGCACCTCCTCCGCGTTGATTTCGCTCATGGAAATCAGTTTTAATGGTGTGTTTTCTGTCAAAAAATCTCCTCCGAATCAAAAAGTAAAGGTGCGTACCACGTTTTTCGCGGCACGCACCTTTCTACTTGTAGTATGGAGATTTTTCTGATACACTCAGAGTAATAGCAGACAAATAAAAATCATTTGTGGACATGTTTCCAAAGGAGAAGCGTATGTTTCAGTCCATTACGTTTTATGTTGGAGAAAAAACGCTTGGCATTTACGGAGAAGAATTTCCGCTTGGAGCACTGACAACAGAGGTTTTGAACATCACGCCGGAGGAATATCAAGCGCTTGATGTTCGCTTGAAAGCAGCGATAGAAGGTATGGCGCTTTATGAAAAAACACACAAGCTGACCGACTGGCATCGGGTCAATGCGCAGATGCTCCAGCTGAATGAAGTGCTCTGTCGCCACCGTATTTTTCGTCTAATTCAGACGGACGCATATATTCTGACAGAGGCGAAGCAGCTCACAGAAATGCCGATTGCAGAGGGTGATCCACTTGAAATGGATGCGCACGACCACGAGATTTTGCGTCAGATCTGTGCATATGAAGACTACTTGGAAAATCCGAAGAAGTATGGCAGAATCAAAAATCTGGAGGAATTGAGCGAGACGCAGCGGGAATGGTATCTGAACTTGTATCCGCCCATTCCGCCAAAGCCGGAAGCGAAAACCTCAGCGCTGCTGATCGCGCCTGTGCCGCTGGATTTGAAGTGGCAGCTGTATAAAGCATATTGTATGAATTATGCGCAGGTGCTTAAAGATGTTGCCTCCGTCTGTCAGACGCTTCGTGCGTTTATTCGGGAGTCGCTTTCCAGACTTGAACATCTGTCGCCGAATCAATATATCGCGGCTCTAAATGGGTTTCTCTTTCCGGAATTCCGGCACAAGTGGATCGCCAATCCGATAGAGGGCAGCGGCAATTATACGCTCTTTGATGATGTCAGAATCCATCTTGTGCCACGGGAAACAGCACCGGATTCAAGGCAGTTCAGGATTTTTGAATATTATGAAACAGAGCATTTACAAACGCTTTTGAAGCTGGATTTCTATAAAGGGCTGGAAGCTGGGCATCTGATTCGGAAGTGTGAACTATGCGGCAGACTCTTTCTGCTGCAAAAGGGCTATCACACAAAATACTGCGATTCTCCGAATCCGGATAACCCGCGCTATTCCTGTGCGCAGCTCGGTTATCGGATACGCGGCGTCAAAGAAGCGGCAGCGGACAGCCCATTGACGCAGGCGCTTTCCCGCTGCTATCAGCGCATCGACAAGGATAAAGCACGCGGAATTATCACAGCAGAGGAGCAGATGCGCCTTCGTGCAAAGGCTGAGGAGCTTTACCACGAAGCACGAACACAGCCAGGTATGCCCTATGAAGCCTTCAACGAATCCCTGGCAACCAGGAATCTCTATCCGCTCTGTGGTGTGCAGCGCAAAAGCAAGCCTGTTGGCCGTCCAAGAAAACAGAAATGAAGACGCTCTGCATGGAGATGAGAACACATGACGAATGAAGAATTGTATCGGCAGTATCTCAGCGGCGACGCAGAAGCCTTTGAAGAACTCTACCTGCAAATGCAGGGGTTCATCGCTTCTGTTGCAAAAGACGCGGCGCAGAGCTTTGGCTGTTCGGACAAAGAAACGCTGGACGAACTGTGTGCCGAGGGTGCTTTGGAGCTTTGTGAACGCCTTTCCACCGGGGAGTATGATGAGAATCGTGGAAAACTGACTACATATCTGCATCCGTTTCTGCGTGGCAAGATGTACCGCTATTTGGAGGCAAATCTCGGTGCAGCGGCGTTGCCAAAAGACGAAATGCAGCGCGTAAAGCAGGCACAGCGGCTGCACATGGAGGAGAAGGTTTCTCCGGGTGAAGTTGCACAGGCGCTCGGTGTTTCCGCAGAAAAAGCTGCGCAGTTGATCGGCAGCAAAACGAAGCCGTTTTCTATCTCTGCGCTTTCAGATACTGATACGGACGATGATCCGCTGGCGTGGCTGCTGCTCGACCAGCACAGCCTCACGCCGGAACAGGCCGTTTACCGGCAGGTCTGCACGGAGGAACTGGAGCAGCTTTTCCGTACGCTCAGCGCGAAAGACCGCGCAATTCTCGGTCATACCTATGGCGTGTTCGGCTACTCTTGCATCTCCTTGAATTTGTTTTGGAAACCGGATTCGATTTCCTTCACCCGTAGTTTTGCCGGATGCACAAGCGTTATGAGTGCCAATTTGCGGCGCCGTTTCCATCGTTTGTTCCGTTTTTTTAATTTTTATCAGGTCTGCGGCTCCATCACATGCTGCAGATGCCACACCTGCAGCAGCTGCAGCGGCAGAGTCCCGCCCTGCGGGATCAGACTGACGGGGCGCAGCGGTGCTGTGTCAAAAACATTTACAGACAGACATTTTCCATCTGCAAAAATTTCTGCAGAGCATCGATCCAAAAACACCTGTAGCCGCACCGGCACGCCCGGCACCAACTGCAGTGTGCCGCAGTCCTGCATTGTCTGTTCACCGGTATCTTTGACATACGCATGCAGCGTCCGGGACACCAGCGTGAGCTCCAGGGCAAAGCAGTTGCCGACCTGCAGCAGCAGCCCGCCGGTCTGCTGCTGCGCCGGAATTTCAAGCAGAATCTCCCACGCCGTCTCTGCCGCATCCGGCAGCGTCCATGGTGCGGTCAGTTCCTTCCGGCCCCACGGAATTGCCTTTTTGCGCAGCGTTTCCAATTGCGGATGCGGCTGGAACCGCGGCAGTTTGTCCGCGCCCTCTGTCACAACGCGCGGCAATGTGAACCAGCCACGCCAGAAGCCCTGCTCCGCCACTCCCCAGCGCCGGAACTGCGGCATCCAGTCCCATCCATTGGCCCAGGCAACCTGCACGCACTGTCCCCGATCATCGACAAACGACTGCGCCGCGTAATAATCCGGCCCCGCGTCCGGGCAGACTGGCTCCACATTCAGAAGCTTCCCCTCTTCGCGTGAAAATGTCCCGACCAGGCACACATTGCGGTACGCCGGGCAATGCATCGGGGAAACGCAGAGCATATGCTTCCTGCCAAGCGGAATCAGATCCGGACACTCCCACATCGTGCCGAAGCGCCCCTCGCTGCGGGCCAGCACGCCCTGATACTGCCACTGGAAAAGATCCTGTGAGGAAAACAGCAGCGCTGCCCCCTCCCCTTCCAGGCTTGCGCCGCAGACGAAATAGAATATCCCATCTGCCTCGCGCCAGAGCTTTGGATCGCGGAAATTTGCCGGATCAACGCCCACCGGCGCGCAGACGACCGGATTATTTTCATATTTTTGAAACGTGACGCCATCGTCACTCCAAGCCAGACACTGCGCCTGCACGCAGTGTCCATCCTTCTCACACACGCCCGTGTACAGAAGATACAGCCTCTGCCCTACAACAAGCGCGCTGCCGGAGAAGCAGCCGCCCTGTTCATACATGTCATACGGCTCACTTGGCACAAGCGCCGGCGGCAGCTGCGTCCAATGCAGCAGATCCCGGCTCACCGCGTGACCCCAGCAGGGCTCGCCCCAGGTGAGGCCAAACGGGTTATACTGATAGAAAAAGTGATACGCGTCCTTGTACCAGACCAGGCCGTTCGGATCGTTGATCCAGCCCGGGCCGCCCATAAAATGATACTGCTGGCGCATATGCATCGGATGCGGGCGCTGCTGCTCCTGCAGCAGCTGCGCAAGATACGTTCCGTCGTTTCGCATATGGCCCCTCCTTACACAGCTCTCTGGGCGCGGCCTGCAATCTCCAGCTGCATTTCCCGGCTCAGATCGACAAAACGCGCACTGTAGCCGCAGACGCGGATGACAAGCTGCTGATGGCGCTCCGGATGCTCCAGCGCGTCGGCAATTGCGGCGCTGTCCAACACGTCAAAATCCACCGCGCTGCCGCCGCAGGCCAAAAAGCACCGGATCAGACCTGCACAGATCTGCACGTTGTCGTCCGCCAGTGAAACAGGCATACAGAAATACGCCACCGCAGACTGCGGGAACTGCGCATAATCCACACCGTCCATCGTGTGCAGAATGGCACTGAGCTCTGCGGGTGTCCGCTCTGACGGGTTGAGCCCGCGGGAAAGCGACTGTCCACGCAGACGCCCATCCGGCAGCGCGCCGCAGTGTGCTTTCATCCACTCATACCCATAAAACGACCAGATCGACGCCTCATACCGGCCGCCGCGGCCATTTGGCATCCAGCTGATGCTCTCGGCGATATCCTGCGTGACGCGGCGCACAAACGCGTTCATCTGCGCCGTATCCGCCCCCACCTTGGGAATCTTGTTCTGTAGATAGAGCCGGTCGAGCTCGCAGCCCTCGTAGTTTTTGCGCAGCATGGCGGTCAGCTCTGCAAGCGTGTAGCGTTTTTGCTCATAAACCGCTTCTTTGATCGCGTAGAGCGAATCAATAAAATCTGCAAGACCGACAAGCGCAAAGCCGCTGTTGTTATAGATTGCCCCGCCCTGCGAAACATCCTGCGCCTTTTCGATGCAGCCGGTGATTGTCGAGGAAAAGAACGGGCACGGATTATAAGCTGCCCAGCGCTTTTCAAAGCCGTTATAATGCCAGGCCACAGCGTTGACGATCATAGAGAGGTTCCGCATCACACGGTGATAGAACGTCTCAAAATCCGGCGCAGCCAACACATCGTAGGAAACAATATGCTCCCGATCAAAAAAAACCGTTCCATCCGGCTCCAGCATCATCTCAAGATACCGGCAGGGACTGAGATAGCACGTTGCGCGTGAATTGACCTCCGTATCCGCAAGCAGAACCTCCTGGCAGCCGCCATTGAGATACAATCTGGCGTCAGCCTCCTGTTTGCCCATGCGCATCTGCGCGGCAATGATCGTGCGGTCATTGAACACTGAAAGCACATTCCGGCCACTGGCCGCAAGCTGCGCCACAAGCTGATAGTATTCCTCCGGCGCGTCCGGCGCGAAGCGTGCCTGTACTTTGGGGTTAATCAGTCCGCAGTCCAGATAGCACTGCAGCACCCATCTTGTGATATCGTTGAAAACCGGCGTTCCGTTCTCATCGCAGCCGCCGATGCTCATAGCCGTGTTTGTTCCATAGAGCGCCTGCGACAGATCCCACTTGGCATCTGTCATGGCACAGAACCAATAGACGAGCTCCTGCGCCTGCGCCACGGTCAATCTGCCAAGCTGCACATCGCGCGCGTAATACGGCGCAAGCACCCGGTCGACATGCCCCAGAATTGCAAAGCCCATCGACTCCAGCCCGTTGCCAAGCTCTTTTAAAAGCAGCATTGTATTCAGTGCTTCAAAAAACGTCTCTGCCGGCTCGGCCGGGCAGCGCCGTGCGCTGATTGCAATCCTTGCAAGACGAGCCTGGACAACCGGGTCACGCTCCGTGCCGCGCAGGCGCTCCGCTTCATCGGCAAAGCGTGCGCACAGGCGCATCACGGCGTCCTCCGCACGGATCACGCAGCGCAGAAATGTCTGCTTTTCCACGTCCGTCTCCGTCTGCAGGCGTGCCTGCGCCTGCCGCTGCAGTCCGCGCAGACCATAGCGCAACACGTTGCCGACGCCCATCGCGTGGTGCGCGCAGTCCACGTACATCGTCGAGTTCAGCGCATCCTCCTGCACATACGGCGCGATCCAGTTCTGAAACTCCTGCTCCAGCCCGGAGGTGTCGCGGCGCATCAGCCAGCTGCCAAGCCCCGGGATCGGCGGAAAGCACGATCCCGCCAGATTGCGCGGCGCACCGGTGTCTACCTCAAAATAGAACGGGCAGTGCCGGAACAGCTTCACCCGGCATTTTTCGGCTGCCAGCTCATAAATCCACGTTTTTTTCTCCATGGCGCCCGCCTGCGGCTGCAGGCGGCTTTTTTCGTCCAGCTCCTGCTCCAGCGCGCTGACGTCCGTAGGGTAAGCGGCGTAATAGTCGTCCAACTCCTGACGGAATGCGTCATATTCTTTTCCAAATTGCGTTTGTTTCCAGTCGTTCATAGTGCTCCCTCAGAATGTCAGCGCGATCTTGATACCTTCTCTGCCGCGGACGAGCCGTAAGCCCTCCGCGAAGTCCTCCACGGGGATCTTGTGCGTCACGAACTCGCGAAGCGGCAGCCTGCCGCTCGTCACATAGCCGCAGACCTCGTCGTGCACGGCGCTCTCCTGCGCAGCAATGGGCCACTGCACCGTTTGCAGGATGCAGTTGTGCGGCAGCAGCGACCAGTCGATCGCCGCGTCCGCCCGCAGACCGAGACCGTACAGGCCGATCGTGCCCTCCTGCCGGATCAGGCGCATCCCATCCATCAGAAGATTCGGGTTGCCGACCGCATCGATATACAGATCCACACCCTCCGGCATATAGCCGCGCACAGTGTCCGCCAGCGGCTGCTCCCGCGTGTCAAAGGCAAGATCCGCACCCAGACGCTTTGCCGCCGCGATGCGCGCCGGATGGTGGCCTGCAAGCACGACCTTCCCGGCACCCATGCATTTAGCCAGCGCCGCCATAGCAATGCCGACTGGCCCGCAGCCTGCCACCACAACGTTCTGTCCCGGCTGCAGCCGCAGCCGGTGCAGGGCGCTGGCAACCTCCTTGAGCGTGATGAGCATGGTTGCCTCCACGGGATCTATCCCCGCCGGCACCAGCTGCCGCGTACTCGTCTCAATATCCGCGCCTGCGTGATCGGCCAGACGCGCAGCATAATCATCCGCCACGCCGTACTCAGCAAAACCACCCCAGAAGCTGTGATAGCCAGGCAGACCAGGCAGCGCCGAGCGGAGGATATAGTCCCCCTCTTGGAAGCTGCGCACCTTTTCCCCCACAGCCACAACCTGACCGACAGCCTCATGCCCCAGCACGAACGGATACTGGATAAACGGCATCTGCCCGTTTATGAGCTGCATATCCGTCCCATTGCAGATCCCACAGCCCACATTGCGGCACAGGACCTGATATGCGTCTATCTCCGGCAGCGGCAGATCCTCCCGCAGGCAGATCTTCCCCGCCGCTTCTACTACAAGACCCTTCATTCTATTTCTTATCCCCCTTTTTCTGTGCTCTGCCGGACGTCACCGGCAGACCAAGCATCCGGAGCGTCTGCTCCGCAGTTTCACAGGCAGCCGCATCCGGCACCGGAAACTGCCGCTGTACGCGGTTCAGCTCGGCGCTTTTTTCAGCTCCAAGTGTATGATATGGCAAAATTTCTACCCGCCGCACGCGCGGCAGCTGTGTTAAAAACCTTCCGATGTCCTCAATCTGCTCCGTGTTGACGCCCGGCACAAACGGGATCCGGATCCAGATATCCGCGCGTGCAGCGAGCCGCCGGAGGTTCTCCAGAATCCGCTCGTTCCCCACGCCTGTCCACTGCCGGTGCGTCTGCGGCGAATATGCCTTCACGTCATAAAGAAACAGATCCGTCACCGGCAGCACCTGCTCGAAGGCTTCCCACGGGACATTTCCCGCCGTGTCGACGCATGTATGCAGGCCGCGCGCATGCATCCCGCCCAGAAGCTCCGCCACGGCGTCTGCCTGCAGCAGCGGCTCCCCGCCGGAGCATGTCACGCCGCCGGCTGTCGTGCGGAAGATCTTCTCGTCACGCAGCACCAGCTCTGTCAGCTCCTGGCAGGAGATCCTGCGCCCCGCCACATCAATGGCACCGGTGAGACAGGCCTGTGCGCAGCGGCCGCAGCCCACGCAGCGTGCCGTATCCCGCACCGGACCCTCCGGCCCCATCGTCCGCGCACCGGACGCGCAGCTGTGCACGCAGGTTCCGCACCGGACGCAGCGCTGCGCGCGAAAGATCAGCTCCGGCTGCGGATTTTGTGTCTCCGGGTTGTGGCACCAGGCACAGCGGAGATTGCAGCCCTTCAAAAACACGGTGGTCCGCATGCCGGGTCCATCATGGAACGACATGCGCTGGATATTCGTAATGAGCAGCTCCTGCATGGCGCCGCCTCCGTTTCTTCCCCCCCGCCGCAGCAGGGTTTCATATTGAAGTTGCAAAAAAAGTATGTTATAATACTATAACAATCGATAATTCATCGGAGAATTGAGGATGGAATATGGTAAAATTAGATGATGTTGCAAAGCTCGCCGGCGTGTCCAAGGGAACCGCCTCGCGCGTGCTCAACAATCGCGGCTACATCTCCCAGCAGACGCGCGAGCGCATCGAGGCCGCTGTCAAGGAGCTCAACTACTACCCCAACGAGAATGCGCGCAACCTGCTCAAGCGCCGCTCCGGCATGATCGGCGTCGTCGTGCCGACCATCACCTATCCCTATTACTCCGAAATGATTTCCTTCCTTGAGAAATTCCTCAAGGCAAGCGGATACAAGATCCTGCTGTGCAACACATCGTTCAGTTCCGGTGCATCGCAGGACTATATCAAGCTCCTCAACAACAATCGTGTCGACGGAGCCATTATTTTCAACTATAAGCTTACCGAACAGGACTACGCCAGCCTCTCCTTCCCGATCGTCTCTATTGACCGCCATATCCGCGACGAGGCGTCGTATGTCGCCTCCGACCATGTGCAGGGCGGCACACTGGCCGCCGATTGTCTGCTGCGCTGCGGCTGCCGGCACGTGATCCAGATCGGCGGCTCATTCGAGGACGACGCACCCTGGAATATCCGCCACCAGGTTTTCCGCGATATCATGGCAAAGCACCAGGTGGACTGCTTTTCCTATGAGCAGGTCCGTGACTCGCACACCTTCCACGATTACCGGCAGATCGTCCTCGGCCTTCTGCGTGAGCATCCGGAAACGGACGGCATTTTCTGCAACGATCTTTGTGCGGCAGCTGTGCTGAACGCCGCCATGTCCCTGCAGCTGCGCGTACCGGAACAGCTGAAAATCATCGGCTATGACGGGACATTTCTCTCAGAAATCGTGACGCCGTCCATCACAACCGTCTGGCAGAACACAGAAAAAATCGCCAGTTCAGCAGCAGATATCATCGTCAAAATGATCGACGATCCCAGCTTTTCTTCGTACCACCTGACGCTTGGCGTCAGGCTCATTGAGCGCGACAGCACACGCTGCGGCTGAAGGATGCATAGACAGGTTTCAGATACACCCTGAACAAAAAGGGGATGTTGCCAAGGCAGCATCCCCTTTGCGTATGTGTTGGGGTTTACCCCTTGACGGCGCCGACGGTCATACCGTCGACCACATGGCGCTGGAAGATCCCGTAGAATACGAGCTCCGGCAGCAGCACCATGACGCTGTAGGCGGCCAGGCCGCCATAATCGATATTGTACTGCCCCTGGAATGCCGCAATGCCGCGCGAAATGGTGTAATAGGCCGGCTTTTCAATCATAATGGAGGCGAACGGATATTCGTTCCAGATATACAGCAGGTTGAATATGATCACCGTTGCCAGAACCGGCTTTGCAATCGGCACAAGAATCTTCGTCATCAGCTGCCACAGGCTCACGCCGTCCATCAGCGCCGCCTCGTCAAGCTCCTTGGGTACGGTACGGAGATAGGCAGTAAACAGCAGCGTATTGAAGGAAATGGATGTTGCGATATACGGCAGGATCAGCGACAGCTGCTGGCTAAAACCAAGGAATTTATTGATCTTATAGATCGGAAACAGCAGGATAAACGGGCTGACCGCAAGTCCCAGCTGCAAAAATCCCTGCAGGCCGCTGCGCACACCGTCACTGCGGTAATACAGCCGGGTCAGGCCCACGGCGCTGGAAAACGTAATGACGATCTCCACAGCAAGCGAGCAGACAGCGATAAAAGCCGTATTTTTGTACAGCGTGAACAGATCCAGCGTCTGCAGCGCGGATACATAGTTTCCAAAGTCCAGCGCATTCGGCAGCGAGAGCGGATTGTTCATGATCTCGCTGTTCGGCTTCATAGAGATAAAGACCAGCCAGATGATCGGGATCACAATTGCGATTGTCAGAAGCACCATCAGGACGTAGCACACGCCCAGCTTTTTTCTTACTCTCATGGCAGGCCCTCTCAATCTTTCCCGCGCAGCAGCAGCGTATAGATTCCCATGAGGATCAGCGAAATCAGGAACGTCGCTGTAGCCAGCGCCATGCCGTAGCCGTATTCTCCCCGGGCAAACGTTGTGTTGTACGCGTAGGTCACGAGTGTTTCTGAGTAATGCGTCGGGCCGCCGCCGGTCAACTGCTGCACCGTCTCAAAAATCTTCATCGAGCCAGTGATAATCAGGATGCCGACCGACACAAACGTGTCGCGCAGCGCCGGAATCGTCACATGCAGCAGCCG
>ENA-OZMM01000353-OZMM01000353.1-human-gut-metagenome-genome-assembly--contig:-NODE-353-length-12657-cov-4.813839_pt1 | contig 12657 bp, 7 predicted proteins | sample MGYA00244193_ERZ653821 | MGnify/ENA primary metagenome ERZ653821 (study PRJEB26926, sample SAMN06164832) | human gut metagenome | biome: ENVO:00009003; feature: ENVO:2100002; material: ENVO:00002003...
GGGCGGCATGGGTTATCACATACTCCTGCAAGCGATAGAGCAAATCCTGCCGGAACCGCTTTTCCGTTACGGCTTTCTGCAAATCCTCGTTGGTTGCAGCCACTATCCTCACGTTGGCTGTTTTGTCCTCCTTTGCTCCGACGGGACGGTAACGGCGTTCCTGTATGGCGCGGAGCAGCATCTGTTGCATCTCCATTGTTAGGTTGCCCACTTCGTCAAGGAACAGCGTGCCGCCATCCGCTTCCAGAAAATACCCCGTCTTGTTTGCTTCGGCACCCGTAAACGCGCCCTTGACGTGTCCGAAGAAGGCGGATTGTATCAATGACGGGGACAAGGCTCCGCAGTCTACTGCCACAAAAGGTTTATCGGCAAGTTTGCTTTGTTGGTGTATATGTTGTGCGATATGTTCCTTGCCCGTACCGTTCTCGCCCAGTATCAGCACGCTCATCCGGGTGGTGGCTACAAGGCGCACACGTTTCTTGATTTTCTGATAGGCTTCGCCCTGCCGGACGAATATCGGAATGTTCCATTGTAGTCGCTTTTCATGTTCTTTTTGCAGGGTGCGGATAAGCGGTATCAGTTTATCCTCCAACAACTGTTTCTGTATGTAATCCTTTGAGCCGAGCTTCATACTTTCCACTGCCGTATGCACCTCCCCGTAATTGGTCATAACGATAAACACCTGCTGTTTGTCGTTGGCACGCATCCACCGTAACAACTCTATGCTTTCACCGTCGGGGAGGCGTAGGTCGGCAACGACAATATCATCCACCTCTGACTTTGCCAATAGTTTCTTGGCAGTGGCAAGATTATATGCAGACATAGTATCGAAGCTGTCTTTCTTCAGCAGGTTGCAGACATAATCGTTATAGACGGGGTTGTCCTCAATCACAAATACTTTCATCCGACGACCTCCTTTCCTTTTGCGCAAGTTCTATGATAACTGTTCCCATACGAAGCATGGCATCCACGCATTTCCGCAATTCCATTTCGGAACATTCAGATTCTTGATGCAGCAGTTCATACAGGTTCCACAAGGGTTTGTCAGCACGGATAACAGCCCATGAACTTCGCTGACGGTGTATCCATTCGTCCAACGCCTTGCGGTCATTCCTCTCCATGATTTCCCGGACAGCCTGCATATCCTTTTCTGTTTCGGTTATCAAACGGTCGAGCATCGCCCGTTTGTCACCATAGGCAAGCAGAGAGGACAAGTCGGGAAGTTCATCCTTGTCCGTACTTGTCAAAAGGCATTTGTCTGATACAGCAACCAGTTCGGAAATGGAAAATGGCTTGAACAGGCAGGCGGTAAATCCATTTTCCAACAGCTCCTCTTCGCTGCAACTGCCGGAGGCGGTCGCCACGACAATGGGAATCTCTTTCGAGTTGCTGACACTTGACGAGCGTAACAACTCCAACACCTCATAGCCGTTAATCTCCGGCATCTTCATATCGGTTATCATGAGGTCGTATGTGTGCTGCCGCATGGCTTCCATTGCATCGCCAATAGTGGTGAACGTGTCGCAATGCACACCTATACCAGCATACATTTCCTTTGTCATGGATAATACCATCGGATTGTCGTCCAATACGATGACAGAATAAGGTCTTTCTATATGAGCCAGACTTTCTGCGGCTGTCTGTTCTTCAATACCAATATCGGCAGTGTTCATTGGCAACTCCACAGTAAAACGACTGCCTTCTCCTTTTTCGCTTTCCAAGCGTATAGTGCCGCCAAGCATCCCGACTATCTGTTTCACAATGCTTAACCCCAATCCGAAACCGTCTTGCGTGGCGGCGTTGGAAAGCCGCTCGAACGCTCCGAACACTCGCTGTTGTTCTTCCGCACTCATGCCGGTTCCGGTGTCCTCTACTACAAGGGTCAGCCTATTGCCGTCATAGCTTATGACAAGTGAAACGCTTCCGGCATTCGTGAACTTGACGGCATTGCCCAGCAGGTTGTCGCATATCTGTATGATGCGCTCCTTGTCGCCATTCAGGATAATACCCTCCGGGCACTCGATGGTAAGTTTAAGATCTTTTGCTTCTGCTTGTTGCGTAAACTCCGTTTGCAACAGCTCCGCGATGTTTTCCAAACGAAACGGACGGACATTCGCCTGTTCCTTGCCGCTGTCCAAGCGGAAGAAGTCAAGCAGGGAGTTGAGCATGTCGGTCATTCTCTTGGAGGCTTGCAGGATATTGTCCGCATAACCGCTTATCTTTTCTTCTTCGTTGTCCTGCATCAGTTCCGCATATCCATGTATGGCAGTCAGTGGTGTGCGTAGCTCGTGGGTGATGGTGTGCATCGCTTTCTTGCGTGAGGCTATCAACGATTCGTTTTGTTTTACTGACTTTTGCAGTTGCCCGATTAAATCTGTTGTCTTACGTTTGTACTGCTTGATGCGGGTGGCATAGCGGTGAATGATGATGTATGAAATAATAAGCAACAGCAGCATGACACCCGTTATGATACCTACCTGCAAGAACGATCTTTCGCGCATGGCGGATATTTCCGCCTCCCGTTCCAGCAAGTCAGCCTGCACCTTGTGGTCCATCTGCTGGATAAGGGTTTGCAGTTGGCGGTTCAGTTCCGCATTGCGGCTGGCAAGGCTGTCGGCATATTCCGACAGACGATGGCTCTGGGCACGTTGTTGCGCTATCATATCACGGTTCAGTGTGTAGAGCATCGTGGTGGTCGTCGTCGGAGGTGCTTCCTGTTTCTTGCCGAACAACCCGAGAAAACCTTTCCTCCTCTGTTTCTTCGGCTCTTCCTGCCTGCTCGTTTGCACTATCACCGGCACCTGCTTGGCTATCCGGCGGTTGATGTCCGCCTGTTGTTCCAGAGCCTCCATGATGGCGCACAGCCGCTTTTCCTTGTCCTCCAGCAAGTGGTGCACGCTGTCTATGCGCACCGATTCGTAATGGCTCTTGAAGCGGCAAAGCATACTATCCACCGCCATCCGTTGCCGCCGGTATGCCGCCACATCCTTATCGTCCCATTCCAGCACCGACTCGCCCAAAAGTGACAACTCCACCACACCCACATACGCATCGTGTGTTTCCTTGCGGAAGCGGTTGATTTCACGGTTCTCCCGTTCCAGCAACTCCAAGTCGCGCCATTCGCCGAGCCACGTGCAGATGATGCCGCCCACCAGCAGGACTATCAACAGATAGCCTGCGGCAAGCAGCTTGCGGAAATGCTTGGTAGTGGTAACGAATTGTTCGCCCATTTGCTGTTTGTGTAAATACCGTTATTCAACATACGCATATAGGTCGTGGAACTTCGCAGGTTCATGGATGAGAATGGCGGCCATGCTACCGATGACCGCCATAAGTATGGCATAGCCGAAAAATATTTTATATCGCAGCGACACTGTTTGTTGATGAAAAATATAATTGGTTAACTAAATATCAATATCACAGGATAGTGATCCCCACCCTTCATATGATATCTTAGTACACATGTTCTTAGCTGTAATCTGCTATCGATAAGGAAATAATCTAATTCTCGACCTGAAATATGTGTTGGCATACCACAACATGCAAAATTAGCACTATTTCCCGGCCTACTCCTGGTACCTGTGTAAATATTCTGATAATTCGCTTGGAGTCATATTCATGTCCCCACCAATAATAAATGGGTGATTTGCGGATGATACCAATTTATTTATATCTATAGCACCACATCCGGATTGGCAATGAATGGTATAAATTTCAAGGCCTCTATAATTAAGACCAATAGACCACCGACCTGTTCCTGACTGCGCATAAGAATAGGAAGGGCTAAAATTTATATCTGCAATGACACCAGTATTACACCGTGTGTTCCATCACGTCCTCCTTTCTTTATTGGGGTTATACTTCGGTTCTTTCCGTTGCGAGCGGAACTTTTCCGCCCTACGGTTTACTGCTTCCTCAAGGTAGGCAATGCTCCTTTAAGTTCGTAACGCCACTCTGAGCCTGCGGTCTGCAAGGCGGTGTTCATGGCATCAACGGCTTTCTGCCAGGTAACGCCAGTGCCGTCCACCTTCGTGGCTTCGGTGCTTTTCTTATTGTAGCCGATACCTTGTTCATGATTGTTCTTCCAATAGCAGGCGGTCACGGTGGTGTAGTTATTTCCCAAAAAGCCGCCGATATGTACATAGCCAGTGCTACTACCCGTACTGGTTACGTTGCCCGTGGCATAGCAGGCAAGGAGGCTGCTTCCTGCGTTCATTCCCACCAGACCGCCGCCAGCGATATTCTTTTTGGGGGCTATTTCTATGGTCACGTTGCCCGTGGCATAGCAAGCGGTCAGGGTGGCACTCGAATTCGTCTGACCTGCCACGCCGCCGACATCAACCATTCCCTTCACTGTGGCAGAGGAGCTGCATCCGGTGATGGAACCGCCTATTTGAACACCCACCACACCGCCGACATACACCGTGCCGCTGCAGCTGCCCGACACCGAGCAGTTTTCAATGGTGCCCCAGCCAGATCCTACCACGCCGCCAATACTGCCGCCATATATTTGATTGCTTGTTATCTGTACGCCCTCCATCACCACGTTCTTCACCGTACCAGCTCTATTGAGCCAGCCGAACAGACCCGCATATTCGTCATTTGTCGTAAAGGTCAGCCCCGTAATGGTATGGCCGCCACCGTCGAAGGTGCCTTTGTATGAGTTGTCGTAGTCTGTGCCTATCGGTGTCCAGTCTTTGCCTGTGAGGTCAATGTCTGTGTCGAGGGTAATGTTAATGTCGCTCTTACCTCCGTTCACTAATTTGGCTATATTCATCAGACCATCGGCGGAGGTCACGGTGTAGCTGCCGTTGCTCTCTATGGTATAGCCCAGGTCTTTTGCCGCAGCGAGGGAGACGGTGTAGGTATATTCACCGCCCGCCTGCCAGTCGGTAGCATTCTTCATCTTATAAACGAAGGTCTTGCCGTTGGTGAAGGTGCAGGTGATAAAGGTAGTGCCAGCTGCCACATTTTGCGGGGCTACGATGGCGGTGTAGGTGTTGCTGCCCTTGTCATACGGGACGATTATATCCGGGTTGTCGCCTTCGGTGGAGAGGCCCGTCAGCTGCACGGATGCCAGCCCCTCGGTGTAGTCCGTCAGAACGATGGTCACCCGTGCCGTGCGGTGGGTGAAGCGGAGCGTGGGGCTACCGTAGGTCACCGTCTGTCCGTCGGCTACGATGAGGTCGCTGCCCTCGAAGTCTTTCCGGGCACTTTGGTTGGCTTTTACCTTTACCGCAGGCGGAGTTGTCTCGCCAGCGGTGTAGGGCCACCACGCCGTGACGGTGATGTCGTTGTGGTTGGTCCAGTAGTACGGGTCGGTGGAGGTCAGTGTGGCGCTGGTGGGGTCGGCGGTGGAGGGCGTCACGTTGTACGTCTTCACCATGCCGTCCATCATGACTGCCACGCTCTGCACACCCGTCCAATTGCCATCCGCTGGGGCACGGGTGCCGGCGGTGGCTGTCGCGGCGGGGTTCAGCCCCGTGGCGGTGAAGACGATGGGTGTGCCTTCCGCCCCTTCTGGTAGGAAGCCCGCTTCGTCCTGTGTGCAGGCGGCAAGGCCGAGCAGCAGGGCGATGGCTGCGGATATATGGATGGTTGTTCGTTTCATGATGCGTGTTGTTTAGGGGTTGTTATTGTTTCTTTTGCAGTACGGGCAGACCGTCTGTGCCGAGTGCCCACTGGTAGTCATTGTCGGTGAGGGCGATGTTCATGCCGTCGACGGCTGTCTGCCATTTCACGGTCGCGCCGTCCACCTTCGTGGCATCTACCGTTCCTCCAAAATTATGGAATTCTCCTCGCTCGGCATTGCCTCCCCAATAACAGGAAGTTATAGTATTGTAGTTGAAACGCACTATAGCTCCAGATTCATAATCTTTCAATGTGCCGTCAAACCAGCAAGCTGTGATACTGCCATAATTTAAATCGGCTATACCACAAGTTCTACCATATGCAGAAATTTTTCCCGTCACAGAGCAGGCAATGATTTGACCATTATTTTGATCCACTATTCCAGCTGCTGATCCATTATTGCCATATAGATTCACATCTATGAGTTGTAGGTTCTTTATCACACCACGTAAATTTAATAACCCAAAAAGTTCAGTAGTCGCTGCTGAAAAGTTTAATCCCGTAATGCGGTGTCCCTGCCCATTAAAGACGCCGGAGTAACCTGGCCATGTGCCTATCTGTGTCCAATCCTTACCCGTCAGGTCGATGTCGGCGGTGAGGGTGCAATTTATCGATTCGTCCTTTTGTGCGGCTTTGTTCCATGCCAGCAGGCCGTCGGCGTTATAGACCGTGTAACTGCCGTCGTTCTGTATAGAATAGCCTAAATCCTCAGCCTCGCCGCTTTCGCCGCCACCGTCAGCCCAGTCACCGATGGTGCAACCCTCTAACGTCAAGCCGGTGGCGTTCACCTTGACGGTGTATTTATAGCGGTTGCCAGCCTCTAATACGACGTTGTTCTGCGGGCGGAAGTAGAAGGTGCCGCTGCCGAGTTCCACCCGGATGAACGGCTTGCCTGCCGCAACGGTCTGCGGGGCGGTCAGTGCCTCGTAGGTGTTGCCGCTTGCGTTGTAGGTCTTGATGGCGGTCGGGTTGCCGTTATCGGCGGACAGGCTCACGAGGATCACCGTGGCACCGGCAACGCTCGTGAATCCCGTGCCGGGCTTCAGTTCGATTGTCACGCGTGCCGTGCGGTGGGTAAATTCAAGAGTCGGGTTGTTAAATTCCACCTTCCGGTTCTCAGCAGAGATGAAGTCGCTGTTCTGGAAGTCAGCCAATTTGCTTTGGTCTTCTGCCACCTTCACGGCAGGCATCTGTGTGATGTCGGCATTGTTGAAGGGCCACCATGCCGATATGGTAATCGGGTCGCGGCTGGTCCAGTAGTACGGGTCGTTCTCGCGTGAAAGCGTGGCACTCTTGAAATCGGTAGAAGCCGTTACGGTGTATTCCTTTACCGCATCGCCCATCTTGAGTGCCACGGAAGTGACGCCCTGCCAGTCGCCGTCCACAGCGGCACGGGTTGATGGGGCTGCCTGCGGCGTTGCCTCCACGGACAGTCCGGTGGCATGGATGACTACGGGGTATTCACCTTCGGACAGACGGTTATTGTCAGCCAGTTCGTCCTGTGTGCAGGCAGCGAGGGCGAACAGCAGTGCGAGGACTGCGGGGATAAATAATCTATGCCTCATAATTCTTCATTCTAATCAATTAATTATTAACATCTTACAGGTCAGCATCCACTTCTCCACCGTCTATATCGTTCCACTTTGCAATGGTGGCTTCGCTGACTTCAAGGACTTTGTTGCGTACCTTGACGGTATAGGTATAGTTGTTGCCCGCCTGCAGTGCGCCTTCGGGCATGGTGAGTGTGGCATGATATTCCTGACTTTTGTAATTCACAACCAACGGCAGGGATGCAACTGTCTGCGGGAAGAGGATGATTGATGACGTGAGATTGCCGTCTGCCAGATTCATGGTCAGTTCTCCGGTCTGTGCCCCGTTGTCTGCGGTGGCAATACCGTCGGCCGTGTTGAACGTACCAGTGAGTAACAATCCGTCCAGCGTGTAACGTTCAGGCTTGACCACGCTGAAATCCACGCCGTCGCCCGCCTCGAAGGTAAGGGTTATCTGGCTCATGCGGTGGTGGAAGGAGTTGTTTTCACCACCTTTGCCGGTTTTGTCGGTGAAGCTCACCACCGGGCTGTGTTTGTCTCCCGTGGCTCCTGAAGCAAAGAGAAAGTCGATGGCAGGCTGGTTCTGCTGCGCCGTGGCATCGGTCGTGGCTGTGAGGATGCCTCCCACCGCGTTGTATGGATAGTAGGCGCGGAAAGTATGGGTCTTTGTATCTTCGATATAGATAACCTTTCCTTCTGCCTCAAATTTCCCGTTTTTCAAGATGAAAGGCACGTTGCCGTACTGGGAATCGTTGCCGATATCGGTGATGCCGATACGGTCGCCGGCAGTCCAGGTGGTTCCGCTGGCGCGGGTGGCGGGGGCGATGTTGGCGGTAAACTGGGCGGCCACGGGGTCACCGTTCAGGTTCTCGTTGTCGTTGTTGCAGGCTACCAGTGCGAGGGCGAGCGCTGCAAGTGTAAAAAATCTTGTCTTCATTATATCTATAATTTTATTATTTACAAATCAGCATTTACATCATCACCTTTCACTTCTTCCCAGCCGTTGATTTCGGCTCCGTCCACTTCCATGCCTTCGGGAGTCTCAACCAGCGTTCCGCCGAGGGTCAGCGATTTGCCCTTTCTGGTGTTGAACTCCTTGAGAGCTTCTGTGAGGTCGCTTTTCAACGTGGTGGGGCTCGGGTTGCCGTCCGCATAGCGGATTTCAGCCGTCAGCAGTTGTTCCGTGCCGGTCACACCCAGCAACCGCACCGTGGCTTTCCACTTGCCGGCATCGTCACCTTCGGTTATCTTGGTGAAGGGCAGCACGACGTTTGAAGCGGCTCCGTAGGTATCGGTAGCGAAATCGAGTGTTCTGGCTGCACCCGTCAGATGGGCAACAATCTCCGTGATGCGTCCGGCGGCATCACCCGTAGGTTCGACGACAAGCGTCAGTTCGCGCACCTGCTGCTTCATTGCGGCGGTCAGCGGATAGTCCTTGTCTTTCTCGATGGTCACCTGTTCCGTATAGGTGAAGAACCATCCCGGGGCATTGTTCACAAAGGCATCCGTGCCTGCCCGGGTTCCCGTGGCTGCGGCAATGGTGGCTGTGGTGCCGTTCACCGTGATTCCTTCAGCCGGGTTCCACACCGCAAGGGTGTAGCTGCCCGGAGCAAACAGATGGTCGGGGGCATGGGTGGCGGAAGTCTCCGTACCCGTATAGTCACCCATGGTGACCGTCCACGTGGCAGGTATGTCGATACCCTCACCGCGGGCCGACCAGTCGGCTGTCACCGCAATCTTCCCGCTGTCGGGGTGTGGCGTGTCATAGAGCGTGTCCTTCACGCAGGAAGAGAGCAGCACGGCGGCTGCCATTCCCATCATATTTATATATTGTTTTGCTTTCATATTCTATTCCTCCGTGTTAGAATAACTTCCATACCAATGTCACACCGGCATTGATGGGGCCCCACCAATCTTTTGTCTCGTTGCCGTGGCGTACACGCACGCCGTCGATGACCTCATATTTCTCATAGTCGGCATTCAGGTAGCCCAGACCGAGGTTGAAATCAAGAGCCAGTGCCTTGTTCAGCCGCAGCTGGTGGCCGGCGGTGATGCCGCCACCCATCAGGTCGCCCTGTTTGCCTGTTTCGGAGAGCTTGTAGTTGAACTGTCCGGCCTTGAACATCGCGCCCAGATACCAGGCTTTCTTCTCACCCATATAGTAACGCACTTCCGGAGCCACTTCCCAGAGTGCATAGCGGCGGTCCTTGTCATTCCAACTCCAAGAAGTCCACGAGCCGTTTACGGCAATGCCCCATGACGGGCAGATGCGCCATTCAAGTCCTAAATCTGGTGTTAGGGTAGCCCAGCGCAGCAGGTTGGCACGCAGGGAGAGATGATAATCAGTTGTGATTTTGGTTTCCGACGGCGTGTCGGCAAGTGTATTTTGTTGAGCGGCTTTCTCGGCTTCTGCCTTTTCAGCGGCAAGTCGGGCTTCTTCCGCCTTGCGCTGCTCTTCGGCAAGCCGTTCCTGTTCGGCACGCTTCTCGGCTTCCAGTCGTTCGGTTTCCGCCTTGCGTCGTGCTTCCGCATCCGTCGCGGCAGTTCCCTTTACCGGTACCGTCAGGCGCACGGTGACAAAATCACCCTCAGTCGCATGGCTGCGGGTAATGAAATTCTCCTCTTTTATTTCCGCACGGATAATCAGTTCGGATTTCACACGGTTGGCACGGATCTTCGCCGTGGCAAGGTTCTCGGCTTCACTGCCCAGTGAATTACAGTAGCCGTCAACCAATAGCGGCAGCTTGCCGTCAAGAATTGTGGTTTTGTTGTTTTCGATACATTCCAACAGACGGGCAAGTTCCGTGTCATTGCCATTCCAAGGCACGTAGAACATGTCCTTCTGCGGAACGAACCGGAAGGTGTAGGTCGTGTCTGCTTTCTGCTGCGCAATGACAGGAAAAGTTACCGTCATCAGCCACAGAAACAGGGTGAGAAAAGTGATTTTTCTGCTCATATAAACTTGAATTTATTATCTTTGTCTTCCCTCAAAGGTAATAAATGCCATTCAGCGCCCAAAATATTACAAAAACTTTTTCTGTTGAAATATAGCGTTTTATAAAAATTGTCGTTTGAGCACTTTTCAAATTGTCGTTTGAGCACTTTTTTTGTCGAATTAGCACTTTTTTGTCGCTTGAGCACTTTTTGAAAATGAGCTTCTGAGACCTTTTTCATCGGCTTTTTACCACACAAATTATTCCAGATTTGCTTTTTTCCACTTGCCAGGCGTACATCCTTCCTTCTCTGTAAATGATTTGATAAAGTTACTGCGGGAAAGAAAACCGGAAGACTCAGCCAGCTTCTGTATATTGATTTCCGGATGCTCCTTCAGTATGTTTTTCGCATACTCCAACCGGAGACCGGTTATCCATTCGCGGAATGTCATTTTATACGTAGTCTTGATATAAGCGGAAAGATAGGTACGGTTCGTATGAAGTATTTCGGACAGTTCTTTTATGGTAAGTCCCTGCTGGACATAGCCGTCTGTCTTTATCCAGTTGGCCACTTTCTCTATAATTTCTGTATAGGACACTGGAACTTCTTTCTCAGAAACTATTTCAGGTTCTGTTTCCGTATCTGTCAGAAGTTCTTCTTCAGACTGTATATCTTGCTCAAAAGCATTTTCCACCTGTTCATAGAACAGCAGGTAGTTCTGATAGCTGTAGAAAAGATAGCTGTAGAACGGTATTGACGACAAAATCCAGATAAAAACATATTTGTCTGGCAGAAATGTCAGCAATCCGCATCCGACACCGAAGATAACAGCCCAATAAGTGAATATGGAAAGCCATTCGATATATGTGCCTATATCATCCGCCTGAGTTTCATTGAAAATCCGAATGGCTCTACGATATGCAATTATGACTCTGCGAGCTAAAACGACTCCAAAAACGATTAACCAGACAGCTAAAGCAAATAAAGAGATTTTTTGCATGATTCCGCTTGGCAACAGGAACAACACAACTCCGGAAAGAGTTGAAAATATAATCCATGAAATGATATGTGTCCACACACGCCGTTTGGTAATGTAAAAACGATCAAGCAACATTATCAATGCCGAACTGAACAGAGAATAGCACAGGAAGTATGTGGACATGTTCATCAATATGGCAGAATCCGCATTTTTGAATCGGATACCAAAGAAGAAATGTACCGAATAATTTGCCGAAAGCAGCAGCATAGCTATACCCATAATCTGTCGGGAGCGGAGATAATTCTTGAAAATTTTCTTTTCAGGAGTCTTTGCAAACAAAAAATAAAAGCCGAAGAATAACATCAACGGCAGTGCGGTATAAAGTGAAAAACTGTATATAGATGGCTCCATTGTTATGCTTATTTGATTTTGATACAAAGTTACGTCTTTTTCTTCACAAATAGACACATAATCTATGATTTAACGTTATAGATTCGGTCATATTAGATTGAAAAATTATTAGAATTAAAGCCAGTGGTGAAAAATTCAACCACTGGCTTTTTCTGTCAAGACTTCGATATTAAAGTTTTACACCTTTGGATTCCGATAAACCGGGTCTCCCTATAATTAAATGACTGCGTACAAAGTCCACGTGCGGGCTTTCCGGCTGTTGTTCCGTCTGTTTTTTCTCGTTGCCTTGCCGGTTCTCTTCCGTGTTTTCCTGCTCCGGAGGAGCCAGCTCAAGCTGTATCTTGCGGTCCAGTGCGGCGAGTTCGGACTTAAGCTGTTTCAGCTCGTCCTCCTTCTTCCACACCTTGCCCGCTATCTCCTGCAACTGCGGTATCTCCCTCTCCAGCACCTCGTTCTTCGCCTTGTACTGGTCGATAATGGAGGGTATCCTCTCCATCGCGTTCAGGAAGTTTCGGGCGGCAGCCATCGGATCAGCCATTGCCAGATGTCCGTTGTTATAGGTGTACTTGTAGTTCCCCTCTACCACGAAGCGGTTGTCGGTAAACTCCAATCCCTCTTTGAGTATCCTCTCGCTCACCACCTTTATCGGAAAACCGTACAGTTCTCCGACCTGTGTGTAAAGCCCGCCCGTAGTAGCGTTTTTCGCTATCTCCTGCAAACGCTTTCCGATAACCTTCTCATCGGCGGAATCCACACCGTCCACCTTTATTATATTAAGGCGGTTGCCCTCCCTGTCGGTCTGCGCCACCGAAAGGAAGCGGTTCCAGTCCTCCGTCATGGCATCTATGAAAGCCGTGTTGTTACGCAACTCGCCCGTCTTCGACTCTAACTTGAACTCCGAATCACGCTTGCCCTTGTTAAACGACTTGCGTTCCCCTTCGAGCGAGGCGATGCGCTTTTCAAGTTTCGCCTTGTCCAGCAGGTCGGTGTTGCCGGATAGCAACGCCATATATTCCGAAAAGTTCATGCCCGATTTCTCGTCCACTGCCCCCTCGTCGATGGTACGCGCCCCCATAGCACCGCTTTTGAGCTGGCTGATGAAAGTCTGCTTGCAGTGCAGGAGGTTGAACTTGTAGCTGTCCAGTGACTTCT
>ENA-OZMM01000371-OZMM01000371.1-human-gut-metagenome-genome-assembly--contig:-NODE-371-length-12407-cov-4.553271_pt1 | contig 12407 bp, 9 predicted proteins | sample MGYA00244193_ERZ653821 | MGnify/ENA primary metagenome ERZ653821 (study PRJEB26926, sample SAMN06164832) | human gut metagenome | biome: ENVO:00009003; feature: ENVO:2100002; material: ENVO:00002003...
GTATTGAAGCAATACCGTTGATTCGTTCGTTTCGTAGGCCGGATAAGGCGTTTACGCCACCATCCGGCAATATGCCCGGTGGCGCTGCGCTTACCGGGCCTACAAAAAAATGCCAGGAGAAAAATGATGAATCATTTACCAATGCCAGCCTTCGGCCCGCTTTCCGGGGTACGCGTTGTCTTTTCAGGGATCGAAATTGCCGGTCCGTTCGCCGGACAGATGTTCGCCGAATGGGGTGCTGAGGTTATCTGGATTGAAAACGTCGCATGGGCCGATACCATCCGTGTGCAGCCTAACTATCCACAGCTCTCACGCCGTAACCTGCACGCCCTGTCGCTGAATATTTTCAAAGATGAAGGTCGGGAAGCGTTTCTGAAGCTGATGGAAACCACCGATATTTTCATTGAAGCCAGTAAAGGCCCGGCCTTTGCCCGCCGCGGTATTACCGATGAAGTGCTGTGGGAACATAACCCGAAACTGGTTATCGCCCACCTTTCCGGCTTCGGCCAGTTTGGTACCGAGGAGTACACCAATCTTCCGGCGTATAACACCATCGCACAGGCATTCAGTGGCTATCTGATCCAAAACGGCGACGTGGATCAGCCAATGCCCGCCTTCCCGTACACCGCCGATTACTTTTCCGGGATGACCGCAACGACAGCGGCGCTGGCGGCCCTGCACAAAGTGCGCGAAACGGGTAAAGGTGAAAGCATCGATATCGCCATGTACGAGGTGATGCTGCGCATGGGTCAGTATTTCATGATGGATTACTTCAACGGCGGCGAAATTTGCCCACGCATGACCAAAGGCAAAGACCCGTATTACGCTGGCTGCGGCCTGTATAAATGCGCCGATGGCTATATCGTCATGGAGCTGGTCGGCATCACGCAAATCAACGAGTGCTTCAAGGATATTGGCCTCGCCCACATTCTCGGCACACCGGAAGTCCCGGAAGGCACCCAGCTTATTCATCGTGTGGAATGCCCTTACGGCCCGCTCGTGGAAGAGAAACTGGACGCCTGGCTGGCAACGCACACCATCGCCGAAGTCCAGGCGCGCTTTGCTGAGCTGAACATCGCCTGCGCGAAGGTGCTGACCATTCCAGAACTGGAAGGCAACCCGCAGTACGTTGCCCGTGAATCTATTACTCAGTGGCAAACGATGGACGGTCGCACCTGCAAAGGTCCGAACATCATGCCGAAATTTAAAAACAACCCGGGGAAAATCTGGCGTGGCATGCCGTCACATGGCATGGATACTGCCGCCATTCTGAAAAACATTGGTTATAGCGAAGCAGACATAAATGAGCTGGTCGGCAAAGGCCTGGCCAGAGTTGAGGAATAAACGCGACGCGCTGACCGCTCGTTGGTTAGCGCTCACGCCTGATTTCAGTGGATAAAGCAATATGGATATCGTTGGCGGACAAAACTTACGTCAGATGTGGGACGACCTGGCCGGGGTGTACGGAGATAAAACGGCGTTAATTTTCGAATCCTGCGAAGGAGTCGTTCGGCAGTTTAGCTATGCCTCGCTCAATGAAGAGATTAACCGCACGGCAAACCTGTTCCATTCCTTAGGGATCCGCAAGGGCGATAAGGTCGCATTGCATCTGGATAACTGTCCGGAATTCATTTTTTGCTGGTTTGGGCTGGCAAAAATTGGCGCCATCATGGTACCGATTAATGCCCGCTTGCTGGGTGAAGAAAGTGCCTGGATCCTGCAAAACAGCCAGGTAAGCCTGCTGGTCACCAGCGCCCAGTTTTATCCTATGTACCGCCAGATACGGCTGGAAAATAGCACCCCGCTTAATCATATCTGTCTGATTGGCGAACAGCTTCCGGCTGACGACGGCGTGAGTCACTTTACTCAACTGCAATCCCGCCAGTCCGCCACGCTGTGTTATACACCTGCGTTATCCACTGACGATACGGCGGAAATTCTGTTTACCTCAGGCACCACCTCTCGGCCTAAAGGGGTGGTAATTACCCACTACAACCTGCGTTTTGCGGGCTATTACTCTGCCTGGCAAATTGCTCTGCGTAATGATGACGTCTACATGACGGTGATGCCCGCTTTTCATATCGACTGTCAGTGTACCGCCGCAATGCCCGCATTCTCCGCAGGCAGCACCTTTGTGCTGCTAGAGAAGTACAGTGCCAGGGCGTTCTGGAATCAGGTGCATAGATATAAGGCGACAGTTACAGAATGCATTCCGATGATGATCAGAACGTTGATGGTTCAACCTGCCGCACCTACGGACAGACAGCATCACCTGCGCGAAGTGATGTTCTACCTCAATTTATCCGAGCAGGAAAAAGACGATTTTACCGAACGCTTTGGCGTCAGGCTGCTGACCTCCTACGGTATGACTGAAACCATCGTCGGTATTATCGGCGACCGTCCCGGTGACAAACGACGCTGGCCCTCCATTGGCCGCGTGGGGTTTAGCTATGAAGCCGAAATCCGTGACGATCACAACCGTCCCCTGCCCGCCGGAGAAATTGGCGAAATCTGCATTAAAGGCGTGCCGGGCAAAACCATCTTCAAAGAGTACTACGCGCAGCCGGAGGCTACCGCCAAAGCGCTGGAGCCTGGGGGCTGGTTACATACCGGTGATTCGGGCTATCAGGATGAGGATGGCTATTTTTATTTCGTCGACAGACGCTGCAACATGATTAAACGCGGCGGGGAAAATGTCTCCTGCGTCGAGCTGGAAAATATTATTTCTGCACATCCGAAAATTCAGGACATTGTGGTTGTCGGTATTAAAGATTCAATCCGTGATGAAGCCATTAAAGCGTTTATCGTCCTTAATGAAGGTGAAACATTAAGCGAAGCCGAGTTCTTCAGCTTCTGCGAAAACAATATGGCGAAATTCAAGGTTCCCTCGTTTATGGAGATAAGAACCGACCTGCCGCGCAATTGTTCAGGAAAAATAATCAAAAAAAATCTGAAATAACCCTTCCGACAGGAACTCCTCCTGCCGGGAAATCTATTTATCTGGAGATGAACTATGAGTGAATCATTACATCTGACCCGTAACGGCCCGATCCTGGAAATTACCCTCGACCGGCCTAAAGCCAATGCCATTGACGCCAAAACCAGCTTTGCCATGGGTGAAGCGTTTCTTAATTTTCGTGATGACCCGGAATTACGCGTAGCGATTATCACCGGCGGCGGTGAGAAATTCTTTTCTGCGGGCTGGGACTTAAAAGCGGCGGCTGAAGGTGAAGCGCCGGACGCCGATTTTGGCCCAGGCGGCTTCGCCGGTTTAACCGAAATTTTCGACCTCGATAAACCGGTCATCGCTGCGGTAAACGGCTATGCGTTTGGCGGTGGTTTTGAATTGGCGCTGGCAGCGGATTTTATCGTCTGCGCGGAAAACGCCAGCTTCGCGCTACCGGAAGCCAAGCTCGGGATCGTGCCAGACAGCGGTGGCGTACTGCGTCTGCCTAAATTGCTGCCACCGGCAATCGTCAACGAAATGGTGATGACCGGCAGACGAATGAGCGCCGAAGAAGCGCTGCGCTGGGGCATCGTCAACCGCGTTGTCAGTCAGAGCGAACTGATGGATAGCGCGCGTGAACTGGCGCAGCAGTTGGTGAATAGCGCCCCGCTCGCGATCGCCGCACTGAAAGAGATTTACCGCACCACCAGCGAAATGCCGGTGGAAGAAGGCTACCGCTACATCCGCAGCGGCGTGCTGAAGCACTATCCATCTGTACTGCATTCAGAAGATGCGCTTGAAGGACCGCAGGCGTTTGCCGAAAAACGCGACCCGGTGTGGAAAGGTCGTTAATGTGCCGATGCCGGATAGCGATTCGCTTATCCGGCAATAAAACCGAGATAAAACGATGAGCTACTACGCCTTTGAGGGCCTGATTCCGGTGGTACATCCGGATGCCTTTATCCATCCCAGCGCCGTACTGATTGGCGATGTCATTGTGGGTGCCGGAGTTTATATTGGCCCGCACGCGTCATTGCGTGGTGATTATGGTCGCTTGATCCTGGAGGCAGGTTCTAATCTGCAGGATGGCTGCATTATGCACGGCTACTGCGACACCGATACCATCGTGCATAAGAACGGGCACATCGGCCATGGCGCAATCCTGCACGGTTGCGTGGTGGGCAGAGATGCGCTGATCGGCATGAACAGCGTCATTATGGACGGCGCAGTGATTGGCGAAGAGAGCATTGTCGCCGCCATGAGCTTTGTCAAAGCCGGATTTCAGGGAGAGGCAAGGCAGATGCTGGTAGGCTCACCCGCTCGCGTATTGCGTGAAGTCACAGACCAGGAACTGCACTGGAAACGGCTAAACACCAAAGAATATCAGGATCTTGCAATCCGCTGCCAAACAGGTCTACACGAAACGTTGCCCTTAACGCGGGTCGAAGAAAACCGGCCGCGCCTGAAAGGCACGACGGACGTAAAACCCAAATCAGCACAGTAATTGATGCCGGATGCGCTCACGCTTATCCGGCTTACGCGTCAATCACCGTTTAGCCACCATCAGGCAAACTAATTATTAGCGACGCATACTCTTGGAGAGCATCATCTGCCATTTCTGCTCACGGTTGAGCTCTGTTGGGGGAACGGCAGACAGCCGCGGCGTTTTCGCCACACTCACCTTTTTTTCCTGCAAATTGTGGCTCAATCGGTTGTAGAGGTGAGAATCAATACTGATGACTTTTACCAGACGCTGGCACTGGCAGCCCCGGCCAGCAATCTGATTAGGGATCATCTTAACTTCACAAACAATTTCTCCCACTTCCGACAGAATATAAGAGAGCGTATTAATTGCTTTGCAGTGTTCAATATCAAAATGGCGGGAAATTTCCTTGGCGGTAATCCAACGATCCTCAGCCATCATCCAGTCGGCAATTAACAAATAAAGCGGTCTTTCAACATATTTTTCACACATAAGCACACCATTTCACAAATTAAAAATCTGGCTACGGCCTGTCCAAATTAATAAAAACTAAGCCATATTAAAATTGTGGATATGAAGGATAGTATGCGACTTAAATATTGAATAGTGTGAGCAATATCGTGCTTATTACATTGAAAATGTGGTTACGTAAACGGACTTGTCCAGGAATGACCTTACGCAAGATAAAAAAGGGTTTCTTTACAGAAACCCTTTCAAAATTATATTACAGGTCCGGTTAGAGCAATATCCGCCGGACCCTTTATTTACGACTTTTTGATCTGCGCGTGCATTTCCTGAACCGACGTCACCTTCTCGGTAGCATCAGCATTCAGCGCCATTGCTGTGGCGAAACCGCCGTTCAGCGTAGTGTCATAATGCACTTTGTACTGCAGCGCGCTGCGGCGAATCAGCTTGGAGTCTTCAATCGCCTGACGACCTTCGGTGGTATTGATGATGTAGGTATATTCGCCATTCTTAATACGGTCCTGAATGTGCGGACGACCTTCATGCACCTTGTTCACCAGACGTGGATTGATACCCGCTTCACCCAGAACAATCGCGGTCCCGTGCGTCGCATCCAGCTCGAAGCCAAACTTCAGCAGTTTCGCCGCAAGGTCAACCACGCGCTCTTTATCGCCTTCGCGAACGGAGAGCAGCGCACGACCTTGTTTTTTCATGGTGGAGCTACTGCCCAACTGTGCCTTGGCGAACGCTTCCGCGAAGGTACGGCCCACGCCCATCACTTCCCCGGTAGAGCGCATTTCTGGCCCTAACAGCGGGTCAACGCCCGGGAATTTGTTGAACGGCAGCACCACTTCTTTTACTGAGTAGTACGGCGGGATAACTTCTTTGGTTACGCCCTGCTGTGCCAGCGTTTTCCCGGCCATCACGCGCGCCGCAACTTTCGCCAGCGGTACGCCAGTTGCCTTGGAAACGAACGGAACGGTACGCGCCGCACGCGGGTTCACTTCAATCAGATAAACTTCGTTATTCTTCACCGCAAACTGTACGTTCATCAGACCGCGAACCTGCAGTTCGAAGGCCAGTTTCTGCACCTGTTGGCGCATCACATCCTGAATTTCCTGGCTCAGGGTGTACGCTGGCAGAGAACATGCGGAGTCACCGGAGTGTACGCCCGCTTGTTCGATGTGCTCCATGATGCCGCCAATCAGCACCATTTCGCCGTCGCAGATAGCGTCCACGTCCACTTCAACCGCATCGTCAAGGAAACGGTCCAGCAGTACCGGCGCATCGTTAGAAACGCTGACCGCGGTCTGGAAGTAGCGACGCAGGTCGGCTTCGTCGTAGACGATTTCCATCGCGCGACCACCGAGAACATAAGATGGACGCACCACCAGCGGGTAGCCAATCTCTTTCGCCTTCTCAACGGCCATCTCAATGGCGGTTACAGTAGCGTTCGCCGGTTGTTTCAGCTTCAGACGGTCAACCGCCTGCTGGAAACGCTCGCGGTCTTCCGCACGGTCGATGGCATCCGGGCTGGTACCAATAACCGGCACACCTGCCGCTTCCAGCGCACGCGCCAGCTTCAGCGGGGTCTGGCCGCCGTACTGTACGATGACGCCTTTCGGCTTCTCGATACGCACGATTTCCAGTACGTCTTCCAGCGTGACCGGCTCGAAGTACAGGCGGTCGGAGGTGTCGTAATCGGTTGAAACCGTTTCCGGGTTACAGTTGACCATGATGGTCTCGTAACCGTCTTCACGCAGCGCCAGCGAGGCGTGTACGCAGCAGTAGTCGAACTCAATGCCCTGACCGATACGGTTTGGACCACCACCCAGCACCATGATTTTATCGCGGTCGACGGACGGATTCGCTTCACACTCATCTTCATAAGTGGAGTACATATAAGCGGTGTCGGTCGCGAATTCTGCCGCACAGGTATCCACGCGCTTGTAGACCGGGTGAAGGTTATATTGGTCACGCAGTTTGCGGATTTCCGCTTCGCGAACGCCGGCCAGTTTTGCCAGACGCGCATCAGCGAAGCCTTTGCGCTTCAGTACGCGCAGGAAGTCAGCGTCGAGGCCGTTAATGCCAAGGTCGGTGACTTTTTCTTCCAGACGCACCAGCTCTTCAATCTGCACCAGGAACCAGCGGTCGATGTTGGTCAGGTTGAACACGCCATCGACGGACAGGCCAGCACGGAAGGCATCGGCGATGTACCAGATGCGCTCAGCGCCAGCGTCTTTCAGCTCGCGACGGATTTTAGTCAGTGCTTCCGGGTCGTCCAGGCTTACTTTCGGGTCGAAACCGGTCGCGCCCACTTCCAGACCGCGCAGCGCTTTCTGCAGCGATTCCTGCTGGGTGCGGCCAATCGCCATCACTTCACCAACAGATTTCATCTGCGTGGTCAGACGGTCATTAGCACCAACGAATTTCTCGAAGTTGAAGCGTGGAATTTTCGTCACAACGTAGTCGATGGACGGCTCAAACGAGGCCGGAGTACGGCCACCGGTGATGTCGTTCATCAGTTCGTCGAGGGTGTAACCTACGGCCAGCTTGGCGGCGACTTTCGCAATCGGGAAGCCGGTAGCTTTGGACGCCAGCGCCGAGGAGCGGGATACGCGCGGGTTCATTTCGATGACAATCAGGCGACCGTTTTTCGGGTTTACCGCAAACTGGACGTTAGAACCGCCAGTTTCTACGCCGATTTCACGCAGTACCGCCATCGAGGCGTTACGCATGATTTGATATTCTTTGTCGGTCAGCGTCTGGGCAGGTGCTACGGTGATGGAGTCACCGGTATGGATGCCCATCGCATCGAAGTTTTCGATGGAGCAGACGATGATGCAGTTATCGTTTTTATCACGCACCACTTCCATCTCGTACTCTTTCCAGCCAATCAGTGATTCATCAATCAGCAGCTCGTTGGTTGGGGAAAGATCCAGACCGCGTTCGCAGATTTCTTCGAACTCTTCGCGGTTGTAGGCGATACCGCCACCGGTGCCGCCCATGGTGAAGCTAGGACGGATAATGCACGGGAAGCCAACGTCAGCGGCAACCGCCAGCGCTTCTTCCATGGTGTGAGCGATGCCTGAACGCGCGGTGTCGAGACCAATCTTCTTCATCGCGATATCGAAGCGACGACGGTCTTCCGCTTTATCAATGGCATCCGCCGTTGCGCCAATCATGGTCACGCCGAACTCAGCCAGTACGCCCTGGCGTTCCAGTTCCAGCGCACAGTTCAGCGCTGTCTGACCGCCCATGGTTGGCAGCACCGCATCCGGGCGTTCTTTCTCAATAATTTTGCGTACTACTTCCCAGTGAATCGGCTCGATGTAGGTGGCATCGGCCATTTCCGGGTCGGTCATGATGGTTGCCGGGTTTGAGTTCACCAGAATAACGCGGTAACCCTCTTCACGCAGGGCTTTACACGCCTGCGCGCCGGAATAGTCAAACTCACACGCCTGACCGATAACAATCGGACCCGCGCCCAGAATCAGGATACTTTTTATGTCTGTACGTTTTGGCATGGCTCTTTTACTCCTGATTATTTCGCGGACTGACGGTATTGCTCAATTAACTCGATAAAGTGGTCGAACAGCGGTGCAGCGTCGTGCGGACCCGGACTCGCTTCAGGGTGCCCCTGGAAGCTAAACGCCGGTTTATCGGTACGATGAATCCCCTGCAGGGTGCCATCGAACAGTGACTTGTGGGTCACGCGCAGGTTGGCAGGCATCGACGCTTCATCTACGGCAAAACCATGGTTCTGTGCGGTGATCATCACGGTGTTGTTATCAATATCTTTTACCGGATGGTTGCCGCCGTGGTGGCCAAACTTCATCTTAATGGTCTTCGCACCGCTCGCCAGCGCCAGCAGCTGATGGCCGAGGCAGATGCCAAATACCGGAATATCGGTTTCGAGGAATTTCTGAATCGCGGTAATTGCGTAGTCGCACGGCGCCGGGTCGCCAGGGCCATTGGACAGGAAGATACCGTCCGGATTCATCTTCAGGACTTCTTCTGCAGAGGTTTTCGCCGGTACAACCGTCAGGCGGCAGCCGCGGTCCGCTAACATACGCAGAATGTTACGTTTGGCACCGAAATCGTAAGCCACAACGTGGAACGGCAGCTCATCAGCGGATTTTGCTTCCGGCAGGTCACCGGCCAGCGTCCAGCTCCCCTGCGTCCAGCTATAAGGCTCCGCGGTGGTCACTTCTTTCGCCAGATCCATACCGTTCAGGCCTGGGAAAGCTTTTGCTTTTTCCAGTGCCAGCGCCGCATCCGGGTTATCGCCCGCGATGATGCAGCCGTTCTGTGCACCCTTTTCACGCAGCAAACGCGTCAGCTTACGGGTATCGATATCGGCAATCGCCACAATGTTATGGCGCTTGAGGTAAGAAGAGAGGTCTTCGGTATCGCGGAAGTTGCTGGCAATCAGCGGCAGGTCGCGGATGACCAGGCCTTGCGCATGTACCTGAGAAGATTCTGCATCGGCTTCATTGGTGCCGACATTACCGATATGAGGATAAGTAAGAGTGACGATTTGGCGGGAATAGGAAGGATCAGTGAGGATTTCTTGATAACCGGTCATTGAAGTATTGAAAACGACTTCCCCAACCGCCGAACCTGTTGCCCCTATGGCCCGACCGTGAAACTGGGTTCCGTCTTCCAGAACCAATAGCGCTGACTTAATCAAAACACCCTCCAGAGAATATTCACTCACTTTATTTGCATATTAATTCATTAACACCACATGAATCAATGCAAATTTGCTTACCTATGGATTTCTGGCAAACGGCGGCATTCTAGAGATAGCCCACGCAAAAGTCTACCCAAAAGGGTAATTTTTATTATTATTTTGCGCCACTGGGATAAATCACACGATTTAACAGGCAAAAAGATCAGCTAACTCAGGGTGGAAAACGCTTGCGGCAGGCAAAGAGTGTAAAAACAGAATGCAAGAGAGAAAAAAATGGACCATTTGGTCAAAATTTACATTTAGATAACACAAACACCCAACAAAACATATAAAAACACTAATCTGAAAGAAAAAACACACCCAAAAATGAAAAATAAAAGGGCAATAAAATATTGCCCTATGTAATCAAATAATTGTGATTACAATAACCACATCACGAAGGGTAATGAAAGCTATAAACTGCGTAAATCAAGCACATCTTTCATATCAAAAAGACCATTTGACTTTGATTTTAGCCAAATCGCCGATCGCACTGCGCCATTGGCAAAAGTCATGCGGCTGGACGCTTTATGCGTGATCTCAATACGCTCGCCAATATCAGCAAACATCGCGGTATGCTCCCCGACGATATCCCCCGCCCGCACCGTGGCAAAACCGATCGTGCCCGGTACGCGCTCACCGGTGTAACCTTCACGCGAATAGACGGCGCACTCTTTTAAATCTTTATCCAGCGCCCCGGCAATTGCCTCGCCCATCGCCAGCGCAGTGCCTGACGGCGCATCAACTTTATGACGGTGGTGGGCTTCAATAATCTCAATATCGGTGTAATCGCCCATCACTTTCGCCGCCTTCTCCAGCAGCTTAAGCATGACGTTAACGCCAACGCTAAAGTTCGCGGCGAAAACGATAGCAATCTCCTGCGCAGCATCGCGAATAGCCTGTTTACCGGCGTCATCAAAGCCGGTGGTGCCAATCACCATCCCTTTACCGTGCTGGCGGCAAAACGCCAGATGCGTCAGCGTGCCTTCCGGGCGAGTAAAATCGATGAAAACATCGAAATCATCTTTCACCGCTTCAAGACTGCTTTGCACGGTAACGCCCGTTTTCCCGGCTCCCGCTAACTCTCCGGCATCGCTTCCCAGTAAGGATGAGCCTTCGCGCTCTAACGCCGCACCGAGCTGTACGCCTTCCATGCCGAGAGTGGCCTGAATCAACTGACGCCCCATGCGTCCTCCGGCTCCCGCGATGGCAACGCGGATTTGTGCATCATGCATAGCTATTCTCTTTTGTTAATTTTACGTAAATCGTTTTCAGATTAACCAGCACAACGCTGCGCCGCCAGCCGAAAACGTCGATAATTAGAATTTAATGATAAACAGGCAGAGATATCAGTAAAAGGCATGACGATCAGCTAAAACCACATGATTCTCTGACCACCAGCGCAGGTGGCAGAATAATACGTTTCGGTGGTTCGTCATTTCCCTGAATGCGACTATAAAGCAGTTCCCCGGCCTTGCGACCTATCTCTTTTGCCGCCACCGACACGGTGGTGAGCGCAGGTTGAACCAGCGCCGCTTCAGTGATGTCGTCGAACCCCACCAGCGCAAAATCACGCCCAGGTTCGCGCCCCATTTTACGTAATGCCTGCATGACCCCAAGCGCCACGATATCCTGGTAACAAACGGCGGCGGTAATTTGCGGGAAGCGCAGAAGAAGCGACTCCGCCGCTTTTGCGCCGTCAATTTGGCTGGCCTGCGTCGCCACTATCCATTCCGGATTCGGCGATATTCCGTGCTCCAGCAACGTGCTGGTGAATCCACCGATACGCTGCGCCCGGCTCCCGGAACTAGGGCTCCCGCCAATAAACGCAATATTCTTATGCCCCATTTTGACTAAATGGGTGGTGGCCATTTGTGTACCGAGAAAGTTATCAGTGCCCACAAAATCAAAATCAGGATCGCTAAGGGGCCGGACCACCATGATGGCGGGAATATTGCGCCGTTTCAGCGCTTCGAAGAAGGAGGTCGGCGTTTCGCGCGCCGCGCAGAGCACCATGCCGCAGGCATTATTGCGCATCAACGAATCAACAAATTTTTGCTGCCGTTCTCCTGATTCTTCGCTGTTTGCCAGAAACAGCAGCAGGTCATGCCGCTCCATCTCATGGCTTAGCCCTGCCGTCATCTCACCATAAAAAGGGTTAGTGATATCGTGTAACAACAATCCGACCTGATTACTGCTCCGGTTACGCAGGTTGGCGGCGGTTTGATTATAAACGTAGCCAGCATCGTCCAGCGCTTTGAGCACGCGGTCACGCGTGGCCTGAGAAATACGCCCCCGGTTACGCAATACCATTGAAACGGTTGCCGTGGAGACTCCCGCGCGTTCCGCTACCTGCGCCAACGTGACTGTTGTCATGACTTCTCCTGAATTTATTGCGAAGGTTAATCGAATAACCGAAATCTTGTCTTTATACGTGTGATTCACATCACGCTAACGTGCTTTTCACCGCACGGGATTCTGATTATGGCGGGTTAATCGCGTTAACCACACTATGAAAATAAGGTTAATCGATTAATCTTAAATAAGCCAACACGGAGACAGAAAATGCGTACAACCTATAATAAATTCCCTGAGGTTAACGTTCAGGGCTATGACAACCACGCCTGGCAGGGTTGGTCGTCGATCCATTCAGTGATTAACACCAGGGTTTCTGGCGCAACCAAAACCGTATTGATCGTGGATTGCTATCCGGGCGTGCGGCTTGAAGAGCTGGAGCAACAGCTCGTGACGACATTAGATGCCGCACTGGTGTTGAA
>ENA-OZMM01000375-OZMM01000375.1-human-gut-metagenome-genome-assembly--contig:-NODE-375-length-12303-cov-3.460075_pt1 | contig 12303 bp, 10 predicted proteins | sample MGYA00244193_ERZ653821 | MGnify/ENA primary metagenome ERZ653821 (study PRJEB26926, sample SAMN06164832) | human gut metagenome | biome: ENVO:00009003; feature: ENVO:2100002; material: ENVO:00002003...
CATGTGACCGGCTCCGGACGCGGCTGACGCAATCAGGAGGTTGCGCTGGCCGCTGCGGAAGGACTTGCCGGGCTTGCGCAGGCCGCCGTCTTCTCCTTCGGCTCCGACGGAACCGACGGCCCGACCGACGCCGCCGGAGGCTTTGTCGATCAGGACAGCTTCGCCGCGCTCCGCGCCGCCGGGCTTGACCCCGCCGACATTCTGCGGCGCAACGACGCTTATCCCGCGCTGGAGCGCATCGGCGGCCTCATCCACACCGGCCCCACCGGCACCAACGTCAACGATCTCGCCATGCTCCTCCTGCCGCGCCGGGAATGAGCGGCGCTATGCGTTTCCCTTCAGGATCTCCAGCGCCTGCTTTGTGTCGCAGTCGAACAGCTCGCGCTCCCCTGCCTCGACGAGCAGCAGCGCGTCCTCGTGCCGCCGGATGACGGACGAGCCGCCGCGGTCAGCCTCCAATGCGCACAGCTCCGGGAAGAACCGCGCCGGGAACAGGCACGGGTTGCCGCGCTTTCCGTTGTGCGCCGCAGCGGCGATGCAGTCCGGGTTCGCCCACCACGCGTCCACGACGCGCCGCACCGTCCCGGCCCGCAGCAGCGGTTGGTCGGCGACCATATATAAAATACCGGCGCAGTCCGCCATCGCCTGCGTGCCGAGGCGGATGGTGCGGCTGATGCCGTCCTCCGGCCGGTCGTTCAGGATCGTATCAAAGCCCGCCAGCGAAGCCTCCTCCAGAAGCGCCGGATACTGCGAGACGACCGTGACGCGGGCAAACATCTCCGCCGGGATCGCCGCAAGCGCCAGCGAGAACAGGCTCTGCCCGTCAAAGCGCGCGGCCAGCTTGTTTTCCCCGAAGCGGGAAGCATTCCCGGCCGCCATGACAAGACAGCCGGCGCGAAGCGCAGAACATTCAGCCATAGTTGCATGCTCCTTGTGATTTTCTACAAAACAGTATAGCTATTTTTGCATATTTGCGCAAGAATCATACAGCTTTTTCGACATTCGCGAAAAAAGCCGTTATTCAGAAAGTAGGATAATGCTTTTGCTTTCTCTTGAAAATGCAATATGCTACAATAGAAACAAATCAAAGTGGAGAACTGGCGGAAACCGCACGGAAACCGGCGGCTTTCGTCCATCACCCAGCAAAATGGAGGTAACCGAATGAACATCGTAGGCAAGAGCGAGGTTCGTGTCGACGCCTTTGACAAGGCGACCGGCCGGACAAAATACTATGATGATCTGGCCCCGAAGGATGCGCTGCTCGTCAGAGTCAAGCATTCGACCATTGCGCATGGCTTCGTCAAGTCGGTCGACATCAGCAAGGCCGAGAAAATTCCCGGCGTTGTGAAGATCCTGACCTGCTTCGACGTGCCGGACATCCCGTTCCCCACGGCTGGCCACCCGTGGTCGATGGATCCGTCTCATCAGGATATTGCCGACCGGCACCTGCTGAACCAGCATGTGCGCTATTATGGCGATGATGTGTGCGCTGTTATCGCCGAGGATGAGGTTGCGGCTATGCAGGCCGTGCGCGCCATCGAAGTCGAGTATGAGGAGCTGCCGTTCGTGCTCGACGTGCAGAAGGCCATGGAGCCCGGCGCGCCGCAGCTGCACGAGGCGTTCCCCAACAACATTCTCAAGCATACGCCCGCAGCGGCGGGCAATTACGCCGAGGCGATCAAGGAGCCGGGCCTCATCAAGGTCGAGGGCTGGTACGAAACGCCGACCGTGCAGCACTGCCACATCGAGAATCACGGCTGCTTCTGCTATGAGGAAAACGGCCGCCTCGTCGTGACCAGCTCCACGCAGATCCCGCACATCGTACGCCGCATCGTCGGACAGGCCCTGGGCCGTCCGTGGGGCGATATCCGCATCATCAAGCCATACATCGGCGGCGGCTTCGGCAACAAGCAGGACGCGCTGTATGAGCCGCTGTGCGCCTGGTGCTGCACGCAGGTCGGAGGCCGTCTTGTCAAGCTCGACTGCTCGCGTGAGGAAACCTTCGTCTCCAACCGCGTCCGCCATGCCATCCGCACGCACATCATCTCCTGGCTGCGCAAGGACGGCACCATTGCCGCCAAGAAGGTCGAGTGCTTCTCCAATCAGGGCGGCTACGCGTCTCACGGTCACTCGATCGTGGCCAAGGCGCTGGGTTCTTTTAACCAGCATTATCCCTGCCCCAACTTTGAGGGCGACGCTTACACCGTCTTCACCAACCGCCCGGCGGCGGGCGCCATGCGCGGCTACGGCATGCCGCAGGCATCGTTCGCGGACGAGTCCCACGCGGAGCAGTGTGCAGAGGCTGTCGGCATGACGCCGCTGGCCTACCGCTGGCAGAACCTGATGAAGCCCGGCTACGTCGACGGCTTCTCGAAAAACGAGCTTTATGAGGACTCCTACCGGCAGTGTATGGAAAAGGGTATGAAGGCCATCGGCTATGAGGAAAAGGTGAAGGCCTATGCCAACCAGACCGGCCCCATCCGCCGCGGCATCGGCCTTGCGACCTTCTGGTACAACACCGCCGTCTTCCCCATTTCGCTGGAAACCTCCTCCTGCCGTCTGCAGCTGAACCTCGACGGCACGGTCAATCTGCAGGTCGGCGAAACCGAGATCGGTCAGGGCGCAGACACAGCCTACGCACAGATGTGCGCGGAGATCCTTGGCCTGTCCGATTATAAAAAGGTACACGTTCTGTCCTGTCAGGACACCGACGTGACCCCGACGGGCCTCGGCGCTTACGCCTCCCGTCAGACCTTTACCGCGGGCTTCTCCATCCGGCAGACATCCGAGCTGCTGAAGCGGAAGATCCTCGAATACGCCTGCGAGCTCACGCGGCAGGCTACTTATAACATGGACATCATCGACTCCAACATCGTCCGTATCACCGACGGACGCGTGCTGATGAGCCTGTCCGAGCTGTCCATGACCGCGCAGTATAACCCCGTCCATTCCGAGCACCTCACAGCGGAATCTACTTACACCATCCGCAACAACGCCTATTCCTTCGGCTGCACGTTCGCCGAGGTCGAAGTCGATATCCCGATGTGCAAGGTCAAACTGCTGAACATTGTCAATGTCCACGACTGCGGCAAGCTCATCAACCCCGCGCTGGCTGAGGCGCAGGTGCACGGCGGTATGTCCATGGGCATCGGCTACGGCCTGTCCGAGCAGCTGCTGTTCGATGAGAAGACCGGACGGCCCCTCAACAACAACCTGCTCGACTACAAACTTTCGACCTTTATGGATCATCCGAACCTCGAAGCCGAGTTTGTGGAAAACTATGAGCCGACCTCTGCGTTCGGCACCAAGGCGCTGGGCGAGCCGCCCGCCTGCTCCCCGGCTCCCGCCATCCGCAACGCCATTTATCACGCGACCGGCGTCGCCATCAATCAGGCGCCGATCACGCCGCATATCCTCTTCGCCAAATTCACCGAAGCGGGTCTGATTCAGGATTGAGGGAGGAAACAGACTATGTATGATATGAAAGCGCTCTATGAAGCGTATACCGTCGAAGAGGCGGTCAAGCTCCGGCTGGAGCATCCTGAAGCGCAGATCATCGCGGGCGGCACGGACGTGCTCGTTCAGATGCGCGAAGGCCGCCGCGCGGGCAAGGAGCTGATCTCCATTCAGAAGATCGACTCCATGCGCGGCGTCAGCATGGATGAAGACGAGAACATCCGCATTGGCTCGCTCACGACCTTCTCCCATATTACGCGCAACCCCATCATCATCGAAAAGATCAACGTGCTGGGCGAAGCCGTCGACATGGTCGGCGGCCCACAGATCCGCAACGCCGGCACCATCGGCGGCAACACCTGCAACGGCGTGACCTCGGCGGACTCCGCCTCGACGCTGCACGCCTGGGAAGCCATCGTTGAACTGACCGGCGTGAACGGCAAGCGGTACCTGCCCATCAAGGACTTCTACATCAAGGCCGGTACGGTCGACATCAACGTCGCCGAGGGCGAAATTCAGACCGCGATCCTGATCCCGAAGGCCTCGTGGGAAAACACGAAGGGCTTCTACATCAAATACGGTATGCGCAACGCCATGGAGATCGCCACGACCGGCTGCTCGGTCAATGTGCGGCTGTCCGGGGACAAGAAGACGTTCGACCGCGTGCGCATCGCCTACGGCGTCGCAGGCCCCGTGCCCATGCGCGCACCGAGCGCCGAGGCCGTTGTGAACGGCCAGCCCGTCACAATGGAAAATGTTGAGGCGTTCTCCAAGGCCGTTCTGGAGGACATCAATCCCCGTGACTCCTGGCGTGCCAGCAAGGCGTTCCGCAAGCACATCGCCGTGGAAATGGCCAAGTGCGCGCTCATTGAGTCTGTCAAACGCTGCGGAGGTGAGATCTGATGGCACAGTACGCTCTTGTCAAATGCAACATCAACGGCAAAGACGTGGAAAAGATCGTCGACGTCCGCGCAAGCCTGACGGATATGCTCCGCAATGATTTCCGGCTCACGTCGGTGAAAAAGGGCTGCGAGGTCGGCGAATGCGGCGCGTGCACCGCGCTCATTGACGGCGAGGCGATCAACACCTGCCTGTATCTGGCTGTCTGGGCCGAGGGCAAGCACATCATCACGCTTGAAGGCCTGATGAACCCTGACGGGACGCTTTCCGACGTGCAGAAGGCCTTCATGGACGAAACCTCCATCCAGTGCGGCTTCTGCATCCCTGGCTTTATTCTGACGGCGACCGAGATCGTCAACTCCGGCAAGGAATACACCGACGACGAACTGCGCAAGCTCCTCTCCGGCCACCTGTGCCGCTGCACGGGCTACCAGAACATCTTCCGCGCCGTGAAAAAAACCATGCTCCGCCGCCTCGGCAAAAACGAGGAAGCAGAGCTGGTGCGATAATTCCCATACCGACGCCCCTTGTCATGCAGCGCATGACAAGGGGCTTTTTTTATTACAAGCGCAGGAAGCTTGAAACGGCGATTGCTGTTTTGGGGATATAAGGAAATCCCCCTCCGGGCGGCGGACTGCCATTCGGAGGGGGTGCTGTTTATTTTTCCAGCTGCTTCTGCACGACCTGCACGATGCGTGCGATCGCGGCGCTCATAGCCGCATTGACAGCGAATTCCACGAGGAAGTTCACGCCGATGAACGCGACGAACAGAAAATAGACAATGTTCGTGCCGCCCGCGTAGTCCTGCAGAACGGGCTTGAAGACCGTGAGCATCCCGATGGCAAACACGCCGGTGTTCACGACCGGGGCCGTCAGCGCGGCGAGTATGCAGCTGATCGTCTGCCTGTGCCGCAGCGCCTTTGCGACGAGTCCCGCGCAAAGCCCGCACAGAACAGCCTTGCCGACGCACACGACGACGAGCCAGAACGGGCTTGCGACCCACAGGACGTTTGTAAATTCATCCGTGCCCGTGATGCCCGCAATCAGGCAGACGACCCCGAACACCGCGCCAAGACCGGCTCCCGCGCCGGGGCCAAAGAGGATCGCGCCGACGACGATGGGAACCAGCGTCAGCGAGATCGGGACCGGCCCGATGCGGATGCCGCTTGCGACGGTCTGCAGGACGACGACCAGCGCGGCCAGCAGGGCCAGCGAGGTCAAACGGACGACGGATGCATGGTTTTTGCGATTCATAAGTACCTCCTGCTGTCACTCCGGATATTCCGGATGCAACGCACATATTTTATCACGGGCAAAGCCCGTTGATAACAGAATTACGGGATTTCTTCCTCGACCGGCTCGCTGGAAATGGGCGCGCCGTCCTTGATGGCCTGCCACTGCTCGCGCGTGATGAGCAGCTGACGGGGCTTCGAGCCCTCGAACGGGCCGACGATGCCGCGCTCCTCCATCTCGTCCATGATGCGCGCCGCGCGGGCATAGCCCAGCTTCAGACGGCGCTGGAGCATGGAGACGGAGGCCTGTCCGGTCTCCAGAATGACGTCGACCGCCGCCGGGAGCATTTCGTCGCCGTCAGAGCCGTCTGTCTCTGCGGCTGTGCTGCCCGAGCCGCCGGAGCCGGATTTCCCGCTCTCGGCCGCCTTTTTGTCGATCTCGGCCATGACGGAATCGGAGTATTCCACTTCGCTGGATGCCTTGACGAAGGAGACGACCTCCTGCACCTCGTCGTCCGTGATAAAGCAGCCCTGCACGCGCTTGGGTTTTCCCTGTCCGAGCGGCGCATAGAGCATATCGCCCTTGCCGACGAGCTTTTCCGCGCCCGCGGTATCGAGGATAATGCGCGATTCCATCGCGGAGGCGACGGCAAAGGCGATGCGGCTCGGGATATTGGCCTTCATCAGACCCGTGATGACATCGGCAGAGGGACGCTGCGTCGCAATGACGAGGTGCATGCCCGCGGCGCGCCCCATCTGTGCCACGCGGCAGATCGACTCTTCGACCTCTTTCGCCGCCACGAGCATCAGATCCGCCAGCTCGTCGATGACCACGACGACGCTCGGCAGCTTTTTAAGCGCTTCATCTGTTTGCGCAAGCTTGTTGTAGGACGCAAGATCCTTCACATTATGCTCGGAAAACATCTTGTAGCGCTTCATCATCTCGTAGACCGCCCATTGCAGCGCGCCCGCGGCCTTTTTCGGGTCGGTGACGACAGGAATGAGCAGATGCGGGATGCCGTTGTAGGGCGCAAGCTCGACCATCTTCGGGTCGACCATGATAAAGCGCACCTCTTCGGGCGTCGACTTATAGAGCATCGAGACGATGAGAGAGTTCGTGCAGACAGACTTACCGGAGCCCGTCGTACCGGCAATGAGCACGTGCGGCAGCTTCGAGATGTTGCCGACGATGTTCCTGCCGCTGATGTCCTTACCAACGGCAAAGGCCGTGGTGGAGGGGTGCTGCGTAAACTCGCGCGATTCAAGTACCGTGCGGATATTGACGGGCGAAACGAGCTTGTTCGGCACCTCGACGCCGACGACGGAGATCTTGTTGGGAATGGGGGCGATGCGCACGCCGCTTGCGCCGAGCGCAAGGGCAATATCGTCCTGCAAGTTGGTGATCTTCGAGAGCTTCACGCCCTGGCTGAGCGTGAATTCGTAGCGCGTGACAGACGGGCCGCGCACCACATCGCCCGGCTGAGCGTCCACGCCGAAGCTCGTGAGCGTCTGCGCCAGGCGGCGGGAGTTGTTGCGCAGCTCCGCGCCTGCTTCGGCAGCGTTCGTTACGCTGCCCTCTTTTAAGAGCGTGATGGGCGGATACTCATAGGCGGGCGGCTCGGGCTTATCACCGGTCTCGATCTCGCGCGTGACTTCTTCGCGCGCGGCGTCGACCTCGGCGCGGCGGAGCCTATCCTCCTGCTTGTCTGTGAGAACGGCGCTCGCCGCCGCAGCTGCGGCAATCGGCGCGCTCTGCGCCGTCGGTGCAGGCACGGCAAACGGCGCAGGCGGAATGGGTGCGGGCGCCGGAGCAGGCGTGCCAGCGGGAGTTCCCTGCGGCAGGTCAAAGGGCGGCAGGTCAAAATCATCGGCCGTCACCGTTACGGGCTTGGCCGGTGCAGGCGCGGCAGGCTTTTCCTCCGCAGCATTTCTATCTGCAAGCAGCTCGTCCGGGCTCTTGATATTGTCAGACTTCTTGCGGAAGAAGCCGCCCGATGGATTCTTCCTGACAACGCGTTCCTCACCGTCGAGCGGAATGTCGATCGACGCATCGGATCCCCCTGCATTGCGGCGCGGCGCGCGGGCGGGACGCTGCGGCGGCAGCTCTTCCTCCTCCGGCTCATAGGGCACGCGCTCATGCGAGCGCACCGCCTCGATCACGGCGGCGGGCGTCAAGCGGAATGCCATCATCAAAAATGCAACGAACATCACGACGAGCAGGATCATTGCCAGCACCTTTTTCACCAGCAGCACCAGCATGATCGCAAGCGACGCGGACACCGCGCCGCCGGATTCCAATGCGTTGCCGCTCGTCCACAGGAGTTTCAGGATACCGTCCATCGCGGCATATTCCTCTTTGCAGATCGCGATGTGCATGATCGCGCCGAACACGACCGGCAGCAGCGCCGTACCGACAAGGCACGAGGTCACATTGCGCCCACGGTGGAAAAGCAGGATATAGCTCCCCAGAAACAGTGCGGGAGCAACAAGGTAATAGCCCCAGCCAAAGAGCGACCGGCACAGCTGCGCGGGCTGATCAAGCAGCCACGCGCCCGACTGAAAGTAGCTGAAGCCAAGGCACAGCGCCAGCACCAGCAAGATCGCGCCCGCGACCTCGCGGCGGACGGGGCGTTTCTGGCTTTTCTTTGCCGTGCGCTTGCCGCCGGAGGACGTGCGCGAGACGCTCGCTGATTTTTTGTTTGTTGTGGTGGTTTTTTTCTTCTGTTGTGCCATGATTCACCTCAGAATCAAAAATTAGTGCAGGATCGTGAGCAGCAGCGTAAGCGCGCCGGCCGCCCAGCAGTAGTAGGCAAACGCGCCGAAGCGGCCCTTGTCGGCAACATAGCGCAGCAGACGAATGCTGGCATAACCCGATACCGCCGCCACGACAACACCGATGAGATAGACGGGCACGCTCGCCCAGTCGATGTTTGTTTCAAGCGCGTCCTTGAGCGTGAGAATGTTCGCGCCCAGCACCGCAGGAATGGATAGGAGGAAGGCAAAGCGCACGGCAAACTTGCGCTCAAAGCCCGCAAAGCAGCCCGCCGTGATCGTCATACCCGAGCGGGAGATGCCGGGGCAAAGGGCGATGGCCTGCCCCACGCCGACAAGCAGCGCATCGAGCAGCGTGGCCGTTTTTTCGCTCTTGCGGCCATGGCGCACGCGGTCGCTCACAAAGAGCAGAATACCCGTAAAGATCAGCGCGCCGCCGATGAAGTACATGTTATCACCGAGGGACGAGAAAAAACGGCGAAACGGCACCATGACAAAAAGCGGCAGCGTGCCCACGATGATGAGCAGAATGAGGCGGCGCGCGGGCGGCACGGGATTCGGCGTGCGGTGGTGGGCAAGATCCCCGATGCCGGTAAAGAACTCCACGACCATATCGCGGATATCGTCCCAGTATGCGGCAAACACCGCAAAGAGCGTGCCGAGGTGCAGCAGCACGTCAAAAAAGTCCGGCACATTGCTCGCCCCCTGCATGTTCAGCAGATGCTCGGCAATGGCGAGATGTCCGGAGGACGAAATGGGCAGAAATTCCGCAATTCCCTGCACAAGGCCGAGAAGAACGGCGGTTAAAACAGACATGAACAACAACTCCTTTTTCCGTTTTCTTCTATGATGGCGATATTCTAACAGAGTAATTATAGCACAGCTGTTCGCGGAATACTACCCTCAATTGCCGCATCTTCTTTTTCTTTCCTTTTTTGCCCTCCCCCTTGCGAAAAAGGGGCGGGCATGCTATGATAGGCATGGACTATCAGAAAAGGAGAGATAGAAATGATTTATAACTACCGCACCAAAGGTGTGTGTTCAAAGGAAATGCATATTGAGTTGAATGATGACCACACCATCAAGCATGTTGAGGTCATCGGCGGCTGTAACGGCAACCTTCAGGGGATTTCCCGCCTGGTGGAAGGCATGAAGGCAGAGGACGCCATCGAGCGCATGCGCGGCATCCGCTGCGGCTTTAAAAACACCTCCTGCCCCGACCAGCTCTCCATCGCGCTGGCGGAGGCGCTTGCGCAGGAAAAGCAGTAATTTGCCCAAATTCCTGCATGGCAGATTCCGACAGCAAATAATGCATCAATTCTTGCAAAATGTTGTTTGTCTCTCTGGACAAAGTGCAGGAAACTATGTATACTGAATCAATTACCGGCAATCTTTATGCGATCACAACGCAACTTCGGCAGCGCAGGACGCCCTGCGCCGCCGGCTTAGACGGGGGAACTTTATGGACATTGATATGGATATCAAGGAGCTCGAAGCGTTCGTCTACGTGGTGGAGAATTGCAGCTTTTCCCGCGCCGCGGAGCTGCTGCACCTGACGCAGCCGACCATCAGCTCGCATGTCTCCGCACTGGAGCGAAAACTGAATATCAAGCTCATTGTCCGCACGACGAAGGAGACCTACCCTTCCGACGCAGGCAAGCTCCTCTATAAGTACGCCAAGGAGATCCTGCAAGTGCGCGAAAACGCGGCGATCGCGCTGCGCAACTTCTCGCAGGAGATGAAGGGGACGATCTCCATCGCCGCCTCCACGGTGCCGAGCCAGTATTATCTGCCGCATCTTTTGCAGGATTTCCGCGCCCGTTATCCGGATATCACCTTCAACATCCAGATGGAGGACAGTCCCAAGGTCGTAGAGCTCGTCGCCACGCGCAGCGTGGAGATCGGCTTCTGCGGCACGATGGTGGCGAGCCACAAATGCGTCTATCAGGATTTTGCCAGCGACCCGATGGTGCTCATCACGCCGAACACCGAAAAGTATCAGGCCTTTGCGGGCAAGCCCTTCCCCATCGAACAGCTCAAGGAAGAGACGTTCATCAGCCGCGAAAAGGGCAGCGGCACGTATCAGGCGGGCAAGGAACTCTTAAATGAGCTCGGCATCGACATCGCCCAGCTGCGCACCGCGGTCGAGATCCGCTCGACCGAGAGCGTCAAGCAGATGGTCAGCGAGGGTCTCGGCGTCGGTCTCATCGCGCAGAGCGCCGCGCAGGACTATGTTCAGTTCGGAAAGCTTCTCGCCTTCCCCTTCCCCGACTCGCGCTTCCGCCGCCAGCTCTATATCGTCAAGCACAAAAACAGCATTTTATCGCCCATTGCGCAGGTGTTTTATGACTACGCGCGCAAAGCAAAAGAGAAAGCATCTGCCCAATAAGCAGGTGCTTTTTTACAGCACTTCCGCGCTTTTTCGTGCGTTTTTTCTTCAAAATGGCATTTACTTTTTCACCGCTTTGGTATATGCTACTTAAATAGGTCAACAGCTGCGCTGCACCGATAAAGTCAGCGCCGCCCGACAGGAGGGAGAGCGATGGACTGCCGTGATTCTGCGCTGTTTTCCGGCGTGGACGAAGCGTCGTGCGAAAACATGCTGCGCTGCTTCAGCGCCTATGAGCAGCGCTTCACTTCCGGGCAGACGATCCTCACCTGCGGTCAGCAGCAGGATATGATCGGCGTGCTGCTCTCCGGAAGTGCCGCGCTTTTGCGCCTGCATCCGGACGGCAACAGCACCGTGCTCGAATCTCTGGAGGAGGGCAGCGTCTTCGGCGAAGAGCTGGCGTTCACCGGCTTTCGCGACGGCAGCGCGCTCATCGAGTGCCGCGAGGATTGCCGCGTGGTCTTCATGCGCTACGACCAGATCACCAAGAGGTGCGAAAATGCCTGTGCCTGCCACAGTCAGGTCGTAACGAATCTCTTTCAGCTGTTGTCAAAAAAATCCCTGCACCTCAGCCGGCGGGTCGAGGTGCTTGCCTGCCGCTCCATCCGGGAAAAGCTGCTGTGCTTTTTCTCGCAGCAGTCGGAAGAGTGCGGAAGCCAAACCTTTCCCCTGCCGTTTTCCCTCAGCGCGCTTGCTGATTACATCAGCGCAGACCGCAGCGCCATGATGCGCGAGATGCGCAAAATGCGCGAAGAGGGGCTGATCTGCACGGAGGGCCGCAGCGTCACGCTGCGCTGACGTCCCGCGTGCGCCCTATACTTATTCAGTCCCGCCCGCTGTTCTTTCGGAACGGCCGGGCGATGAATCACGAATGAAAAGGAGAAACCGTTCATGTATCGCATCGTGAAAAAAGAAGCGCTCAAGCCCACCGTGACTCTCTACGAGATCGAGGCGCCGATGGTAGCGAAGAAGGCCGAGCCCGGTCAGTTTATCATCCTGCGCGTCGATGAAAACGGTGAACGAATCCCCATCACCATCCACGACTACGATCGGGAGAAGGGCACCGTCACCATCATCGTACAGACGATCGGCGCCACCACCGAAAAGCTCAGACATAAAGCCGAGGGCGAGTACATTCAGGACTTTGTCGGCCCGCTGGGCCGCCCGACCGAGACCGAAGGCAAGAAGAAGGTCTGCGTCGTGGGCGGCGGCGTCGGCTGCGCCATCGCTTACCCCGTTTTGAAGAAGTTCCACGACTGCGGCGCGGAAGTCCACGCGGTCGTCGGCTTCAAGAATAAGGACCTCGTCATTCTTGAGGACAAGTTCCGCGCGGCGTCCAGCGTTTTGAAGCTGATGACGGACGACGGCTCTTACGGCGAGAAGGGTCTTGTCACCGATGCGCTCAAAGAGCTCATCGACGCGGGCAACCAGTATGACGAGATCTTCGCCATCGGCCCTGCCATCATGATGAAATTCGTGTCCAAGACCACCGAGCCCTACGGCATCCCCACCACCGTTTCCATGAGCCCGATCATGGTCGACGGCACCGGCATG
>ENA-OZMM01000397-OZMM01000397.1-human-gut-metagenome-genome-assembly--contig:-NODE-397-length-12108-cov-6.464864_pt1 | contig 12108 bp, 15 predicted proteins | sample MGYA00244193_ERZ653821 | MGnify/ENA primary metagenome ERZ653821 (study PRJEB26926, sample SAMN06164832) | human gut metagenome | biome: ENVO:00009003; feature: ENVO:2100002; material: ENVO:00002003...
ACGAGATTAGCTGCAGTCTCGTGGGCTCGGAGATGTGTATAAGAGACAGCCTTAAAGTGCGAGTGGATGGCGTAAAATCACAGCGACGCCGGACAGGAGCGGAAACGCCGCCCGTCCCGTGTCCGTCCGGGCGCGGCACACTGGCTCCGGGCAGTGGATATCCCCGCGCCACGCGCGGCATGGATGAGGAGCAGCGCGACATCATTATTCCGCCCTGAAGTACCGGGCAGTCGCCCTGCCCGGCATCACGTCAGCGGGTAATATCCCGCCAGTCATTTCCCCACTCGTCGCGCAGTACCGGCGCATCCGGCGCGCCGGTCACTGTCCACGCATCGAGGAACTTCAGGCCGCGCAGGATACTGTTCTCCACATCGTCGAGCAGAACGATGCTGTTAAACCAGACCACACCGCCGGGATACTCCCACCGATGCCGGTCATCCTCGCGCTTCAGCGCTGGCCACCAGGTGCGCCCCATTTCCAGAACGCCCGCTTCGGCCTGTTCCAGGTCAGTCGCGGTAATCAGGTAATACACCATCATTTCAGTACCATCGACCTCAACACTTAACCCCACAAGCCAGGTATTCAGATACGTTTCCATGTCAGTCCGGGCGGTTTCCCGCCCGCCTCCGGTCAGCCGCCAAAGTGCGCCACGTTGTTGATAATCCATTCCGGGCCGGTTACATCCGGGAAGCTGTCCTCATCGTCCGGGTCAGCCTCGCCCCACTCCAGTTCGTCAGTGACGTACACGTCTGTTTCGCCGCTGACGTACCGGGCATAACCGCAGTAATTGCCCCCCTGCTCCGCAAACCAGTGCTCCACCTCCCCGCCATACTGCTGACTGAGTGCAGCCACAACGTCTTCGCCGACCGGACTCCAGGGGGTGTCAAAATCCACCGTCAGCGTGTTCTCTCCGGCGAAACAGATATTCGCCTCATAACCCACAGGCCACTTGCAACCGTACCGGGTCAGGTAGTGGTCATATGACGACGGGATACCCGTCAGCAGGCCACCGTTGAAGCCGTTCACCTCAATATCCAGACGCGTCGGCAGCACGTCGCGGAAATCCATCGGTTCGGCAGCAGGTATGATGCTCTCCCCGTCGCACAGACCGTCCCACCACGCCTCCACCGGCGCAGGCCGGAAGCTGTCCCCCCAGTCGAAAGATTTTTGCTGGTACAGCTGACGGATGACCTGCTGTTCCGGCTCACTGAGGGTCGCCCAGCGGGCATGGCAGATGTGGCTGTTCTGCCAGCACTGGTGCAGTTTCTGGCTGGTTTCCACATCCAGCACAGCTCCGGCCATAAACATCGCCAGCCAGTCGCTGTACGCCTGCACTGAAGGCCGGTTGTCTGCGGCCATCCCGTGAGCAACCAGCTGCGGGTGTGGCGGGTAGCATTGCTCAGTCAGGGGACGCAGTATTCCGGCACAGCCCGCCAGAAACAGCTGTATCCCCTCTTTTCTGGCACGACGATGCAGGGACGGCTGGCCTCCGGCAATCCACGTTTTGAGGGCGTCATTGTTTTGAATACCGCTGAACATCAGCCTGTTACAACACCAGTTCGGCATGGGAAGCTCCTTATGCAGTCAGCATGGGCAGGAGGCATCACCGCGATACCGTTCCCTGCCGCACGCTGCCTGTTCGTCGCGTCCGGTAACGGGTCAACGCCGACCGTGGAATAACGAGCCGACAGTCCCCATCGTCGGCGAGCTTATGCCGCGAAAGCGGCTTGAAGGGCGCCCTTAAACTGGCGAGGGCATGGCGTAAAATCACAACGACGCCGGGCCTGAGCGATAAAGACGCCCGTCCCGTGTCCGGCCGGACGCGGCACACTGGCAGCGTGCGGCAGACTTATTCCGGTCTGAAGCACATCAGAGAGAGGAAGGAAGGCAGGTGTGATGAAACGAGCGCTGTCCACAGTTCAGGGAGGAAAAGTCTGTGGATAAGCTGGACACAGCACGCTGTATTACAGGTACAGTGCCCATATGTGAGAATTGTGTTTTTTTTGACCAAAACGAGAGTGAGGAATACTGACTATTCTGTCAGCCCAAGCTTTTTCATGTATTTAATGACAGACTCAGGCCGCCGCTGGTATTCACTGGCAAACTTCCCGACATCGAAACTATCAGAACCCGCCAGTTCAATAAGGCGCTGTATTTCAGCTTCTTCCCAGGGACTACCATGTCTTGGATAGGCCTGCTTATAACCAGCACCGGGCGAAGATATCTTTATGAGCCTGGACTGAATTTCAGACAACGTCTGCTGCTCAATATCCCCAATAAGACCAAGTTCCTGTATCTCTCGGGCAGCCTTCAGGAACTGGCGGATAAGCTTTCCATGTTCTCTGGCATCAAGCACCGGCATTTTAGAATAACCCTTTTGCATTACTGCGGGTTTCATCATCAGCACTGGGGGTTTGAGAGGAGGAATTAGTATCAGCGCGTTCAGCTGGTACGTTTTCCTTTATCTTGCCCTGTAAAAGTGCTTCAACTTCACGTGGGTAAACTGCTTTAAGCAACTGCATCAGATCGTCAAACGATGTATTCCTGTTCAGTAACTCACTGAACAGGAATGGCAGACGCTCATCCTGCTTTCCAAAAGCAAACCCTGTAAGCAGCGCGGCGCGCCATAAACGTCCCCTTTCCCCCTGGGGAGTTTCATCTGTTTTCTGGCAGACAAAACGGTCCGCTTCGTTGGTTTCAGGATTCAGGTAAAACGTGATTTTGCGTCGCGTATCCATTGTTTTTATCCAATAAGGTACATGCCGTTAACGAGATCAAACTGAGATGAACGGGTTTTATAGAAGCGTTCTTCCCTGACACCACAGTGTTTCTTCACATGATCGGCGATCAATTCAGCACCTCCGCCGATAACCATCACATGAGAGTATCCCTCAAAGCGGCTAATGGCTTCAATAACCCTGTTAACAAGGCGGTGGTGAGCGTTCTCTATCGCTTCACGAACCAGTTCAATTCGTGATGTGTCATTGATACGCGATGAGAGATAAGAAGTGTCATTACGATGAATAATAATATCGTCAGCCAGGTAGCTACTCCCTTTGGTTCTGGCCACGGACAGTGCCTCTTTAACCGCACCAGTGATCAACGATACCCCGAGAGATGAATCACCATAAATACGCGAAATCCCGCGCATTTTTCCCATAACCTGAGAAATATCAAGCGTGGTTCCCCCCAAATCAACAATCAGGAGTGAATCCAGTTCGTTGAGATTTTTTACCACCTCAAAACCTGCAGGGATGGACTCGGGCATAACCTCAACATGCTTAATGGTGAAAGTCTTACCACCATTTAGTTCGACCGGCCGCAACAGATTCGCTTTTTTACGTTCGATGTTGGTCTTATTGGGCTGGTTATTTTTATCGTAATACTCAGATAAAGGCAGGCTCACTACCACATCGACTTCACAAGGTTCGATCCCGCTGTTAAGCAACGCATGGTGAACAGCAACAACATTCACATCGCTGTATTGCCAGGCGACGTTCGTGGTAACCACAGCATCAGGGCTGATAGGATCAAAAGAGTATTGCTCACCATTCAACATATAGTTAAACGCCTGTTGTCCACCAAACGCAACGGCCCATTCACGCTTAAAGCTGTTAGGGCTGATTGACTGCCTGACCTCGTCATCCTTCCACTGGAGTTTGATATTAGTTGATCCGTCATCGATATAAATTTTCATTGTATGTCACCTGGGTAGTAGAACTACGTTTCAGAGAACCAAAAGAGAATTATTTGAGAACTATTCTAGAATTATACATAAACAACAGCTCCATTCAATAAAAATACGAGCACTTAATGAGATAAATTGGAGAACAATTAAGAAAAATAAAGAGATATTGTGTATGACTTTGAGTAAAAAATTTTTATCGCGAATACAACATGATGGGGCATACAGGTACACAGAACACTTGCGGAAATGAAAAAAACATAAATAATACTGTATAAATAAACAGGCACTGAAGAGGTATGCCGTGTTAATTTTTCTTGTTCCCGACCCTGAGCCGACGAGATCTACCGCACCACTATTCACCGAACGCTGTCCGGCGGGTTTTCCGTCGCCGGCTGCGGACTACACCGAAGACGAACTGGACCTGAACACTTACTGTATCCGGCGTCCGGCCTCGACCTTCTTTGTCCGTGCTATCGGGGATTCAATGAAAGAGCTGGGCCTGCATTCCGGGGACCTTATGATTGTCGACAAATCTGAAAAGCCACTGCAGGGTGACATTGTCATCGCGGAAACTGATGGCGAATTTACGGTTAAACGCCTGCAGTTGACGCCCCGTGTTGCTCTGTTGCCGATGAACCCGGCTTATCCAACCCTTTACCCGGAAGAACTGCAGATATTCGGCGTAGTGACGGCTTTCATACACAAAACCCGGGGAACAGAGTGATGTTTGCACTCGCTGATGTGAACTCCTTTTATGCCAGCTGTGAGAAAGTTTTCCGTCCTGACCTGCGAAATAAACCCGTTGTAGTTCTCTCAAATAACGATGGCTGCGTAATTGCGAGAAGCCCTGAAGCGAAGCGGCTGGGCATAAAAATGGGGGTACCGTGGTTTCAGCTGAAGTCGGTGAAATTTCCGGAACCGGTCATAGCGTTCTCCAGTAATTACGCTCTCTATGCCTCGATGTCGAACAGAGTCATGGTTCATCTGGAAGCACTGGCGCCACGCGTTGAGCAGTACTCCATTGACGAGATGTTTTTGGATATTCGCGGTATAGACAGCTGCATCGATTTCGAGGATTTCGGCCGGCAGCTGCGTGAGCACGTTCGTTCCGGCACGGGGCTGACCATCGGCGTCGGAATGGGGTCCACGAAAACGCTGGCAAAGTCCGCACAATGGGCTTCCAAGGAGTGGTCACAATTTGGCGGCGTACTGGCGTTAACGCCGGGCAATCCCCGCCGTACAGAGAAACTGCTGTCGCTGCAGCCGGTGGAGGAAATCTGGGGCGTTGGGCGCAGGATTTCAAAGAAACTGAGTGAAATGGGGATCACCACGGCACTGCAGCTGGCCCGCGCGAATCCGACTTTTATCCGGAAAAACTTCAATGTGGTTCTGGAGAGAACAGTCCGGGAACTGAACGGAGAGCCCTGCATCTCGCTGGAAGAAGCCCCTCCGCCAAAACAGCAGATAGTCTGCAGCCGGAGCTTTGGTGAACGTGTCACGACTTATGAAGCTATGAGGCAGTCAATCTGCCAGCATGCAGAGCGGGCGGCTGAGAAACTGCGCGGAGAGAGACAGTTCTGTCGCCACATCGCTGTGTTTGTGAAAACATCCCCCTTTGCCGTTAACGAACCGTATTACGGGAATCTGGCCAGTGAGAAGCTGAATACTCCCACGCAGGATACCCGCGATATTATTGCCGCAGCCATCAGGGCACTGGACCGGATTTGGGTGGATGGCCATCGTTATGCAAAGTCAGGCTGTATGCTCAACGATTTCTCACCAACAGGGGTTTCACAGCTGAATTTGTTTGATGAAGTGCAGCCGCGTGTACAGAGCGAGCAGCTTATGAAAGTCATGGACGGCATAAACCATTCAGGACTCGGGAAAGTATGGTTTGCAGGGCGTGGGATTGCGCCTGAGTGGCAAATGAAGCGTGACATGCTTTCCCCCGCGTATACTACTCGCTGGAAAGAAATACCAGTTGCGAGGATTGGATAAACAGATTTTAGAAAGAAGGCAGTGCTCGCCGCAGCCGAGCGACCGGGCATAGCCCGCGAGTGAGCGAGGAAGCACCAGGGAAAGATACCAGTATGTTCTGCTTACGCCCAATATCTAACAAATGGCCCTCTTCTTTGAACACATATCCACTTATCCACTGTCTTATTTTTATAAGATCTTTTTAGATCTCTTTTTAGATTTACCTTTTTAGACACCCTCTGAGCCCTTATATAGCGTGGGTTTCAGAGGATCCGTTGTGACAATTTGCCCTTTCATTGTGACAAATCACCCTCAAATACCCTATTGAACTGTGACTATCTGCCCTTAACCCTGTGACAAATTGCCCTCTGTGAATCATTTGAATCACAAACTTATCCCTACCTGTTGACTCTTTTTGATTAAATGTGACAATCTTAAAATCTGTCACATTTTCAATGGAACGGTCATGACGGAAGTTGCGGTAATAAACCATAAAAAGCGCAAAAATAGCCCTCGTATAGTTCAGTCGAATGAGCTAACCGAAGCAGCTTATAGCCTCTCTCGTGATCAGAAGCGGATGCTGTATTTATTTGTCGATCAGATCCGTAAATCAGATGGCTCGCTGCAGGAGCATGACGGTATCTGTGAAATTCAGGTAGCTCATTATGCTGCAACATTTGGCTTAACTTCTGCTGAAGCCAGCAAAGATATACGTCAGGCGCTTAAAGGCTTTGCTGGTAAAGAAGTCATATTTTACCGACCTGAAGAGGATGCTAACGGTGAAAAAGGGTTAGAGTCCTTCCCCTGGTTCATTAAACGTGCGCACAGCCCTTCCCGCGGCCTGTATAGCGTTCATATAAACCCTTATTTGATCCCATTTTTTATTGGCTTACAGAACAGATTTACTCAATTCAGACTGAGCGAAACAAAGGAGATTACTAATCCCTATGCTATGCGCCTTTATGAATCACTCTGTCAGTACAGAAAACCCGATGGCTCAGGCTGTGTGTCGCTTAAAGTAGACTGGATAATGGAACGGTATCAGTTACCACAAAGTTATCAACGAATGCCTGATTTTCGACGCCGTTTCCTTCAGGCAAGTGTTGATGAAATCAATAGCAGAACGCCGATGCGGCTGAGTTATATAGAGAAAAAGAAAGGGCGACAGACAACTCATATTGTATTTTCTTTCAGTGACATAGTAGCTAACTCCCTTTAAATCATGAGGGCAGATAGTCACACTTTAGAGGGTTGAATGTCACACTTTCTCAGTGCAAATTGTCTCAGATAAGGGAAGGAATCAGGGCAATTTGTCACATTTGGATAGATTTCAGACTTCTGGAGCTAGTGAAATCAAGCCAGAATTCCTAAGTTTTCCTCAAGGCAGATTGTCACTCTTAACTTAGGGCAATTTGTCACCCTTCTTTCAGGGCAATTTGTCACATTTAATTCAGGGCATTTTGTCACAGAAGCAATGTTAAACTCCAAAAGCGTGTTCTTTCTGGCTACCCTGAAGATGAGTGCAATTTGTCACACTTTGCTTCCTGCGAAGCCTAAAATGCACCATTGGAATCAAATTAGAGGCATGTCTTATTAGCTAAAGAAAAGAAGGAGCAGAGTTTTGCTGATAGCGCCAGTTATCGGTCCTAGCGCTATCCATCAGCCAGTAAGATCTACAACAATGGATACCTAGCAGCAGGAGTTAATCTGTGAATTCGATTATCATTCTTTAATGAAATCATGTTTTCATTATTTCATTTTATTGCGATACATCTCATACCCTGCCATTATCATTTCAGTCATCGATATCCCTTGCTCTGCTGCATAAGCTTTCATTTCTTTGTGCTTAGACACCGGTACTTTTATCTGGATGGGTTTCACAGATGATTCAGGTACTGCACTTCTTCCTGTTACATCAAGAGTTGGCTCATCATCTTTTGGTGGATCGATTTTGATACTATTTTTGGGGCCTTTCATTGAAAACCTCACACATAAAATGAAATAATGAAATCATGTTATCATGAATTAATTATATCATGAACTTCTTCAATCATTTGCTTAGCTATCTCGTTTAGAGATTTGAATGACGTTTCATGCAATGCGCGACCTGCATCCAGGGCTTCACCATAGCTTGTCTTGAAAGGTATAACCGTATTCAACACTTTATAACCCCACGCTTTGATTGTTTCCTGTGCTTTTTCGCCCTGAGCAGGAGACGGAGATTTAGCAACAGCGAATACGATTTTGCTCTTATCAATCCCTTTTTTTATCAATTCGCGGGCCAGTTCAAGTGAAGGTTCCAGATCATCGATTGTCGTTCCTGTCGAGATAATTACCAGGTCTGATTCGTCTGCTACGTCGAGTGATGTTGTCTCTGCAGCTGGGCGGCCGTCAATAATTAGTAGATGGCAGCTGTCCTTCATTTTGACTGCTGTATCAACCCGGCGGTAAAGGGCGCAGTCAATTTGACTCAGCCCATTCTTTTCTCTTCGCTCAGTCCATTTGAATGACGTCTGCTGTTTTACATCCATATCAGCCAGATGAGTCTTCCATCCAGCCTCAGTAAAACCGACTGCCAGTGTTCTTGACTCGGTACTTTTAGAACCACCACCCTTTTGGCCAATTACTGAGATAACTTTACCCATGATATCATCCTTTCATTAAATCATGATTTCATTATGTGTGTTGTACTGAGAACACTATGACACAGGTTGGCATGATATAACAATATGAAATCATGATTTAATGATTTCAGTAAAACATGAAGTGGTTAACTATGTGAAATTGCTCACGATAACTAGTCATTAAATAATGATTTAATGATTTAATGATTTAATGATTAGAAGGCGAGGTGAGCATGAATATTTTCACGGTCAAACTGTACTTTGATAGCAAGTCGTCCCCACGGTTCTTTAGTCCCGATAAACAAGATTCGACTTCAGAACATAGTGATTTTCAACTGGCACTGAAGAAATCACGCGACTGTAACTCGTATGGTGCCTGTTTATGTACAGGCAGAGAACTACCGCTGGCTGTAAAGTTGAAAAATGAGAAACACCATCTGGCGCGTTTCCCGCTAACCGGCAGTAAACATAAAGAGGGGTGTCGTTTCTATAGCCGCCTCTCACCAGAAGGTGCGCAAGGAACTTACAATAATGCTGCGATCAGTGAAAGACCGGGCGGCATTATCAATGTGAAGCTGGATTATGCTCTGCAGACAAAATCAGTATCTAACGATATTCCTGCAACCCCCCTGACTGGTGATGCCTCTCGTAAAAGTAGAAGAGGTACAGTGTCTCTGTGCGGCCTGCTGCACTTACTCTGGGAAAATGCTTCATATAACAAGTGGGTTCCTAAGATGGATGGCAAGAGGTCGTTAACATTGCTTGGCTTTCATCTTAGGGAGCAAGCACGTGGAATTGAAATCGGTAGAACACTGTTGTCAGATGTATTGCTCACCCCTGCAGCGACAAATTCGAGAGACAGTGAACGGAACAGTAGTGCGGTAGAGTTTGCTGAGCTGAATAAATGCCGAATGGTGGTTGTGGCCGAACTGGCAAAATACGCTGAGAAATATCTTACAGGGATCAACCGTTTACCAGTGAAAGGTTTTGCCGGCATGCCTTTTCTTGATATTGATGTATCCAGATGGAATTCTGCTATTGAGAGGTTTCCACATGAGTTTAGCAGCTGGAAAAATGGATATAAGATTTTCATTATTGCACTGACAGATGTTCCCAGCGATAAATCAGCACAAGTACGCCAGCTTGCCTTGATGATGACGAGTGATCGCTATATACCACTAGATTCACAATATGAAGGGATGATGGAACAAAAGTTGTACGAATTACAACGTTCCTTTTTCAAACCACTAAGATATGACTCTTCCGAGATGGAATTTCATCCCGACTTTTGTCTTCTCGATGTCCAATCTCAAAATCATATGCCATTTCCGATCGAAGTGTGGGGGATGAAAACCGATGCCTATACCACTCATCGTCGCGAGAAAGAAAGGTGGTACAACAGTGAATACGGTGAGAAAGGATGGTGGTCCTGGGACGCGACCATAAACGATAAGATAGTTATTGATTCATCTTTTCCATTAAAGAAAATCTCTGGCTACACTGATTTAATGAAAGAATGAAATCATGATATAATGATGTTTTAATATCTTAAATTTAAGCCCCGCGCCCCTGGATGTTCAGGTAATTCAGTCCAGTTCTGCTGGTTGCGGGGGATCTGGCCTGGTATAATCGGTTAAAGATCATACAGAGGACTTGCTATGTCGTTACGTAACTCATTTCTAATGCTGCTGCTGGCAGCTTGGCTCGTTTGGATGATAATTCTCATGTTTCGGGATCAGAAATGTGAAAAACCGTACAGTGAAGATTCACTCCCAGCCCTGATTTGTCCCGCGCCCTCAGATAGTCTGTCACTTCGATGATAAAGGTCACGTCAGTGGCCTTTTTTACGCCCCTCGTTTAATTCACCGCGCCGTTAGACATTCAGGTAAATCTGTCCAGAATTTAATGTCCTCGTATTGCCAGCATAATACCCGCGACGATACAAAAAACTATGACCCATAAAATAGCTGGCATTGGGTTGCCATTTTTTGCTTCAGATGCGAGATACGCATTGAACTCTTTTTTGCTTTGTCTTCGACCATAATTGGTTGAATGACTATGCTGACCTAATGGAGTGGTCCCAGACTCAACATATTGCTTCGCGGCTGCCAGTGTAGGAACAGGGCCAAAGTCATGAGAACCATTGGCATCAACAATAAGCCACCCTGAGCCTTTTTTTACAATGAAACGCCCGTCATCTACTGCGTAGTGTCCGGCCTGAATTTTTGTTACTTTAGCCAAGCTCTTACTCCAGGTAGCCTAAAACCAATCAGGTTATTCACTTTCTCTATTATGCCCGCACCGTTTTGGACATACAGGAATTTCTGTCCAGCATTATGTTTGCCACCTTGCTCCACTCGTCGCGGCCCTTCAACAACGCACAAAAAATGCTTTCCAACCTGGACATTTCGGCACTATCGGAATAAGTGTCCAGAACATATTTCTGGTGATCGTATTTAATTTTGTTGACCCACCGCGCAAACCGTGAGTCTGTTCAGATCTTGAATCTGAGCAGGCGAAGGGTTGGACAAGCCCGGCGGGCGCGTCAGCCTGTCACATTGGGGTATGCTCTATATATACCACCAGTAAAGATACCGACGAATGTTATTGTGACCACATAAGTGATACCATAGTACACAAGACCACTTAAATGTTACCAGAAGGACAAATAATGTTCGTTTTTGGTTACCTCCGGGCATCAACATCAGAGCAGGATGCCAGTCGGGCAAAAAATGCACTTAAGGCATTTGCAAACCAGCATGGTCACCGTATTGCTGGCTGGTATATCGATAATGTCTCCGGTACGACAATGAACCGTCCTGAACTGATCAGGCTTCTTGGTGATGCGGAACCAGGTGATGTCATTCTCATTGAACAGGTCGACAGGCTTACCCGACTGGATGATGCAGGATGGGAGACACTCCGAAAACAAATCACCGACAAGCAACTGGCCATCGTCAGTCTTGATCTACCGACCAGCCATCTGGCGCTATCCAGCACAGTAAGTGATGACTTTACCCGAAGCATGCTGAAGGCCGTAAATGGCATGATGCTGGATATGCTCGCCGCTATTGCCAGGAAAGACTACGAGGACCGGCGACGGCGCCAGGCTGAAGGTATAAGCAAGGCAAAAGCGGAGGGCAGATATCGGGGCAGGGTAGCCGATGCACAGAAACATGAATTGATACGCACTCTGCGTCTGGCCCACGGAAAATCACTGCGTGAAACAGCCCGGCTAGCTGGCGTATCAAAGATGACAGTAATCAGGGTCTGTAACGGCAATCATAAACAGGATACTGATTGACGATACTTATTCACGTTAGGTTCAGAACAAACAATTAAGCTTATGGAGCGAATATGGCTGAAAGAATATCTCAAAGAGAACAGGAGTTGTTGGAGGAATTCCTTTGTACTGTTCTGGATGATTTCAGTAAAGGCAGTATAACCCGCCATCAGGCCGTCAGCGGTATCGCGACATTATATACAGCTGCCGCAGAAGGACGGAGAAAAGAGGCATTAGAATATTTGAGAGAGGGGAGAAAGTTGCTAAGGCAGTAATTGATGATGAGTAAACATGGTTTAGGAAGGGGACCGAACCACCCCGGAACGGCCCCTGAAGGAATGGCAATTCCGTTCACCGCCATATTAGCTTTTTTCGGGCTGTGATAACATCTTAGGGTCATTTTTCAGAGCCAGGGCTGATGAAGAAGAAAAGCAGCACACCCACACCCCATGATGCCACTTTCAGGCAGTTCCTGACGCAGCCGGATATTGCCCGGGATTTCATGGAAATCCACCTGCCCGCAGAGCTGCGTGCAG
>ENA-OZMM01000410-OZMM01000410.1-human-gut-metagenome-genome-assembly--contig:-NODE-410-length-11813-cov-3.599337_pt1 | contig 11813 bp, 13 predicted proteins | sample MGYA00244193_ERZ653821 | MGnify/ENA primary metagenome ERZ653821 (study PRJEB26926, sample SAMN06164832) | human gut metagenome | biome: ENVO:00009003; feature: ENVO:2100002; material: ENVO:00002003...
CGCCGCTGTCAAGCCGCCTGATGAGCATGCTGAGCGGCTGCGCCTCGGCGGGCGTTTCGTCGATGGCCGCGCCCGTGGCAGCGAAGAGATGGGAATTTTTGGGGTCAATGGTCGTTTCGTCCGTCAGCTTCAGCGTGCGGATGAACGCGGCCTTGAGCTGGGGAAGGAAGTGCAGCGGCCCGCCCAAGAATGCAACGTGACCGCGGATCGGCTTGCCGCAGGCAAGACCCGAGATCGTCTGGTTGACGACCGCCTGAAAGATCGAGGCGGCGAGGTCGGCTTTCGTCGCGCCCTCGTTGATGAGGGGCTGAATGTCCGTCTTGGCGAATACGCCGCAGCGCGCGGCGATGGGATAGATCTGCTGATAGTGCGCGGCCTCGCGGTCAAGCCCCGAGGCGTCGGTCTGCAAAAGAGCAGCCATCTGGTCGATGAACGAGCCGGTGCCGCCGGCGCAGACGCCGTTCATGCGCTCTTCCAGCCCGCCTTTGAAGTAAATGATCTTGGCGTCCTCGCCGCCGAGCTCAATGGCAACGTCTACCTGCGGCGCGGCGCGCTCCAGCGCCTGCGCTACGGCCACGACCTCCTGCACGAAGGGCACGCCGAGCGCCTTGGCAAGGTTGATCGCACCGGAACCCGTGGCGCGCAGAGAGAGCGCGCATTCACCGAGTACCTTGTGCGCCTGCTTGAGCAGGTCGGACAGCGCGCGCTGCGTGTGGGAAAGATGGCGCTGATACTGCCCGAAGATCATGTTTTCGTTTTCGTCCAGAACAACGAGCTTCACCGTGGTGGAGCCTACGTCGATGCCAGCCTGATATGTTTTCATTGGGAACCCCTCTTTTCATGTCGATGCGATGGGGCGGTGAAAGAGTCCCGCCGATTTGCAAGTTATCATTTTAATTATAGGCCGCGAATGTGCAAGAGGTAAAGTTCAGGGTTTGTTAAGAAAATGAACAAGAGTTTACAATTGGGATTGACATACCTCGATATTCTATGTATACTACAAGCATAGAGGTTCTATGTATTACAGGAGGTGCGAAATGAAGAAAAAGAGCATTGACCACACGCAGCTTCTGCTGCTCAAGCTGCTCGCGGGCGAGGATATGTACGGCTATCAGATCATTCTGGAGCTGGCGCGCCGCTCCAGCAACGTGTTCGAAATGAAGGAGGGGACGCTCTATCCCGTGCTGCACGGCATGGAGCGAGAGGGCTATGTGGAGGCCTATGAAAAGACTGCGCCCACAGGCCGCGTGCGCAAATACTATCACCTCACGCGCGCCGGGCGCGCAGCGCTCACGGAAGAGGAAGCATCTTGGCGGGAGTATTCCGGGGCGGTGAACGCCGTGCTGCACTTTGCGTAAAAGGATGAGGCTATGGATAGAAACGAGTATTGTGACCGCGTGCTCGCGCAGGTCGGACGACTGACGAGCGGCGAGGCACACGATCTGCGTGCTGAGCTTTCCGGACACATCGAGGATCATGCCGAGGCGCTGACGGCGCTCGGTTACGGGGAAGACGAGGCCGGCGAACGCGCGGTGATGCTGATGGGCGACCCCGAGGAGACGGGGCGGGCGCTGCGCCGCTGCTATCGCGGGTGGTGGCTGGTGCTCGCACGCTATCTGATGGTCACGGTAACGGCGGTGCTGTGCGTGCTGATCGCAAATGAGATGGTCAAGTCGCCGCGCTTTTCCGACAGCGACCGCTACCGGGCACGCGAGCAGAGATTTCACTGGATCGAGCTGTGGGGCAGCGAGACACTGAATGTGCAAATTCCCATCGGAAACGATATTGTATGCGTGGACAGGGTCTCTACGGGCATAGCGTATGATCAGATCCGGGGCGCGCAGCTTGCCGTGGTGCAGATGAGAGGCTACGACCGCATTCCGGGTGGTGTCGTTTACAAGCGGCTGCTGCAGGAGCTGCGGCTGGAGAATCAGCGCGGCGAGGTGTTTTTTGAAGGCAGTGAGTATGGGTATTCGAGCTGTGGCGGCTGTAGCGGCACGCTCTGGGTGCATACTGCGGAGCATTACGTACCCATTGCGCCGGACGATACTTATATAACGCTCATCTATGACCGTCTTGGCGAGCGCATTGAGGTGGAGATCCCACTGCCGGAGAGGGTGGTGCAGACATGAAAAAAATTAAACGGAAGCCCTCTCGTCTGCACCGCGCGCTGCGCGCCGCTGCGGTGATGCTCTGTGCGGCAGTACTGTACCTCTTCCTTGCAGACGCCAAGCTTACGCCGATGATGGCGGTACATATGCTGGAAGAGTTCCACGGCATCTATGAGGAAACGCACGTTGTGGCGTCCTGCGGCACGCAGGCGGGGCGGCGGTATTACCTGATGGCGGGAGAGAATGCACTTTTGTGCGCGGAAGTCGATCGCCATGGCCTCTTCTGGCAGGAAGCAAACGGCACCTTGCTCGACTGCTCGGACGGGGAACCCTTTCAAGCTGGCGGGTGCAGCCGGTGGCCGCACGGCGGACAGGGTACGCTGGAATTGTTCGGGCGCATCGACGACAGCAGCGTTGCGCGCGTGGAGATCTGTCAGATGCGCCGGGACAAGTGGGACGGGGAGATGCAGGATTATGTTTATCAGACACGATGTGTCTACCCCGTGGACGAGCTGATCGAAGATGGCGGGCGGCGGTATTTCCTCGGCACCTATCGGTTGGACGAAAAGCCGCGCAGCGATGGGGAGTATGACCGCTTTGTGCTCTCGGCCTACGACGCCGCGGGCGAACGCACGGCAGAATATGAGATCACGAATTTCAGCTATTGGACGTAAAGAGAAAAGATTTGCTCAAAAAAGGACGTTTTCTATTGGGAAACGTCCTTTTTTGCCCTTTTACAGTGATTTTACAAAAGCAGACTTTTTGATTTTACAACCCGCTTTTATGATGGCAACTGTAGCAAGGAAAAAGATCCATGAAAAAACGAAAGGAAGTATTTTAAATGAAAAAGTTTTTTACTCTTGCACTGACTGCCGTCATGGCGCTGAGTCTGCTGACCGCCTGCGGCAGCAAGGACAATGCCTCTGATGACAACAAGGGCGAGGAAGGCGGCACCACCGCGGCGCTCTCCGGCACCGTTTCGACCGACGGCTCGACCTCGATGGAAAAAGTCATCAACTCCCTCGGTGAGTCCTTCATGGCCGCCAACAAGGACGTGAAATTCACCTACAACCCCACCGGTTCGGGCAGCGGCATTCAGGCCGTTACCGAGGGACGCTGCGACATCGGCCTTTCGAGCCGTGCGCTCAAGGACGATGAAAAGGCCTCCGGCCTTGTGGAGACCGTGCTTGCCTACGACGGCATCGCCATTGTCGTGAGTCCCGAGAACCCCGTTTCCGACCTTGACGTGGACACCATCGCCAAGATCTACACCGGCGAGATCACCAACTGGAAGGACGTCGGCGGCGATGACGCCGAGATCGTACTTATTGGCCGTGAGGCAGGCTCCGGTACGCGCGACGGCTTTGAGTCCATCACCGGCACCAAGGACGCCTGTGCTTACCGTCAGGAGCTGACTTCCACGGGCGACGTCATCAACACCGTGTCTCAGAACCCCAATGCCATCGGCTATGCCTCCCTCTCCGCAGTGGGCGAGAGCGTCAAGGCGCTGACCGTCGGCGGCGTGAAGGCGACCGAGGCAACGGTCAAGGACGGCAGCTATGTTGTACAGCGTCCCTTCGTCCTTGTGACGAAGGAAGGCACCGAGCTTTCCCCCGCGGCACAGGCCTTCTTCGATTATGCGATCTCCCCTGAGGTTGCCGATATCATCGCCAACGCCGGTGCAGTCGCAGCAAACTAACAGCGAACCATCTGAAGGGAGGCGGTGAAAACCGCCTCCCTGACCGGGTAAAGAGGAAACGACTTATGGCACAGAAGAAAAAAATATGGGAAGCCGTCATTCACGGTATGTTTCTCGTTCTCGGCCTCATCACGGTGGGCTGCGTGCTGCTCATCACGGTCTATCTCGTGATTTCCGGCATTCCTGCCATCCGGAAGATCGGCCTTGGCGCGTTTCTGACGGGGAAGGTGTGGGAGTCCACGGCGGCACAGCCGCATTACGGGATCCTGCCCTTCATTCTTACGAGCGTATACGGCACGGCGGGTGCGATCGTTCTCGGCGTGCCCATCGGCTTTCTGACGGCGGTATACCTTTCCAAGGTCGCGCCCAAGGGCGTGAAGCGTGCGCTCAACAGCGCGGTGAGCCTGCTTGCGGGGATCCCGTCGGTGGTTTACGGTCTGGTCGGCATGCTGGTGCTGGTGCCCACCATTCGCAAGACCTTTCATCTGCCGGATGGCGCGAGCCTGCTTGCGGCGATCCTCGTGCTGGCGGTGATGATCCTGCCGTCGATCATCAAGGTGAGCGTCACCGCGCTCGACGCGGTGCCGAAGGAGTACGAGGACGCCTCGCTCGCACTGGGCGCAACGCCGATCGAGACCTATTTTCGCGTCTCCGTTCCGGCGGCGAAGAGCGGCATCGCCGCGGCGGTCGTGCTCGGCGTCGGCCGCGCCATCGGCGAGGCGATGGCGGTGATGATGGTCTCAGGCAACGTGTCGAATATGCCCACATCGATCTTTGAAAGCGTCCGCTTTCTTACCACGGCGGTCGCAAGCGAGATGGCCTATTCGGGTCCGGGCAGCCTCCAGCGCCAGGCGCTGTTTTCCATCGCGCTTGTGCTGTATCTTTTCATCATGCTCATCAATGCGGCGTTGAATTTCTTTTTAAAGCGCAACAAGGAGGGAGACTGAATGCTCAAAGCCCGTGCTTCGGCCCGCCGCAGGGCCTATATTATCCTGATGCATGCGCTCATGGGAGCCGCGGCAGTATTGACTTGTGCGCTCGTTCTGTTTATGATTGGATATATATTGGGCAATGGTATTCCAAACATCACATGGGAGATGCTCTCCACCGCGCCAAGCTATCTTGCAAACCGCGTCGGCATCCTGCCGGACATTCTGAGCACGCTTTATATCGTTATTGCAACGCTTTTGATCGTGCTGCCGCTCGGCGTGGGCGCGGCGATCTATTTGAACGAATACGCCGCAAATAAAAAGCTTGTCTCCGTCATCGAATATGCGTCGGAAACGCTTTCGGGTATCCCTTCGATCATCTACGGCCTGGTCGGTATGCTGATCTTCTGCAAAAGCGGCACGTCGCTTCTTGCCGGTGCGCTGACGCTTACGATCATGAACCTGCCGACCATCATGCGCACCACGCAGGAGAGCCTCAAAACCGTGCCGCAGAGCTACCGCGAGGGAGCCTTCGGCCTTGGAGCGGGCAAATGGCGCACCATTCGCACGGTGGTGCTGCCAAGCTGCGTGGACGGCGTTGTGACCGGCTGTATTCTGTCGGTCGGCCGCATTCTCGGCGAATCGGCGGCGCTGCTCTTTACGGCGGGCTCTGCGCACATGCTTTATGGCTTCTGGGAGGGGCTGCACAACGCGGGTGCGACGCTCACCGTGGCACTTTATTTTTACGCCAAGGAGTCGAGCGATACGGGACTGGTGTTCGCCATCGCAGCCATCTTGATGCTGCTGACCATGCTCATTAATCTGGCCGCGGCACTCGTCGGCAGCTATTTCAGGAGGAAACAACAATGATTCGACCCGTCAACGGAAGCGGTATGAAGCGCATGGCGCTGTTAAACGATCTGTCATGCTTCGGCAAGTGCTCGCTGAGCGTTGCCATGCCCATTCTCTCTGCCTGCGGGGTGGAGACCGTTCCGCTGCCGACGGTGATTTTATCCACACATACGGCAAGCGGCTTCGGCGATTACGTCATGCGGGACATGACGGACGAGATGAAGGCCTTTGCCACGCACTGGAAGAAACTCAACGTCAAATTCGACGGCATCTGCACCGGCTTTTTCGCCTCGGCGGAGCAGATTCGATTTGCGGAAAGCTTTCTGCGCGATTTTGGCGGCGAGGACACCTTGATCGTTGTCGACCCGGTGCTGGGCGACAACGGCGCGCTCTACGGCTGCTTTTCGGAGGAATACGTGCAGGCGATGCGCACGCTCTGCAAGGCGGCCCGGCTCATCACGCCCAACCACACGGAGGCGGCGCTCCTTGCAGGCTGCTCGATGGACACGGACGTAAATGATCTGCTTGAAAAGCTCCCTGTGGAGAATGTTATCATCACCGGTGTTCGCCGCGGCGAGGAGATCGGCTACTGTGCGCGTCTGGACGGGGAATATACAGAGATTTTCAGACCCTGCATTCCGCAGACGCTGCACAGCACGGGCGATGTGTTCGCCTCTGCCCTCTGCGGCGCACTGATGAATGGCAAAACGATGCCGTGCGCACTCGAAGATGCAGCAAAATTCTGCGACGACTGCGTGCAGAAAACAGTAAAACGCGGCGAGGCACATTGGTACAGTCTCGCCTTTGAAGACGTATTGAAAGAGGAAAGAGAACGATGAACAGTATCCTTTCTGTGCAGGATCTGTGCCTGTGGTACGGGAGCCATCAGGCACTCAAGGATATCAATATCGAAATTCCCGAAAAGAGCATCACGGCGCTCATCGGCCCGAGCGGCTGCGGCAAATCGACGTTTCTCAAAACGCTTGACCGCATGAACGACCTGATCCCCGATGTGAAGATCACGGGAAGCATCAAATATAAGGGTGAGGATATTTTTGAACCGTCCGTCGATGTGAGCGAGCTGCGCCGTCAGGTGGGAATGGTCTTTCAAAAGCCCAACCCCTTCCCCATGAGTATTTACGACAACATCGCCTACGGCCCGCGCACGCACGGCGTGAAGAGCAGAGCCAAGCTCGATGAGATCGTGGAGCAGTCGCTGCGCGGGGCGGCCATCTGGGACGAGGTCAAAGACCGCCTTAAAAAGAATGCGCTGGGTCTTTCCGGCGGCCAGCAGCAGAGACTGTGCATCGCCCGCGCGCTTGCGGTCGAGCCGGAGGTGCTGCTGATGGACGAGCCGACGAGCGCGCTCGATCCCATTTCGACTTCGAAGATCGAGGAACTCGCCATGGAGCTCAAGGATCGTTATACCATCGTCATCGTTACGCACAATATGCAGCAGGCGGTGCGTATTTCCGATCACACGGCGTTTTTCCTGCTCGGCGAGCTTGTGGAGTACGGCGAGACGGAAAAGCTCTTCTCCCAGCCGCAGCACAAGCGGACGGAAGACTACATCACGGGGAGGTTTGGCTGATGAGAAGCCGGTTTGATGAACAGCTTGCGCTGCTCAACCGCGAGCTGATTGAAATGGGCGCGCTGTGCGAGGAGGTCATCGCGCTTTCGGCGCAATCACTCACTGAAGGGAGCACGGAACTGGCTGCGCGCGTTGCGCCGCTCGATGAGGAGATCGACCGCAAGGAGCGCGAGATCGAATCGCTGTGCTTAAAGCTCCTTTTGCAGCAGCAGCCTGTTGCAAAGGATCTGCGCCAGATCTCGGCGGCGCTCAAAATGATCACGGATATGGAGCGCATCGGCGATCAGGCTGAGGATATCGCAGAGATTGTCACCTTCCTCGGTGGGCGCGGTGCGGAAAACAGCGCGCTGCTGCGGGAAATGGCGCGCTCCACCATTAAAATGGTAACGGAAAGCGTGGACGCCTACGTCCGGCAGAATACGGCGCTTGCCGAGCAGGTCATCGCCGAAGATGATGTGGTGGACGATTATTTCACCCGCGTGAAGAAGGGACTTATCGAGCGCATTGCGCAGGATCCCGCCGACGGTGAATTTGCGCTCGACCTTTTGATGATCGCCAAGTACTTTGAGCGCATCGGCGACCATGCGGTGAACATTGCCGAGTGGGTCATTTTCTCTGTGACAGGAGAGCATAAGGAGGGGTGAACGATGATCTGGTGCGTGGAAGATGACGCCAGCATTCGCGATATTGAGGTATATGCCCTGCAATCGACCGGCTTTGAAGCAAGAGGCTTTGAAGACGGCACGTCGTTCTGGGAGGCGCTGCGCACGGAAAGACCGGAACTGGTCGTGCTGGACGTGATGCTTCCCGGCATCGACGGAATGGAGCTGCTGCGCCGCATGCGCGCGGACAGTGGGCTTTCCGATATCCCGGTCGTCATGGCGACGGCCAAGGGCGCAGAGTACGACAAGATCCGCGGTCTTGATCTGGGCGCGGACTACTACCTTGTCAAGCCGTTCGGCGTGATGGAACTGGTCTCCTGCGTCAAGGCGGTGCTGCGGCGCTGCGGAGCCAAGAGCGTGCCACAGCAGCGTCGCCTGGGCGGACTTGTTCTGGACGAGGAGAGCCGCACCGTCACGGCGGACGGCGAAAACATCACGCTGACTTATAAGGAGTTCGAACTGCTGCGGCTGTTCCTCTCGCATCCCGGCACGGCGTTTTCGCGCGACCAGCTGATGGCCGATGTGTGGGGGATCGACTACTGCGGCGAGACGCGCACGGTAGATATGCACATTCGTACGCTGCGGCAGAAGCTTGGTGCTTACGGTGAAAAGATCGAGACCGTGCGCGGCGTGGGCTACCGCATGGAGGGAAAGACATGACCAAAAAAATCTTCCGTTCCATTCTGGCGGTGGCCGGAACGGTGCTGCTGGCGAGCTTGCTTGTCATCATGGGCTGCCTGTACGAATATTTCGGCAGCGTCGAAAAAAAGCAGCTGCATGATGAGCTGGCGCTTGCCTCCGCCGCTGTGGAGGCAAACGGGACGGACTATCTCGAAAAGCTCTCCTCCGGACACTATCGCCTGACATGGATCGCGCCGGACGGCGCGGTAATCTTCGATACGGAGACCGATGCGGAGAGCCTTGAAAATCACGCTGACCGCGAAGAGGTGAAGCGTGCGTTCGAATACGGCGAGGGCGAAAGCTCGCGTTATTCCTCCACGCTGCTGCAAAAAACGATGTACAGCGCGCAAAAGCTCTCAGATGGGAGTGTGCTGCGCATTTCCATCAGCCGCGCGACGGCGGGCGTATTGCTTGTCGGCATGATACAGCCCATTCTTGTGGTGCTGATCGTGGCGCTGATCCTCTCCGGCGTTCTGGCGAAGAGCCTCTCGCGCCGTATTGTGAGACCGCTCAATGAGCTTGACCTTGAGCACCCGCTCGAAAACGACGCCTACGAGGAGCTTGCTCCGCTGCTCGGGCGCATCAACCGTCAGCACCGGCAGATCGACGAGCAGATGGGCGAGCTGCAGCGCCAGCAGACGGAATTCTCGCAGATCACCGGCAGCATGCGCGAGGGCCTTGTGCTGCTTGATGAGAAGGAGCGCGTGCTGAGCATCAACCCCGCGGCGGAAAAGCTTTTTGGCGCAGATGCAAGCTGCATCGGGCAGGACTTTTTGACCATCGACCGCAGCCATGATGTGAGTCTTGCCATTCAGGACGCCATGGAGGAAGGCCACAGTGAAGCGCGTGTGGAGCGTGGCGGCAGGATCTGGCAGTTCGACGTCAGCCGCATCGGCGCGGCGGTGGGCGCGGTGCTGCTGGCGTTTGACATTACCGAGCGCGAAACGGCGGAGCAGACGCGCCGGGAATTTACGGCGAATGTTTCCCACGAGCTCAAAACCCCGCTTCAGGGAATCATCGGCAGCGCGGAACTGCTGGAAAACGGTATGGTGAAGCAGGAGGACGTTCCCCGCTTTATCGGGCATATCCGCAAGGAGGCGCAGCGCCTTGTCACGCTCATCGGTGATATCATTCGCCTGTCGCAGCTCGACGAGGGCGACGTCATGCCGCGCGAAACGGTCGATCTGTTACAGCTGACGCAGGAGGCGGCGGACGATCTCAAAACCGCGGCGGCGGAGAAGAAAGTCTCTGTCACCGTCGATGGAAAGACGGCCTGCCTTGACGGAGTACGGCGGCTTTTGTACGAGGTCATCTACAACCTCTGCGACAACGCCATCAAATATAATGTTGAGGGCGGCAGCGTGAAGATGACCGTCGGCGAACAGGACGGCAAGGCGGTCGTCTCCGTCTCCGACACGGGCATCGGCATTGCACCGGAGCATCAGGAGCGCATTTTCGAGCGCTTTTACCGCGTGGACAAGAGCCATTCGAAGGCAAGCGGCGGTACGGGACTCGGCCTTTCCATCGTCAAGCACGCCGTGCAGTATCACCGCGGCACGGTGGAGCTTCAAAGCGAGGAGGGCAAGGGGACGACCATTCGTATCCTGCTGCCGGAGGAAAACTAAACAGAGCGGGGAGCCGTTTCCAAATCGGAAACGGCTCCTTTTTTATGTTCCGCGGGTGCAGGCGCAAATGCACGGACGACACGCAGAGAGGAAACTTCCGGCCGCATCGCGCATACCCTTTATGGAAAAGGGGGAATGAGATGGATCAGACGATAGCATTCCTGGGCGGCGATCAGCGGATGCGCCTGCTCGCGCAGATGATGGCGGCGGATGGGTACGAGGCCTGCTCGTGGGAGCTTTCCGGCGCGCCGAACCCACAGGCGCTGTGCGATGCGCTGAAGGCGCAGGTCATTGTCCTGCCGCTGCCAATGGAGAAAAACGGATACTTAAGCGGCACGGAGCTGACGACTGAACGCCTTTTTCGCGCACTGCGGCCGGAGCATCGGATCTTTGCCGGAAACGTGAGCGGGGAGGCGATGGCGCTCGCGGACGCGCTGGGGCTGCACATCACGGACTATTTTGCCGTAGAGGAACTGAGCGTGCGCAACGCCGTCCCAACGGCGGAGGGCGCGATCGAAACGGCGATGAAGCATACAAGCGTCACACTGCATGGTACGCCCTGCCTTGTCGTGGGCTTTGGCCGCATCGGAAAGGTGCTTGCGCACGACCTGCACGCGCTGGGGGCGAAGGTGAGCGTCAGTGCGCGCAAGCGTTCCGACCTTGCGTGGATCGACGCCTTCGGCTATGCGCCGCTGCACACAAACCGGCTTTCTGGTACGCTGGGGGTATTCCGCGTGGTGTTCAACACCGTGCCGCATCAGGTGCTGGACGAGGCGCTGCTCTCAGAGCTTCCGAGAGACTGCCTGCTCATCGAGCTTGCGGGTGCGAGCGGCTTTGACATGGACGCGGTGGAAAGACTGCGCCTTTCCTATCTGCGCGCGCCGGGACTGCCGGGGCGCGTTGCGCCGGAGACAGCGGCGCGTGCCATTCAAAAAACGCTGACGCGACTCATGGAGGAGGATACATGAAAATTGGATTTGCTTTTTGCGGCTCGTTCTGCAACCACCCCGGGCTGCTGAAAATTTACGAGGACATCGCGCGCGAGCATGAGATCGTGCCGATTCTGTCGGAAAACGCGGCGAAGTATTCGACGCGCTTCGGCACGGCGGAGGACTTTGTGACGCGCGTGGAGGCTGTCGCGGGGCGCCGTGCCGTGCGGAATATCGTGGAGGCGGAGCCTCTCGGCCCACAGGGGGCGATGGAGGCGCTCGTCATCGCGCCCTGCACGGGCAATACGCTTGCAAAGCTTGCCCACGGCATCACGGACGGGCCGGTAACGATGGCGGCGAAGGGGCACCTGCGAAACGGCAAACCTGTCGTGCTCGCGCTGGCGACGAACGATGGGCTTTCCGCGAGCGCCGCGAACATCGCCACGCTCCTGAACCGAAAAAACTACTACTTTGTCCCCTTCGGGCAGGATAATGCTGCGGAAAAGCCCACATCGCTCATTGCAGACTTCCGTAAGATCATGCCGACGCTCGAGGCGGCGATGGCGGGGAGACAGCTTCAGCCGATCCTGCTGTGAAGCGCAAAAAGGCAGGAACTTCCTGCCTTTTTGCGATGTAACACTAAACTTGCGCGCACTTTTTCCCAATGCTCGCTGAACTTGCTTGAAACTGTCTCTTATACACATCTCCGAGCCCACGAGACTGCAGCTAATCTC
>ENA-OZMM01000411-OZMM01000411.1-human-gut-metagenome-genome-assembly--contig:-NODE-411-length-11809-cov-3.428025_pt1 | contig 11809 bp, 10 predicted proteins | sample MGYA00244193_ERZ653821 | MGnify/ENA primary metagenome ERZ653821 (study PRJEB26926, sample SAMN06164832) | human gut metagenome | biome: ENVO:00009003; feature: ENVO:2100002; material: ENVO:00002003...
CTGTTACAGGAGGTCGCCGATGCGCTCGGCCTGGGAGATAAACTGGGGCGCGGCGTGAACCAACTCTCCGGCGGTGAGTGGCAGCGTGTGCGCCTGGCTGCGGTTATTCTGCAGATTTGCCCACAAGCGAATCCATTAGCTCAGCTTTTACTGCTGGATGAGCCGATGAACAGTCTGGACGTCGCGCAACAAAACGCACTGGATCGATTGTTGAGTCAGCTGTGTTTGCAGGGCATAGCGATTGTGATGAGTAGCCACGACCTTAATCACACCTTACGCCATGCGCATAAAGCCTGGCTACTCAAACGCGGGAAACTACTTGCCAGTGGTTCACGAGATGCGGTACTGACGCCGGCCAATCTGTCTGCGGCCTATGGCGTCAACTTCCGACGTTTGGATATTGAAGGGCACAGAATGCTCATATCAACCACTTAAGTTAAATGGGTTCTTGAAAATCATATAATTTCCACGCTAAATTAGCATAAAAATAAAATTCAGAGGATTCGTACTGAATGCGCTTTTGGCTCCTTTTAATCACAGCATTGTTTTTGGCGGGCTGCAGCAGCCATCGTGCGCCTGCGCCAAATGCCCGCTTGTCGGATTCTATCGCCGTTATCGCCGGTCTTAATGATCAGCTACAAACCTGGCATGGCACACCCTATCGTTATGGCGGTATGAGCCGTAGCGGGGTGGATTGTTCTGGATTTGTTTTGATGACGATGCGCGATAAATTCGATCTGCAACTCCCGCGCGATACGCGCACACAATCAAAGATTGGTACCGAAATTGATAAAGACGATTTGCTGCCCGGCGATCTGGTTTTCTTTAAAACCGGGTCTGGGGAAAGCGGTCTGCATGTCGGTATTTACGATACCAATAATCAATTTATTCATGCCTCAACCAGCCGTGGCGTGATGCGTTCGTCTCTGGATAACGTTTACTGGCGTAAAAACTTTTGGCAGGCGCGACGTATTTAATCCCCCCACAACTCCGAGGCTGCCATCGAGTGCGCAGCCTCAACATCACCGTTTGAAAGTTAACTTTTATTTCTGCCTTTAGTTAGACAATACCCCTGAACATTAAGAGCGTATCTTGCTAAAAATATGATTTATTCCGAGATATTAAAAAGTGCAAAGCTGGATATTCGCTTATAATCAGGATAAGCTAAAAAAAAGGATTCGATTTACCGGCTAAAAAGGGAAAAATGAAAGGGCCTCTACTTGCATCAGCAGTAACGTATTTCTTCATCCTTTGCTACAGGATGCCGGATAACACCCATGCAGCGGGGCTGGCTCGATGATTGTTTCACTGGATAATCTTTACTATTCTGAGTTCTCTTTTCTTCCTGCGAGAAGCGAAAAAGGCGATCTTGAGTTCGTCGATATCATCACCAATTTCGTCAGTGCGCATGGGGATGTGCGTATACCCACCGAGCTGGTCCTACCTCGGATGTCAGACGACGAACAATGTCGTTTATTTGTAGAAAAACTAGAATTAATCGAAACGTGCCAACTCTTTTTTATTCAACGGAAAGTTTCCGCCTGGATTAATTTAACGCCGGCAATTGCTAATACTTTATTATCAGATGCTAAATTTGCTTCACAAGTTGAACGATTTTCATTTCTGGAGCTGACTATTAATGAAAGCTATCCGGAGTTAAACAAAGGTAAAGATAATCCAACATTGGCCGCACTTGCTGCGCGATTTCCATTAGTCCTGACAAATTATGGTTCTGGCGGTATATCAACAAGGGCAATTTTTGACGGCCTGTTCAAACGCGTCGTGCTGGATAAAAACTTTGTTCAACAAAGAATTGCACATATTTCGTTTGAACCGTTTATGCGGGCTATTCTGGCGCAACTATCGCCCAGCTGTGAGTCAATAATCATTAGCGGAATTGATACACAAGAGATGCTGGGGCGCGTCTTGCCTGTGGGATTCAGTGCCATGCAGGGAGGATTGTGGCCTGCGGTGCCTCCTGCGCAGATAATTTCGCTCGCTAAAATATAACCCTTTTATTTGCTGGTGTTTAACAGGCTTTTAACAGTCTACACTAGAGGCAGGAGGCCCTATGACCCTGTCTTTTACCACTCGCTGGCGTGATGAACTACCAGCAACTTATACCGCGCTTTCACCCACCCCTCTGAAAAACGCGCGCCTTATCTGGCATAACGATGCGCTGGCGGAGCAATTAGCTATTCCTGCGGCGCTATTTGATATTCCGACTGGTGCAGGTGTTTGGGGAGGTGAATCGTTGCTTCCCGGGATGTCGCCTTTAGCCCAGGTTTATAGTGGGCATCAGTTCGGCGTCTGGGCTGGTCAGCTTGGCGACGGACGTGGGATCCTGCTGGGCGAACAACAACTCGCGGATGGTGCAACGTTTGACTGGCATCTGAAAGGTGCCGGACTCACGCCGTATTCCCGCATGGGTGATGGGCGCGCCGTGCTGCGCTCGACCATTCGCGAAAGCCTGGCCAGTGAAGCGATGCACTTCCTGGGAATACCGACCACGCGGGCATTGTCGATTGTCACCAGCGACACACCGGTTTATCGCGAAACGGTCGAAGCGGGGGCGATGCTCATTCGCGTGGCGCAAAGCCATATGCGGTTTGGCCATTTTGAGCATTTTTACTATCGCCGGGAGCCGGAAAAAGTGCGCCAGTTGGCTGACTTTGCGATTCGCCATTACTGGTCGCAATGGCAGGAAGACGCCGATAAATATCAGCTGTGGTTTAACGATGTTGTCACGCGTACTGCGACGTTAATCGCTGACTGGCAAGCGGTAGGGTTTGCGCATGGTGTTATGAACACGGACAACATGTCGATTCTGGGCCTGACGATGGATTACGGTCCATTCGGTTTTCTTGATGATTACGTGCCCGATTATATCTGCAACCACTCTGACAACCAGGGGCGATACAGTTTCGATAATCAACCGGCCGCCGCGTTGTGGAACCTGCAACGTCTGGCGCAAACCCTGTCGCCATTTATCCCGGTCGAGGCGCTCAATGATGCGCTGGACAGTTACCAGCTGGCGCTGTTAACTCGCTACGGTCAGCGGATGCGGCAAAAGCTCGGCTTCTTTAGCGAGCAGAAAGACGACAACGAACTGCTTAGCGAACTGTTTAGTCTGATGGCGCGGGAAAGAAGCGACTATACGCGAACGTTTCGCATGCTCAGCGAGACGGAGCAGCGCAGTGCGCAATCTCCGTTGCGCGATGAGTTTATTGACCGCGCAGCGTTTGACGACTGGTTCACGCGGTATCGCTCGCGCCTTCAGCAAGACAATATTGCCGATGCTGTCAGACAAACACAGATGAAGGCGGCAAATCCGGCGATGGTATTACGTAACTGGCTGGCGCAACGGGCGATTAGCCAGGCAGAGCAGGGGGATTACGCCGAGCTGCATCGGTTGCATCAGGCGTTGCGTACCCCATTTGCCGATCGTGATGATGACTATGTTAGCCGTCCACCTGACTGGGGCAAACGGCTGGAAGTGAGTTGTTCAAGCTAAGGGGCCAGAAATACCTGCGGGGAGGCGTTGGCCGGATGTCGGCCAACGTGTACCTGAGCACCGTACCAGCGCTGCAGATCATCGGCCTGTAACACAGTTTCCGGTGTTCCCTGCGATACCAGCCTGCCGTTGTGCAGCAGCACTATTCTGTCTGCCCACAGTGCGGCGAGGTTCAGATCGTGAAGCACAATGCACACATGCAGCTCTCCTGAAGCGGTTAGCGTTTTTAGCATGCGCAACAGATGCTGCTGGTGGTAAAGATCCAATGCGGAGGTTGGTTCATCAAGGAATAACCAACCGCGAGGTGCGCCGTCGCACCAGAGTTGCGCCAGCGCACGGGCTAACTGCACTCTCTGTTGCTCGCCGCCGGAAAGCGCGGCGTATTGCCGGCCTGTCAGTGGCGTACATCCGGTCATCGCCATTACCTGCGCAATAAGCTCAGGTTCCGGTCGTTGGGTCCAGGGCGCGCGACCCATCGCGATCACGGCCTCTACTGGCCAGTCAAATCCCAGTTGCGTTTGCTGACGCATGACCGCCCGATGCCGCGACAGCGTTTGGGTAGGCCACTCCTCGAGCGGTTTGCCTGCCAGCACGCAGCGCCCGGTTGCTGGTTTGAGAAAACCGGTCAGCAGGCGCAGCAGGGTGGATTTTCCCGCACCGTTTGGGCCGATAAGTGCCACCAGTTCACCTTTTGCGAGGGCGAGTGATACATTGTCAATTACCGCTCTGTCAGCTACGCGATAGTGAAGCTCTTCAGCGATGAAATGTTCAGCCATGCGGTCCTCGCTGACGAAAAATAAGCCATAAAAACCACGGCGCACCGAGAAGACTGGTCAACAGACCGACCGGCATCTCCGCAGGTGCAACTGCCGTACGGGCCAGTGTGTCGGCAATCAGCAATAAAAACGCGCCCGCCAGCACGGAACCCGGAATAACGGCCCGATGGTCTGAGCCGAGCCACATACGTATTAAATGTGGGATGACCAACCCGATAAAGCCAATCACGCCGCTTACCGCCACGGCTGAGGCAACCAGTAATGCGCTACAAAGCAGCAAAATACGCTGGATTGTACGTACATCAACGCCGAGATAATGCGCCTCTTCCTCACCCAGTTGCAGAAGATTCAGCGCCGGAGCAAGTCGCCAGATGATCAGCACTGTCGGGATTGTCAGTGAAGTGACAGCCAACAGTGTGGACCACTGCGCGGCCCCCAGACTTCCCATTCCCCATAGCGACAGCTGGCGCAGTTGCGCATCATTACTGACCCACGACAGTACGCCAACCGCCGCCCCGCAGAGCGCGTTGATGGCAATGCCGACCAGCAGCAGGCGTGAGAGTGAACCGTCGCGCTGTTGGCTGAGGATAAAAATCACTACGGTTGCCGCCAGCGCGCCGAAAAAAGCGGCCAGCATTGGAGCATACAACATCATCAGCGCGGGCAAAGAGACAGGCAGCACCACCCACAGGGCCACAGCGCAGGCGGCGCCGCTGCTTATTCCCAATAATCCAGGGTCGGCAAGCGGATTGCGAAACAGCCCCTGCATCACGCAGCCAGCGAGCGCCAAAGAGCCGCCGATCACCAGCGCCAGCAGGACGCGGGGAAGGCGAATCGTGATCCAGATTTGACGCAGTGCCTCATCGCCATCACGCCAGAGCAGACTTACCGGCAGGCGCAACGCGCCAAAACCGGTAGCCAGAACCGTCATTACAACCAGCATCAATGCCAACATCCACAACGAACAGGTGATTCGCCGGGACATCAGGGCAATTGCTCCGCTTTAGCACGAAGCTGCAAAATAGCCTGTGGCGTGCGAACGCTGAAGCCCAACAGCGCCATATCGTCAACCTGCAATACCTGTTTATTCCTTCCGGCAGGTGTTTGCGCAAGTCCTGGTAGCGCCCACAGGTTTGCTTCGCCACCCATTGCCTTAACGCCTTCTTGTGAAATCACTACCAGATCGGGCTGGCTGGCAATGACGCCTTCTTGTGACAGCGGTTGATAGCGATTAACGCCCTGCATCGCGTTGCGTAATCCTGCGGCACGAATCGCTGCATCGGCTCCGGTTTGCTGGCCCGCCGCCATCGCGGTCATCCCGCCATGATTGAGAATAAACAGCACACGTTTATTAAGTTCAGACGACGGGAGCGTCGCCAGTTCCTGACGTAACGTTGCGCGCAGCGTTTCGCCGTCGGCCTCCCGATGAGTAGCCTCAGCGATAACCCGAACTTTTTCATCAATCGCGTTAAGATCGTTGCTTGCTGGGATCGTGACAACCCTGATGTTGCTCTGCTCAAGCTGTTTTAGCGCCAAAGAGGGCTGTGCCTGCGCGCTGGCAAGGACCAGCGTAGGGCGGGTAGCCAGGATCCCTTCGGCGTTGAGCTGGCGCAAATAACCAACATCAGGTAACGCGGTTGCCGCAGCAGGCCACTGGCTGGTGCTGTCTCTCGCCACAAGGGAGGGTTGTGCTCCCAGTGCGTATACGATCTCGGTGACATCGCCACCGAGGGCAACAACCCGTTCCTCGGACGCAGCCAGCGCCGCGAGGGGCAGCAGCGCGATCAGGGTCAGCAGTTTTTTCATGCAGCCAGTCCTTTCGGCGTCAGAGCGTCAATCTGTGCGCGCCATTGCGTCTGCTCCGGCTCGCCTTCCGTACGTTGACCATACAGTTGTGCGATTTGCGTACCGTCGGCAGCAAACAGTTCCAGACTGGTGACGTGACCATCGGCGGTCGGTTTGCGCGTCACCCACGTTTCGGCCACGCTTTCTTCCAGCAGATGCAGGGTAAAGGTTGGGTTGAAGATGTTCAGCCAGCCTTTCATCGGTACCAGTTTTTCAATCACGCCGGTAAAAATCTGTACGCAGCCGCGATTACCCACAAAAACCATAATTTCGTTGCCATCCTGACGCGCGGCGTCGAGTAATTGCGCCAGTGCGCTATTAGAAACCTTACAGGCCAGATCGTCGCCAACCAGATTAAACGCCTGTTGGCGGGTGAGATCGTGGCGTTTCAGCAGACCGAAGAACTGATGGACATCGGTCATCGCTCGCCACTCTTGATCAACAGTCTGTGCGTCGACAGTGACGGCGGCAGGCACAGAATTGTTGACGGGTTGCAGCACCAGCGGCGGGTTTTCTGCAAAGATGAAACGGGTCAGCAACGCTGCCCATTCCTCAACGAGGGTATTTGGCGTGGTATAGACCTTCAGCAGCGCATCTCCCTGATGGTCAAAGAACTGAATGCTCTGGCGCTCACCATGGGCTGTCGTTTCGCTGATATGAAAGGTGCTGGCCCACTGATTCAGGAACAGACGCAGGTCGAGGGCGCGCGGATTGAGTACCAGTCCGGCATGACCGTTCAGGTGCTGATTGGTAAACGTACCCACCTGCTCATGTACCGCGTATTCATTGCGGCAAATACATTTGGTTTCGCCAACCGCTTCCAGTGCGCCGAGGATTTCGCGCACCTCGCCACGTAAGCGCCAGGCGTCATGACCGACTCGTGCAAAGGTCAGTTCGGCTTCGCTAATATTCATCAACCCCGCTATGTCACGTGCATATTTGCCAGGATTTTCTTTCTTCAGTTCCAGCCAGCGTGTGTAATGATTCATTGTCTCTTCCTTCCAGATTGCTGCCCCGGCGAACCGGGGAAAAGTGATTACCACTGATAACTCACGAAAATTTTGCCATTACGACCATCCTGCGGAATGCCTTGCGGCGACCAGTACTCTTTGTCGAAGGCGTTGCCCAGTACCAGCGTGGTGGTCATGCCTTTCAGTGCTTGTTGGCCCTGATAGCTCACGTAAAAATCGTTTACTGCATAGCCAGGCTGTTTAGCGTAGGTGCTGCTGATATGCGTTGAACGGTCAGCAAATGTCCCAATCCAGCCTACGGAGAAACCGCTGTGCGCAACCGGCACATTCAGTTTGCTGGTGACGGTATCCGGGTTAATGCTGGAAATGTATTCACCGGTGTCAGTATCTTTTCCGCGAGTGCGGTTATAGGCCATGTCGAGGCTGAACAGGTCGGTGGAATATTTCGCCATCACGTCCCAGCCCCAGATTTTGGCGTTGGGTACGTTATAGGACATGGTTGTCGCAGCGGCGAAGTCGACGCTGGTGGAGATGTAATCTTTCGCTTTGGTGTCGAAATAGCTGGCTTTAAATTCGAGCGCATCGCTCGCCATCAGCAGATCGTCAAAGCGCAGGCCAAATCCGTATTCCTGTGTTTCGTTGGTTTCCGGGCGCAGGTTAGGGTTAGGTACCCAGTAGTTGGTGTAAAAACGACCAATCGAGAAGTGTTTCGCATCGTTATACATCTCGCCCATGGTCGGGGCACGGAAAGCCTGAGCGTAGGAACCGAACAGCATCAGCCAGTCAGCTGGCGCGACCGTTAATCCGGCGCGGGACGACCATTTATCGGCATCGACATCTTCATAGCCGTCACTGCTGCCGCGATAAGAGTCATAACGGGTACCGCCCAGCAGCGTAACCGGCAGGTCGCGCAGGGTGATTTCATCCTGTAGCCAGCCTGAGCTGAAATCGATCTTTGCCTCCGGGAAACCGGTGGTTGAACCACCCGGTTGTTGCTCCTGGCGATAGTATTCACCGCCGTAGGTTAGCAGGTGAGATGCAAAAGAGTCGGTAAACAGGCGGCTGCGGTTGTCGATTTTGCCGCCTTTGGTGGTCTGTTTGCGAAATTCGCCAGTGTTATCTGCGTTCTGAGCATTAATGCGCGCTTCGGACCAGTAAATACGAGCGTCAGCGTTCAGCCAGTCATTGTCTGCCGGAGCGAGCGAGTAGGTCAGCTGTGCATCACGCTGGATGGTTGAACGGTTGGTCATCGGGTTGCTGGCATCCGCCGCGCTGGTCTGCGGGTTTTTAGGTTCCCGGGCGTCATTGTTGTAGTAACGCAGCGAACCGGCCAGCGTCTGGGCGCTGTCAATTTTCCAGCTACCTTTCGCCAGCATATTGTTAATTGCTTCGTCATTCGGCGCAGTAGTACCGTCACTCTGGCGTAAATCACCGCGATCGCGGCTGGACCAGGCAAGCAGTCCGTCCAGCGTATCGGTACGGCCATACGTGCTGGCGCCCATGCCAAGGCTGTGATCGCCAGTTGCCGCGGTACCGAACACGCGATAACCGCTGTTTTGCCCGACTTCCAGTAGATCTTTGGCATCTGCAGTGTCATAGGCGATCACACCGCCCAGCGCGCCGCTACCGTACAGCAGCGCAGAAGGGCCACGCACGACTTCGATGCGTTTGATGAGCGCCGGGTCTAGGAAAGTACTGTTCAGGTGTCCGGTGTCGGTTCCCTGGCGAACGCCGTCAACCAGTACCAGAACGCCACGTCGATCGTAGCCGCGCAGATTCACGTCCTGGCCGTTGGTGCGGCCCGTACCGTCAAGGGTTAGGCCCGGAACCTTACGCAACAGGTCGGCAGCTGAGCTGGCGGTTTGGTTTTCTGGGGCGGTGGCGTCAATGACGCTGACCATCATCGGTGCTTCAAATGCGCTACGGGCATTGCCGGTGGCGGTAACGGTCATATCCTCGACCGCCGCATGGGCGATGGCAGGCAGGTTACTGACAATCGCCAGCGCCAACAGCGATGGGCGCAGGGAAGCGGTGTGCAGGTAAGGCATAGCAACTCTCCATTAGGAAATCGAAAAGCGCTGGCTGCCTGGGTATGACCTGGGTGGCTGGCGAAATGTGTTGTTTATTTAGTCAGAATGAGTTTTCCGGCTTGTGTTTGGCGCAGCAGGTAGTGCTGACCATCATGTTCTATGATCACGCGTCCTTCTTTCCCCAACAGGGTTTTACTGTCAATTCGTCGCTCGTTTGGCGCGACGGAAGGCGGTGTTGTGTCTTTTGCAGGCGTTGCCGTTGTGTTATCCATACGTGACATAGTGTTTAAAAATAACAATCAATGTAACAATGATAATCATTATCATCAAACTGCAAATTTGCGGCAAGCGTTTTTGTGAAATAATTGTGACGAGAACGTTTTTTGCACAACAATCGGGGAAAAACAAAGGATTAGCACCGGGCAAAGTGATATTGCCCGGCGAACAGCATTAAAAACGGCTATCAACCGCAGAGGCGAGTTTTTCAACCAACAGTTCAGTATCTTCCCAGTTCAGGCACGGGTCGGTAATGGACTGACCGTAAACCAACGGCTGGCCGCTAACGATTTTTTGCGTACCTTCACGCAGGAAACTCTCCGCCATGATCCCGGCTATTGCCGTTGAACCGTTACGAATTTGCTGGCACACGTCATCACAAACGTCCAACTGACGGCGATGCTGCTTCTGGCAATTGCCGTGGCTAAAATCGACCACCAGATGCTCAGGCAGGGAAAACTCGTGTAGGGTATCGCAGGCAGCAGCAATATCTTCAGCATAATAATTCGGCTTTTTACCGCCACGCATGATGATATGCCCGTAAGGGTTACCGCTGGTCTGATAAATGGTCATCTGACCGGTTTTATCCGGCGAGAGGAACATGTGACTGGCGCGGGAGGCGCGAATCGCATCGACGGCGATGCGCGTGTTGCCATCCGTTCCGTTCTTAAAACCGACCGGGCAGGAGAGCGCGGAGGCCATTTCACGATGGATCTGACTTTCGGTGGTGCGCGCGCCAATAGCTCCCCAACTGATTAAATCAGCAATAAACTGGCCGGTCACCATGTCGAGGAATTCAGTCGCCGTGGGGACGCCCAGTTCGTTGACCTGCAACAGCAGTTTTCGCGCCAGTTCAATACCGTGGTTTACACGATAACTGCCGTTCAAATCCGGGTCGGAAATTAGGCCTTTCCAGCCCACGACGGTGCGTGGCTTTTCAAAATAGGTACGCATCACGATTTCCAGACGCGCCTGGTGCTTAGTGCGCAGCGCCTGTAAACGTGTCGCGTATTCCATCGCGGCATCAAGATCGTGAATCGAGCAGGGACCTACGATCACCAGTAAACGGGGGTCTTCACCATTTAAAATTTTTTCTATCCGACGTCGGGAGTCCGTAACATGACGGGCGACGGAGGACGAAACAGGATGCCGTTGCGCAAGCTCTGCTGGAGTGACCAGGTTGTCAATACGCGCAGTACGGAGTTCATCGGTTCTGTTCATTACTTGTCTCAGAAATTTGTTGCTTCAACGGCAGGACTACCGGGAAGTGATGTACATCACAATATCACACTCATCCTGCCTGGTGGCGAGCATAATAACAAAAAATCGAACCAATGCACTAGCATTCTAGTACATGCGGCGATTCAGTCCCATGATGTCGAGGATCTTGGTAGCAATCTCTTCTACCGAATAATTGGTACTGTTCAACCAGGGGATCTGGTTTTTCCGGTACAGCGCTTCAACCTCAGCAACCTCCATTCGGCACTGGCGCATTGAGGCGTAGCGGCTGTTCTCTCTGCGCTCTTCACGGATGGCTGCCAGGCGCTCAGGGTCGATGGTCAGGCCGAATAATTTATGCTGCAACGGCTTAAGGGATGCCGGCAGCACCAGATTATCCATATCATCGGCAATAAAAGGGTAGTTGGCGGCGCGAATACCAAACTGCATGGCCAGATAAAGACTGGTCGGGGTTTTACCGCAACGGGAAACGCCGAGCAGGATCACCTGTGCCTGATCGAGGTTGCGCAACGAAATACCGTCGTCGTGGGCGAGGGTGTAATCAATGGCGGCAATACGCGCGTCGTACTTGTTGAGATTACCGGGATTCAGACCGTGTGTGCGATGGGCGATTGGCGTAGGGTCGAGCTTCATCTCGTGTTGTAGTGGGGCAACCAGCGCCTGCACAATATCCTGACAAAATCCCTCGCTTTGCAGGATGATCGAGCGAATTTCCGGCAGGACGATGGAGTAAAACACCAAAGGGCGCACGCCAGTTTGTTGATAGATCGCGTCAATCTGGTCTTTAACCGCACGCGCACGGCTCTCATTTTCCACAAACGGCAGCGTAATGCTGCTGATCGTGACCGGAAATTGCGACATCACCGCGTGACCCAAGACCTCGGCGGTGATGGCCGTACCATCAGAAATATAAAATACGTGGCGATCAACAGCATTATCCATTTTGCTCATCCTGGGGCAGATATAATTCTCTGAAAGCATAAATTAAAATTCGCCAGAAGCGAATATTGCCGCATCTATTTTATAAAATGAAACGCTATTTTTATATTTAATGAAAAGTACATTTCATTTTTCGGAACAAATGTTTATACCGATCGTTTTTGTGGTGATCCCCTGTGGCTCGCGGGTTTGCGCAAATGCGGAAACAATCTGAAAAAA
>ENA-OZMM01000427-OZMM01000427.1-human-gut-metagenome-genome-assembly--contig:-NODE-427-length-11543-cov-3.280380_pt1 | contig 11543 bp, 5 predicted proteins | sample MGYA00244193_ERZ653821 | MGnify/ENA primary metagenome ERZ653821 (study PRJEB26926, sample SAMN06164832) | human gut metagenome | biome: ENVO:00009003; feature: ENVO:2100002; material: ENVO:00002003...
ATCTACACTTATGCGATCGTCGGCAGCGTCAGATGTGTATAAGAGACAGGTTATGTACTTTTTGCAGTTTGTGGCTGTTTGGCTTGTACACAGAATCAGAAGATTGAATGGCCGCAAGTGACTAACGAGACCAAGCCTTGGACGCGATGGTGGTGGGAAGGCAATGCGGTCAGGACTACTGACTTGGATACGGTTATGCGTAAGTACCAGGAGGCAAATCTGGGTGGATTAGAGATCACTCCTATTTATGGAATACATGGTTATGAGGACCGCTTTAAAGATTTTCTTTCTCCGGAATGGGTTGATTTGTTTCTGTATACTTTGCAGGAGGCAAAGCAGCTGGGATTAGGAATTGATTTGGCTAATGCTTCGGGATGGCCGTTTGGAGGACCTTGGGTTACTCCCGAAGATGCGTGCAAGACGTTGGCTTATAAAACTTATCAATTGAAAGAAGGCGAACAATTAGGTGAACCTGTCCGATATAAGGAAGAAGGCTTTGTCAGATTGGCAGGGCATACTCCGGTAAAACTGGCGGATTTGAAAGAACCGGTCAGTGCGAATGCTGATTTACAGACATTGGCATTGGATCAGGTACGATATAAAAAGGAACTTCCTTTGATTATAGTGACTGCTAATAGTGATAAAGGTGAATGTCTTGACTTGACTTCAAAAATAAAGCCGGATGGTACATTGGACTGGACGGCTCCTCAAGGTGACTGGACTATTTGCGCTCTGTTCCAAGGTCATCATGGAAAAATGGTAGAACGTGCAGGGCCTGGTGGTGAAGGTGATGTGATAGACCATTTTTCAGCTTCGGCCATTGATCATTATCTCAGTAAATTTGATGAGGCTTTTAAAGGAAAGGATATCAGTTATCTGAGGTATTATTTTAATGACTCTTATGAAGTGGACGATGCAAGAGGCGAGTCGAATTGGACTCCTGCTTTTTTTGACGAATTCCAAAAATATAGGGGATATGACTTGCGTCAGCACTTACCTGCATTGTTAGGTATGGATACACCGGACAAGAATGCAAGGGTGTTGTATGATTATAGACAAACCATAAACGATTTATTGATAAATCATTATTCTATTCGTTGGCAACATTGGGCGGCAAAACAAGGAAAGGGTATAAGGAATCAGGCTCATGGTTCTCCTGCCAATATTCTGGATTTGTATGCAGTGAGTGATGTGCCCGAAATAGAAGGGCGTGATTTGGTCAGTATAAAAGCGGCTCCGTCTGTAGCCCATACGGAAGGAAAGAAACTCTCATCTTCGGAAAGTGCGACTTGGCTGGATGAACATTTCCAATCGAATCTGGGAGATGTAAAGAAAGCACTTGATCTTTTCTTTCTGGGTGGGGTGAATCATATTTTTTATCATGGCACTTGTTTCAGTCCGCAGGAGGCTCCCTGGCCGGGATGGTTATTTTATGCGGCAGTCCATTTTCATCCGAATAATCCGTTTTGGGAGGATTTTAAATATTTGAATCAGTATGTTACTCGCGTGCAGTCATTTTTACAGGATGGCACTCCTGACAATGATGTTCTTTTATACTATAACATAGCCGATGTGATGTCTGAACAAGGGAACAGAAGCCTTCAACACTTTAGCGGATTGGATCGTAATATGTTGGAATCTTCGGTCAGAGAAAGTGCGGTAACTTTAACAGAGAATGGTTATGCGTGGGATATGATTTCTGACAAGCAACTTCTTAAAACTAATGTTGAGAAAGAAATGATTGTAACGCCCGGTGCCGCATATAAAACCGTTCTTGTTTCGGCGGCGCAATATATTCCTTATGAAACAATGGAAAAACTGATGGCTTTGGCTGATGAAGGTGCTACCGTTGTGTTTTATAAGGGAATTCCTCAAGATATGGCCGGAATGATTCTTTCGGAAGAGAAACAGGCTCATTTTAAAGAAATGCTGGATGCTCTGGACTTTCATGCTGAAGGTGCTGTTAAATGTGCTCGTGTAGGTAAGGGGAAGATTTGTTTGTCAGATGATATTAATGCTCTGATGAATGAGGCGAATGTGGGTGCCGAGAAAATGTATCAGGCAGGTCTGCAATGTATCCGAAGAAATAGTGCGACGGGAAAATATTACTTTATAGAAAATAGTAGCGACCGTAAAATAGAGGATTGGATTCCACTTCGTACAGAAGCTCGGAGTGCGGCGATTTTCAATCCAATGACTGGTGCCAGTGGTTTGGCTGCTATGAAACGCAATGACGGGCAAACAGATGTTTACCTGGAATTGAATCCGGGTGAAACTGTCATTGTATCAACTTCCGGTCAGAATTTTACAGGAGATGCCTATGCTTATTATCAAAATGCAGGTGAGCCAAATCCTGTTTCCGGAAATTGGACTGTTTCTTTTGTTCAAGGAGGTCCTCAACTTCCTGCTTCTATAACGGTTGATAGTTTGGGCTCATGGACTGATTTTGTAGGGGATGAATATAAAGCTTTTTCTGGAACAGCCGTTTATACGACTACTATAAATAAGGTGCCTGTAGCGGATGTGATCAAATTGGATCTTGGCTCTGTAGCGGAAAATGCATCTGTCTATTTGAATGGAGATTATATCGGTACAGTGATTGACTCTCCTTATCAATTGTATATCCCTGCTGAAAAATTCAAAGGACAGGATGAGTTAGTTGTCAGAGTAGCCAACTCTATGGCGAATCGAATTGCTTATATGGATAAGAAGGGAGTGGACTGGAAGATTTTCTATAATGTAAATATGTCTGCAAGAAAAAAGGAAAATGTGAAAAATGGTATCTTTGATGCTTCTGATTGGGAACCAAAATCTTCAGGGCTATTGGGACCTGTAACGTTGACTCCGGCTATGGTGAAGCAATGAATTATATAGTCCTGATGTTGCAACCTATAGAATAAATGTTTCAGGGTGTTTGTGTAATATGTTGAGTATTAATGTAATATGTGAATATGCGCAACATGAATACCCTGAAATTTCGTTTTGAACGAATTTCTATATAAATGTATCTTATTCTATGGTAGGCAAGAGGACTTTATGCTAGTTTTGCAACAAACAATTTGAGATAGCTATGAGAAACAAAATTCTTTTATTTTTATTGACTTTTATAGGAATAAGTCAGATTGCGGCAGCATCAGCTGTCCGTGATAAATACAATTTTAATTCTGAATGGTTACTTTATGTTGGCGATACACCGGAAGCCAAAGAGGTACGTTTTCAGGATGCGGATTGGAAAAAAGTAACATTACCTCGTCCTTTTAATGAAGATGAGGCTTTTCGTTTGAGTATAGAGCAATTGACGGATACTGTGATGTGGTATCGTAAACATTTCCGTCTGCCTGCCGGCAGCAAGAACAAAAAAGTCTTTGTTGAATTTGAAGGGGTTCGTCAAGGAGCTGATTTTTATATCAATGGCGAATATATCGGCTTGCATGAAAATGGTGCGATGGCTGTAGGTTTCGATTTGACTCCTTATATTAAATATGGACAAGAGAATGTAATGGCGGTCCGCATTGATAACAATTGGAATTATAAGGAACGTGCTACCGGCACCAAATATCAATGGAGTGACCGTAATTTCAACGCCAATTATGGAGGTATACCAAAGAATGTATGGCTTCATGTTACTGATAAACTTTATCAGACACTTCCCTTGTACAGTAATTTAAAAACTACCGGTGTCTATATCTATGCGGAAGATATCCGTGTGAAGTCTCGTAAGGCTGTGGTTCATGCGGAGTCTGAAATAAAAAATGAATATAATCGGGATAAGAAAGTCGCTTATAAGGTTGAAGTGTTTGATCGTGACGGGAAAAGCATAAAAAGTTTTGAGGGTACTCAGACGGTAGTAAAACCGGGTGAAACTGCGACTTTGGAAGCTTCGGCAGAAATAGACGGACTTCATTTCTGGAGTTGGGGATACGGATATTTGTACACAGTAAAAACCAGTTTATGGGTGGATGGCAGAAAAGTAGATGAAGTGGCTACCCGTACCGGTTTCCGTAAAACTCGTTTCGGCAAAGGAATGATTTGGTTGAATGACCGGGTGATTCAGATGAAAGGTTTTGCACAGCGTACCAGTAATGAATGGCCGGGAGTCGGTATGAGTGTTCCTGCATGGCTGAGTGATTATAGCAACGGTCTGATGGTGGAAGATAATGCCAACTTGGTTCGTTGGATGCATATCACCCCTTGGAAGCAGGATATTGAATCGTGTGACCGTGTCGGATTGATTCAGGCGATGCAGGCCGGTGATGCAGAAAAGGACCGTGAAGGCCGTCAATGGGAACAACGTACAGAATTGATGCGTGATGCCATTATTTACAACCGTAATAATCCGAGTATTTTATTCTATGAATGTGGAAACGAATCAATCAGTCGTGAACACATGATAGAAATGAAAGCGATTCGTGATAAGTATGACCCTCATGGAGGCCGTGCCATCGGTTCCCGTGAAATGCTTGATATTCGTGAAGCCGAATATGGTGGCGAGATGCTTTATATCAATAAGAGCAAACATCATCCGATGTGGGCCATGGAATACTGCCGTGATGAAGGTCTGCGTAAATATTGGGATGAATATTCTTATCCATATCATAAAAATGGGGAAGGAAATAATTCATTCCGTTCTGCAATGACTAATAAGGTTCAGAAAAAGGTGGATGCCCGTGCTTATAATCACAATCAGGATTCCTTTACTATTGAGAATGTGATTCGTTGGTTTGATTATTGGCGTGAACGCCCGGGTACAGGTGACCGTGTCAGCTCAGGAGGTGTGAAAATCATCTTCTCGGATACGAATACACATTATCGCGGTGTGGAGAATTATCGTCGTAGTGGTGTGACAGATGCCATGCGTATCCCTAAAGATCCTTTCTATGCACATCAGGTGATGTGGGACGGATGGGTGGATATAGAGAATCCCCGTATTCATATCGTTGGTCATTGGAACTATAAAGAAGATGTGGTGAAACCTGTTTATGTGGTATCCAGTGCTGAAAAAGTGGAATTGTTCCTGAATGGTAAATCTTTAGGAAACGGTCAAAGAGATTATCATTTCTTGTATACTTTCAAAGATGTGGCATTTGTTCCGGGCAAGTTGGAAGCTGTAGGGTATGATAAGAATGGAAAAGAATGTTGCCGCGCTGAATTGCAGACTGCCGGCAAGCCGGAACAGATTAAACTTAGTGTGATTCAAAGTCCTAAAGGCTGGAAAGCGGATGGAGCTGATATGGTATTGCTTCAAGTGGAAGTGATGGATAAAGATGGCAGACGTTGCCCGCTGGCTAATGATCTGATACATTTTGACGTAGAGGGACCGGCTGAATGGCGTGGTGGAATAGCACAGGGCAAAGATAATTATATTCTTTCAAAAGATTTGCCTGTAGAATGTGGAATCAACCGGGCTTTGATACGCTCTCTTACGACTCCGGGAGCAGTTCGTATAACAGCCAAGGCTGATGGATTGCAATCTGCCGAAATCAGTCTTTCTTCCGCACCGGTTGAAGTGAAGAATGGCTTGAGCAATTATATTCCGGGAGATGAACTGGAGGGCAGGCTGACCCGTGGAGAAACTCCGTTGACTCCTTCTTACAAAGATACGAAAGTCGATGTGAATATCTTATCGGCGGTTGCCGGAGCCAACCAGGATGAAGCGATAAAAAGTTTCGATGATAATGAATTGAGTGAATGGAAGAATGATGGCAGGTTGAACAGTGCATGGATAACTTATAGTTTGGAACGTGCGGCCCGTGTGGATGAAATTTGCATGAAACTTACCGGTTGGCGTTTGCGTAGCTATCCTTTGGAAATATATGCAGGTGATGAACTGATTTGGAGTGGTGAAACTGAAAAGAGTTTGGGATATATCCACCTGAATGTAAAACCTGTATTGACAAATGAGATAACCATTCGTTTGAAAGGTGCCAGCAAGGAAGGTGACGGTTTCGGACAAATTGTAGAAGTTGCTGTCCCTGCTGCGGGTGAGTTGGATTTGTTTAAGGCAAAAAATGGCGATAAAACCAATCACGAGTTACGCATTGTTGAAATTGAGTTTAAAGAGAATTTGTGGCAATAGAAAGATAGGATAATACGTATTTGTCAATAGGTAAAAGGTTGGTTGAACGAATAAACAGGAAAATGAATGAATTTCTATTCTCCGGTTTGTTCGTTCATCTTATTTTTGTGAGAAATTTGAAATGCAATAAAAGAAAAACACTATAAATGTCATGAAAGGAAACAAACTTTGTTTATGCTTTTTGTTAGCTGCCGGAGTAGGATTGGGAGCACATGCTCAAAATAAAATAGCTGCTCCGATGAAGGATGTGAATCAAGTCGTTGATAATACACTTGATAGTTTGAATGTGGCGCGTTCCGCCCGTCCTGTTTCAGGTTCCAGCCGGAAAGGGGATAATCCGGTGTTGTTCCTTGTTGGAAATTCAACGATGCGTACCGGTACGTTGGGCAATGGAAATAACGGTCAATGGGGATGGGGATATTTTGAACACGAGTATTTTGATGAAAATAAGATAACCGTTGAAAATCATGCATTGGGAGGAACCAGCAGCCGTACTTTTTATAACCGGTTATGGCCTGATGTGTTGAAAGGAGTTCGTAAAGGTGACTGGGTTATCATAGAATTGGGACATAATGACAATGGTCCGTACGATAGTGGCCGTGCCCGTGCCTCTATTCCGGGAATTGGCAAAGACAGTCTGAATGTGACTATTAAAGAGACAGGAGCAAAAGAGACCGTATATACGTATGGGGAATATATGCGTCGTTTTATTCATGATGTGAAGAAAAAAGGCGCTCATCCTATTTTGATGTCCCTGACTCCTCGCAACGCTTGGGAAGATGCAGACAGCACTATTATTACCCGGGTGAATCAGACATTTGGATTATGGGCGAAGCAGGTAGCTAAAAAAGCGAGAGTTCCTTTTATAGATCTGAATGATATCTCGGCGCGCAAATTTGAGAAATTCGGCAAAGAAAAAGTAAAGTATATGTTCTATCTGGACCGCATTCACACAAGTGCTTTTGGCGCACGTGTCAATGCAGAATCAGCAGCCGAAGGAATCCGTAATTATAAAGGGTTGGAACTGGCGCGTTATTTGAAACCGGTAGAAAAAGATACGGTTACGGGGGCTACCCGTAAAAAGGGGAATCCTGTATTGTTTACGGTGGGAGACAGTACTGTGAAAAATGCCGATAAAGATGAAAAGGGTATGTGGGGATGGGGAAGTGTGATTCACGAACTGTTTGACACGGAAAGGATCTCTGTAGAGAATCATGCGAAAGCGGGCCGCAGTGCGCGTACTTATTTAGATGAAGGGCGTTGGGATAAAATCTATCATGCACTTCAGCCGGGAGATTTTGTTTTGATACAATTCGGACATAATGATGCAGGGGACATAAACACAGGGAAAGCGCGTGCGGAATTACCCGGTTCAGGAAATGAAAGCAAGGTCTTCAAAATGGAGAAAACCGGCAGCTATCAAGTGGTTTATTCTTTCGGCTGGTATTTGCGTAAGTTTATTATGGATGTAAAAGAAAAGGGAGCTGTTCCTATTGTCCTGAGTCATACACCCCGCAATAAGTTTGATAATGGTGAGATAGAGCGCAATACCAGTTCTTTTGGTAAATGGACGCGTGAAGCGGCAGAAGCTACCGGGGCTTATTTTATAGATTTGAATAAAATATCAGGAGACAAGCTCCAGGATATGGGATACAATCAAGGTTTGCGTGTAGTAGGAACATATTTCAATCATGACCATACCCATACCTCTTTGAAAGGTGCCCGTATGAATGCCCGGAGTATTGCTGACGGGCTGAAAGCTACGGACTGTCCGTTAAAAGACTTTTTAAAGTAAATGAAAACAAAACAACATCGTATGAAAAATCTGTTTCTGTTTTTATTTCTATTAGTTGTCTTTACGTCAAAGGCACAGGATAATAGGGTTTCCGGTTTAAATTCCCGTCAGTTTACTAAATACTGGAAGGTTGAATCGGAATCGCCTGATTATAAAGTGACGTTTCAGGGAGATACCGCTGAGATAGTATCTCCCAAGGGATTGACTCTTTGGAGAAAAGAGAAAATGAGTGGAAAAGTGACCATTGAATATGATGCATGTGTGGTGGTGGAGTCGGATGGAGATCGTCTGAGTGATTTGAACTGCTTCTGGATGGCATCAGACCCTCAATATCCCGATAATTTATGGAAACGAGAAAAATGGCGTAGCGGTATATTCCTGAATTGTTATTCTTTACAGCTTTACTATTTGGGATATGGTGGCAATCATAACTCTACTACACGTTTCCGTCGTTATGATGGGGATGAGTCGGGTATTACAAATCCTAAAGCCCGTCCTGCTATTCTAAAGGAATATACGGATGCCGGACATTTGCTGAAGCCGAATCATTGGTATCACATCAAGATTACCAACGAGAACAATAGGGTCAGTTATTACATAGACGGTGAGCGCTTGGTGGACTTCAGGGATGCTGAACCGTTACGGGAAGGCTGGTTTGGTTTTCGTACCACTTTGTCGCGTACTCGTATTACAAATTTCAGTTATGAATGCTCATCGCAAGAAGCGGCTGTTGTTCCTTTGCAATGGATTGGTGAAACTCCCCGTCAGGATAAGGCCGTAAGTTTCGGAGTGCCTTTTGATAAAGGGGAAGTTTTTCCGGAAAACAAGCTACGGCTATCTGCAGAGAGTGGTGAGGATATTCCTATTGATACCTGGACTTTGGCTTATTGGCCGGATGGTTCTGTAAAGTGGGGAGGAATAGCTGGAGTTATTCCTGCCGGAACAGAAAAACTGACTCTGGAAAAGGCGGTAAAGAAATCTAAAGCGAAATCCAAACTGCCGGATACAGATAAAAAGAAGTCCGTTTCTGTGGCAGAAACATCACAGGGTATTCATATTTCTACCGGAGTCATTTCAGCATATATACCTCGTCAAGGCGAATTTTTGATAGATAGTCTGTTATATAAAGGTGTGAAAGTAGGAGAAAAGGCTAGGCTTATCTGCCATACGCAAAGTGAACCGGTACTTGAAAGTACTTCTCAAGTTTCTTTCACTAATTATATAGGAGAACTGAAATCTGTGACTGTAGAGCGCGCCGGTTCTGTGCGTGCGCTTGTTAAATTGGAAGGGGTACACAAAAGTCCGAAGGGTCGTGAGTGGTTGCCCTTTGTGGTACGGCTTTATTTTTATGGTGGCAGTGAGCAAGTGAAAATGGTGCATAGCTTTGTATATGACGGAGATCAGAACAAAGATTTCATTCGCGCCTTGGGAGTTCGTTTTGACGTTCCTATGCGTGAGGCTTTATACAATCGCCATGTAGCTTTCTCTTGTGCCGATGGTGGAGTCTGGAGCGAGCCCGTTCAGCCTTTGGTGGGACGACGCATACTTACATTGGGTAAAACCGGAAATGGAGAATCTTCGTTACAGCAACAGCAGATGGAAGGAAAACGCATTCCTCCTTATGAAGCTTTTGACGAAAAGAACCGTGCTCTGCTTGATCATTGGGCTTCTTGGGACAGCTATCGTCTGTCCCAACTGACAGCGGATGCATTTTCAATCCGTAAACGTGCCAATGACAATAATCCTTGGATAGGTACTTTCTCCGGTACACGTAGTGAGGGTTATGCCTTTGCCGGAGATATAACCGGAGGCATGGGGCTTGAGTTGCATGATTTCTGGCAGTCTTATCCGTCTTCTATTGAAATCTCGGATGCAAAAACTCCGGTGGCTGCTCTTACCGCATGGATATGGAGTCCGGATGCTGAACCGATGGACTTGCGCCATTATGATAATGTGACCCATGACTTGAATGCCAGTTACGAAGATGTGCAAGAAGGAATGAGCACCCCTTACGGGATTGCCCGTACAACGACTCTTACCTTGATACCTCAGGGTGGTTATAGCGGAAAGAAAGCTTTTGCAGAACAAGCTAAACAACTTGCCGGACCGGGAGTGCTGATGCCTGTACCTGACTATTTGCATGCCAAGCAGGCATTTGGTGTTTGGAGCCTTCCCGATCGTAGTACTCCTTTCCGTGCCCGGGTGGAAGACAGGCTGGATGCTTATATCAGCTTCTATCAAAAAGCGATAGAGCAAAACAAATGGTATGGTTTCTGGAATTATGGGGATGTGATGCATGCATACGATCCTGTCCGCCATACCTGGCGTTATGACATCGGAGGTTTTGCATGGGATAACACGGAACTGGCTTCTAATATGTGGCTATGGTATAATTTCCTGCGTACCGGACGTGCTGATATCTGGCGCATGGCAGAAGCCATGACCCGTCATACGGCGGAAGTGGATGTATATCATATCGGTCCGAATGCAGGATTGGGTAGCCGGCACAACGTCAGTCATTGGGGATGTGGAGCCAAAGAAGCACGGATCAGTCAGGCTGCCTGGAATCGTTTCTACTATTATCTTACTACGGACGACCGATGCGGTGATTTAATGACCGAAGTAAAAGATGCCGATCAGAAATTGTACACGCTGGATCCCATGCGTCTGGCGCAACCTCGCAGTCAGTATCCTTGTACGGCACCTGCACGTCTCCGCATCGGTCCCGACTGGTTGGCATACGCCGGAAACTGGATGACTGAATGGGAACGTACCGGCAATACGGTTTACCGTGACAAAATTATAGCCGGGATGAAAAGTATTGTGGCACTGCCCAACCGTATCTTTACAGGTCCGTTGGCTTTAGGTTATGATCCGGCTACAGGGATTATTACCAGCGAATGTGATCCCAAGTTAGAAAGTACAAATCATTTGATGACCATCATGGGAGGTTTTGAAGTCATGAATGAAATGATCCGTATGGTTGATTATCCCGAATGGAATGAGGCATGGCTTGATCTTGCCGCCCGTTATAAGCAGAAAGCATGGGAGTTAAGGAAGAATCGTTTCCGTATATCCCGTTTGTTGGGATATGCAGCCTATCATACCCGTAATGCAAAAATGGCGGAAGAGGCTTGGACAGATTTGTTTTCCCGCTTGGAACATACTCCGGCTCCACCTTTCCGTATAGAAACTGTTCTTCCGCCGGAAGTTCCCGCTCCTTTGGATGAATGTACAAGTATCAGTACCAATGATGCCGCCCTTTGGAGTCTGGATGCCATTTATATGCAGGAAGTGATTCCGGTGGATGGTATGAGATAGGATATTTTCGTATCTGTTTGATGATATCATTGTATAGCTTATCATCCTGAACATGAGTGAAGAATCTGTTTACAACAACTCTTTTATTGTTTACAGATTCTTCACTGATATTCAAAATAATAGAAATGACATAATCATTATTCAACAATCCATTTTTCAATATTCCGTGTTTCAGCACTGAAGTTCACTCCTATTTTAAACAGTCTTCGTCCGTCTGTTTCAAAAGGAAGTGCGTAATGCTTGTCGTTAATCTGCTGTAAGGCTTCTTCCGCTGTTCCGTTCAGTTTAAACTCCATTATATCTGTCTCTTATACACATCTCCGAGCCCACGAGACTGCAGCTAATCTCGTA
>ENA-OZMM01000428-OZMM01000428.1-human-gut-metagenome-genome-assembly--contig:-NODE-428-length-11515-cov-5.184642_pt1 | contig 11515 bp, 15 predicted proteins | sample MGYA00244193_ERZ653821 | MGnify/ENA primary metagenome ERZ653821 (study PRJEB26926, sample SAMN06164832) | human gut metagenome | biome: ENVO:00009003; feature: ENVO:2100002; material: ENVO:00002003...
CCTGTGGTCAAAGCCGCTTTTATGCCACTTTCAGCAACCGGGTGAAATCCAGCAAACGCAGGCGTCGCAAGGCTTTGCGGCGTTTTACCATGACCTGACCCGGATACCGCCACGGCACTCCCAAACCAGGCGCGATACCAACTTCGCTATACCCGGATACAACGTATTATTATAGCAGGTCAAAATGCGCCTGTCCAGTCCTGTATATAGCTTTTTGCATTTTATGGAATCCTGCGTTCTAATACACCATTGATTGCTTCTCACACAGATTAAATCTTCTATGTTAGGGTCAGGGTTGTTTCGACCTTTTGTAATTGCTCTGGAGTATACTCCGTACAAAGTGATGCCTCTATTGTATTTCCATCTTCATCAAAGAATTCAACGGTAAATGCTTTGCCATTACCCAGAATATCTACGATGGTACCTTCAGTTCCGGCTTTGATCCCGGTTTTGGGATCATCAGTTTTCAAGATGACAATATCGAGCAGTTCTATCATATTTTTCCTCTCGGTCAGATCGTGTTTGAGATTTGCTTCTGAATTCGATTTTGCATGAGCTGCCGAAACGTAATGGGCGCCACGACCTCAAGGACGGGCCCAAAGGACAGTACGCGGATTAGCAACTCCGTTTCATCATTCTGGTCATATTGAAGTGTGATTCGATATAGCCGCTCGTCCAGCTTCTGCGTTTCCTTTTCAAAATGAGAGAAGTGCAACAGGACGCGCTCCAAACCATTGCGCTCGTCATGGAGGAGTAAGGTGAGTTCTTTCAGATGTCCTTTCGGAACGTTCACAGATGCAGGATCATATTCTTCCAGCAGTTCGCAGGATCGGATACGGGCCATGTTGACTGTATTTATCCGCCACATCCCCGTCACTAAGATCCGGAATTTATCGTCCTTCTCGGAATACTCCAAGCGGTGCGGATTACAGACAACGGAATGCCGGGCTCCGGTGTGTCCGTGGAACCGGATCCGCATCTTCCGATTCTCGTGAATCGCCCGCAATACCATGCGAAAACAATGAACATAATTGGGATCGGAATAGGGATCTCCGTCTGCGTACTGGTCAAACCGGACGAAGGTATCATAAATCCTCTTATTGCTTTGGAGTCTCATCCATCAGGCCCAGCGCCTCGACAATCTCGGCCTGTCGCTGCATCCGGCGAATCATTTCCTTCTCCGCAGAAAGGGAAATCTGATGCGGCAGCAGCGCATGGTCCTGAAACATGAAGCGGATCTTGTCGATCTCCTTGTCCGTATGATAGTGGCCGCAGTACCAGCGCTCGTAGTGCAGCCTTGACTCGATCGTATCAAGCCATTGCTCAGTGCTCTTATCCACACTCGACTGGTCGACCATGGATAGAAACACTTCAGTCGGCTCGTACCTGAGCGGGCAGGTGTGCGACAGCACAACATCGATCTTCCAATCACGCGCAGATAGCACACGCTCAACTTTCTCCTTGATTTCATCAGACGGCTGCTCGTCTTCAAACCAGTTATAGCCTCTTGCCAATCGGTAGTATTTGTCGACGCTGTACGCGCCTCCAATAACAATACAGGAATGGCCAAAGAAATCATAAATTTCTCCGTCAATGGCAAATACGAGGTTTGGATACTCAGACTGAACCCATACCTTCCCACCGTGGTACTCTTTCACCTGATAGCCCAACTCTTCAGATGGGCGCATTTCATGGTTGCCGTGAATGCAGAAGAACGTGATTGGGATCTTCGCCAGCTCATCTTTACCTCGGTTGTCTCTCCGATCCCCATAGTAGTTCAGTCCGACATCACCCAAGATAATGAAAGTACTTTCGGGCTGGACCTGCTGCCTCTCACAGGAAGAGATGATCCGCTCAAACTGACCGTGCGTATCACCTGTCAGATAGATCTGGTTTTTCGGATGTAGCAGCTCACGCATATAAGCGTCTACTTCTTCCATGGAGTAAGAATGCCCACCTTCCGCCTCTTGCAGCATAGCAATCAGCTCTTTCTCCGCTTCTTCTCGCGTCATCATTTTTCACTCCCTTACAAGCTTCCGGGGATACACTCCCCAACGGTATTTACGGATAGAAGGAGTGGAAAACAACAATTATCCCATTTGAAGTTGTACTTCCTGGCTTGTCCCTTCAATCCGCTTCATGAGGGCATTATCATGTCGCATAATGTAATCGAATGTATCTTTCAGGGAGAGGAACAGGCGGGGCTGTACATGATATTTCCTTGTGTTCTCCGGCTGAGAGACGAGGTTTATGTGTTCCAATCGGACTGGCCGCATGTCCATATCAATTTTCCACTTGCCCACCATCGTCTGCATCTCGAAGTATCGATTGTCGTAGTGAAACGGCAGGCAATGTTCCGTACAGAGTTGCACCAAGGTTTCGGCACTTTCTCCCGCACGCTTTTTATTGGTGATAGGGATCGAATAGACGACATCTTGCTTCGGACTTGGCTTACAATGCCGGCATGGGCAGTACCCAGCACGGACAGCGTCCTGATAACGAGGGAAGCCGACCAACTGGTTGAGCCCTGTGATTTGCAGGCAGTTTCTGCGGTGGAATGTCCGATACCCCTTACTTGCCCAGAATGCCAGCCCTGGCTGCGAGAGTGCCATAATGTTGCTTTTCTCGGCATCGGAAAGAGAACCTCTCTTGAATGCGGCTTCACGCTCCTGTTTAGCACGATTAAAGCGTCCGATGGCACTTTGCTCGTCCTTACTCAAAGAACGCTCCGAGGGGCTTGCGGCTTCTTTGGAAGAACCGGAAAAGCAATCGTTTTGTGCTCAATCGGCTCCGGATTGCAGTGCTTACAAGGCCGTCGCCCGCTTTTAAGGCAGGTGTCGTAGGAAACGGTTCCCTGAATATCATAGGCCAGCAGTACATGACTGCATTTTCTGGTGTGAAAGATTTTGGACTGCTTGGAGTAGACATAGTTATATTCAGAGCGAGCGATAGAGTCTTGATTGCGATCCCACAGCGCATCTAAGAATTCATCCCTACAGCAGCTACAAGGCTTGTACTTGCGGCGAATCGGAAGCTTGAATGTGAGGAATGCTGGGAGATAGCAATCTTCAGGTATCAACGAGCACATACATCTTCGACACCTCCGGTAATTCTTTCTTCAAATTCTACTGCAAGCATACAAAAAGAGGTGTCCGAAAGAACGGACACCCCCACTGCCTTCAGTATTATAGTCGAAGCTAAAGACACACCAATCTATGGGATAGATCATTCCTGTAGGTCGGTGTGTCTTTTCATGAACGATGCTCACCACCCAGTCGCGGCCAAACTCGTTGGCCGCGACCGGGCAACTTGTGTAGTACAGGATCGCATTGACGACCAATTCGGACATGCTGCGTGGTCGTTTCCGTAAAATATCGAGTGCGCGCCGGTGCCGAAAGTCCATTTCATTGAACTGAAGCACAACACGGGGCTTACTATTACTGCCCATTCGACGTTATTCTCAGTACGAACGTACCCTTGAGGAACTAAACTCCATAAGCGTGAAGAGGATCAACGTCATGGTTGATTCGAATTATCAGGTCAAAAGAGGAAGTTCGGAAAGCGCGTGATCGTTATATTGAGATGGGTGCGGCCGCTGGTTTTGAAATGGCCCCGATTACCTAGGCACAAAAGCAGAAGGGTGTGGATAACCTTTATAAACACCGTATTCGACACAAAAGATCGGAGCGCTGGAGCGATTTGCTGAAGTTCTCCGTATAATTAACGGAAAGGAACGATAGTTAGGTTGGGCAGTTGTCAGCCCACGACTGAATGGAAAGATGAAAGAGATGATAACACAGCAGTTCTAATTTAGTTGAAGCGCACTCAAGAGTGTATTAGAACGCAGGAATCACAGAATACAAACTGCTATATTTTCGCAAGCAGATGACGGCGCCGCCATAATGCAGCAATTTCCAGAATGCTTCCCTCAGAAGAAGTGAACTCTCGCATTAGTTCTTTAAGCGTGAGCGTGGCATACCCCTCAGAGGAGTATGCCACGCTCTTTTTGAACTATATCTCCTGCAAGAACGCAGGAATTTCCATCATTTTCTCAATAACTGTGCACCCCATGTCCAGTTTCTGGTTTCCGGATGTTGGATTGCGATAGCCCAAGCACGGGATTCCGGCACTGACTGCAGCTCTCATTCCCGTATCGGTATCTTCTACCGCAAGCGCGTTCCGCCCTTCAACTCCACACTCTCGCAATACCGCCTGATAAATGTCCGGATACGGTTTCCTGCGCTTCACGTTACTCCCTGTCTTCACGCAGCAGAACATCTGCCGTATTCCATAATACGAGAGCATTTCTTCCACCATATCGCTTGAGGTAGACGAGGCAACCGCCGCTTGTATTCCGTTGGCCTGCAATAAGCTCAACACTTCTTTCAGTCCTTCGTGCAACGGCACAGCATCCGCCCGCATCAATTGCATGGTCAACGCATTCTGTTGGCGCTCAAGCTCTGGTTGGGAAATCTTCAATTGGTAGCGCTCAATCAGAGGTGTCCAAATATCCGCATGCGATTTGCCTGCCTGCTCTCCGAGTTCCTCGTGAATTCCGCAGCGGCTAAGCATCATTTTCTCTGCGCGAGCATGGTACGGTTCACTGTCAAAAAGAACACCGTCCATATCGAAGATAATCAGCTTTATCCTTCTTTCCTCGTCAGCAGGAAAATATGTTGTATCACGCCTATACATTTCTTACCGCATCAACAGACTCACGCGCCGCTCGGCAAAGAGCGGTAATATGATCGAAGTCACCATTTGCGATATCCTTCTTGCTGCAAATCCAACTTCCACCCACTGCGCGAATATATGGGGCTTTCAGGTATTCCTTGAGATTGTCCCCATTGACCCCGCCGGTCGGCACAAAGGAAACTCTGGGAAACGGGCCGTTCAGCGCCTTCATTGCGGAAAGGCCGCCATAGATATTAGCAGGAAAGAACTTGACTGTATTGATTCCGCAGGCCACAGCCTTAATAATCTCTGTAGGCGTAACACAGCCCGGAATAACATCAACTCCATGCTCTACGCAGAACTTGACCACTTCCTCACAGAATCCCGGAGAAACGATAAACTGCGCGCCAGCACGAACAGCTTCCCGACATTGCTCGATGGTCGTTACAGAACCTGCACCGACAACAATATCAGGATCTGCAAGCGCCGCAATCTGCCGAATTGCTCCAAGAGCCACAGGGGTACGTAGGGTAACCTCTGCAACAGGAATTCCCCCATCCTTCATCGCTTTGATAAGCGGAGTGGCATCGTTTTCATTTTCGATTACAACAACAGGTATCACACCAACCTGTTCAAGGATGTCCATTACTTTACTCATAGTAACTCCTTCTACTCATTCACAATATATCGGCATTCCTTCCCCCGAAGTACGTCAATCACATTCTGCGCAGCGAGCAATCCCATTTTAAGGCTTGCCTCTCTAGTCGCTGCACCCGCATGAGGAGTGAGAATGCAATTATCAAGTAGCGCAAGCGGGCTGCCGCAGGCAGGCTCGATTTCCGTCGCATCCAGGGCCGCGCCATAAATCCGATGTTCCTTCAATGCCATGTAGAGAGCCGCTTCATCTACAATACCGCCGCGAGCAGCATTGATTAAAACCGCTGTTGGCTTCATCATAGAAAGCGCTCTCTCATTGATCATGTTATTTGTCGCGTCGGTCAAAGGAGCATGAATGGTGATAAAATCCGCTTCACGGTAAATTCTGTCAAGATCGACGTACTGACCGCCGAATCGTTCCAGAAATGCATGATCCGGATAAGCATCGTTTGCAAGAATGTTCATATTGAACCCGGCTGCGCGTTGAACGACCCCTTTTCCAATGCGGCCAGTCCCAATCACGCCGATTGTTTTCCCCCATACCTCAAGCCCGGAAACAGGTTTCTCCTGCTTTCCGGCGCGCACCGCTGTATCCATGTGGCAAATGTTTCGTGCCATATTCAGCATTAAAGCAAAGGTAAAGTCCGCAACAGAATCACTGTTCGCCCCCGGCGTATTGGATACGAGAATTCCGAGTTGTCTCGCCGCAGGCAAATCAACCTTATCATATCCAACCCCGTATCTTGAGATCAGCTTCAGTTTTTTCCCTTTTAACAGGGTCTCTTTATCATAAGTCTCAAGTCCTGCGATTATCGCGTCTGCCTCCGGCAAAAACACCGCCAGATCTTCCTCCAATGTGTGACCGTTGGTCGGAAGGCGGATCACTTCACAATCATTTTCCTCCAATAGTTGAACTGGCGCAGGGTCCGTAGCTGCAAAGGATCTCGGAGTTGCTAATACCTTATATTTTTTCATTGCTTTTCTCCGCAAGATTTCATCTTTTCATTTTAACTTCCAAAAACTTCTTTTGGGTTTTTGCGCATAATGCGTTCAAGCACCGCTTCTGATATTCCACTGTTATGCATAGCTGGGAGAAATGTTTGCAGCAGATAGTTCAGGCCAATATCTCCCCCATATGAAAGCATTCTCCGATTTGTCGTATCGAGAGAAAGCAGCAATCGCTTTACCCAACCGGCATCAAGGATCTCTTCGATGCGCCGGATTTCTTCCTTGTCACTGTGGTATTTGAAACGTCCTATTGTGTCATATTCCAAATAGGCTCCCTCAGCGCACAGTGTTTTTGCAACATTGCCATTTGGCATTGTCCTGTCCAGATGGCAGAAGATCATCTGCTCCGGTGGTAAATCGCAAGAGAGGAGATAATCCATGAGTTCCAGAGGATTTGAATCCCGATCTGTATGGATCATCAGCGGTACGTTGCAGTAGCGAGCGGCAAATGCTGCCGCAGCGAAAAGCTTTCGTTCCGTCTTACCAAGTCCTCTTTCCTCTAAAGCCGCTTTAACAATTCCGGCTCGATGCTTTGTAGCCTCTCCCGAAAAGACCAGATCGCAATTCTCATACATACCATCTGTTATTTCGCGGCAAAACAGCTTTTCCAAGTCGGTTTCTGTCATATCAAACAACCAATGTTCAGAAGGATAAAACCGCCGCACATGAAAGCCTGTGCTCGCAATTACTGTAATACCGGAACGGCGAGAAGCCTCGGCAAGCTCTGCCGCCATACGTCCGCAGCCGATTGGCTGTGCATCTACCACTGTGCAGCCGCCCGCAGCGCGGAGCAGCGAGAGCTCCTGTGTGCTTTTTTCGATATCATCTGCCATCAGAGCAGGATCCAATAACGCAGGAACTCCCTTTCGGAGCATGATATGCTCATGCATTTGGCAAAAGCCGAGCGCCTCCGGGCTTATTCCCCCCAGTACAGTGGTAACCTTTTCAGCAGGCATGTCAGTTCCACCGGGGGTTAGGAACGATCTGATCTTCCCCGTCGTTCCCTTTCAAAATGAGATGACGATAGCCACGCGTTTCGATTGTGCCATAATCGTGTCCTGCGTCTGCATCAAACGCAAAGAAAACAATCAGCGGATCATCACCGGAATTGATCGTGCGGTGTGCGTAGCCTCGAGGTACATAAACAGCTTGTCCCGCAGCGAGAGGAAGTGCGCGCCAGTCGCCTTCCTTGCTTTCAAGCATCATATACCCCGTCCCGCTCAAGGTATAGTAGATTTCGGCTGTCATCAAGTCCGTGTGGAAATGGCCCTTGGTCATAAAGTACTCATCACCCACCGTTCCCGGGTAAAGAATCGTCGTACCAAATGCAATATCGCCGGCTCGTTCAGGGCAGCCAAGCTCATAAAACTCATAGACCAGTGGATCCCCCTGCATAATGCGTTCCTGATACGCTTTCTCATCATGAAACATACCTCGCATTTGAGAGAGGTGCCGCTTTGTGATTTTTGCATTCTCAGAGAATCCTGTCTTCAGGTCGAAATCAAGGACAAACCCCGTGTCCCAGTTAAACTTATCTGTCATATCTTCCTCCATTACAGCGGACGTTTCGCAGCGTCGCTCAGGCGCTGAAGCAGTTCGCCCTCAATCGGCATATGGAACACCTCGGAAATCACCTGTGTCCACCCGTGGATAAAGTAGTTCCAGCCATCTTCGACGTGCAGGTGCCTGCTTTCCGCCTGTTGGTCCGCCTGCTTTTTGAAAAGGAGATCTCCTCTGTAATTGATCTCCCAAACAAGGGAGTCCTCGGGAAAAACAGCCTGATCGGTCAAGGGACTGCCGGGAGCATCCTTGCCAAGGCCCGTTGCATTAACAATGAGAGAGTGCTTTTTCAGCGTAGAAAGCAGTGCATTGTTATCCGCAGGAGCAGGAGAAAGCACAAAGTCCAGTTTTACTGCCGGATTGATACTCTTCAAAACCTCTCGCGCAGAGTCCAGACGAGGCTGGCTACGATTGGCGATGATGATATGCTTCGGTACATTATCGCCGAATTTTTCCTGACTGAGATACACCGTCATAGCCAGGCTGCTTCCGCCGGCGCCGAGGAGCAGCACATCTCCATCGTACTCGCTCCAGTAATTCCGGGGGACAAAATGCTCCAACGCAAGGCCACTGGAGATGGGATCTTTTGCGTGAGCGCAAAACTTTCCATCTTTCTTTGAAAGAGAACTGACTTCGCCAAGCATCGTTGCGAAGGGATCAATTTCGTCAAATTGATCCTTGCAAGCCCGATAAAGATCCAGCTTGTGTGTTGTGACCAGTGCACCAAGCGACAGAGGATCATTTTTCAGAAACTCAACCGCTTCTCTATATTGTTCCGCAGGGGAGTGCGGCTGAAAATCGATACCCTTGATCTGTGCGTCCAGACCAAGCAACTCAGCCCATTTGGGAAACACTCTCATAATCGAAGACTGCCCCGTCGTAACACCAATAAAGTAAAATGTAGGCCTTTCAGCCTTATGGTAGACGTTCATAACGAGTACCCCTTCCTCAAATAAAATTCGGAGGCAGGTGTATCACCTGCCTCCGTGCAAAAATCAGTCTTTGTAGTCGCAAACGATCTTGCCAAACGGAAGATACAGGTCTCCCTTGCCATAGTAGCCGCCAATAATCTTTTTCGGCTCAAGCAAATAAGTCGGATCGATCTCACTGCGTTCAAAGGTTACCGAGGCAGGACCGCCAAAGAACTTCCCCTCCTGCGCTGTAAACTCTCCGGGGGTAAGAACAAGCTGACGCAGCGGCTCGCCGTTTTCCTCGGCGCTGGGAATGTACTTGAGGGAAAACACACCATCGCGGCTCCAGGGAATCTCATTCATATCAGCAATATAGCGCGGAACGACCAGTGCCTTTACGATCTGATGACCGAGACGATTCGTCTGCGCACGCACTGCTTCCATCTCGGGGACAATCTCAATCTCTGCCATTTTCTTCTGATAACCCCAAATCTCTCGGCCTGCCGTCAGCGGAAGGTGGCTATCAACATAGAGGAACGGTTCATAGTCGGCCTCGTAGTCCTTGTATTTCACCTGAACATAAATCGCCGTTTCACTGAACGCGCCCTGCGTAGTACCCAAGTCAAAATGAGACTGCCAAACAAACACCTTATTTGTTCTGGCTTCAAGCGGCTCAGGAATTACTTTCTCAATGTTCTCAATGTCTGTTTCATACACGACCAAATGGATATCCATGTCCTTCCAAACCAGAGGCGGCTTGCCATAAAGGTCAGATACTACAGGGTTGGTAAATCCCCATTCTTCTTGTTTCAGCATTTCAACATCCTCCTTATGCCTTTTAGAATGTATTATCATTCTTGCGTTTTACTATAACATAATCATGTATTTCTGTCAACACGTTTTGTTTGCTCAATATTATAAAGACTCTTCCAGCTTCTTTCATTATTTCTCAAATTTTGCTTTACAAACATGATAATGTTTGATATGCTTAATAAAGGAAATTCTAGGAGGCGATAATAATGTACTTTATCTCTTATGACCTCGGTACCGGCGGCGTAAAAGCTTCACTCTACGACCGTGACTTTACATCGCTTGCCAAGTGCTTTATCGAGTACCCGACCTACTATCCTGCAGACGGGTGGCATGAGCAACGTCCCGAGGACTGGTGGCGCAGCGTTTGCCGGAGTACCCATATGCTGCTCTCACAAACCGGTGTAGATAACCGAGAAATCGCTTGCGTAGCGCTTTCCGGGCACAGTCTTGTAACTGTTCCCATTGATGAGGGAAAACAGGTTTTGCTTGATCAAGTCCCCATCTGGTCTGACAGCAGAGCGTCCTCGCAGGCAGACAAGTTCTTTCAGATAATTAACGAAGCTGATTGGTATATGCGAACCGGAAATGGTTTTCCTCCCTCCTGCTACTCTCTCTTTAAGTTGATGTGACTCAAGGAAAACCAGCCCGAACTCTTTTCGCACATAAGCAAAATTCTCGGTTCTAAGGACTATATCAACTTCCGGCTGACCAACAATGTGTTCACCGACCACTCATATGCCTCCGGTTTTGGTGCATATGACCTGAGCCAGCACAAGATCATTCCCTCTTTCCTCGATGCCGCCGGGATTCCTCTCTCCATTTTCCCTGACATCGTTCCGTCTCATCAGATCATCGGCAGCGTAACAGCGGATGCTTCTTTGCAATGTGGTTTGGCGGCAGGCACCCCCGTTGCTTGCGGCGGTGTCGACAACGCATGCATGGCACTCGGCGCCGTCGGTACGGTCCCCGGAAAAGTGTATGTTTCCCTCGGATCTTCAAGTTGGATTCCTGTCAACTCAACTCAGCCCGTTTTGGATGTCAAGCGCCGCCCATATGTCTTTGCACACATCCAAGAGAACATGTACACCTCTGCCTATTCCATTTTTGCCGGCGGTTCTTCCTTGCGCTGGATACGCGAAACTATTTGCAGCGAGCTTGGCAAGGATGCTTACTCCGCGATGGATCAAATGGCTGATTGCATTCCCGTTGGCGCAAACGGCGTCTTCTTTAATCCGAGTCTCGCCGGAGGGACGCGACAGGATAAAAGCCCAAACATTCGCGGCGCATTTATCGGAATGCACCTTGGCACAACACGTGCAGATCTAATTCGCTCCGGTCTGGAGGGCATCGCCCTGAATCTGAAGCTGTCGCTTGAAGCATTATCAGAGCATGTCACAATTGACCCGGAACTGTTGTTCTGCGGCGGCGGCAGCAAAAGCAAAGTTTGGATGCAAATGTTTGCAGATGTCTTCAACAGTAACATCATCAAAACCAACGTCGATCAGGACGCAGCGTCTCTCGGTGCAGCAGCCATATGCGCGCGTGCATGTGGTCTGTGGAGCAGCTATGACTCCATTCCATCGTTACATAAAATTGAAAACGTCTATCGCCCTATTGCGCAAAATGTTACTGCTTATTCGGAGCTTCTTCCCAAGTTCCAATACATCTGCAATATGCTCTCTGATTTAGGTGATTACCTCGCTCAAACATAAAAAAGAAGAGAGCCTTTTCCGGCTCGCTTCCTCTAATCCGAATACTCTTTATTTTCTTCCTTCAAGATATACACTATATTCGTACTTATCCGCAACGATTTTAATTGACGCATATTCGATCGGTCCCTGCTCCTGTCTCTTATACACATCTCCGAGCCCACGAGACTGCAGCTAATCTCG
>ENA-OZMM01000431-OZMM01000431.1-human-gut-metagenome-genome-assembly--contig:-NODE-431-length-11425-cov-3.603342_pt1 | contig 11425 bp, 9 predicted proteins | sample MGYA00244193_ERZ653821 | MGnify/ENA primary metagenome ERZ653821 (study PRJEB26926, sample SAMN06164832) | human gut metagenome | biome: ENVO:00009003; feature: ENVO:2100002; material: ENVO:00002003...
AGTCTCGTGGGCTCGGAGATGTGTATAAGAGACAGTGTTCGTAGAGTCCGACATATTCCCGCACCGTAGAGATCTCATCCTGAATATCTGCAATTTTACTGCGGTATTCATCGGATAGGTTTTGGTCGGCGTTGCTTAGAAATTGACCATTGTACTTTATCCGGCAGAGGGGAATGCCGTCCGAGGACACCTCCAGCCATCCGTTGCCGTCCATTTTGGTATCGTACCGAGCCTTGAGCCGTTTGGCTAATTCTTTCTGTAGCATATCTGATTTCTCCTTTTTAGGGTAATAAAAAAGGCAGATAGATTTTTGATTTCTATCTGCCTTGCGTATCATTATTCGGTTGTGTGAGAGTTCAAGACATCCAACAAAGGGAAAACATCATTTTTATATCTGTCAAAACGGCTCGCGGAAATTTTGCCGTATAAACGGTGAAAACCCCGATAAAATCGGGGTTTTCACGGGCTACATCTATTTTGTAGCCCTTTTATGGTGGGAGAGAGTGGATTCGAACCACTGAAGTCAGTGACGACAGATTTACAGTCTGTTCCCTTTGGCCGCTCGGGAACTCTCCCATATTAAATTATGATGCGTAAAATGGAGCTGGTGGACGGACTTGAACCCCCGACCTGCTGATTACAAATCAGCTGCTCTACCAACTGAGCTACACCAGCGTTTCGAACGCTTGAATATATTATCATAAAAGGGCGGTTTCGTCAACACAAATTTTAAAATTTTTTAAAAAACTTTGTAAAACCCGTTTCTCGGTGAATCGGTAATTAAGAGCACTCGGCGAAAACGGGTTTAAAACCTCTTGCAAATATGACTGCCTGCCGACACAATACATACTCTTGCTTTTTACCGCGCAATACTGTATAATTTATTCCAAAAATAACGATAAAAGACACATTAATTACTCGCTGCAAATGTAGCTGTTTCCGGTAAGGCGTGTTGTATTGCAACAGTAATGATACAAGCCTTATCTTATAGGAGTTTTTATATGAAGGACAAAGCACAAAAAAATATTAAGATGCATTCGGTTCAGTTCAACTTCATAATGAACGCCATACTGACCGTTTCTTCATTTATTTTTCCGCTGATAACGTTCCCGTATATTTCGCGTACTCTTTTGGTAGACGGTATCGGAAAGGTGAATTTCGCAACGTCGGTAATTTCATACTTTACCATGTTCGCTTCGCTCGGTATACCGACATACGGTATCCGCGCGTGCGCAAGAGTTCGCGATGACCGCGAAAAGCTCACAAAAACCGCACAGGAACTTATAATAATAAACCTTATCACCTCGGCAATAACATACGCTGTATTTTTTATACTGCTCTTTACCGTTGACAGGTTCTATCAGGACAAAACGCTGCTCACCGTAACCAGCGTTTCGATTATACTCAACACCTTGGGCGTTACATGGCTTTATTCGGCTCTTGAGCAATATTCGTATATCACGGTAAGGAACATTGCCTGCAAGCTTGTCTCCGTAATATTGATGTTCATATTCGTCCACAACACATCGGATTATGTGATTTACGGTGTAATTGCGGTCTTGGCATCGGGCGGCTCGAACCTTTTGAACTTTATCAATCTGAAAAAATATATTTCTCTGCGACCCGTAGGGCATTATGATTTTAAGCAGCATTTGCAGCCGATATTCATTTTCTTTGCGACATCGATTGCTATAAGCATTTACACAAACCTTGACACGGTTATGCTCGGATTTATGACCAACGACACACAGGTAGGCTTATACAGTGCCTCCGTTAAGGTTAAAACCGTTTTGCTCGCTGTGGTCTCTTCACTCGGAAATGTTCTTTTACCGAGGCTGTCGGTATATATACACGACAATGATTACAGTAAATTCAGAGAGGCGCTGTCAAGAGTTCTGAACTTTCTGCTTTTGATAACTATACCTTTGACGTTATTCTTTACGCTCTACGTTAAAGACTCCATTATATTGCTTTCCGGCGAAGCCTTCTTAGACGCCTCCCTTTCAATGAGACTTTTGATGCCCACGGTATTTTTCTGCGCCCTCAGCGGAATGACCGGCAATCAGATGCTGGTACCGCTCGGTAGAGAAAAGGCTGTAATGCTGTCGGTAAGCATAGGTGCTGTTTTTGATTTTGTTTTAAACTTCTTCGTAATTCCGAAAATGGGAGCTGCCGGTGCGGCACTCTCGACACTTCTTACGGAATTTTTGGTTTTGGTGGTACAGACATTCTTTTTAAAGGACCATCTCGGCAAAGTCATACGCGGAGTAAAGGCATTGCCCATTCTTTTAAGTGCCGCCGTATCCACGGGTGCCGGAATCGTGATACAGCACTATATGGGTGTTTCAAACTCATTTTTACGGCTTGTCATCGGTGCGGTTTCGTTCTTTGGAATTTATTTTGTTCTGCTTCTGATTTTAAAGGAAAAGTTCCTTACGGAAAACCTTACGCTTGCACTTGAAAAGCTGAAATCGCTGCTGTCTTCGAGAAAGCAGCAGCCGAAGGATTAGTTATTTTACAGTTTTAAAAACCGTGAAATAAGCATTAAGCAAATTGAAGAAACCGAATTGTACAAACCCCCGGTAGGAGCAAGCATTCCTATCGGGGGTTTATGTTGTGATTTTACCGGAAAGCCTTTGTTCCGCATATCTTCACAAAAGTTCAAACAAATCTTTGCGGCATTTGATTTTTCCGCTTTTTTTAAGCTTGCCTATAACAGCGGACAGTCCCGAACGGTCAACCTCGAGATAATCCGCAAGCTGCTGACGGTCATAGGTAATGTGAAAGCTGCTTTTCCCCTGCTCCTTAGCCGTCTGCATTAAATATGTCATCAGCTTTTCCTCCGTAGAGCGTTTACTTGTCACCTCAAGTCTTTTCATAAGGACAAGATTTTTCACCGATGACGTTCGCAGCAAATTTAGAATAAAACAGTTATATATATCCGTATTTTGGGGAGGAATATCCGGCAGACTGAGAAGCATGACAACGGTTTCGTCAAGGGCAACGACATCTACCGGAATACTTTTTATTCCGGCACATACAAACGCTTCACCGAACACCTCAGAAGGCTCCAACACAGCGACTATGCTGCGATTGCCGTAGTAATCCGTCCGCTCTATTTGCGCGTTGCCGTGAAGTACAACACCTATATGCTCAGGTTTTTCGCCCTCGGAGAAAATAACGTCGCCTTTAGAGTATTTAACAACTTTAGAGTTCAAAATCTCGGTCAGGCACTTTATGTCGTCTATGTCAAGTCCCGTAAACATACGACACTTTTTGAGTATTTCAAAATAATTTTCCATTTTGCCTCCGTTTGTTGAAAATTCAACATACAATTCAGTTTTATTATATTATAATGTCCTCACAAGTCAAGAAAAATAAATTTCGGAGGATATACCATGATAAGAAAAATCATTAAAATAGATGAAGAAAAGTGCAACGGCTGCGGTGCCTGTGCCGCCGCCTGCCACGAGGGTGCAATAGATATGGTAAACGGTAAAGCCAGGCTCATGCGCGAGGACTACTGCGACGGGCTCGGCGACTGCCTTCCCGCCTGCCCCACCGGAGCTATAACATTTGAAGAAAGAGAAGCTCCCGAATACAACGAAGAAGCCGTTAAAAAGGCAAAAATGCACAAAGCGGCGGCTATGTTTCACGGCGGCTGCCCCGGTTCACGTTCAAGGGCAATTGAGCGCAAAAACGAAGTCCCGAAAAGCACGAACACGGTTTCGGAAAGCCGTTTGAGGCAATGGCCCGTTCAGATAAAGCTCGTTCCGGTAACCGCTCCGTACTTTGAGAATGCGGATTTACTCATATCAGCCGACTGTGCTGCTTATGCATACGGAAATTTCCACGCAGATTTCATAAAGAATCGTATAACTCTTATAGGCTGCCCGAAGCTTGACAACACGGACTATTCTGAAAAGCTGACGGAAATCATAGCGCTCAACAACATCAAAAGCGTTACCGTTGTGAGAATGGAGGTTCCCTGCTGCGGAGGTATTGAAAACGCCGCAAAACAGGCTGTAAAGCGAAGCGGAAAATTTATACCGTGGCACGTGGTGACGATATCGACCGACGGAAACATTTTGGATTAAAAAGCAAAATGAACAAAGAAAAAATGAGCTGTAAATTTTTACAGCTCATTTTTTGTATCAAGAATTCTCTTTAATGTATTTGCCGTATTTAATTCTGTTAACTACAAAGCCTACACCGAGAATCAGCAAAAGCGGAATCAACAGTATAATAAGAGCCAATATACCGCAAACGACAATCGGAACGCCTTTTTTGCTCTTTTTGACGCTGCACTCGGGCTTTTCCTCTTTTTGAGGCTTCTTCCCCTGCTCGCCCTCTTTATAGAACGGTCTTATAGGAAGTATGGCGTCATATGACGGTATGCCCGAATTATGTAAAAGCGGTTCCGCAAAATCGGTAAACGAATCAGCAACCTTTATAAGCTTACGCGGCTTTATATGCAGAGCGGCAAAAACCGAATCTACAATGTGAAGAAGCCCTACGGTTATTTTATATTCGTTATCGTCAACACTGTAAAGGTCTTCTCCGCCGTACAAATTAACAACAAGGTCACAGATAAAGTCAACAACGCTTTTATCGGCAATATCGGCATAATCCTCGGGCTTCAGCCCTGTTTCGGTACGGGTCAGCTTTGCAACTTTGCCTATTGTAAGAGCATTAAGCTTTTTGGCAAACGGTTTTATAAGCCAGCCGATTTTATAAATGAGTTTTTTCTTTATGCTCATTGCCGTCGCCATATCGGCAAGCGTCGGAATATCCGTTCCGGCGGCTTTTATCATATCCTTTACCATACCGATAAGCTGATATTTGAGATACTCCTGAAGGGTTTTGCCCTCCAAATCGAAGTCCACCGTTTCGGTTATGAGGTCGGTGGTGGTTGAAACCATTTTTACATCCGGGTCCAAAACAATGGTGCGTATCGGTGCGGGATAACCTACGGTTGCGGCGGTTGCTATATCGTAAAGCGTATTTCCGCGGTCACTCGTTATCACGTCTATATCGTGTACGTGAGTATGACCCGTAAGAATAAACTGTATGCCTAAGTCGGCAAGCTCGTTTCTGCGCGTCTCGTAGTCGCCGAGCATATCGTTTTTGCCTATCAGCTCATAAATCGGCGACGGGGCTATAAGCGGATGGTGGGTCATGGCCAAAATAAACTGGTCGTTTTTGCGTGCATCCTCCGCCTGAGCCTTTATCCACTCAAAGCACTCATCCGAAAAACCGCTTTTTCCCGAGAGATTGCGGTCGTCATTAAGTGCAAAAAGCCTGTAACCGTCGGCAAGCTGCACTACATACGACATACTGTCTCGATGAACAGCAATCGCTTCATCGGGGCCGAACTCTTTATACATATCATAGAGCTGCTCACGCTTTGCGGCAGGGATTTTCACCTTTTCATTGCCTACAAAGCTGTCTGTCAAGCCGTCATCCTGATAGTCGTGGGTTGCCGTAAGAACATAAACGCGTTTTCCGCTCTTTTTTAAATCGCGGAGCATTTCGATAAATTCCTCGTGTGCCTCAATTTCACCGTTGTTGGTGGTATCGCCCGAAAGCAAAACGATATCGGTTCGTTTATCTTCTTTTATCTGCTTAAAGGCCGCTCTTAAAAGCTCCTCGCTGTATTTTAAAAGCTTTTGGCTTTTGGCGTTTGCCGCATCGTAAGCCTTACCCTTAGTGCCGGTCTTTTTTGAATAGTAATGCGTGTCCGTTATCACGGTCACGGTAAGAGGTGTTTTTGCCAAATTTACTGACCCCCTTTTATTACTTTATCGCTTTTGTTTTGATTTCGTCTGCAAGGCGGTCGCAAAGAGACGAAAGCTCCATGGAGCCTATATCGCCCTCGCCGCGATGGCGAACGGAAACAGTACCGTTTTCAACTTCTTTGTCGCCGACAACGAGCATATACGGCGTCTTTTGAAGCTGCGCCTCACGTATTTTATATCCGATTTTTTCGGAGCGATCGTCAACCTTTACGCGGATACCGTATTTTTTAAGCTCCGCCTCGATTTCATGCGCTCTGTCTGCATGGCGGTCGGCAATCGGAAGAACGACGGCCTGTACGGGTGACAGCCAAAGCGGGAACGCGCCTGCAAAATGCTCTATAAGAACGCCGATAAATCTCTCTACCGAGCCGAAAACAACGCGGTGAATCATAACGGGGCAGTGCTTTTCGCCGTCGGCACCCGTGTATTCAAGATTAAATCTCTCGGGAAGCTGGAAGTCAAGCTGAATAGTACCGCACTGCCAGGTTCTGCCGAGCGAATCTTCAATGTGGAAGTCAAGCTTCGGACCGTAGAACGCACCGTCGCCCTCATTTACGGTATATTCCTTACCGATGCTTTCGATTGCGTCGGAAAGCGATTTTGTGGCTTTGTCCCATTCCTCTTTTGTGCCCATATGGTCCTCGGGCATGGTTGAAAGCTCTATGGTATATGGCAGCTTAAAGAGATTATAAACCTCGTCAAAGAGCTGTGATATTCTTACAACCTCGTCGCGTATCTGGTCGGGAGCGAGGAGTATATGAGCATCGTCCTGAGTGAAGCAACGCACGCGGAAAAGTCCGTGAAGCGCGCCCGAAAGCTCGTGGCGATGTACTCTGCCGAGTTCACCGTAGCGAAGAGGCAATTCCTTGTATGAATGAGGCTCAAGCTCATAAACAAGTATGCTACCGGGGCAGTTCATCGGCTTTATGGCGAAATCCTCACCGTCGATAACGGTTGTGTACATATTATCCTTGTAGTGATCCCAGTGACCCGAAGTCTCCCAAAGCGAACGCTTCATTATCTGAGGAGTGGATATCTCAAGATAACCCCACCTCTCGTGAACCTCGTGCCAATAATCAATAAGAGTATTGCGGAGAATCATACCGTTGGGAAGGAAGAACGGCATTCCGGGAGCCTCGTCGCGAAGTGCAAAAAGCCCAAGCTCCTTACCGAGTTTTCTGTGGTCGCGCTTTTTAGCCTCTTCAATTCTTTCAAGATATTCCGTAAGCTCGGACTGCTTTGTGAAAGATATACCGTATATACGCTGAAGCATTTTATTTTTTTCATCGCCGCGCCAATAAGCACCTGCTATGGACGTGAGTTTAAACGCTTTTACCCGGCCTGTGTCGGGAATATGCGGCCCCGCGCAAAGCTCGGTGAATTCCGCCTGCTTATAAAATGAAATCTTCTCGCCTTTGCCGGCATGCTCTTTAATAAGCTCAACCTTATACGGCTCGTCCTTTTCCTCCATAAGCTTTAAAGCCTCGTCTGCGGAGAGGTCGAACTGCTCAAGCGGAATATTTTCCTTTACGATTTTCTTCATTTCAGCCTCGATTTTTTCGAGAATTTCGGGAGTGAAAGAAAAATCCACGTCAAAGTCATAGTAAAATCCGTTTGCTATTGACGGTCCTATTGCAAGCTTGGCACTCGGATAAAGACGTTTAACAGCCTGTGCGAGTATATGCGAAGTTGTATGCCAAAATGCCTTTTTGCCGTCCTCATCGTCAAAGGTAAGTATTTCTACATGACAATCCTTTGTTACCGGAGTGCGAAGGTCGCAAGTCTCGCCGTCAATCTTTGCAAGGCAGGCGGCTTTGTAAAGCCCCATGCCGATAGACTTTGCTATATCCATTACGGTCGTGCCGCTTTGGAACTCCTTTACAACATCATCCTTCAATGTAACCTTTACCATAAAAACTACCTCCATTATAATTAAAAAGCACTTCATCCCAGTACTCTGGGATGAAGTGCTATGCATTCCACGGTTCCACCCGAATTGACGATAAAAATCGCCCGCTCAACTGCTTTTAACGCAAGCTTACGTCACGCCTTAATCATCTGTTTTCGACGCGCGCTCGGGAGCGGTATCGGGCAGCTTTGCACGCTCTTCTTTCAGCCAACGAAAGAGCTCTCTTATGTGCAAACGACTTGCCGTCATTCTCCGTCAACGGTTTAACCTTTTTACTTTGGCTCTATATTATACTCATTTTTCCGATATGTCAAGAGATGATTTTAATTAAAAATTCTATTACAAAAACAGCGACGCAGGAGGACAGCGCAACCGTGAGCAAGCCCTTCTCAAAAAACGCAAGCAACAGCGCCACTATGAGCCCTGCCACAGCCGACCACACGCTTCCCGTAGACGAAAAAACCGCCGGAAATGTCATCGCCGCCAAGACTGCATACGGAATGTAATAAAGAAACGATCTTATAAATCTGTTTTCGATTTTTTTGCGAAAAATCACAAGCGGCAGCATTCTTATAAGATATGTGACAAGCGCCATAACCGCTATATATATAAATATGTTCTCAGCCGTTTTCATTTTTGTCGTCCTCCTTTACGGGTTTTAAGAGGGCGCCGACAGTCGCGGAAAGAACGGCGCAAATGATTATTACAAATCCCGAAGAGACTTTACAAAGACCCGGCACGTATTTGAAACATATACTCAACGCCGCCGACAATAATACCACAACAGCCACAGTCTTATTATGCTTTGCGGGCGGTATAAATATAGCTATAAACATACCGTAAATCGCAATGCCGAGAGCAGAGCGCACGGACAGCGGAAGCACGGTGCTCGCCGCAGCACCTATAAGAGTGCCGAGAGTCCACCCTACTATCGGCAAAAGGGCAAGCCCGTACATATATTTTTTGCCGACCTCTCCTTTTTGACCCGAGGCTACGGCAAATATTTCATCGGTATTGCTGAACGCTATTAAAAATCGGTCAAGCAAATTTACGCTCTTGTGAAGCTTTTGCGACAGAGAAACCGACATCAGCGCATAGCGTATGTTTATGACAAGCTGTGTTAGTGCCATTTCAAGATAAGCACCGCCGGCGAGAATTAAATCAAGCCCTGCAAACTGACCTGCCGAGGTCAAATTTGTCATAGAGATAAGCACCGCCGTAAAAACGGGCAAGCCGCCCTCGACAGCCATCATACCGAATGTAAACGAAACCGAAAGATAGCCGAGCGCTATCGGCAAACCGTCCTTCAGGCCTTTTTTAAAACTGTTTTGAAATTCCGTCATTTTTTCTTCCTGCGTTTTCTTCCCTACGATATAAAAAGCACACCTCGGTGAAGCCCCGAACGGTGTGCTTTTAACAGCATTGAATATTATAATCACAAAGTCGATTTATGTCAATATTATTCGGTTTTATTCTTTAATCGAAGTGCTCTTGTGGCGTTGATAACCGCTACAACCATAACTCCGACATCGGCGAATATGGCGACTCCCATATTTGCAATGCCTACTGCGCTGAGCACAAGGCAAACGGCTTTCACAAGAAGGGCAAACGCAATGTTTTCTCTTACTATTTTCAGCGTGTGAACCGAGATTTTTTTCGCAAGAGATATTTTTGCCGGATCATCGTCCATAAGCACTATATCGGCCGCCTCTATTGCCGCGTCCGAGCCGAGCGCGCCCATCGCTATGCCTATGTCGGCTCTTGAGAGCACGGGAGCGTCGTTTATTCCGTCGCCTACAAACGCCAGCTTTTCTTTGGGCTCTTTTTTGTCAAGGAGCTTTTCGACCTCCGATACCTTATCGGCAGGGAGAAGTTCAGAGTGAACCTCGTCTATGCCTATTTCCGCGGCTACCCTGTCGGCAGCGGCCTTGGAGTCGCCCGTGAGCATTACTGTCTTTTTGACACCGTGCTTTTTAAGTTCGCTGAGAGCAAGCTTTGTATTGGGCTTTACAACATCTGATATTACAATACAGCCGGCATATTTTCCGTCCTCGGAAACATACACAACCGTACCCTCGTTATGCTCGGTTGAGACAGCGATATGCTCTTCTTTCATCAGCTTTAAATTGCCGACTAACACTCTTTTACCGTCAACTGCAGCCGAAACACCGTGGCCTGCAATCTCTTTTATATCTGTAACGCCGTTTTCGTCAATATCCTTGCCGTAATATTTTTTAAGGCTGAGGCTTATCGGGTGACTCGAAGCGCTCTCGGAATACGCCGCCAAGCGTACAATGGAATCCTTTGTGTATCCGTTTTCGGGATATACTCCGGTTACCTCAAAGACTCCCTTTGTAAGAGTTCCGGTTTTATCAAACACAACATATTTCGTATCTGAAAGCCCCTCAAGATAATTGGAGCCTTTTACAAGTATACCGTTCGCCGAAGCACAGCCTATACCCGCAAAAAACGAGAGCGGAACCGATATTACAAGAGCGCACGGACAGCTGATGACAAGGAAGGTAAGCGCTCTGAATATCCAATCGCTCCACATGGCCGTGTGACCGGCAATAAGCCTTATAACCGGAGGTAAAATTGCGAGTGCAAGTGCCGAAAAGCAAACCGCCGGAGTATAATATCTTGCAAATTTTGTTATGAAATTCTCGGAGCGCGACTTTTTCATACTTGAATTTTCAACAAGGTCAAGTATTTTTGATACGGTTGAATCGCCGAACTCCTTAGTGGTTTTTACCTTGATAACGCCGGTCATATTGATGCAGCCGCTTGTAACCTCATCGCCCGTTTTGACATTTCGCGGCAGGCTCTCACCGGTTAAAGCACTTGTATTGAGCGATGTGTCACCGCTTGTAACAATGCCGTCTATCGGGATTTTTTCACCGGGATTTACGGTTATTTCGGTACCGACCGCCACTTCGTCGGGATCGACCTTTTCGAGCTTTCCGTCAACCTCGACATTTGCATAGTCGGGTCTTATATCCATTAAGGCGGAAATATTGCGTCTGCTCTTGCCGACAGCTATGCTTTGGAAAAGCTCACCTATCTGATAAAAGAGCATAACGGCAACGCCCTCTTTATAATCGCCGAGTGCTATGGCACCGACGGTAGCAACCGCCATAAGGAAATTCTCATCAAAGACCTGACCCTTAAAAATGCCTTTAACGGCCTTTTTGAGAATGTCGTAGCCGATTATAAAATACGGTATCAGGTTTAAAACAAGCCAAATGTATTTATTGAGAGTTATAAATTTGCCGAGGACGGTAAGACATACTATCAGCACAGCCGAAGCAATTATCCGCCACAGAACGTTTTTCTGTTTTTTACTCATAAATATCTCCCTCACTTATTTATTTGCCGAAAGCGGCATTTCATAACATCAGATATATATTTCGCAGTCGTCCTCTACTCTTTTGCAATTTTTGAGGACTTTTTTCATAACGGCTGCCTCATCGGCACCGTCGTCAAATTCTACTTTCATTTTTTGTGTCATAAAAGATACAACGGCTTCACGAACGCCGTCGGTCTTTTGAGCGGCTTCCTCCATTTTTGCGGCACAGTTTGCACAATCGACTTCTATATTGTATGTTTTTTTCATAATAACAACCCTTTCTTCGGCTACTCTCTTTCGGAACAGTTGAGCAACCATTCATTTGTTGTCTATCTGTCTCTTATACACATCTGACGCTGCCGACGATCGCAT
>ENA-OZMM01000434-OZMM01000434.1-human-gut-metagenome-genome-assembly--contig:-NODE-434-length-11377-cov-3.773273_pt1 | contig 11377 bp, 2 predicted proteins | sample MGYA00244193_ERZ653821 | MGnify/ENA primary metagenome ERZ653821 (study PRJEB26926, sample SAMN06164832) | human gut metagenome | biome: ENVO:00009003; feature: ENVO:2100002; material: ENVO:00002003...
CGAGATTAGCTGCAGTCTCGTGGGCTCGGAGATGTGTATAAGAGACAGGTTTACACAGGGCAGCAGGCAATCGTTAGTGAGTGTGGTTTTGATCGGGTTTAGCAATCAGGTGATCCAACGAGTAGCTCGGAGAATGCATATCGCTGCTTGCCGGAGTCGACAGTGCAGTATCAATCCCATGCGCCACCTTCGCCGGGCTGGCGATCAGGTGATGATCGCCTCCGCTTTGGATGTACTTCGCAATATCCACGCCTTCATGCAGTTCACGCGCCAGATCGCTGAGATCGACTTTTTCAAGCACGCCCTTCGCCTTATCATCGGCGCTGAGCACCGCTGTCGCCTGGCCGTGTCCGGTCGCTGCTAGTGCGTAAGACAGAGATAATGCGTTGTCATCGAACAGGTTGTGCAGCGCATGTTGCATCGCAGCATGATTCCCTTTATCCACCGAATGTCCTTTTACTGGCGCGGGATCGTCCATCGTCACGTTCAGCGTTTGCGTGTAGGGTGTGGTATTTCCATGGTCATCATGCGCCTCGACCAATACGTTCACGCGGTTATGACCGGCACGGAATGCGGAAGTCTCAACCTCAATATCATAGGTCAGCCCATTATTGCCCTGATGAAGAATAGCATCGTACTGATGACCATTTACCAGCGCTTTAATATGACCGCCGTCCTGTACATCACCGCTCACGCTGCCGGTAATATGCGTGACGGCATCCTGTGATTCGGCACGTGAAATATGGTTGTCCCCGGTAACCTTATCGACGATAAGCGTGGCGTCTGCCTGTTGATCAACAGAATAGCTGTGGGAAGTTGTCTTTGAATACGGGTTGCCCGGCGCATCATGACCTTTAACCTCAACCGAAAACGTGGTGTTCACTTCCATGACATGGCTGTCCACATCAACGTGCCAGACCCGATCGCCATTGCTCAGCGTATCTACCGAACCGGTAAAATCCTGACCGCCAATTTTTAATTTGATCGAATCCCAGACATCAACATCACCGCCAAGATGCCCGGTGACCCTCACCGTCGCGCCCTGGAGTTCCTGATGATTCAAAACGTTATCCGCGGTGACGTTATCAATATCCATCGTTCCCGCAGCGGTTCTGTCGATGGTAATAGTCTTATCGGTATTGACCTTATCACGGTTACCAGCATCGTCATGGGCGATAACATGAGCGAGGATCTTTTGATCGTGAATCAGGTCAGTCGTACTGGCGTCTACGCTAAAGACCTTTTGACCGCCGCTATTTTTCACATCAGCAACCAGATCTTTACCATTAACGGTGATGGTCACCTGATCGCCAACATCCACGTCCCCGGTCACATAGCCGCTGATGGTGGTTTTCGCATGCTGAGTTTCCTCATTATTCAGCACATCATCGATGGACACCTTATCCAACACGATGCTGGCATCCACCTGCGTGTCGATAGTGACCGTTTTGTCGTTGACGGCATGCATTGGGTTCAACGCCGCATCGTGCCCATGCACGCTGACATGAATAGTCGGATCGTTCTGCAGCCCGACCGTACTCACCATCGCTTTATAACCCAATTGCCCGTTCATATGCGGCAGCTCAATGACTCGCGTATGAACCGTGACACCATCGACGAGAATGTCGACTTTATCACCGAGATGCACATCGCCATCGACCTGACCGCTGACTTCAACGGTTCCTGCTTTTACCTCATCGGCATTGATAACATCGTCACCACCAACGGTATTGATGGTCACACTGCCCGTTGTCGTCGTATCAATTGAATAATTCTGCGTGAAGCTGGCGGACTGCACATTCTTATGCTCGTCATAACCCATCACTTTCGCCACAATGGCATGATCCGCCAGCAGGTCTTTGGTGTAGATATCAACAGTGTAATGATGGCTCTGGTCCACCGTGGCCGCATATTCATTACCGTTAACCGTCAGGGTCACCTTATCACCCGGATGCACATCTCCCGATACTGAACCCGTTACGGCTATCTTAGGTTGCAGCGATTCCTGCGCATTCAGCACATTGTCCTGCGCGATCTTATCGATAGTGACTCCAGCATCGGCACTCAGATCGACCACTACATGGCTGCTGGCAGAGGCACTCCCCAGGTTTCCATGATCGTCCGTCGCCGTTACCGTCGCCTTAATATCCGGATTATTGTGCAGGTCATTGACGCTGACATCTTTCGACCAAACCCATTGACCATGTTGCAGATGAACAACGGCTGTCAACGTATTACCGTTAACCTGCAGATTCACCACGCAACCGTCATGGATACCTTCACCGCTGACCGTACCGCTAACGGTTACTTTTCCAGCCTGGGCTTCTTTGCCATTTATCACATCATCCCCGGCAACCTTATCCATCGTTACCAGCAGCGGGTTTTCCGTATCGACGGTGATGTTTTTCTGCGCTGAGTCTGTTGCTGTCCCCGCTGCGTTTTTCACTGTAACGGAGACATCAAACGACGGATGCGCCTGAAGCGCTGTGGTCGGGACATCAACCTCATATGCCAGCTGTCCCGGCATAGTCGGGATAGCCTTAACGTGCCCGGTGTATGAAACATTGTTAATAGTAACAATAACGTCATCACCAATATGAACATCACCAGTCACCAGACCCCGGATCGGCGTTGTCGATTTCAGCGCTTCGTCATGATTGAGAACATCATCGCCTGCCACCCTATCAACGGTAAGGTGCACGTTCGGCTGATGTGGTTGTGCTGTTCCTGTACCCGTTGAAGGAGGTGTTACCACTGGCGGGGTAGTGAAACCATAAGGGGTATTACCGATCACTGGCGTATTGTGTAACCAAGGCAAATCGATAAATTTATGTTCTGTCGCCGTGGCTGTATTACCATGATTGTCATGGGTGGTGATGGAAACCACAATATTGCCATCATCGGCAAGATCACCTGTACCTATGTTGGCCTGATAACCGAGAGTGCCATCCGCCAGGGTCACAACATGAGTGGTATAGACAATTCCTTTACCGACCGTAATGGTTATCGTATCTCCCTTAATGGCGTCGGGATCAACATGTCCGGATACAGAGATAAAGTCAGGTCTGCGGCCAGGAAGCAGATCATTCGCGACCGTCTGACCCGGCGGCAGACCATTCGAGGCCGTATCAATGGTGATCCCTGCGTCAGCAACGGTATCAACCACCACCGCCATGCTGTCATAACCACGCGCGACGTTGCCTGCCGCATCGGTCGCTGAGACTTCCGCATGAATCTTCGGCGACATCAGCAGATCCAGTGTTGAGACCTGGGTGCTGAACACCAGCCGACCGTACTCATCATGCACCGGCGCATAGTAGGTCTGATGGTTGATAGTCAGTTCCACAACATCACCAACGCGGACGTCGCCGCCGACGCTTCCGGTGACGGTAGTCAGTGGATGATGCGCCTCGGAATAGTTAATTACCGAGTCATGATCTTTGGTGATTAGCGGATCGATATGAACGATAGCTTCCGCGTGCGGGTCAATTGCCACCGCACTGTACGCATCCGCGGTTGCATTATTACCCGCCGCATCGGTAGTCGTGATAGTCGCAGTAATATGTGGATCGCTTTGCAGCCACTGAGTATCAACATTAATGGAGTAACCCAGTGTGCCCAGATTTGGCAGGTGCGTCACTGTGGCATCAATCATATGGCCACCGATATTCAGGTGCACCAGATCATTAATTTTCGCGTCACCACCAACTGTACCGCTAATGGTCGTTAAAGACTTACCCAGTTCAACGCCGTTCAGTACATCATCCCCTGTTACGGGATCAATGGTAATTTCGGCCTCAGCTTTACTGTCCAGATTAACATCATGGTGCGCCACAATATGGGCATGGTTCTGCGCCGCATCCGTCACATCCATTGAGACTTCAATATGCGGGCTGGCAACCAGATCGGCGGTCGACACCGGAAGATGGAAACCCATCTGATGGTTGCCACGATCTTCCACCACCCCGGCATAGTTATGGCCATTGATGGTCATGGTAAACGGATCGCCAGGATGGACCTCACCGCTCACCGTACCGCTCACTATCGTATAGCCATGCATTTGCTCTGCAAGATTCAGCGTATTATCCAGCGTCACGGCATCAATGGTTATCTGCGCATCCACACGGGTATCGATAATAACGGTGGTTTCTGCATTGGCCGTGGCCGGGTTGCCCGCGCCATCGGTGGTGCTCACCGTCGCGGTTAAATGCGGATCGGAGATCAGGTCTGCGGTGCTGACTTTAATGCTGTAGCCGAGAACTCCGCCCCCCACATCGTGCACTTTTCCCGTCAGGACGTGACCATTAACGGTGAGATAAACGACGTCATTTACATGAACATCCCCGGCCACTTTCCCGGTTACATACGTGAATGGCTGTTTTGATTCATCGCCGTTAACCATGTTATCGCCAGTAACAGGATCGATCGTCAGCATGGCTTTGGCATGTAAATCAACCACCAGGTCGTGCGTTATCTCCGCTTTATGGAAATTATGCACATTATCTTCGCCGACTACGCGGGCAACGATATGCGGGTCTTTGACCAGATCGCGGCTCAGAACGTCCAGCTTATATCCCAGCGCATTGTTATGTTCCGGGAGTCGCTGAACGGTTGTGTCGTAAGTATGGCCGTTGACAATAACCTGAACTTTAGTCCCTACATGCACATCGCCCGAAACCGTCCCCATCACCTCAGTGAGGTGTTTCGCGGCTTCTGCGCCATTCAGTTTGTCATCGCCCGCCACCGTATCAACGGTAATTCTGGCCCCGGCATGGTTATCAATATGCACGACACGGGTTGCGGTAGTAATGACCTCATTTTGCACCGCATCGTGAGAGATAACCGTGACGCTCACGGTCACATCTTTATCCTGATTGCCTTTATTATCACTGAATGCCGTTGAGTTGACCGGGACCTGATACCCTAATTGACCGCCGCCAAGATCAATCACCTTGCCGTTAAACGTCTGGTTATTAATTTCAACGCTCACCGCATCGCCAACCTGCGCGTCACCACCCACCATGCCGCTGATGAGCTGCATCGGCGTATCCAGCTCAAGATGGTTAAGTTTGCCGTCATCAGTGACGCTATCAATAGTAACGGTACTTTGCGCCTGCGTATCCAGCGTAACGGTTCGATGCTCCACCGCAACCGCCTCATTGCCCACAGCGTCGTGACTGACCAGCGTCACCATCACGTCGTTGCTGCCTTCTTGCAACACACCTGTTGGAACAAATACTTCGTAGCGCAGAACGCCGTGATCGTTAACCACCGTGCCGCTAAAGTCCTGTGTTTGTCCCTGTACATGGACAGTCACCACATCGCCCGCTTTGGCATCCAGGCCTTTCGCGATACCGCTAATCAGCGTCGGCATACGGTTTTCAATCGCGTTCACCACATCATCCGACGCGACGATATTCGTCGTCACCGCGTTTTTGGCAAAGTTATCGATATGAACTTTATGGCTATCGGTGGCGATGGCGAGGTTCCCCGCAGCATCATGAGAGGTGACCGTGACGTGCACGTCGACATCAGTCAACACATGGGCGCTGTTGTCTGCAAAGGCCGATGAGTCCACATCAATGCTGTAACCCAGATGCCCGTGACCAAGGTCAATGACCTTGCTATCGTACTGATGACCATTAACCACCAGTTGTATTGGGTCGCCGACTTTCGCATCTTCCCCACCGGCGATGCCGGTAATACGCTGTGTTGTCGCGGACAGTTCCTGGTAATTGAGGACATTGTCCGTAGCGATATTATCCAGCGAGATAGTGTTATGCGCATGAGTATCAAGGGTGACAATACGGTGCGACTCACTGGTCACTTCATTGCCCAGTGCGTCATGGCTGATCAGTGTCGCCACCACTGTGTTCTTACCTTCATGCAGGGTTCCATGCGGCAGAACCACTTCATAACGTAGCTGGCCGTTTTCGTTGACCACCTTGCCGTTAAAGTCTTGCCCATGAAGGCTTATTTTCACCGCATCGCCCACTTTGGCATCGCCGCCAGCGACGATGCTGATTATGGTAGGCATCCGATTTTCAATGGCGTTGACCACATTGTCCGTGGCCACTGCGTCAATTTTAAGCGTGTTTTCCGCGTAGTTATCGATATGGACTTTATGGGAATCCGTCGCGATCGCCAGGTTTCCCGCTGCGTCATGAGATGTGACCATCGCGGTAATTTTCACATTCGTCAGCACATGACCGCTGTTATCAGCAAATGCAGAAGAATCCACATCGATGCTATAACCCAGCTTACCGCGGCCAAAATCAATCACCTTACCGCTGTACTGATGGCCATTTATCTCCAGTAAGACCGGATCGTTTATCTTTGCATCCTCACCGCCAACGAAACCGGTAATCGTCTGTTTAGCCGCCGACAGCTCAGTAAAGTTCAGGGTGTTATCGGCGGTGACATCATGAATATTGACGGTGTTATGCGCTTTGGTGTCCAGTACCACGGTTCGGTGCGCGAGCGCGGTCACTTCGTTGCCCGCCACATCGTGGCTGACCAGCGAGACCACCACCTCATTTTTGCCTTCCAACAAGGCCGTTTTCGGCAGCGCCACTTCATAGCGCAACTGGCCGTTATCATTAACGACCGTTCCGGTATAGTTTTGCCCATGCATGCTAACAGTGACCACATCGCCGGCTCTGGCATCACCGCCAGCCGCACCGCTAATCAGCGTTACCATACGGTTTTCAATGGCGTTGACTACATCATCCGTCGCTACCGCATCAATGCTGACCTGGTTGATAGCGAAGTTATCAATGTGCACGCTGTGAGTGCCGGTGGCGATCGCCAGGTTACCCGCCGCATCGTGAGAGGTGACCGTGACCTTCACTTCCACATTACCGTCAATCGGTACGCTGTTGTTGGCAAAGTCAGAAGTATCTACCGTGATGCGGTAGCCCAGCGCATTGTTGCCTAAATCGATAACCTCCCCGCGGTACTGGTGACCGTTAATCTCGAGTTGAACCGGATCGCCGGGTTTAGCATCTTCATTGCTGCCGATGGAGCCGGAGATGACCTGGTTACGTGTGTACAGCTCACTACGATTCAGGGTGTTATCGCTGTCTACATCATTAATTGTCAGAGAGTTGTGCGCCTGAGTGTCCAGCGTGATGGTACGGTGCGCCAGCGCGGTCACTTCGTTACCCGCCGCATCATGGCTGACCAGCGTTACCACTACATCGTTTTTGCCTTCCGCCAAAGTTCCTGTCGGTAATGCCACTTCGTAACGCATCTGGCCGTTATCATCGACCACCGTACCGGTAAAAATCTGCCCCTGTACGCTGACGCTGACCGCATCGCCTGGTTTAGCATCACCACCCGCCACACCATTTATTAGCGTCGTCATACGATTTTCAATGGCGTTGACCACATCATCCGTTGCTACCGCGCCAATGTTGACCTGATTAGTCGCGAGATTATCAATGTGTACGCTGTGGGTATCGGTGGCAATCGCCAGGTTACCCGCTGCATCATGGGAGGTGACGCTGACCTTCACTTCCACATTCCCATCTACCGGGGTGCTGTTATTCGCAAAGTCGGAAGCGTTAACCGCAATACGGTAGCCCAGCGTGTTATTGCCGAGATCGATAACCTGACCGTTGTACTGATGACCGTTAATCTCCACCAGTAGCGGGTCACCTACTTTAGCGTCTTCGCCGCTGACGGTACCGGAAATCACCTGATTGCGCATATACAGCTCTACACGGTTCAGGGTGTTATCGTCGGTCACATTGTCGATAGTCAGCACGTTATGCGCCTGGGTATCCAGCACCACGGTGCGGTGCGTCACGGCAGTGGCTTCATTGCCTACCGCGTCATGGCTGACCAGCGTCACCTGCACATCGTTGGCCCCCTCTTTGAGGGTTGCGGAAGGCACAACGATTTCATAGCGGAGCTGACCATGATCGTCGAAAACCGTGCCGTGAAAAGTTTTGCCCTGAATGGTCAACGTGACCGGATCACCCGCTTTCGCATCACCGCTGGCAACGCCAGAAATAATGGTCGGCATACGAGACTCATTAGCGTTGACGACATCATCATTCGCCACCGTTTCAATGGTCACGGCATTTTGCGCATACAGGTCGTTATCGACATGATGATCCGTGGAAACAATGGTGGTGTTTCCTGCATCGTCAGTAGAAGTTAATGTGGCGTGAATGTTCGGGTCATTCAGTAACCCCTGAGTCTGTACCGGTATGGTATAAGTCAGAGTCCCATTACCCGGGTCGGTAACAACACCGGTATATTCTTTACCATCAACCAATAAAGTGACGACATCGCCTGGTTTAGCATCGCCGCCAACCGTCCCGTGGATCAGGGTTTGCGGTTGACGTGACTCTTCGTAGTTAATGAGGTTATCCGGCGTGACGTTATCAACAGTAATGTCGATGTTTGGTCCGGTAATATCAATCAGCGCATGGTCAAAACTTTCTGCCGTTCGTCCCGTCACATCGGTCGCGATTGCCACCACTGTTACATTTCCCGGAACCAGTCCCCCCAGATCGGTATCAATATTCCAGTGCCCGTTGCTCACCGGAACAGTAACGGTAAATGTGTTTTTTTGGCTATCGGTGAAGGTGAGTGTGATGTGATTTTGATTACTGGTGCCGCTTAAATGGGTCTGGTGGAATTCATTTTTGTTAATGAAACCATCGTTGCCGGCAAACTCGGTAATTTGCACCTCAGGCGGAAAAACACTCGCAGAACCGGCATCAATTCCCCCAACTGGCAAGTTGATATCCCAGTTCGGGCTTCCCAAACCTTTGGTGTTAAAACCTGCTGTCGGATCAACCACCTGTCCGGTTAATTCAAGCTGAACCAGTGTATGACCGCCGCCGCCACCTTCCAGGGTTACTGGCGCTTCATTACCTGCAGCCGTGGCTTCCAGCACCTGCGTCGGGTCAGCGCCATCGGCAATGGCCTTTTGTGCAGCGGCAATATCCTGAGCGCTACTTTCCGGATTATGACTGGCCTGTAGACCGTGCTCACCCCAATGGCTATTACGGCCTATATCAAGCGTTTTTCCGTCTGGTAAAGAGATACTTACCGCGCCGCTGGCTCCGGTTACAATTTCCTCACCGTTATATACCCTGTCGCCTTCATGAACCTGTCGTTGTGCGCCATTGGCATCAACAACGTAAACCTGTCCAATGATTGCTTTGATCACACCGAGTAATTTGCTCACCGTAACCTCACTTAATTACCATCATTATTTTTATAAACTCGTTAATATATTAACGAACAAATATCACATTCAATTAATGTAAACATTAATATCTCAATGTAGAAAAAAACACATTTTATAGAATGCAATTACATGAGACTTGACTGGCAAATGAATATAATAAAAAATAACCAAAAATAAAACACGATGTGACAAAACATGTCGCTGAATAGCTGATTACAGCCATCAATTAAGATAATTCACATTTGTTAATTAATATAACGTGTTTGTAAAAATGGATGATAGCGACGACAACTGGATGTCATAACCGTGAGATATAAGGCATTCATGTCATGAAGAAGTTTTTAGTTTTTCTGCTTTCGTGTTTTTCAATAAATGCAGTTAACGCAGAAGACTTACAAAATACCGTTAAAGATGCATTGGCGAATCATCCTGAAGTTAATGCTGCAATAAATAGCCGTTATTCCTCGGAGCAAGAACTGCGGGCGGCTCAAGGTGGTTATTTGCCATCACTGAATTTAAATGCAGAGGCCGGGCGCAAAAATGTTGATGATGCAACTACCCGCGCGGCAGGTCGCAATAACGGTCTGACTCAGTCACCTAACGAGGCGACTATCAGCCTTGAGCAAAATGTATTCAACGGTTTTGCCACCAACAGCGAAGTGGCGCGGCAAAAAGCGACCGTAGACTCACGCGCCTACGGTGTGATGAACACCAGTGAAAGCACCGCTTATGCGGTGATTCAGGCCTATTTCGACGTGCTACAACGCGAAGAGTTTGTTCGCCTTGCTGAAGACGATCTGGCCAACCACGAGCGCATTTACGACCAGATAAAACTACGTACCGATCAGGGCGTTGGGCGCTCCGGGGATTTTATGCAGGCCGAAGCGCGTCTGGCACAAGCGCGTAACAACCTGCTGACCGAGCAGACTAACCTTGAAGACGCGAAAACCACCTTTGTCAGCGTGACGGGCATGGACCCGCAGGGTTTAAGCCAGCCAGAGAGCATTGACTCTCAGCTGCCAACCTCGCTGGAAGATGCCAAAAGTCGGATGGAAAAAAATAATCCATTACTGAAGTCTGCCAATGCGGATATCGAAGCTGCGCACCAGCAGTACGAAGCGTCGAAATCAACCTTCTATCCACGTGTGGACGTTGAGCTTTCCCGTGGGATTAGCAACAACACCGATACCACCCGCGCACACACCGAAGAGTGGGAAGCGATGGTCAAACTGCATTACAACCTGTACCAGGGTGGCAGCGACAAAGCCAACATGAACTCCCGTGCTTATTTGCACAAGCAGGCCCAGGATGTACGTAATAACACGCTGCGCCAACTGAATCAGGAGCTGCGCCTGGCCTGGACCGCACTGCAAAACGCGCGCGCTCAGCTTCCTTCGGCGGAAGAATACGCTGACCGCAGCGTCAAAGTGCGCACGGCTTATCAGGATCAATTTAGTCTTGGCGAGCGTACGCTGCTGGATTTACTCGATAGTGAAAATGAAGTGTTCTCCTCTAAACGCCGTCTTGTTGAATTACGTTATCTGGCCATGACCAGTGGCTACCGTATTAGCGAACGCACCGGGGAATTAATGAACATTCTAAAAATCACCCCGCCGCCTTCGGGGCAACCGGTAGATTCAGCAGAAGAAAATAACTTACCGGAACTTCATTAATAATTATTAATCCCCCAATAAATCTCTGACCTGCACGCTTATTATTAGCTTGCTATTATTTAATAGTGCACGGTCAGAATGGTTGCGAAAATGAGTGCACAAGCCGAATTATTAAATGACGTCCCTGAGAATTACACTAGCCCTAATTCTCAACATCACGACCCACGTAGCCATAATGACGACCCGTTATTAGATAGCTTACTGATTCTGTGTTCTCTGCACGGAAAACCGGCGAGTCGTTCAACACTAAGCAGTGGCCTGCCATTAGAAAACGATCGGCTCACGCTGAATATATTTCCACGCGCGGCGGCAAGGGCCGGTTTAAAGGCGCGAGTCGTCACACGCACGCTCGATAAAATTCCAGCGATGTCTCTGCCAGCGGTCTTGTTATTGAACTCTGGGGGAACCGGGGTGTTGCTGGCCTGGAACGATGACGGCAGCGCCCGCTTTATGCCCTGTCTCTTATACACATCTCCGAGCCCACGAGACTGCAGCT
>ENA-OZMM01000437-OZMM01000437.1-human-gut-metagenome-genome-assembly--contig:-NODE-437-length-11340-cov-5.006380_pt1 | contig 11340 bp, 10 predicted proteins | sample MGYA00244193_ERZ653821 | MGnify/ENA primary metagenome ERZ653821 (study PRJEB26926, sample SAMN06164832) | human gut metagenome | biome: ENVO:00009003; feature: ENVO:2100002; material: ENVO:00002003...
AAATTGCCGTACACGCCGTACACTCTGTACGGCTGTTTTTGATTTCATTCTTAAAAACCGCTTTTGCTTGTGAGCACCGTGGAGTATTTCACGTCAACGTGTAAAATCTGCCGCTGAACCGACGGCTGGTACACAAAACCGGCGTACAGAAGCGTACACAAGAGGGCTCTTCTGTACCGAGCCGTACACCGGCGGCTCAATCTTGCAGCCCCAAAATCAATGCTTGTGAAATCCGTGAAGATTTTTGCCACAGGTCGAACGGACTGCACCATCCGGTGATTTACCGAAGCGCGAAGGCGCTGCACCTGACGGCGGCATATTCTGCCGTTCCGTATGCTCTCACACAGAACGATGAAGCCGATAGGGCGAAGTTGTGAACAGGGCATCACGGACGGAAATCTGAGCGGATTTGCGGCATGGCAGATTTTTCACTGCAAAGCGCACACAGTTCACTTACTCAAAAACCAATATCACGAAAATATGGAGGTAAAAGTTGATGAAATCCAATCTGAGAAATGAGATCAAGTCATACATCGTCCGTCAGGGCATGACCATGCAGGAGGTCGTTGATCTGCTGCGGGATGAACACGGCTGGTCTGACAGCGTATCAAACCTGTCCAATAAGCTCCAGCGGGAATCCCTGCGCTATGTCGAAGCTGTCCAGCTTGCCGACGCGCTGGGCTATGAAATCGTCTGGCAGAAACGAAGATAAGGAGGGCTTTCGCATGATGACAGATGCGGAAAAGAAACTGTTGCAGGCACAGCACCGGTTGGAAGAAGCGCAGGCGCGGGATCGGGTCAAGGAGCGCAAAGCGCTGATTACCGAGAAAAAAGAATTGCCAATATACCATGTGAAGCGCCACAAGGCACTGGCTGTCCGCATTACAGAGCTGACGGAAGAACTGGAAGAACTGCGTTCTGAAAAGGCACTTCTTCTGCAAAAATTTGAGTATGCGGAGGATGCAGGCGCAGAGGCGTTCCACAAGGATATTGCTGCAATGGAAGCCGGCCTGAAAAAGCTGGAGACGCAGGAGCAAAAATACTCTGCCGAGTTAGATAAGGCTTTGGATGAATACGCTGAACTGAAAGCGCAGGCTGCGGATTTCGACCCGGTGGAGCTGTATGAAGCACGGCAGGCAATTCGTCCTGCGCAGGAAAAGGCGGCAGAACAGCAGCTGGAGGATGCCTTGCAGAAGAAGCCATCGTTCAGTTTGCTGCTGAACGCCAAGCAGGAAACATCCCGACTGCTCAAAGAGGACACAGAAGAGCGGCAGGTACGGCAGATGCTTATTCGTCGGCAACGGTCAGACCCGCAAAAGCCCAAGCACTTCCAGCGCTAAGTGATAAAATGCACATTTCCCCTATTGACTTTTCAACTCTAATCCGTTAGAATAATACTAACAGATTAGAATGAAAGGCCGCTAGAATGAGTACACCAAAAGTTTTTGAAAGCGAATACCGTTTTTGCCTGATCCTTTGGGATCATGAACCCATCAAGAGCAGAGATTTAGCTCAGCTTTGTGCAGAGCAACTGGGCTGGAAGGTTACTACCACTTACACGGTAATAAAGCGTTTGTCAGAGCGTGGCGTGATAAAGAATGAGAATACGATTGTTTCTTCGCTGGTATCCAAGGAGCAGATACAGACAGCTGAAATTGAAGAATTGGTTGAGAAGAAATTTGCCGGTTCGATTCCAGCTTTTTTGACCGCATTTACCAAAAGCCAACAGCTCACGGCAGATGAAATTCAAGAGATGCAGCAGATGATCGACCGTTTTCGGAAGGAGCATCCGGATGACTGAATTGTTTATGAAGCTGCTTAATATGAGCATCAATGCCGGATGGCTCGTACTGGCTGTCCTACTTGTTCGCATCATATTCCGCAAGGCTCCCAAATGGCTGTTTCCCTTATTGTGGAGCTTTGTTGGGATCCGGCTTCTCATGCCAAACGCATTGGAAAGTCGCTTGAGTGTCATTCCTGATATAAGTGGCTTTTCGGCATCCGAGCAGGGCCTGCTTTCTGCTAAAGGTTTCACTGCTCCTGTTCCTTATGTTGGAATCGTCTGGTGTACTGGTATGGCAGCAATGCTTCTGTTTGAAGCATTAAGCTATGTACATCTCCGCAGCAAAGTAAAAACTGCTGTCCGGCTCTCGTCAAATGTGTATCAAAGCGAGCATGTGAATGCTCCGTTTATTCTTGGCCTGTTTGCGCCGCGCATCTATATTCCGTTCCATATAAAGAGCAAGGAATTGGATAGCATAATTGCACATGAACGTGCGCATATAAAACGCCGCGATCATTGGCTAAAGCCCATTGCGTTCTTAATTCTTTCTCTTCATTGGTTCAATCCTTTGATTTGGATTGCGTATTATTTCCTTTGTAAGGATATTGAGTTGGCATGTGACGAATACGCTATCAAGGATATGAGTGATTCTCAGCGCGCTGCGTATTCGCAGACGTTGCTCTCCTGCACTGCAAACCAGCGTATTTTTGCGGCCTGCCCGCTGGCCTTTGGCAGTAAGAATGTGAAAACACGAATCCGTGCTGTACTTTCTTATCGAAAGCCTCATACTTGGATTATAACCGTGACCGCGATACTTGTTTTGGTAGTTGCCGCCTGTTTTATGACGAACCCGAGACAATCAAAAGAAAGCACTGCTCGGGAGAGCAACTATATTGGTCTAAACCAGTCTCCAATATCGGACATGATTCAAAATGGACAAACTATTTCGGATAGAAATAGTAGCGAAGAGAGGCAACGTGAAGTAGAGCTTGAGAGCGCTTTGCTAGGAGAAGCAATAAAGAAGCAAGAGTCTCTTACTCGAATTCAAAACAACTGATTTTTACAGATAAAAAGCCCTACGTTATCTATAGACTGTCTATCCCGTGTATTACTGCACTGTTTCGGGGTGCACTAATAGCTATTTGGGAAATGGTGCCTCTTCAACCGTCTCTCATACAATGAGTAGTTATTCCTACACAGGAAACAATTATCATTCCGGCAGCCTCCATTATGTCCGCTATGAGCATTCTTGTCTCCAGTGCGGGCGTACTACTGGCTATTGGGATCATTACAGCTGCCCCGGTAATGGGCATTGCATCCTGCCCCAGTCTGTTTTCCCGGTTCTGACAGATAAGTAAGTGACAGCTGAGCAGCGGCATGGGTGAATATTTCTCCCATGCCGCTGCTTGCATTATTGGAGTGCAGTTAAATGATCGTTTTCTTTTACGAAAAGGTGCGCTTAAAGCGCGGCGTTTGGCAGACGGTGAGTATTGTATTGCTGATAGCTTTCCTTTGTGCATTTTTTACTCTCTTTGATGGATTCATTTGCCAGAAAGAACAGGATATGGAGAGCGCCTACGCAGTGATTCCCGTAACTGTCGTCGTATCCAATCTTACTGGCACGAAAACCGATGACCTGAAAATTACAGACTATATTATCAACTACTTTCTCTCTGACAAATATGCCTATGGCGGGGAACTTCAGGAAAAAGCATTTTCCTCCTATGTGAAGGATGTTTGCCTGAAAGCATCTGTCTATTACAGTCAAGGGACGGGTTTTTCGAGTCGGCAAAAGCTGATTGGCATTACTTCTGTTGATGCCGCATCGGAATTGGCACCCGTTTCAGGAAATTCGATTACTTATTTTGAGGGATATGACGAATCAATTTTTACCTCAAATAAAGCGGTGTGTCTCGTTTCAACCGCAGCGGCAGAAGAACTGTCGCAAGATACCGATAATAGTGGTAATGTCATATTGACGGTTCAGATGTCGCCTGCTGCGACCGGTGAAGCTTCCACACAGATTTCGCTCGAAATTGCTGGGACGTATTCGTCGAAATCTCAAACGATCTATTGCCCATTCAGCTGCGTTGCCGCAGTACAAACAGAACTGGATGGGAAGATTACGGGGGATAGCTTGAGCGCAACAGTGCGCGATAATCATGAGCTGGACGAATTCCGGCAAATACTGATACGTCACTTCGCAAATGTGGACCCCTCCGGGCATCAAGAAGAAATCAATAATTCTCCAGCTCTCCGATATCAGCAATTTGCCATAACAGTTCATGACGAAACACTCCGCGAAACCCTGAATGCTTTGAATCGAAATCTGCAAACACTGTATCGACTAAAACCAATTTTTGCCTGCATAGAGGTCATGATTGGTGCTGCCGCAGGTTTTTTCTATATTCATATCCGAAGGCGGGAATTTGCCATTGCACGATCTCTTGGTACAAAACGCATTGAAACAGTCATTATGGTATTCGTCGAGATATGTCTGATGTTTTTGGTTGGCGCAGCTATTGGAACAATTCTCATCCTGGTTGTCCAAGAGACTGCCATCCAATATGCCATGGCCGCAGCACTCTTTTTTGCTATGAATGTCGGGGCAATTACAGCTTGCTTGATGGCAACTGGAAAAAGCGGAATCCGATTACTACGGGAGGTTGAGTAGTATGTCCGTATTATCTGTGCAAAGTGTTTCTTATTCATACAAAACAAAATACCAAACTGTTCAGGCTGTAAAAGACGTCTCCTGTGATTTGAGTGCTGGAACTTTTTATGCGTTAGTCGGCAAAAGTGGAAGTGGGAAGACAACGCTGCTTTCATTACTGGCAGGATTGGATACGCCGCAGAGCGGAGACATAATAGTCGGCGGCCAAAGTTTGCGGGAAATCGACGTGGATATCTACCGTCGCAAGCAGGCGTCTGTGATTTACCAAAGCTATAATTTGTTTCCACTTATGACTGTTTGTGAAAACGTCATGTATCCCTTAAAACTGCTGAGGCATTCCGATGCCGATGCAAAAAAAGAGGCGCAGATTGCTCTTGAAAAAGTAGGTCTGGGCGAAAGCTATTGGAAGCGACTTCCTGCCATGCTGTCAGGCGGCGAACAGCAACGAGTCGCAATTGCCAGAACATTAGCCGTTCATGCGCAGATCATTCTCGCAGATGAGCCTACGGGAAATCTGGATACAGAAAACAGCACACAAATTATTCAGCTGCTTTCCAGACTGGCACATGAGGAAAACTGCTGTGTAGTGGTTGTCACACATGATCTGGAGGTAGCCAAAGCAGCGGATGTTGTATTCCGTATGGACAGCGGCAGACTCAAGGAGGAAACTGTATGACCCCTTTGAAACAGCTCTTTCGACAACCGGTTCGTTTGTTTGCAATCTTCCTGCTGGTGGGAATGGCCTCCGCTTTTATCTGCCTGAGCGCAGGCGTATTTGCATCCGCTAAAGCAACGCTCGCGCAAATTGAAGAACGTTATGTAACCATTGGTGTCCCAACAACGGAGACAGCAGACGTAGCAACAGAGTACAACGGGCTAACGCTCCACCATGAAGAAAGTGTAATAAGTCAAGATATGTGGGCGTATATGGATCAGCTTGCTGCGGATGGAACAGTCATAAAAGGTGCGTACCAACAAAAATATATCAGTGCTTATTGCCCCTCCATTCAGAGTGTTACCAGCGGCAAGGAAGACGGCACATATGTGCCAAGCCTTGATTCTCCGTATAACAGGGCAATTATGATCGTTCGGGTTACATCGGTGGATAAAACGAATCTGCCTGAGTCAACCGAACTTGCTTTAGTATCTGTTACTGCTTCGATTGAAAACGTTGTTAAAATGCATCCAGACTATGCTGTTCGCAGCACACTTCGCCTCATCATAGGGTGCAACTCTCAGGAAGAGTTAGATGCTCTTGATATCCGTCCTGGTGGGCGGTATTTGGCCTTTGGGGCAGATTATATTGACCGTGATTTGGAATTGCGTACAACGTTGGCAGGAACGCACCGATGCTCTGTGGAAGATATTGATTTGTCTAAAATATCCTATGATTTGACAGAGGACGAAAAGAAAACAGCTTCGCCAGATTTTCTGCCGGTAGCAAAATATTCCTCTGGTGAAAAAACGACCATTTTAGGGCAAGACATGGTTGATGCAATAGATTCCTGCACAATGACCGTTACGCATTGGCATGGCTTGTATTCTGAAACACAGCTGGACTATGCAATTGACGGCTCCGAAACAGGTGTGTTGCTAAACGACCAATACCTTGATGCATACATGACCCCGTTGGAAACTGATCTGGATGCCTTTCTAAGTTCAAATGCGGGAATTGAATGGCGGAGCGCAGTCCAAGAATTGGATACGCAATATCATACTGTCAGTGTAATTGGTACAGATCTTCTGGAAAGCATGTATTGTTTCCATCAAAAGGACTCTTTCGTAACAGAAGGACGGAGTTTTGGGGCGGACGATTATAAAAATGGCTCTAATGTCTGCCTGATTTCTGAAACAACTGCCATTGCAAGCGGACTCGGTATAGGGGACAGCATTGATTTGTCGTTCTATTGGGGTCCAAACCCTCTTGCTGATTTAACAGCTCCGGAATGGAAGGTACAGCCACAGCGTTTTTCCCAAAAGATTGGGGTTTCGGGTGATGCGAAAACGTATCAGATTATAGGGATTTACCGACAGTCAGACTTGTGGGATACCGCAGACTATCGCTTCCTTCCGAATACCGTCTTTGTCCCTAACACTTCTCTGCCAGAAAACTGCTATAGTAGTCGAAATGGCGTTTTCTTTACATACGTTCTGCAGAACGGAAAGGTATCTGCGCTCCAAGCTGCACTGGAATCGAATGGATACCCGGCAAACATTCTGTTTTGCTTTGATAACGGATACACTGAAATCGCCGAAACTTTGCATGGATTTTACAGCAGTGCGCAGCAGCTTCTTTTCGCTGCCTGCATAACAGCGAGTGCGGCCCTGTTCGTATTTCTTGCTCTGTTTGTAAACCGTCAACGGCGGACGCTTGGCCTGATGCTCTCGCTTGGTTCCGGTAAAAGGACCGCTGTGATGTTTAGCTGGGAGGTAGCTGCAATACCTATCATCCTTGCGACAATAACTGGGATCATTGTTGGAATCCTTACAATGAATGCTACGACACTAAATCTGTTTTCCTCCGTTTCAGAAGTGCTTAATACAAGTTTGAGCGGTGCAGCCACGATTGGATATAACGATATGATAACGGAAGTCGTATCAATGCCAATTGCGGTTATTGTGGCAGGTGTCCTGCAACTGATTGTTTATATTGTGGCGACTTACCTGCATTTGCAGCGGTTGGCGCAACGATCCCCGCTTGAGTTAGTGCGGAAAGGCTAAGTTTCAGTATTGACAAGAAAAAGCAAACTTGATTGGTTATCAATTCCAATACTTCATTTAGAGAGCGCCCTGTCATGATTATGTGCAGGGCGCTCTCTTATGAGGAAAATACCCTTGACAAATCTCGTCTCAGAGAGATTTGTTGGAAAAGTACGCGCGGGACAAAGGCTTTGAAAACACACTTTTCCTTGCGGACGATGGGTATTCCGGAACGAATTTTGAGCGGCCGAGCTGGAAAAAGATTGTGGAAATGATCGAAGCTGGTGAGGTCTCCACCCTGATCGTAAAGGATGCCTCTCGGCTGGGGCGTGAGTACTTGCAGGTCGGCTATTACATGGAGATCTATTTCCCGCAAAAGAATGTGCGGTTCATCGCAGTGAACGACGGCGTGGATTCCACAGTCGAGAGCAGCAACGATTTTAACCCCATCCGCAACTGGGCGAACGAACTGCACGCAAAGGACACAAGCCGGAAGGTTCGCGCCGTGAAAAAGCTGCAGGCCGAGCGCGGCGAATGGCTCGGAGGCCGTCCACCCTATGGGTACCGAAAATCCGAAACTACGGAAAATCATCTCGAGCCAGACCCGGAAGCGGCAGAGGTTGTGCGGCAGATTTTTACCCTCTGTGCTGCTGGGAAAGGGCCGAGCCAGATCGCGCGGATTCTGACAGAACGGAAGATCCTGACACCTGCAAATTACTACTTTCAGAAGACTGGAAAAACGCACGAGGGACGGGATGCACTGCATCCATATGTGTGGTCTGGCACGACGGTCAGCGATATCCTTAAAAACGTCATGTATCTGGGTCATACGGTTGGGCTGCGGCGGACGACCATCTCCTATAAAAACAAAACGCGGATCGACCGACCGGAAAGCGAACAGTGTCTGGTAAAAAACACGCACCAGCCGCTCATCACGCAGGAGCAGTGGGAGATCGTGCAGGAGGTGCGGCAGCACAAAAAGCGCGCAGCGAAGCATATGGATGAACCAAATATTTTCTCAGGTCTGGTGTTCTGCGCGGACTGCGGAAAGCCGCTGGTGCTGCACAGAGCCAGCACCATGAAGAAGGTGGAGTACAACTTCAAGTGCTACACCTACGGCAAGAAAGGCAAAACCGCCTGCACTGCGCACCACATCCGGGAGTGTGAACTTATGCAAATCGTTCTGGATGATCTCCGACGGGTCACACATTTCGCCCGAATGAAGGAGCGGCAATTCGCGGCGCACATCAACCAGAAAAACAGCGCAGAACTGCGGCAGGAGATGAACCGTGTCCTCCGTGAATTGGACGCAATGAAAAAGCGAAGCGCAGAGCTGTCCAAGCTGTTCAAACGGCTCTATGAGGACAATGTTCTCGGGCGCGTGACAGACGAGCAATACCGGATGCTCTCCGGCGATTACACAGACGAGCAGCGTATGCTGGAGGAACAGATTCCGCAGAAAGAACAACGTCTGGCACAGCTTCAGGCGCGCGAAGCGAACGTGGATGCTTTCGTTGAAAAGGCAAAGCAGTACACAGCAATTGATACGCTGACACCGGAACTGCTGCGGCTGTTCATTCAGCGCATCGAGGTCGGTGAACGGGAAACAAAATACTCCCGCAATTCCAGCCAGTCTGTCCGCATCATTTACCGGGACATCGGCACGTTGGACAGCGCCATGCAGCCGGACGAGAAGCAGCCGAAGCTGCTCCCGCCGCTCAGCGAGGTCATTCCGTGCCCGGCATAAGACGGCAAAAAGAATGAGGGAGCGGATACCTCCGCTCCCTCGCATGGGGGTGACAGTTTGTGTCCCTGTAAAGGGAGACAGAACGGCTTCCGGGTTTTTTTGCGCCCATTTTTTGAAGTTGGAAAAAAAGATATCAAAAAGGGTTTTGGCAAAATCAGTGGACTTGAACCTTTACCCACGCGATTTTGGGCCGCTTTTCCGGGAATTTTTCGGGAAAGCGGCTCTTTTTTGCTCTCGGCAAAATGTAGAATTTCGACCGGCGTTTTTGTTGGTCTTGCCAAACACTCACTCCAAGCACAGATACCAGCGCGTTAGCCAGCTGTGCGACGTTTCAGACGTTAAGACCGCAGGCAAGCCTCCTCCGCCCGTCCCAGGACGAAATCACAGCGTATTGGCGATGCTGGGACGCGAGAAAGCAAAACACCCGCTGCCAGTTCAGCGGGTGGTCGTTTATCTGCTGGCTCTCAGCAGAGCATCGGTTTTTAATGTCACACCCATCATGTCCTTGTGGGCTTCGCGGGTGTCCCGGCAGAGCGGCGACAGGAAGGTCAACGCGTTCTGAATGCGGCTCAGATCAGACGCAGAGAGTGCGTTCTCATGCAGATGGCGCAGCACCCGGCGATAGGATTCGCGGAGCTTTGCGTCCACGGACGGCTGAAAGAAATAGTTTGAAATCAGGCCGCCGATCAGAGCGGCTTCGTTATCGGTGTACTGCATGGTGATTGCCCTCCTCTACAATGTTCACGCAACAAACGCGGCAATCATACCACAAGATGCAGTACCGGTCTATGCGCATTGTGCCGAAATATTGAACAACAAACCAAGATACAAAATGAAGCGGCGTTTCGCTCTCTCGTGAAAAGAGGGTTGAAACGCCGCTTTTTTCTTTTCTTAAATTCTGAACCCCAGACGAAGGAGGTCACAAAAATGTCTGTATTCCGTGTCGAGAAAAACAAAGGTTACACGGTCATGTCCAACCACCATCTCCGCAACCATACGTTGTCGCTCAAGGCCAAGGGGCTGCTCTCACAGATGCTGTCGCTGCCGGAGGATTGGGATTACACGCTGCAGGGTCTCGCGCAGATCAACAAAGAGAGCATTGATGCGATCCGCGAAGCTGTGCGCGAGGTGGAACGTGCCGGTTACATCAAGCGCAGCCGCGAACGCGATGAGCGCGGCTGCCTGCGTGGAACCGTCTACACGATCTACGAGCAGCCGCACGCGGAGCCAACGCCGGAAGAACCTACGCAGGAAAAGCCTGCGTTGAATAACCCAACATTGGAAAAGCCTATGTTGGAGAAACCTACGTTGGAAAATCCAATGCAATTAAATACTAAGAGTACTAAGAAAAGAAAAAGACAAAGTACAGACTTATCAATTACCGATTCAATTCCTTTCCCTTCCGGTTTCCCGGAGACTCCCGTGCAGAAGCGAACGGAAGCGAAAGAAACGTTTGAAAGCTATCGGGAGCTGATTCTGGAGAACATCGACTACGACGTTCTAGCAGGCGATCCGTGCGTTGACCGGGAGCAGCTTGACGAGATCGTCGCTCTCGTGCAGGAGACGGTTTGCAGTACCCGCAGCCGAATCCGTGTTGCAGGCAATGACTACCCCGCCGAGGTCGTGCGTTCGAAGCTGCTGAAGCTGAACAGCGAGCATATTCGTTTCGTCATGGACTGCTTGAAGCAGAATACAACGAGGATTCGGAATATCCGGCAATATCTGCTGGCAATGTTGTTCAACGCGCCAAGCACGATGAACAGCTATTACACGGCGTTGGTGGCGCATGATATGGCAAGCGCAGCATAGGAGAGTATAGAAGTGCGCCCTTTAGTTCCTAAAGGGATTTCTCGGCTTCTGGAAATAAAAACTTACTCGTCCGTGTGTTCATCATCTTTGTCGTTCGTTTTATCTTTATCCAAACGGTTAAGTATCAAGCCTGTGCAAGTAACAATAACGATGCAAAGATACAGACCGATACCAAATATAGCGGATAAACGATAATCCCCCGATCCGTTGAAAATGTTTCCATACAAATCGCTAAAGAACGTGCCTCCTATGGCAACAATGATTCCAATGAGCAGGCATTTTCCAAATTTAAGCAAATCTTTATTATTCATATCGCTACCTTCCGCAAACTATGCCTTTGGAAAGTGTTACTTACATCTTTTCAAATCAAATTATATCATAAAAGTTTGAACTTTTCCACCATTCCGGGATAAAATAATCTTTGTTCTACCTACAAGCTATGTTCACGCAATCTGCGTTCCTTTCTGCGGCTCTCTCTGCGGTAAACTGCTGACCGGAACGAACACGCCCTTTGCAATATCCTCCGCACGAATGGCGGCTTTCTTGGCTTCGATTTCTGCCTTTTTTCTCCCCTTGATTTTGTCCTCGTATCGCTTCTGCGCTCCGCTGGCTTTCCGCTTCAAGTAG
>ENA-OZMM01000439-OZMM01000439.1-human-gut-metagenome-genome-assembly--contig:-NODE-439-length-11287-cov-5.317219_pt1 | contig 11287 bp, 15 predicted proteins | sample MGYA00244193_ERZ653821 | MGnify/ENA primary metagenome ERZ653821 (study PRJEB26926, sample SAMN06164832) | human gut metagenome | biome: ENVO:00009003; feature: ENVO:2100002; material: ENVO:00002003...
GTTCAGACCAGTACCGATTGCTGTCGCGCCGAGGTTAACTTCCAGCAGCAGCTCAGCGGTACGGCTAATGTTTTTCACTTCTTCTTTCAACAGTACGCTAAAAGCATGGAATTCCTGACCGAGGGTCATCGGTACAGCATCCTGCAGCTGGGTACGACCCATTTTCAGGATGTCCTGGAATTCAACAGCTTTTTTCTCGAAGCCTTCACGCAGCTGGTTCAGTGCATCAATCAGTTTGATGATGGATGCGTATACAGCGATACGGAAGCCTGTTGGATATGCGTCGTTGGTAGACTGACATTTGTTAACGTGGTCGTTCGGGTTCAGGTACTGATATTCACCTTTCTGGTGACCCATCAGTTCCAGACCGATATTGGCCAGAACTTCGTTGGTGTTCATGTTGACGGAGGTACCCGCACCACCCTGGTAAACGTCTACCGGGAACTGATCCATGCATTTTCCGTTATTCAGGACTTCATCACACGCCGCGATGATGGCATTTGCCACACTCTTAGGAATGGTTTGCAGCTCTTTGTTGGCCATTGCCGCTGCCTTTTTAACCATTACCATACCGCGAACAAATTCAGGAATATCGCTGATTTTGTTGTTGCTAATGTAGAAGTTTTCAATCGCTCTCAGAGTGTGGACACCGTAGTAGGCGTCCGCTGGAACTTCCCTGGTACCCAACAAGTCTTCTTCGATACGAATGTTGTTTAACATGTGAACCTTCTTTTTCAAGCTGCCAATGATTTGACTAAACACACAGGATATATGTGATTTCGATTGTTTCCCGACCGACGATTATCCCCTGCATCGGTCTGATACCCGAGATCATATGCTGGTTAAGGATTTCTACCGTAATCTGGATCACTTAAAGCGTGGAATTTACCCCTTATTTATTATTCTGTGAAATGGATCACCCCTTTGTGATTAACCCCAAATATTAGTGTACAAGTCACTTGAAATTTTGCTAACCACCACAATATCAAATCGATGCGATTAACATAATTTTTCGAACAGAAGTTGAACAAAACGGCTGTTATTAACAGGAGATCCCTTTGCGCTGGATACCATTGCTTGCCATTTTTCTCTATGTTTACATAGAGATATCTATTTTTATCCAGGTTGCCCATGTGATGGGCGTCCTGATGACGCTGATTTTGGTTATTTTTACGTCGGTTATCGGTATGTCTCTGGTTCGTAATCAGGGATTTAAGAACTTTTTACTAATGCAACAAAAAATGGCGGCTGGTGAAAGTCCGGCTGCAGAAATGATCAAAAGCGTATCGCTGATTATCGCTGGCCTGTTGTTGGTGCTGCCTGGTTTTTTCACCGATTTTCTCGGTCTTCTTCTTTTATTACCCCCGGTACAAAAACATCTGACGATGAAACTGCTGCCGCATTTACGTTTTTCGCGTATGCCTGGCGGTGGTTTTAGCGCCGGAACTGGTGGCGGTGAGACTTTTGATGGTGAATTTCAGCGCAAGGATGACAAGCACGACAGCATCGAACATAAAGACGATCGTCGGGATTAAGCATCAGTATGAAGGCCGGATAAGCGTTAGCGCCATCCGGCAAAAGTATTTATAGGCCGGATGATGGCGTCAACGTTGCCTTATCCGGCCTGCGGGGTAAAAACAGCCACAGCCCTGCCAGCATAATCAATGCGTACAGACTCTTCCAGCCGACCATCGCCAGTAGCAGTAGGCACAGCAGACCTCCAATGACCGCCAGTGCGCGATAATGCCCTTTCAGTAATCGACACCCCGCCAACATGCACAGCAAATAAATCATAATAAAGATGCCGTTGGCGTAGACGATTAACGCATCGAGATTGATTTGCAGCATATAGATGCACAGAGTACTGACTACGCAGCAGCCCAATACGGCGTTTAGCGCATTGCGCGGAAGGTGGCGGGGGGACAGACGAGCCAGATAACTCTCCGGCTTATACTGCGCTTGCGACCAGACCAGTCGAGCGAAACTTTGAATATAAATGTTGAGGCTGGCAAAACAGGCCAGATAACCAATGATGCAGGCGACCCACAGTGCCTGCACACCAAACAGTTGCACGACGATTTCTGGCAGCGACGCTGCGGCCGCCATTTGCTCGCCGTAGGCACCAAAATGGAGAACGACGACGGTGCATGCCCAATAAACAGACCCAGCCAGCAGCAGGCCGATCATCAGCGCGCGTGGGAAATCCCGCTCCGGGTTTTTGAATTCAGATGCCAGGTGAGCAAACGCTTCGAGGCCAACAAAACACCAGAACATCACCGACAGCGCGGCGAACAGGCCGGGAAGCTCGATATCGGTAATCGCAGGGAAGGGGATTTCGCCTGGTTTCAGATCGCCCGCCCACCAGATAGCAACTATGAGGGCAACAATCAGTCCGGCAATGACCGTTTGCAGATTAGCGCTTGAGCTTGCGCCGCGGGAGCCGATATACCAAACCAATGCCAGCGTACCGAGCTCAGCCAGCAAAAGCTGCTCGTCATGCCAGCCAAACATCGCCTGACCGAATCCGGCGGCGATATGCAATGCCGCAGGCAAACCGACAGGAATCACCGACAAAAATAACCATCCGGTGACGCGCTCCAGACGTGAACCAAAGGCCATGCCGACAAAATGCGCCACACCGCCTGCGCTGGGAAAATGACGCCCCAGTACGGCGAAGACAATCGCCACGGGAAAGACCAAAACAATCAGCGCCGGCCATGCCCACAGGCTGTTGTTGCCCGCAACCAGTGCGGCCAGCGCGGGGACGGCAAAAACGCCTGTACCTAACAATGATGTCGACAACAGGCCAACGCCCTGAGCCAGTCCCAGCTCTTGTTTCAGTCCGCTCATAAATTGTTATCCGGTTATGCCCATTGACCGGGCTACAGCGCAGATTTTTGATGGTATCACAATCAGATTTGCTTATGATGACGTGACTGAAATCGTTATGAAATGTGAGGTGCGTCGGCGTTTTGACGGGATTTTCTGCTGATAAAAAATTTTTTTCGCTTGCCCCCTTGAAGGCACAAAACCCCATCCCCATCTCTCTGGTCACTAGCCGGGAAACCGTTTACGGGCCGGCGTCACCCATAACTGATAAAGACTTTCTCAAAGGAGAGCTATCAATGAGTATTCGTCCGTTACATGATCGTGTGATCGTCAAACGTAAAGAAGTTGAATCAAAATCTGCTGGCGGCATCGTACTGACTGGTTCTGCAGCAGGTAAATCAACTCGTGGCGAAATCATCGCTGTCGGTAAGGGTCGCATCCTGGACAACGGTACCGTACAGCCGCTGGACGTGAAAGTCGGCGATATCGTTATTTTCAACGATGGCTACGGAGTTAAATCTGAGAAGATCGACAATGAAGAAGTGTTGATCATGTCTGAAAGCGACATCCTGGCAATTGTTGAAGCCTAATCCGCGAACGACACTGAACATACGAATTTAAGGGAAAGAGAAAATGGCAGCTAAAGACGTAAAATTCGGTAACGACGCTCGTGTGAAAATGCTGCGCGGCGTAAACGTACTGGCAGATGCAGTGAAAGTTACCCTCGGTCCAAAAGGCCGTAACGTAGTTCTGGATAAATCTTTCGGTGCACCGACCATCACTAAAGATGGTGTTTCCGTAGCACGTGAAATCGAACTGGAAGACAAGTTCGAAAACATGGGTGCGCAGATGGTGAAAGAAGTTGCCTCTAAAGCGAACGACGCTGCAGGTGACGGTACCACCACCGCAACCGTACTGGCTCAGTCCATCATCACTGAAGGTCTGAAAGCCGTTGCTGCGGGCATGAACCCGATGGATCTGAAACGTGGTATCGACAAAGCTGTCGCTGCTGCTGTTGAAGAACTGAAAGCACTGTCCGTACCGTGCTCCGACTCTAAAGCTATTGCTCAGGTTGGTACCATCTCCGCTAACTCCGACGAAACCGTAGGTAAACTGATCGCTGAAGCGATGGACAAAGTCGGTAAAGAAGGCGTGATCACCGTTGAAGACGGTACCGGTCTGCAGGACGAACTGGACGTGGTTGAAGGTATGCAGTTCGACCGTGGCTACCTGTCTCCTTACTTCATCAATAAGCCGGAAACTGGCGCAGTAGAACTGGAAAGCCCGTTCATCCTGCTGGCTGACAAGAAAATCTCCAACATCCGCGAAATGCTGCCGGTTCTGGAAGCTGTAGCGAAAGCAGGCAAACCGCTGCTGATCATCGCTGAAGATGTTGAAGGCGAAGCGCTGGCAACTCTGGTTGTTAACACCATGCGCGGTATCGTGAAAGTCGCTGCGGTTAAAGCACCTGGCTTCGGCGATCGTCGTAAAGCAATGCTGCAGGATATCGCAACCCTGACCGGTGGTACCGTTATCTCTGAAGAGATCGGTATGGAGCTGGAAAAAGCAACTCTGGAAGATCTGGGCCAGGCTAAACGCGTTGTTATCAACAAAGACACCACCACCATCATCGATGGCGTGGGCGACGAAGCTGCAATCCAGGGTCGCGTGACTCAGATTCGTCAGCAGATCGAAGAAGCAACTTCCGACTATGACCGTGAAAAACTGCAGGAGCGCGTAGCGAAACTGGCAGGCGGCGTTGCGGTTATCAAAGTTGGTGCTGCGACTGAAGTTGAAATGAAAGAGAAGAAAGCTCGCGTTGAAGATGCCCTGCACGCTACCCGTGCTGCGGTAGAAGAAGGCGTGGTTGCTGGTGGTGGTGTTGCGCTGATTCGCGTAGCGTCTAAAATTGCCGGCCTGAAAGGTCAGAACGAAGACCAGAACGTAGGTATCAAAGTCGCGCTGCGCGCAATGGAATCCCCACTGCGTCAAATCGTGCTGAACTGCGGCGAAGAGCCGTCTGTTGTGGCTAACACCGTGAAAGCCGGTGACGGTAACTACGGTTACAACGCTGCAACTGAAGAATACGGCAACATGATCGACATGGGTATCCTGGATCCGACCAAAGTAACCCGTTCTGCTCTGCAGTACGCGGCTTCTGTTGCGGGTCTGATGATCACCACCGAGTGCATGGTTACCGACCTGCCGAAAGGCGATGCGCCTGACTTAGGTGCTGCCGGTATGGGTGGTATGGGTGGAATGGGCGGCATGATGTAATTGCCCACACCCTGCATCCTTCAGGCTGCAGATGCGTTGGTTGCGTTTGCTAACCCCAGTCACTTACTTGAGTAAGCTCTTGGGGATTAACAAACTGGCCGCCTTCCTGCAACCAGAATGATTTGGGTGCTCATCTCCCAGAATTGAGAAACCCTCGGGCAGAAATGTCCGGGGGTTTTTCTTTTGGTCATCTTTTTAGTATATGATTCAGCTACGGACATAACGTCCAACTAATTGATTATGGGGAATGACATGCACGTGAAATATTTAGCAGGGATCGTTGGTGCCGCGCTACTGATGGCGGGTTGTAGCTCCAGCAATGAACTGAGTTCAGCCGGGCAAAGCGTACGCTTTGTCGAAGACAAGCCTGGCGCAGAGTGCCAATTGATAGGCACTGCAACCGGTAAGCAAAGCAACTGGCTTTCTGGCCAGCACGGCGAAGAGGGTGGCTCAATGCGTGGCGCAGCAAACGATCTGCGTAACCAGGCTGCGGCAATGGGCGGTAACGTGATTTATGGCGTCAGCAGCCCATCACAGGGAATGCTGTCCAGCTTTGTTCCTACCGCCAGTGAGATGATTGGACAGGTTTATAAGTGCCCTAACTGATTACACTTCATCCTTCAACCAGCCTCTTTGTTGGCTGCGCTGTGAAACCCCAGTCACATAGTTATCTATGCTCCTGGGGATTTTCTTCGCTTGCCGCCGCGATGCCGATTGAATGCTTTTGTGTAATAAAGTGGCCTGGACAGGCTCATGCAATCGTAGGCCTGATAAGCGCAGCGCCATCAGGCATTCTGAATCTTATGCGCAGACTGAACGCGTAAATGATGCAGCGCGCGCAGGCACTGATCCTGATTGAGCTTTTGTGTCTTATCACCCGTCAACGTTCTGACAAACACCTGGCACGGTACACCGGCAAGTTTTTTCAGCCGCGGGCTGAAGTCGAGAAGACGGCGAGTAATGGCTTCGGCTTCTTTGCTACCGGAAAGGGCGCGAGTTTTCACAACCGAACCACAGAACTGGGCTTTTCCTTTATTATCCGTATAGCGGTAAATAATCGCCAGATAATGATTAAACAGGTTATGTTTCCATTCGGGTTGTGTATAAGAGTCGTATTCCAGATTGTCGTTTCGCTGGCAATCCACATCGTACAGCGGCAGGAAATCCAGCAGCGATGTTATTCGTAACGCGAGTTCTCGCATGCCAGCATTATTTATTGCGTGAATAATTGCATGCGCCAACACCTGAATCTGTAATTCATTAACCAGTAATTCGTCTGTTTTCCCGTCATGCAGCGTCAGAGAAAATGCTAAGTTTTCCCCTTTATCATCCACTAACATCAGTGAATTTATGCGACGGTTAATATCCGCATTTTTTAGTTCATCTTCCTGAATTAATGGAATATTTTCGTGCATTTTTTTGCTGGCTTTTTCGCATTCTTTCTCATATTGCGCACGTTCGTTTTCGCTAAGCTGATGTTTGGTGGATAGCCTGCTTTCCAGGGCGATAAGCAAGTCTCTTAGCCCAAGCGGAGAAAGAAAAAATAACGATTCCTTATTTCTTGGCTCTTTTATCTTTAACGCCAGAGCAATGAATTCATTCTTTTGGCGAATCACACCGGTATTAATACCCTTAATACTTATAGCCATAACAGGTTCTCCCTAACCATATATTTATTAATGTTCTGCATTTGAAACTATTGATAGAATCTACGAATGAATAATTTAACAGCGCTAATTAAAATAGCACAGATTAAAAGTGTGACTCCACTTGCGGGGATTTAAATAATAAGTAATCGTGGAGAGTGTCCGGAATCGGACACTCAATAATGGTTATTGTTGGCGTAACTGCAGGTCCAGCGGCGTTTTACTTGGCTCTCCGCCAATTTCTCGCGCCAGTTTGGGGACCATGTAACCGGAAACCAGCGTTAGCAGTTCACGCATAATTTGACGCGCTTCATCGTCGCTGACCATAAAGTGGGCTGCACCCTGCACTTTATCCAGCACGTGCAGGTAATAGGGCATCACACCGGCATCAAATAGTGCGTTGCTAAGGTTAGCCAGGGTTTGTGCGTTATCGTTCACGCCACGCAGCAATACGCTTTGGTTGAGTAGCGTAACGCCCGCGGCGCGCAGACTACTCATCGCCTGGCGAAACGTCTCATCAACTTCATTGGCATGGTTAATGTGATTGACCAGCAGAATCTGCAGGGAGGAGTGCGCAAAACGTTCGACCAGTCCTTCTGTAATGCGAGCCGGGATAACAATCGGCAAACGGCTGTGAATACGCAGACGCTTAATGTGCGGAATAGCTTCCAGTTGCGTGAGCAACCAGTCCAGTTCGTGGTCCTTGGCCATTAACGGATCGCCACCGGAGAAGATGATCTCATCCAGCTCAGGATGCGCGTTAATGTAGTCGAGGGCGACCTGCCAGTTGCGCTTATTGCCTTGGTTTTCGGCATATGGGAAGTGTCGACGGAAGCAATAGCGACAATTCACCGCACAACCACCTTTGACCAGCAACAGTGCCCGATTGCGATATTTATGCAGCAGACCGGGAACCACGCTGTGCTGTTCTTCCAGCGGATCGGTCGAGTAACCTGGCGCGGCAACAAACTCTTCCTGTGAGGTAAGCACCTGACGCAAAAGCGGATCGTCCGGGTTGCCTTTCTCCATGCGGGCAATAAACGCGCGCGGCACGCGCAGGGCGAAAAGCCGTCTCGCGTCGCGTCCGGCCAACAGTTTTTCATCTGCGTCTATGTTCAAAAGATGCAGAAGTTCATCGGGATCGGTCACAACATCGGCAAGTTGCGATAACCAATCTTCTCTGGATGGGGTATTTAGGGTTACAATATGCGCCATTTTGTGGCTTAGCTACCAGTTAACAATTTTCAGAGGGCCTTATGGCAACGTACTATAGCAACGATTTTCGTGCTGGTCTTAAAATCATGTTGGACGGCGAACCTTATGCGGTTGAAGCCAGCGAATTCGTTAAACCAGGTAAAGGCCAGGCGTTTGCGCGCGTTAAGCTGCGTCGCCTGCTGACCGGTACTCGCGTAGAGAAAACCTTCAAGTCTACTGACTCCGCTGAAGGCGCAGACGTAGCCGACATGAACCTGACCTTCCTGTATAGCGACGGTGAGTTCTGGCACTTTATGAATAACACCACTTTCGAACAGCTGGCTGCAGACGAGAAAGCGGTAGGCGATAACGCTAAATGGCTGCTGGACCAGGCTGAATGCATCGTGACCCTGTGGAACGGTCAGCCGATCTCCGTAACTCCGCCGAACTTCGTTGAGCTGGAAGTTGTTGAAACCGACCCAGGTCTGAAAGGCGATACCGCTGGAACTGGCGGCAAACCGGCTACCCTGTCTACCGGCGCAGTTGTTAAAGTTCCGCTGTTCGTACAGATCGGCGAAGTGATCAAAGTGGATACCCGCTCCGGCGAATACGTTTCTCGCGTAAAATAAGTCTTCCATTTGATCTTATGGCGCAGGTTGCTGCGCCATACTTTTTCCAGGGCAGGAATGATGAAACGTCTTCTCGGTCTTGTAATGCTACTCCTTTTCACCGGCACCCTCCTGACGGGATGCAATACCGCGCGCGGCTTCGGTGAAGACATCAAACATCTTGGCAATTCAATCTCTCACGCCGCCAGCTAATCCTTTCATATAGTCTTAAAAACGGTTGTTTATCCATCACTCTCCCAGATCTTGTCTATTATTAAGTAGCTATACACAAACAATATTGGCTAGAAAAGGAAGACGTTATGGTTAAGAAGACAATTGCTGCGATCTTTTCTGTGTTGGTTCTTTCTTCAGTGTTGACTGCGTGCAATACAACAAAAGGTGTTGGGCAGGATATCTCTGAAGGCGGTAGCGCAATCTCTGGTGCAGCGACTAAAGCTCAGCAATAATCATGAACGGTACGACGTCGTGTCGTACCGTTAATCTCCCTTCCCTGGGAGCGACAGGAACGGCGAGAAGCGGTTCCCCAGGTGCAGTTTCATACGGATATTCCGCTTATAGGTGTAGACCGTTTTGCCATGTATGCTGAGTGCGGCGGCAATGGCATTGTTACTCACACCATCCATCCACATTGATAATACTTTCTCCTCTTGCGGCGTAAGCAAAGGTGTGGCGTTTTTGGCTATTTCTAATGCGGGGCGAACCTGAAGCGCTTCCTGAATTGTGTGGGAGAGTGTGTTCAGCGTGGTGTGCTTGGTCAAGACCGAATGGGCGACGGATTGAGAGGGCACGATGGGAGCATGCTGTCTGTCTGCTGATTGCAGTAAAATCAGTGGGATGACGCCACAACTCATAAAAAAAGGTTTAATTGGCGGACTGGAGTGCGTCTCGCTAATAAAACTGTATAAATCCGCGATCACCAGATGCGGTTTCCATTGCAAAATATGCTCTTTTGCTAACAGGAGATTATTGATTCCTGATACCAGAAATGAAGAGCTGAACCTGCCAGAATGATTAAGCAAGGCCTCTATCCCTGTGCGGGTAAAGTGGCACCGGTCAATCACTAAAATTTTAAGCATAAACGTTTCGCATTCAGAAGAGGGGCAATCGACTTTCCGGTTTCAGAAAGCCCTTCATCATAGAGAACTCCGATGAGTGCCAAATGCGGGAACTACGCCGCTAATTATGCTTAATTCTTGCTTTTAGCAAGCAGTGAATAAAAAGGTTGAAATTCATTTTCTTCCGGGCAAAAATGCCATTTCACACATCAGCTTTGTAGGACGACCTGCAAACGCTTCTTTCACCGGGGACGGCCCCATTGTTCTGGAGCCTGATATGTCCTGGATCGTTTTATTAATTGCAGGTTTGCTTGAAGTCGTCTGGGCGATTGGCCTGAAATACACCCACGGTTTTACGCGTCTCACGCCAAGCATTATCACTATTGCGGCGATGATCGTCAGTATCGCCATGCTCTCCTGGGCAATGCGCACATTACCTGTAGGAACCGCTTATGCGGTCTGGACCGGTATTGGTGCTGTTGGGGCGGCCATTACAGGGATTTTACTGCTGGGTGAATCTGCCAGCCCGGCGCGTTTGCTGAGCCTCGGGCTGATTGTTGCTGGCATTATTGGTCTGAAGCTGAGTACTCACTAAGCGCCAGGCTGTTTCACCCAAATCAGCTTATTCACCTCAAACCCTTCCCGGGTCGCGATGGCTAACATTTGCTGTTTCATTTCATCTGAAATAGTCGGGGTCCGTGAAAGGATCCACAGGTAGTCGCGATCCGGACCGCAAACCAGTGCGTGACGATATTCCCGGTCGAGTGCAATTACGTTATACCCTCCATAGAACGGGCCGAAGAACGAAACCTTAAGCGCGGCTCTGCTTGGATCTCCGGTGAAATAGGCTTTCCCTTCCGTTTTCTGCCACATCTCCCTGTCAGGGTTATAGCCTTTATTGATCACGTTGATGCCGCCGTCGTCGCGCAAACTGTACGTTGCGGTCACTTTATCCAACCCGCGCTCGAAACGATGGTCGAAACGCGCTATTTCATACCAGGTGCCCAGATAACGTTTGGCATCAAAGTTATTCACCACGGTAACGCCTTTCGGCGGTGTCGGGGAGCTACACGCGACAACCAGGAATGCAGCCGTAACTGCAGCAACGACGGGCAAAATGCGCATGGGATTTTCCTTGCTGTATTTTTGTTAAGTGTAGATGACAACAGGAAAAAAAGAGAAAGAAAGGAGGTCCAATATCCTGGGCCTCCTTGTCAGTTATTGCAGTTTTTCAAGAATACGCCAGGCTGCATCGACGCGGGCAGGGTTAGGATAGCTTTTGTTTGCCAGCATCACGATGCCAAGGTTTTTTTCTGGAACGAAGGCAACGTAGCTGCCAAATCCACCAGTGGATCCCGTTTTATGTACCCATGAGGCTTTCACTGCGGGGGCGGGCGGGTTTACCTCAACGGCGGGAAGCGCTGCTAATGCCACTTTGCTGTCGCTACCGTTGATGATCGAATCAGCTTTCAGCGGCCAGTTCAGCATCTCCCAGCCTAATCCCTGGTACATATCGCCAATACGCCAGTAGCGAGACTGCGCAAGCTCAATGCCCTGCTGGAGTGTTTTCTCCTGAACCTGGCTGGCGTCCATGTTGGCCTGAACCCCTGTCTCTTATACACATCTCCGAGCCCACGAGACTGCAGCTAATCTCGTA